>ERZ651776.511-NODE-511-length-53807-cov-7.008338_pt1 | contig 53807 bp, 63 predicted proteins | sample MGYA00514761_ERZ651776 | MGnify/ENA metagenome assembly ERZ651776
TTCAGACGTGTGCTCTTCCGATCTCCTGATCGAGCAAGACATAGGCGTCTTCAAGCGATTGTACCGCATGTCGTTCAAAGGCATCGGTGTCCGTGTCCGTGTCCACCTTGTCGCAAACCAGAAGCTGCGTATCAACCGACGTGCCCATCTTGCGGTAGACATGACCAGGTATGTCCAAGGCAAGGCGGGGGCTAACGAGACCCGTCAACCGCTTCCAGTAAGCTGGGTCGGTTTTTGCCGTAAACCGCGTGGGCATGATCGCGACCAACCGACCACCGGATGCCAGACGTTTGGCTGCAGAGATGATGTGTTTTGCCGCTGTGTGCGGGTCCTTGCTGCGATCCACCGAGGATGAGAACGGCGGATTCATCAAAACCACGTCCACCTTACGTGGATCGCACAACAAATCGTCAATATGCTCACCGTCATGACCACTTGGTGTCAGATCGAAAACGGCCTCAAGCAATGCAGCTCGAAAGGGGTCGATCTCGTTGAGCATCACGTTCGCACCGCGAGAGACGGCCATGGCGGCCAAGCTGCCTGTGCCCGCTGATGGCTCAAGGACCAGATCACCTTTGCGAATACCTACCGCATATGCAGCAAGATCAGCATAGGACAGCGGGGTTGAAAACTGCTGCAAGCGGATTTGATCTTCCGAACGCCGCGTTTCTGTCAGCAAGCCTTGAGACAAATGCGCCAATGCGCGCGGCGGCGTTGGGGACGTGGCGGTTTTGAGCGCGAGAATGGCAGCTGCTTGCATCACGTCGTAGGCCATGCGCCAGCTCCACGCCCCGGCGGCGTCACTGCCGCCAAAATGGGTTCGCATCGCCTTGGCCAGATCGGCACTGCGCACACCGTCTTTTAAGATTGCGGCGGCAAGAGGTTGCAGCATGCAGCGCAACGCGGAGATGTTAGCAGCCTGTGCGGCCATTGGAATGCTGAGATGTGACATGGGGATCTGTCCTTTCGGGATTTGAAATTCACCAAAAAGAAAGCCACCTTTCCTCTTTATGGGAGGTCCGGCGGCGTCTGGAAGAGCGGTCTATTAAGGTCGCGACATCAGCCTCGGTTTTGGCGTGCGTAAAACTCGGCCAATACATCCGATCCTGCTGACGCCGCACCCTTGATCAAAACGGACCCTGCAAGGCTCTCCCTGGACAGTCGGATCAGCGCCCCTGTTTTAAGGTTCGCGTAGCAGGTCATGTGCCGCCCGCGGCGTTTGTAGTGCGTGCGTCGGACATTCTGAACGGTTGATCCATCGCTGAGTTTGACTCGGGCTGCGAGTTGGATTTCATCGCCCTCCAGATAGCTGGGGATCGCAGCCCACGCTCTGCACTTTTTTCGCCAGCTCTGCGCATAGCAGTCCGGGTCAGCGAGATCAGATAGGCAGGCGAGAAGCCCAAGAGGCGCGCGGGCCTGCACCGGACCCATGGTTTCATCCATATCTTTGTAACCAAAACATCCCTGATCGTAGCTGACCAAGAACACGGCCGCGAACGTGTACGAGCCCTCGGCATCGGCGACATATTGGGTTTGGGAGAACACCGCACCCGGTTTGGGTTGAGATTTAACAGCCGCATACCAAACGGAGCCAACCTTGGAGAGTTTGACGGGGGATTGGGACAGCGTGTCGTTCTCAAAAGTGCAAATTCTCGTTATCTCTGCCTTCTCCTGAGCGTGCCCGTGAATGCGTCTGTCGGTGTAAAAGAGCCAGCCCATCATGCGGCTCCTTTCATGCGGATTGGGTAAATCTTGTCGAGCGGAACGCGGTAGGGGAGGGCGTCATCAAAATCTTCGCTGTTGCCGTGATTTTGGACTAATGCGTGGGTCGCTGTAAGCGCGAGTATTTTAACGTGGAACACACCCCCGAGCCCTGATGGAGTCTTGTAGATTTGACCGATCAGCAGTGTTTGATGGGTCGGATCAAAGACATTGATCGCATGGTTCGATACCGAAAGCATCAACCTCGGGTCGCCTCGGTCGATGATCTGTTCCGCCGCTTGGACGATATCAAGATGGTAGATGCCGGTATATGAGCCAAAAATATCCTTCACCTCGGCCATCCAGTTGCGATCATCTTGCGGGCTTTTACCATCCGCATAGGCCTGAACCCGTTTGGTATCAGGCAATCCGGCTTCTTCGATATAGGCCGCATCCAATCCGTTTGACATCAAGAAGACGCCTTGATCGACCACAAGGATGAGGCCGGGGTGCGTCACCTTGCCGTCCCATTTGCGTACAAATCTTGTGCAGGTTTGAGCATGTGTGATGATGTCAGCGACCTCAGGGGTCGCAAATTCGAGCAGTGCCATGTGTCTCTCCGAAAAGGTCTGAATTGTGGAATATTGCTGACGCGATGGGGCGCGGCCCCTGGGCGTCGTGATCCCAAGGGCCGTGCCGAGCATCACGCTGCTTTGGCGCGATCCTCGACGTGCTCATCAACATCACTGTCCTCACCCTCAGCGATCGATGCCGCAGTTTGCATGCCTGGCGGGCACCATGCGGTGACGGCAGTAAGCTGCGCGGCTGTCAGGGTTGCAAACGGCTCCGCAAAAAGCTGGTCGCAGAAGGTGACAATGTCGTTCTTGCTGGAACTGGCCAGATTGAGCGCTTCTTGGGTCAGGCCAAGGTCTGCGTTGAGCATGTGCAGCAGTTGCGCCTTTTTGAACCGCCCGAACAGCGCGGCATTGGGGCGCCAATGGGCGCGGATGTCGGGCATGATTTCTGCTTCCAGATCATACATCAAGGTCTCTGCGTTGCGATTGCGCGCAAAGCAAGGTTTGACAGTCAGCCCCATGACGAATGCGACCAATGCGGATTTCTTGGACGCGTCAAGCGCCCGGAACTTGGCAAATTGCTCGGCTGGGGAGCGCGCCTCATTGGCCCAGCTCATGTCCAGCCTTTCGCGGATCGCCTCCATCTGCTCCTGCGCCGTAGGATCGATCTCGTCCATCTTCGCATGAGTGCGATGCTGTGCGCTCACCGACAGATCGACTGCATAGGTCCGAATACCAGTACAGAGCACGTCACTGACCACTTTGAAAAGCGCAAAGTCTGTGGCGGTTTCAGGCTGTGAGGCCAAGGCCGCGCCAAGAGCGATTGCACGCTCCGTCTGGAGATCAGAGGACAGTGCTGCAGAATAGGTGATGGCGTCGCTCTTGGCTGGACCGTCCAGTGCACCGTCTGCGGCGTCACTTGATGTGGCCTCACCAGCAGCCTGATCAGTAGGCCGGATAAGACCAACCGTCAGGTGCACATGGTTGTGGTTCCAGGTCGCAAAAACACCAGCGTTTTCGGCATCATCAGGCAGATAACCAGTTTGTAACGCGTCAGCCTCTTCGCTCAACGTGTCGATTTCATCATAGATTTCATCTGCCTCGTCCTGATTGATCCCATCGGCTGACTGGCGATCCTCCAGAGCGGAGACCAGCTTGGCAATCTCATCAATGCGCGCTTGCCCTGCGGCGTCGGGCTCAATGGGTGCGGGATAGATTCGGCCATAGCTGGCGAACATCTGGTAGTCATGCTCGGTGGCAGCATCGGCCCAGGCAAACCCAAGACGCACCCGTTCGGCTTCGGCGACGGCTTGGAGTTTGACAATCAACACCTCTTTCGCGAGATCCATGTCTTCAAGCACTGAGTGCTCCTCAATCAGATCAGCGGCGATTGCGCCTCCTTTGGCTTTGTAGTCTTCGTGGATGAACGCACCCAAAGCATCCCCAACTTGTATGCCGCGGGCACGCAAAGTTGTCTTGATCTGATGCGCATGCGGCCGTGCGCCGTCTTGGGTCAACGCCTCGAAGACCTCGAGCTGCACGTCGGGAGAAGGGTGATCGGCAAAGGCCTTCATGGCGTCCAGCGTAATTTCCTTAACACGGACGGCCTTGCGGATCGTGGGATGGATAAGACCATAGCGCAGGCGTTCTTTGACAGCGGTCTCGGAAGTACCAAAGGTCATAGCGATGCTAGCGACGGATTGATAGTCGGTCTCCAGCATCCGCGCGAAGGCTTCGAACTGGTCGATTGGCGACATCGGGGCTTGGGTGATGTTCTCTGCCAGAGAGATGGCCGTTGTCACATCGCAATCTGCTGGCACGACACGACATTCGACCTTGGTTTTTGCGGTGAAGCCTTTCTGGGCTTTATCCGCAGCCAGCTCTTGCAAGGCCGCGCGACGGCGACCACCGCCCAAGACGCCATAAGTAGAGCCGATCTTCTGGACAACCAGAGGCTGGATCAAACCCAGTGTTGCGATGCTGGCCTTAAGATGCGCGATATTCTCGGATTCATAAGCCTCGACTGATTTGGCCCGCACATTCGCAGGATGTTGGGCTAGTTTTCCGATCTCGATCTGCTGGGATGTCATTTGATTTGTCATGATGCTTCCTTTTTTGGTTGGTTCGATCCCCAAAACTCAGGATCACCCCCCAAAAAGCCTGCTTTCACTTTCCCTCCTGCCCCCGGTTTCAAGCCCGTTCGCCGCTTGAGGGGAACCGTCCACCTCTACTTTCTTCCAGCAAGGCCCCGTCTGGGGCTGCGCAGCGCCCCATGTGATCGTGACCCGTAGGGCAGATCAACGTACGCGCAGACCTGCATGAACCAAAGACGCAGGCGTAGCTCGCTCTCGCGAGATGCGCCCGCACCTATTGGATCAGTCGGTCTGGGTGTTGCGGTGTTCTGGGGTGGAGCCGATCTGTCGGCGCAAGCCTAGAGCAAGGTGCCCCATTTTTCGGGGCAGGGGCCAAAAGACTATCGATTTTTCTCAGCCCATTTACCTGACTGTCTCTTTTTTAGGGGATGACATCCCTCAACTATGAAGCGGGTTACAGTGCTCCGCCTGACACATTGCAGTGTGAATAGTATCTTAAGGTTGCTGCCTTTAGCTGACCTCTCTTTCTTCTTTTCTAAGCAGATTCTACATTCGCGATCTCAGTGCCGTGGTCTGCGTGATTCAGCTGCCCGGTCTATGTGTTATATATGTGTTATATAGGGTGTTAAGCGACAGAATAGCTCTGTAAGCGTTTGATATAGAGAGATAACTTTACGAGCCTGGTGTGTGAAACCCCGAAAATCTGTGTGTGTTACCCCGAACTTGGGTGTGTGATACCCCGAACGGTTTCTGATTCTATAGAGATGCCTGCGGTGCGGTTGAATTGCCCCTTTTTGTCTGATTCGGCATCTCTCGTCCCAGTTTAAGACATTTGATGCACCAATTGTCTTCAGTTTGGTGTGTAAAACCCCGAATCACCGGAACGGGTGTGTAAAACCCCGAACGTGCGGAAGGCGTGTGTCACCCCGAATAATGTGATCTACCCTTATTAAACAGGGTTTGGTGTGTAAAACCCCGAACAGAATCAGGTGGTGTGTGAAACCCCGAACCGCAAACCCCTTTGTTTTATAGCGGATAGCAGTGCTCAGCGTGAACAGCGTTCTAAAGTGTCTAAAACCCCGAATCTCTTGACAGGTGTGTGAAACCCCGAATAGTTATCCACATGGTGTCTGAAACCCCGAATCCCAATTTGCAGCTCCTCCCTGAGCGCCATCCGCAAGATGATCTGTTCATCTGCGATGTAGCGGACGCTGTGCTCAAAGATGTGATGCCCCAGATGGAGCATCCGTTCTATTCGCTCTCAAAGAAGCCGGAGACGAATGTCCGACGTTATGAGCATAATGGAAATTGGGTTGAGATCACACCAAGTGTGAAGGGTCTTGCGACGATTTACGACAAAGACATCCTGATTTATTGTATCTCCCAGATCATGCATAAGCTGCGCGATGGGCAAGAAGTGTCGCGGCGCGTCCGTTTGAATTCGCGCGATTTGCTGGTGTTCGCCAACCGCGGGACATCGGGCAAGGACTACCAGGCCCTGATACAGGCAGTCGACCGTCTGGCCGGCACGCGCATTAGTACCAATATCAAAACAGGTGACGAAGAGCAGTACGATACGTTTGGCCTGATTGATGCAGCGTCCATTCGCCGCAAACATGGCAACGACGGGCGGCTCTTGTGGTGTGAACTCAAGTTGTCGGAATGGGTGTTCAATGCGATCCGCGCACAAGAAGTTTTAACGCTGCACAAGGATTATTTCCGACTGCGTAAACCGATTGAGCGCCGTGTCTACGAGATTGCGCGCAAACACTGTGGCCGCCAGCCAACATGGTCGATCAACCTGGATTTGTTGCTGAAGAAATCTGGATCAAAATCGTCGTTAAAAGAGTTTCGACGGTCGCTGCGGCATTTGGTCGAACATGATCACCTTCCCGATTATTCAATTTCGTTCAAAGACGACACGGATCTGCTCGTCTTCGTGAACCGTGGCACGATGCACAAGGACGTTCAGGTGGTGGAAGCTGCGGGACGCATCGTGCTTGCAACAGCGACCTATGAGGAGGCGCGCGACATCGCTCCAGGCTGGGATATCTATCACCTCGAGGGTGAGTGGAGAGTTTGGATGAGCGATGGCGGACTGGATGCCCCAAAGAACCCTGATCGTGCGTTCCTTGGGTTTTGCCGTAAGTGGTTCGAGAAAAGGGGCCGCCCCTAATCGGGTGCGCTGTACAGTGTTGGGTTGAGAGGTTTTGGCCTCGCGTGTTGATCCGACTGCCTTTGCGACATCAGCGAACTTTGGAGCGCAACAGAGTTGACGCGCAGATGCACAGCAATATATACGCGCAATCAAACAACACAAAATACGCGCAGACGCACAACAAAAGTTACGCGTGTACGACGGTCCGAATCAAGGCAAGTGGTGAGCGTTCGAAAGGCAAAAACAGTGGCAAAACCCAATGAGAAGCTCGCATCTTCCTTAGAGGTTCTTCGTAAAGTTCAAGACGAAACGGGCCCGGTTGTAAAAAGCAGTCAGGTGTCCCGCGTTCACCGGGAGCGCCTACAAAAGGCCGGTTATCTGACTGATATTGCCAATGGCTGGTTGATCACGACACGACCACAAGACAGGGCGGGGGATTCCACATTTTGGTATGTCTCGTTCTGGGAATTCTGCAAACGATATTGCGAAGACAGGTTCGGGTCAGACTGGTGCCTGTCACCTGAGCATTCGCTGGTTATGCATGCTGAAAGTACAACCATTCCGCGCCAGGTTATTGTCTGGAGCCCAACGGGGTCGCGCAATAATAAGGAACTGCCATTCGAGACCTCGCTTTATGACCACCAGACCGAGCTACCCGCACCCGCGGACAGGGCCGAGACCAACGGGGTGCGCTTGATCGGAAAAGAGTTGGCGCTGTGCAAAGTCACAGAGGCCTTTTTTCAGACACATGCCCCTGAAGTCCAAATTACGCTGAACGGCCTGAAATCTGTGACACCACTCCTGGCGCGGCTGCTGGATGGCGGTCACGTCAATGCATCAGGGCGGATCGTCGGGGCATTGCGCAAGATGGGGCGCGACAAAGATGCTGATCTGATCCTCAAAAAGATGGGAGATGCAGGTTATGACGTGCGTGAGAAAGATCCATTCGGGGTGGTTGCACTCGCCCCTCGCATTGCAAACGGAACATCACCGCTGGTCATGCGCATCCTTCAAGTCTGGGAGAAGGAACGCGACGGTATTATAGACCGGTTTCCGAAGCCAAGCCCACTGCCACGTGATCCTGCGACGTATCTTGCGGCAGTAGACGAAATCTATGTGAACGACGCCTATAATTCATTGTCGATCGAAGGATACCGCGTCACGCCCGAACTGATCGACAAGATCAGGGCAGGGGCCTTTGATCCGGAGGGTAACCCCGAGGATCGAGAAGATCGAAACGCTTTGGCCGCAAGCGGATATTGGCAGGCATTTCAGTCTGTGCGCAGATCCATTGAAAGCGTTCTTGCCGGACAAAACGCTGGCGAGGTCGCACAAGCGGATCACGATGATTGGTACAGCGCCCTGTTCCAGCCTTCCGTCGATGCGGGTATTCTAAAAGCTGGCGTGTTGGCCGGTTACCGGAGCCATCCGGTCTATTTGCGGGGTTCACGCCACACACCGCCACGCTCCGAGGCGGTTCTTGACGGCACCGAGGCCTTGTTTGACCGGCTACGCGACGAGCCTTCGCCCGCCGTCAAAGCGGTGATGGGCCATTGGCTTTTAGGGTATGTTCACCCCTATCCGGACGGAAACGGCCGGATGGCCCGCTTTTTGATGAATGTCATGCTCGCGTCGGGTGGATATCCGTGGACCATTATTCGTCTGGAAGATCGCAGCAGCTACATGGCAGCCCTTGAAGTTGCCAGCACGACGACGGATTTACGGCCCTTCGCCGATTTTGTTGCAACAGCAATGGCGCGCGGAGTGTAGACGGCCGAGAACGGTGCCTTCCATCGAAAGTCTGGCGATGAAAACATGAAGCCAAAACTTTTAAAGGGAAATTTTCCGCATCGGTATCGCTAAGCCAAAGCGGAAAGGGCTTTGCAAAAGGCTTTTGGCGCATAGAAACCTTTGGTTGAAAATAAATTCTATAAACCGCCCCCAGATTGTGCCTGAAGCAATTTTGCGAACGGTTAAGAACACTCCTCATTGATGCCCAAGTAAGACTGGTGATATTTTATGAATGATGTGTTTTTTCCCGACTTGCCACTCAATTTGGTCACGAAAGAAGGCGTAGATGCCTGGCGCACCCAAGCGGAACCCTTCGCAATTTCCTATGGTCTGATCGGGCATGATGATACCGGTCGTCCTCTCTACCGCGCGCTTTTCGAAAAGGCAGGCGAAACATTTCTACTGGTCAACCCGGGTACGCTGGAGGTTGTGTCAGCACCGATCAGCCTCAAAGGCGAGGATGCAGTCGTCGATCATTGCTTTGAGATTGCGCCAGAAGCCTCGCCTCTCTTGTATTTGGACACATCTGAATTTGTCGACGGCAGGCTTCCGATTGCCGCCTGTTTCATGGCACCGAAACAGCGCCGGTCATGACTCCGATTTCAAGATCAATACCGGACCAACTCATAGCCATGGCGACCCTCAAAGTCGTGCCATTCTATGCCGACGCCGCGGTAGAGACCCATGCCGCTATGACATCCCGTCGACAAGGCCATCCACGAAGGCACACTTCGGGCACTTGAGCGTGTCCAGTTGAAATCGCCTTGCACACCGTAAGTGCCCAAGAATGTGCGGTCGGTTTCTTCGCAATCCCCTTCGCTCCCCTGTTCGCGGTGCACATAGTGATCCACGCGCCAAACTTTAATGCTGCGCACAAAGTCAAAAGCGGGGTCAGAGATATCAATGTCAGCTGTTCCATTGTCGTCGGAGATGCTCTGGGCCAGCAATAAAACAGCGGCCTCCTGGCCAAGGATCTCGTTTTGAACCGGAGCGCCGCGTGCGGGCTGACCAATGGATGCCAGAACAGGAAGCTCTCCGATCGGGGTCGATTGTTGCGGGGCATCCTCAAAGGCGTAGCGTAGGAATCTCTCGCTTGGAGATAATGGACTTGGTTCGTTCAGAACCGTCCGCATTGGGCAACGCCAGATCTGAAGAGGCGGTTCAATGGGCCAAGGTGTGATCCGGCGTATGAACACGGCGCGCGCATGAGCGCAGGGTGCCGAAGCTGGCCAGCCGCCTGACAAACACAAAAGGATCGCGCAATCGACTTGGTATGCTTGGGCGGGTCGCGGCACAAAAGCGACAAGACTGGACACAGCAAGAACAAGGAGTAGGCAGCGGGTTTTGAGAAAGTCAGTCATTTTCGTCTCCGATCTGAAAGATGTAGGGAAGGGGGGTCAATTGTCTTTACGGGGCGTATCCAAAAGCGCCGTGTAGTCACGAATAGCGCCTTCAATCTCGAGGCGTGTTGCGCCATGCGCCTGTTGCAGACAGTTGAGATAGTCTTGGGCATCGGTGAAATACTGGGAGAATTCCGCAGAAAGCTCAGCTCTGAACTCGATCAGCATCTCCGGATCGTTTGGAAGAAGCGGCACCGCAGGTGGTAGGCAAAAAACTGTCTGGGAGAGCGCGGCGGCAGGCAGGCTGCAGACCATCAACAACACAAAGTCTTGAATGCGGTTTGCAGGTGTCCGTCCGAATCGTGCGCAAAAGACAGAAAACGCGGCTGCCGTGACGATCCATCTATTTGGTTCTGTGTATGAGCGCAGAATTGCGGTCATGAATTTGTGGCCGTGCTGCGATTGTTCATGGGGGAGAACTTCCCAATATCTTAGGGCTGGAATTCGCTTAAGGCTTTATATTGAGCCACTCTGAAGGTCTCATTTCACCATACAACCTGAAATAGCATTGACTAGGTTAAATATGTAACCTAACGATGAATATGCAAACTACCGTAATGCGCGAAGTGCTAGCGATGGTTGGGACGGTGGTGTTAGATGACCCAGATGAGTGGCTTTGGCTGCAGCTGTGGGGAATCGAAAATGAGAGACAGATCGTCTGTGCGCAAGATGGCCGGTGTTCGTGAGGACATTTCGGCTGGGGGAACGTTAGAAGTCGAATGCATAGAAGGTGCGCAGAAGGATAAAGGTGTATGGCGAGGGCTTTGGCGGCTGTTCGTGTGTACCCAAGCTGATGATGGTGCGCCGTTACGTGCACTTGTTGTCGTCGCGGGGGACGCAAGTCCAAAATACATCGTCACCGTATCCGGTCTGGTATCTCTTGCTGTCGAACTTGGCTTCAACGTTGTGAACGTCCCACTTGCCGCAGGCCAAAAAGAGGTTTGGGAAATTGCGGAGGATCATAGGTAAAAATCTTTGGATCATTGCGCTTTGCGTGATCGCCGCAAAATCTTCACCAATCGCCGCACAAGCAGATGTTATCGACCTTGAAAAAGGTGAGTTTTCCAACACCACAAGATCACCCAGTCAATTCGTGTCAGGCGTTCTGGATCTTGATAGACCAACCCCTCAGCCCGCCACACAACTGCTCGATCAGTCCGACCCTGTAGTTCTGCCAAGCGTGAGCTCTCCCCGGCAGGGAAGTGCCGAGGTCGAGGAGATGATCCGCAACGTCGCCGCGCAATATCTTGATCATTCCGGTCTTACAGCTGTCGAACTATCGGGCCTGCAATGGCTCGCATTGTTCCGTGCAAATATCGGCATTGAATCCAATTTCAGGCAATCCGCCGTCTCGCATGTCGGCGCAATTGGGCTGGGACAGCTTATGCCCGAAACCGCCCGCGTACTGCGGGTGGACCCGCATGATGCCGAAGAGAACCTGCATGGCTCCGCGCGCTACCTTCTTGCGCAAATGCTGAGGTTCCAATCCGCAGAACTGGCGCTCGCTGCTTACAACGCGGGTCCTGAAGCCGTCATACGCTACGGCGGCATCCCCCCTTACCGCGAAACGCAAGAACACGTTGTCAAAGTGTTTGCGCTTTATCGCGCAACGATCCCACAGGAGAATTTGTGATGAAACAACTGAAGCGCCTTTTGGCTCTGACGCCTTTCTTTTTGGTCATGGCGGAGCCTGCGCTCGCGCAGAACCTCGATCCACTGGAAAACATGCTGCAAACGGTGGTCGACGCGCTCACCGGTCCAATCGGCCGCCTTGTTGGCATCCTCGGGTTGGTCGCCGCAGGCTACATGATGTTCACCGGTCGGCTTAACTGGCCACTGTTTTTGGCGATTTTCTTAGGCATTGTTTTAGTGTTTTCCGCCGCGACCATCATCGACGGTTTCGCAGCACCTTAAGACCGCAAATATCCCTGCACCTGTTTTGAGGGTGTGGGGTCCCTCCCATTTCAACAAGGTGATTGTAGATGCGCGAAACGCCCGTCTTTCTTGGACTGACCAGACCTCCCAAGTTTTTCGGGTTGCCTATCGGGTATTTCATTGGGCTGATGATGACGGCGGTGATCCCGTTTGTCGGATTGGACGAGTGGAAGTTCCTGCTTCTGATCCCCGCGGCTTATCCGGTGCTCTGGGTTATCGCAGATCGCAATCCCGCACTGTTTGAGATTTTGGCGACTGTGTACACGGCGACACCGCCCACGAGGAACCGCGCCATTCGTGGCGGGGATAGCTACGGGCCCACACTGTCGATGGCGGGGTCCAATACGGCGCAACTCATCGGGGCGGCCGCGCGCAAAGAAGAACCTGCGGCGCGTCATTTGCCGTATATGTCATCGCTGACAGACGACATTATTCTGACGCGGCAGGGAGATTTGATGGCGTCGGCCATCGTGGAGGGGCTCGACAGTTTTACATCTGACGATGGAGACGTGGATACGCAGGCAGAGGCTTTTGCCCGCCAGGTGGGCCAGTTTGGCGAACAATTTGGATTTTACGTCAACAAGATAACCATTCCCGAGAAGGTCGATCTTGATCCTGTCGATGAAGACCCGTTCACCTCGGAAGTTGACCGCCGTTGGTTGTCTGATGTGAAGTCACGCAACCTCAAGCAACGTGTGATAATGATTTCGCTGCTCTTGCGACCAAGCATTTCTGACAAACTGGGCCTGTCAAAGTTTTTCTCCCCCAGAAAAGAGAATGCGCAGTTTCGCGCGGAACTCATTGAGCGCCGAGACAAGCTGAATGAGGCAATGCGCCTTCTTGAGGGCATGCATCAAGGCGTTGGGTTTCGGCGGTTGCGAGTAGGAGATGGCGAGTGGTTGGGCCTTCTTGGCTCTGTGCAGGGTCAGAGCTACCAACCCCGCCATGCCGTTCCCGGCCAATTCCTGTCCACGGCAGGGGTCAATAGTGAGTTCACGTTTAAAGGTAAGCTGGTTGAGATCGATAATGGCCAGGAGAAACGGTTCGGGGCCTTGTTTGGCGTGCAAGCTTACAGCCCCAATACGTGGCCCACGATGTTGGATGCGTTAGAGCTGCCCTTTGACATCGTGATCACCAATAGCTTCACCCCGCAGCGCAACAACGCGGTTGTCGAGAAAATGAAACTGGTGTCCCGCCAAATGAAGGCCACAGACGATGCTGCCCGTTCTCAACAACAAGATTTAGAACTTTCGGCTGATAACGTAGCCTCTGGCCGACAAGTTTATGGCACACACCATCTGTCGGTGATGGTCACGGCGGACAGTCCCAAAGAATTGGAGATCGCCGCATCCGAGGTTTGGCGCGCCGCGCAAGAAACGGGTGCTACGATGATCCGCGAACGCGCCAGTTATTGGGCCTTCAAAGGCGTGATCTCGGCCCTGTTCTTCGCGCAAGCTCCAGGGAATTGGTCCCATCGCGTTCGCACAGCCTTGCTGTCGTCCGACAATTTCGCCGAAATGGCAGCGTTTCACAAAGCCCGCCCGGGCAGGGTCAAAGAGCAATCCCCTTGGGGAGAGGTGATCAGTGTCTTCCCAACAATTTCATCGGGGATGTACCGCTTCAATTTTCATGACGCAGGCAAGCGATTGGAGGAACCGAGTGCGGGGCACACGCTTGTGCTGGGCCGCACCGGGTCAGGCAAAACCATCGGCACGGCGTTTCTAATGGCGCAGGCGCGACGTGTTGGTGCGCGCGTTTTGGTCTTTGACAAGGATCAGGGCCTGGAGATGTCAGTGCGGGCGATGGGTGGAGCTTACAGTTCGATCAAAGTAGGCGAAGCCACAGGGTTCAACCCGTTCCAAACTGAAACCGACGAGCGTGGTGCTGCATGGTTGACCGATTGGCTGACGGATATTTTGGCACGCAACAAGCCGCTTACCACGACACAGACTGTCGCGATTAACAACGCCGTGCGCCAGATCACTTCCGCGCAAGAAGGCCTACGTACATTTGCGGGTTTGGAAAGCCTTGTCACATCCACCGATGATGATGGCGACCTCCTCGCGCGGGTGCGTGAATGGACCAAAGGTGGACGCTACAGCTGGCTATTTTCCAAAAAGGCCGACCAGCCGATTGAGATTGGTGAAGAGGTCGTTGGCCTCGACATGTCGGAGATCTTGGACCTCAGCACAGAACGCTCGGCCCTTCTGGCTTATCTCTTCCGTCGGATCGAGCGGGTCATTGAGGATCGAAAGCCGACGATGATTGTCATTGATGAGGCCTGGAAGATGCTGAACGACGAGATGTTTGAAAAGCGTCTGCACGATTGGCTTGTGACAATGCGCAAGAAGAACTGCGTAGTGATCATGTTGACGCAAACACCCGGCCATCTCGAAAAAAGCTCTGTTGGTCAGATCATCGCAGAGAGCGTGACGACGCAGGTGTTGTATCCCAACGCGCGCGCGAACCCTGAGGATTACAAGATTTTGCGGCTCAATGATCGAGAGGCAGATTTCTTGTCTCGGGGGGCCGGTGCGATGCGGATCGCTTTGGTGCGTTCTGGTAGCGACAGCGTCTTTGTCGACATGGACCTCAGTGGACTGGGAAGCGCGCTGACAGTTTTGGGTGGCGGGCGCACGGGAGAAGAACGTGCGCCTCATAATTGGCGCAAAGAAACTGAGTTTTGGAGACATATGTCATGAAGTGGATCACAGGAATATTGTTGGCTTTGATTGTCGCGGGTTGCTCTGGTGTGAGCACCGGCCAGCGGTCAGATTGTTTTGGCCGGACGGATATCAACGATACATTTGTGACAAGAAATGGAACCAGCGTGTCGCTACATGGGGCATTGTCAGCGGTGGCGTCCGTTGATGACTGTGGGTTTGTGGACTTTTGAAATGAGGTGCAATGGTCTCGCAAAACTATGCCTCCTGGTTGTGATTGGCGGTCCCGTTTGGGGGCAGGGGGTTCCCATCATCGACGGAACCCGGCTCTCGAACGCCATCTCGCGGCTTTCGGAACGTGCGAGGGATTTCACCGAGCAGGGCACAAAGCTCGCCACGCGGGACGAACAAAGTACGCTGGAACAAGAGCAGCTCGACGCCTTTGAACGGTTTTTGGCGCAGACCACGGGCATCACAGACATCTCCGGTTTCGAGACGGGTGGCAGTGGTATCCCCAGTGCTGCCGAGACCTACCCAATCGAAGAAAACCATCCAGACCAGCAGCGGTTGTTTGGAGACAACGCGTCCGTTGAACAAATGATTATCACCACAGCGGCCCGCTACGAGAACCACCCAGGTGTGCGTAAAGTTGGGTTGTCTCCGACCACATGGCGCATTCTGTTCCAATCTTTAATCAAGCAGGAAAGCCGCTTCAACAATGCGGCTGTGAGCCATGTAGGTGCGCGTGGATTTTGCCAACTTATGCCTGGCACTGCCGCCGATCTTGGCGTTGATCCCAGAGACCCATGGCAGAACTTGGATGGTGGCGCGCGCTACATCGCCACGCAGCTCAATACCTTCGGCCGGATCGACCACGCCCTTGCGGCCTATAACGCTGGGCCGGGCAATGTGAACAAATATGGCGGCATACCGCCTTTTGAAGAAACCCAAAATTATGCGCGCCGGATCCGGGGGTATTACGATGAATATCTGAGCATCATCACCGGCGCAGACATGACTGGATCCCTCAATGGGATCGACGGGGCGAGTGCGGCTTGGGGGAATTGGGCGGATGCTTCTGCCGGATATGGTGCCTATCAAAGCGGGCAGGTGGATCAGGCGATGCGCCGCGTCTCAGAATTGTTGCGACAAGCCGAGCCGACATCGGCCAAAGAGGCCGTCGACCACAACACCTACATGATGGCCGAGCGGGCGAGGCTGATGGCTTTGACCCTGAGATTGCGCGCGGCCCACGTTAAGGTCGAAGCGGCTGCTGGCATGAACACTGCCGCGCAAAACCTTCAATACACAACATTTTGGGAGTTCACCGATGAAGGCTAGTATCAAAGCGGCAATCTTGGGGTTGGTACTCACGCTGCTGCCGCTCTCGGTCCATGGGCAAGGTGTTCCGGTCATCGACGGGACCAATCTTGCAAAGAATGTAGAGCAATTGCAGGCCGCGCTGCGCGATGCAGAAAACCAGATCGCGCAGATTGAGGAGCTAAAACGGCAGGTCGAGCTGCAGATAGAACAATTGACCAACCTTGAAAATATCCTGGGGTCAATAACTGGATTGAACGACATCGCGGCGCTGTACAACTCGGTTGAAGATATACGCAGTAGGGCCGCGAAAATTACGGATCTTAGCGGTTTCCGGGATGCACTCGCTATTGGTGATTTTGATGGCCTGTTGGAAAATCTGCTTGATGGCGACGTGACAATGGGAGAACGCCGCGCGGCTGATGCCATGCGCGAAACGCTGGCGGGTGCGGGCTTTACGCAGGAGAGGCTGCAGGGCCTTTCATCCTCAAATAATGTAGCTGATGGATTGATCGCAGAGACTGCCGCGGCAAATGCGACCGCGATTGCGGCAGCGCAACTGTCCTATGAAGAGGCAGGACAGAGCCTCGAGCGGATTGATGGGCTGGTGGGCCAAATTGCCAGCCAGGAAACGATGAAAGAATCCATCGATCTCAACACGCGCATGGCGGCTGAGACCAACTTCATGCTGGGGCAGATGTGGCGGCTCAATGCAGCACAAGGTCTGGCAGCAGGTCAGAACGGGATCAACTGGGCCGCAGAGCAAGCCAAAGAACGCGCATTCTTTGATTTTTCGGGAGCAGCAGAATGATTTCCCGCACAATATTTACATTGATCTTAGCAATCCATTTCGCCTCGCCGCTCGCCGCTGAGGAATTTTCAGACCTGTCGCCGCAACAACTCCAAGAGAGTGCTGTGGAGGCAGTCAATGAGAACGATAGCCAACGGTTGCAAAAATCATGAAAGAGATGCAAAGCCGCCAGCTATTGTTTTTTGCAGATACGAGCGATGAGGGGTGCAATCGTGTACCGGATCGCGTTGGCATCTTGGCTTCAAGACCTTTCGCATGGGGGTTCGCACGAAAGGCCTATGTGACGTTCCTTAAGCAGCAACAGCTTGAAATGGGGGCTTGCGGCTGCCTTACACAACTTATGACGTTTGACGCGTTTGCACTTCAAATGACCGGCGCGCCTGCGGCGACCATGGATGAAGCGCAATACGAAATTCTGAACGGCTATCAGCGAGATATGGGTAATCAGGTTGCGGACGCGCATAGGGCGCACCGCCAAGCAAACTGCGAAGCCAACTGAAAATGGCCGTGATCGAAGACGTATTGTCGGGCGTTGATGCGACAGTTGCGAGCATCGGGGCAGACGCATTTGAAATTGTGGCGGGCTCCGTTGTGCCCGTCTTTCAGGTCGCAGCGGTCTTGGTTGTGGCGCTGACAGGGATAAATCTTGCCATTCAAGCCATTCCGATGACCGTACCGAACGGGATCAGCTTGATGCTGCGTATCGTTGTGGTCGCAATTTTCCTCACCAGCTTTAATAATTTCTTCGTGGTATATGATGCGATCACCGAAGCTCCATCGCGGTTTGGGGCCACCATTCTTGAGGCGGTGACGGGTGGCGGCGTCGCGGACCTCTATGACGGGTTGGACAATCTTTACAGAGAAAGCCTCGATGTTGGGAACGCCATAAGCGCCAATGGGTCTTACCTGGCAGGTGCGATTGCTGGTGTCGTGATGTTTTTGATCTCCGCCTTGATGGCCACGATCAGCATCATAGTGATCGCGGCGGCAAAGCTGATGATTGGCGTGCTGATCATCATTGCACCGCTTGCCATTGTGTCGACCATGTTCAAACAGAGCGCGCCCTTCTTTGAGGCCTATGTGAAACTCGCTTTGGGGTTCGCGCTCGTGCCGATGTTGGCCGCGGCCATGGCCGGATTTACCATCGCCACGGCAGTCGCCGTCACACCGAGCGATATGAGCACGGTGGAAACCATTGGCGATATGGTCAGCTTCATCGTGGTGATGATGCTCGGGGCCGGGCTGATGTTGATGGTGCCGTCTATTGCGCAATCTTTGGCCCAAACAGGCATTGGGCTCGGTGCGATTGCATTCTCAACCTATGCGCAAGGCAAAGCGCTCGGATACGGCGTCGCCTCGACCACAGATTCCGGCGCACGCTTTGCCAGAGGCGCAACAGAGCGCGCGATGGGAAAATCCTTGGCGCGTGACGCGACAGCGCCGCGCCGGGCGGGGTTTGCCAGCACCAACACTGTGATTTCACTCGCACAGAGGATGCAAAGAAAATGATTGACCTTGCTATTGAGGGGTGTGCGGTTTGAGCGAGCATGGCTTTGACATTGATCTGATCCTTGAACCGCGTCGGAGTGCGCGGCGGGCGTGGATTGTCGCTTGGGTGGCTGTTGCTTTGGCGTTTCTGCTTGGACTTGCTCTGGTCGTGTTGATGCCGCTCAGGACAACAGAGGTGTTCACGGTGTTGGTCGATAAGACAACCGGGCAAGCGGAGCGCATAGTACAGGTTCAGCCTACCGGCATTCAGGATGAGGAAGCCATCAAACAGGCGCTTCTTGTCGCTTATGTGACGGATCGTGAGAGCTTCATTCTTGCGGGTATCCAACAAAGGCTGGAAAGCGTCCAGCGTCGGTCAATCGGGTCCGCACAAAGAGCACTCCGCGCACTGTGGACCGACAGTGGTGACAACCAAGACTACCCGCCGCGCATTTACGGGCAGGGGGCCGAGGTCACGATCACAGTCAAAGCGATAAACTTCCTGGAGCCGTTGGTTGCACAAGTGCGTTTTGAGAAAACGTTGCGACGAACACGGCAGCAGACTGTCACTCGTGCATTTGTCGCAACGATTGGATTTGAATTTGAACCGCGGCGGGAACGCCAGCTTCAACGCGTTTGGGAAAACCCTTTGGGGTTTGTTGTCTCAACCTATCGCGTCGATGCGGAAACACTTGGGGATAACTAAAGATGAACATGTTCAAACTTGGGGCAGGTCTGCTGGTCGCCGCACTGATGACGCTTGCGACGGTCTCCTCGGCAGAGCGTGCGCCTCGATCTTTGGGCGCTGATGCCCGTGTCCGCCAGGTGACCTACAGTCCCATTGATGTGATCCGTGTCGACACACATCTACGGGTCAACACTGCGATTGAGTTAGGACGAGGCGAACGTATCAGTCAGGTTTTGCTGGGGGATTCCGAAAGCTACGAAATCGAGGTCCTCTCGAACAGAAGCACCGTGTCGGTCAAGCCGGTTGTGCCACGCGCTTCAAGCAATATGACGATCTATACCAATAGGCGCACATTGTCGTTTTTGCTAACAGAAGGGCGCAGCAACACCCATACGTTCCGCGTGGTGATCGAATATCCAGAAGAGCGCTCTGCGCCACTGTCTGCGGCCACAGGTGTGAGGGACATCGGGTATCAATTCGCGGGGGAGGAACCGTTTCGCCCACTACGTGTCTGGAACGATGGCAGACATACCTATTTCGAGATGCCAGCCGATGTCCGACCAAGCGTGTTTGGTATCAATGGGGCGGGGTTCGAGACAACAGTCAACTCCACAACAAATGGGCGCATCATCAAAGTGGCCGGCGTGCAGTCGGAATACGCCGTGCGCATCGGCGAGCGCGTTGTTTGCGTCAGGAGGGTTACCGGTGGTGACACCCGAGACCAAGCAATCGTTTCTATTCTGAACAGTAAGGAATTCTGAGATGGAGAGCGAGCCGGATTATGAAGTCAAAACGGAAGTGAAATCTGGCATAGGACGCGCTGGCAAACTGGGTTTGGGGGTGATCTTGGCCGCCGTCATCGGGTTTATCGGATATCCAATCATCGCCCCTCAGCTGTCATCGGTTCTGGAAACGTCTGAAAGTCAGGAGTTTCAGGATGAGCAGGATGGTAGCAGGTTCGGCCGTGTCGAGCCTGGTGAAAATCCCCAAACCGAACAGCCTACCTTTGACATCGGCCCCCTGACGGACCAACTCGACCAGCAACGCGCTGAACTTGAGGGTAGGAATGCAGCACTTGCAGGTCAGGTGGAAGCCTTACAAGCGCAGCTGAAAGGAATTGCTGACGAAGCGGCGGCGGAATCCAACAGTATGGCGCAACAGCTGGCGGATGCGCTGCAACGCGCACAGGCCCAGAATGCTGAAGCCGTTGAGCAGCTAGAAACCAGTTTCCAGAACAGGTTGGCCCAATCAGAGGCCGAGGCGTTGGACCGCCAAGCAAATCAGACGACCCTTCTCGAAGACCTTCAAAAGCAGAATGCTGACTTGGCCGCCTTGGTGGCTGCTGGGACGTCGAATGCGCAGGATGCGGAACTTGAGCGTTTGCGGCTTCAGGCCGAGACAGACCGTCAGAGGCGCGAAGATGAAGCGGCGGCCGCTGCGGCAGCGCAAGAACAACGGACGGCAAGCCAACGGGAACAAGAACGGCTCGCTGAACTGCGCGCGGCGCGCGCGGCTCAGAATGCTCTGATGGAAGCTCGGATCAAGTCGGACTCCGTTGTTTTTGATGAAGGGTCGTCTGGCGGATCGGAAAATCAGGCAAACGCGGCCGGTGCCACAGATATTGGTCCTCAGTCGGCTGACCAACGAAACAGGGACTTTGTTGCTAACGGCGGCACAGCGGCTCCTGTGACTCAAGCAGAAGCGATCGCAAACCCGTCCAACACGGTGCTGCAGGGGACGATGATCCAAGCCACATTAGAAAACGCTGTTGATTCAAGCCTACCCGGTGCTGTGACGGCAATGGTGAGTTATCCTGTCTTCGCATTTGATGGAACGCGCGTATTGATCCCACCTGGATCAATTCTTATCGGCCAATACAGCTCGGATGTATCGCTGGGGCAGGCGCGCATTCTGGTAGGCTGGACACGCCTTGTGACACCCGATGGGCAATCCGTTCAGATTTCCGCCTTTGGGGGTGACGATCAGGGTCGGTCCGGGATCACCGGTCGGGTGAACACTCGGTTTGCGCAAAGGTTCGGAGGAGCAGCATTGATTTCGTTGATTGGTGCGGCTCCAGCCATCGCTGCCAGTTCAACGTCGAATGAGTTACGCGCCGAGACGGCGGAGAATGTCGCTGATAACTTTAGCAGTGCGACGGCAAGCATTGTGAACGAATATGCGGGGCTTCCGCCAATCATTGCGGTTGAGCAGGGTGCGCAGATCACCGTCATGGTGGACAGAGACCTGGAATTCTACTGATGTCGGGCCCAACTTCGTTTTTGCAAAGCTATCTAGAACCGATCGCTGGTGTCTTGCAGGATCCAGAAATCGTTGAAGTGGCAGTGAACCCGAATGGATGCGTCTGGCTGGAGCGTCAGGGCGGGGAATTCATGGTTGAATACAAAGATCACATGTTTGCAGCTGAGGAAGCAAATAATCTCGGGATGTCGATCGCCTCTGCCGTTGGGGCCCAATTTTCTGAGAAAAAGCCAATATTCTCGGGCAAGGTCATCTTCGAGGATCGGCCGCTCCGGGCGCAGGTCGTTTCCTCCCCTGTTATCGAGGGCGGTACCGCAATCACGCTTCGGTCCTATAGTCAGAAAAAAATTTCGCTTGAGAAAGCAGTACTGCTGCACGGCAAACTCGTTGATCTTGATGCCTTGCGCCGGGAGCGTGCTGAGCGGGTGTCTCAGTTCGCGGAACTTGGTGATATTTCCGCCGCGATGTCTGTTTGTGTCGAAGATAGGCTGAACATCCTAGTGTCAGGCGGCACGTCAACTGGCAAGACAACGTTCGCTCGAGGTTTGCTGGAACTGGTTCCGCCAGCTGAGCGCATTGTGACGATCGAGGACGCCTATGAATTGTTCCCCGAGCAAAGAAACTCGGTATGTCTGAAGGCCAGCAGGAGCGGATCAGGGGAGACGACACCGGCCAAACTGCTTGAAGGCACGCTCAGAATGCGACCTGATCGGATTATCCTTGGCGAGATACGCGGAGAGGAAAGTAAAACCTTTTTGGACGCGATCAACACCGGCCACGGAGGATCGTTCACGACCATACATGCCGATACCGCGCCCAAAGCGATCGATAGATTGGCGCTCATGATCATGTCCGTGGGAATCAACATGACGTTTGAGGAAGTGCGCCGTTACTGCGCGTCCAGCATCGATGTCGTAATCCAACTGGGCCGGATTGCGGGCCGACGTGGCGTGGTTGAACTATACCTGCCCGGTATGGACACGGTTTATGGCGGTTGATCGTTTCGCTCTGTGGTGAATTTTGCGTCGAATGCGAATCTTCAGTACAAAATTGCGAGATAGACAGATAAAAGAATCCTGAGATGCCCATCGCATCGTCAAGACTTTCAGCTTATGTTGTACTAGAATTGGTAGGAAAATCGCAGCGATGGCGCAAATGCAATGTAAACGTCAACAAGAAGGTGAGACGCAGAGAGCATGGCTCTGCGCGCCTGCGTTGATGCATACTGCTTTTGCGACGCCTACGATGCGATCTGACGACGACGTTCACCTTTCAGACGATGTGGCAGTGGCTCTTTTGACTACGCAACCTTTGAAACGGTTAGCGGGTATTGGGTTTTTAGGTGCGATTGACTATGTAAAAAAGGGGTCTGGTCGCGATCCTCATAGGCGTAGGCACAATCGTCTGGAGCATTCTATTGGTGTGGCCAAACTGGCAGAAACCTATGCGCTTGAGATTGAGATGGGTGAGGCTGAGCGTAAGACGCTCATATGTGCGGCTTTGTTGCACGATGTCGGTCACGGTCCATTGTCACATACCTTAGAGCCGGTGTTCGAAGAATATTTTGGCATCAACCATCACCGGACGACACGTGACATCGTGAAGGGAACGACGCGGTTTGGATCGCATATTCTGGACATTTTGAGCGAGTTTGAAGTCGATACTGAAGAGGTGCTGGCTCTAATAGACGGGGAAGATGTCGGTCGTTATTCCTTTCTGTTTTCATCCCCGATCAATATCGACACGTTAGAAGGCATCACGCGGTGCCGGGCGTTTGCAGGACCACGGTCGGCATTTGGTAGTGCAAGCGCTGCTGTCAGGCGGTGGGCCACATCTGGACGTCTCCCTACAAATGATTTTGATGACTTTTGGGACTTGAAAAACAACGTCTACAATCTGGTGATTAACGCTCCAATTGGGCGGCTACTCGATACCGTGGCCCAATCTTACATGGTGGCTAATATCGATAGGTTCAGCAAAAATGATTTTCTAAAAACTGAAAAGGGTTTCCGAGCGTCACACCCAGAGCTGTTTGCTTACCTGAGTGTTGTGCTTGAACATGAAGATGATTTACGGTCGCATTTGCCAAAGTCTTGGCTCGATGCTGATGTAAATATAAATGATCGCAAGTTTTTTGTGGATGACAGTATAGAGCTTGTTGGCTTGCACCACATAAATGCACGTTACAAACAGACCCGCTCTCGCCAGTCCGTAAAACTCGACGAACTCGTTAAGGGATAGTTTGATGAAGAACGGCGACGCGTCGCAGATATTAGCGGCTTGCAAAAGTGAGTCTGAACGTCAGCTGGAGCTTATGCGAACCATCGCCAAAGCGATGTTTAAGGACAATCCAAGCTATTTGATTGGAGTGAATGGCAGTGTCGCGCGCCGCGAATGTACAAGCGGTTCTGACATTGATCTGTTCTTTTTGTTCAATGGCAACATAACTGCGGACGATGCCCGAGCCGCTCAAGACCTTTATAGAGCACGGTTACACGAAGAAGGCCTTGTGATGCCCGCTCACGGTGGGGTCTTTGAAACACCGCTGAACATTGAAGAACTCCTCGAGACGATCGGAGGTGACGACGATACCAATATTTTCATTACACGACGGATGCTGTTTTTGCTGGAAGGGGAGTGGACCTTCAACCAGGGCTTGTTCAAACAAACACGCACACAGCTTATAAAGCGCTATGTCGCTGATGACCTGGACGAACATAAACTGTGTCTATTTCTGTTGAATGATGTGATCCGCTACTGGCGCACGATTTGTGTTGATTTCGAGCACAAAACAGCCGCCGCGGATAAGCCGCGCGCAATCCGGTTGGTAAAGCTAAGGTTTTCACGCATGCTCCTTTATCTCGCGGGTGTCGCGGCGGTGAGCCAGACCAAAGACATAGACGTTGCTGCGAAGCGCCGGAAGCTGGAAGAGCTTTTTGCACTATCAACGATCGCTCGCATGCAGGCGGTGTTTGGCCCCGCAATGGAAAAGCCTATATCACGCTATGCCCGCTTTCTATCCGATTTGAACGAAGAGCCAATCCGAACACAGCTTAAATTGCCTGGAGATGAAGGATTGAATACGAAAGTTTATAAGGCTCTATCTGTCGAAGCCCGCCATTTTAAGGACGAACTTCTGGCGATGATGATTGAAGAGTTTGGGTCTGAACACGATGTTATCAAAGCCCTCTTGCTCTAAATGACACGAATGTTTGGAAGCCGCGAATGACACCGCCGTCAACGCTGATTTTCTTAAGACACGCACAAACGCCCTGGAACAAGGCGGACCTGACAATGGGCCAGTCTGACATCCCTCTTTCAGATTTAGGCAAACGGGAAGCCGACTTGGCTGCTGCCGCGCTGAAGGCGTTTCCGATTGATGTGATTGTTTGCAGCCATCTGAAACGCTGTCTTCAGACGATATGGCCGTTTCGAGCAGCGGGCGACCATGAGATATACATCGATCCCGCATGGGCGGAACGGTCATGGGGTGTTTATGAAGGTGTTTCAAAATCTCAAAGGGGTCAAGAAACGCACCCCGAAAACGGCGAGACTGATGCTGATTTTCGTGATCGTATCCAACACGCTTTGGATGATCTTCCAAGCGGAGAGAACATATTATTGGTTTCGCATTCAGGTGTGTTTCGGGAACTTCGTCGCTTTGGTTACGAACCTGATCCTGCTCTTGACAAGATTCCTCATGCAACTCCGGTGCGGCTTCGGAGAAACCGGGCACCTCAGCGGTAGTGATACTTTCCTGTAACCGTAACTACCCGGGTTTTTTGTTGGTGCGGCTCCATCTTTTCTGGTGGTCCAGAGCGGGGTTATAGGCGAGGAGGGGCAGGGGGCTAAGGAGCCCTTTCGTAGCACCTAGGGAGAACCGGACCTTCGCTTCGCTGTACACGAATTTACACAATGCGGACTTAGCGCCATTTCGCCGCGATCGTCGCGAACGGCCGTTTTCGCTAATTGGAACGCAGCTATTGACCAATATGTCGCTGCTCTTCGTGCGAAATGCGGAATTGTTCAAGTTGATCTCAGCTTTCATAGCGCCTGCCTGACCCTGACCGTTGGCCAAGGACCACGACTACGCAAGCGCAGCATAGATCGCGGCCACGAAGACCGCGTCAAATGCAACAAAACTGAATACAATTCCCCAAACAAGCGCGAAGCCGTTGTCGCGGTGACGGAGCGTATCATGGCGTTCAAACAAAACTTAAATCATCACTCGGTGATATCCTTTTCCGAAGTACGTAAATTACGACGTTATCACATCTAAGTTATTTGATTTTGCTTGACCTCCCCCGAGTGGAAGGCTGCATAAAGGCAGTATGATCCGCGTCATTCGCCTTGTTTTGATTCTTGCTTTGAGTTTCGGTGCCGTAATTGCACCGGATGTGTCGTCGGCGCGTGTGTCGGATATGGCCATGGCGCAAATGGACATCACCAAAAACCCGGATCAGCTTTGCGGCGGGTGCGATCCCGCCGGATTTGCTGACGGCACAGCCTGCGAGGATGGGTGTCCTGTCCCTTGCGGCTCGGGCGGAACGGCTGGCATCATAGCTCGGGTGCCTTCAGCGCAGCTCGCGATGCCGTTGGGTGTCGTCGTCCCGGTCGTCGAACCCCTGATCCCGCTCGGTGCCAAGCCCTCGGTTGATCCATTCCCTCCCAAACTGCCTGTCTGAACCTGATATCGGCCTCGCCTGCTGCGAGGCCTGACCTTTGCCTTGGCCGAAGCTGGCTGAGTGCGACCCTTTCAGATCAAGGCAGTTGCGATGACCCTCAACAAACTGATTTCAAGACGGCAAGTGCTGCGCACCGGTGCCGCTTTCGCGGCCACATCCGCTCTGTCGCCTGCGCGAACAGCGATGGCAGGTCCGACAGATGACCCTTTCGTGTTACGCGCGGCGTCCGGACAGGCCACCCTGCGTCCGGCACCCTACGGCCCGACGGATGTCTGGAGCTACAACGGCTCCGTCCCCGGTCCCGAGATCCGAGTGCGCCAGGGCGACCGGGTTCGGGTTCTGGTCCGGAATGGGCTGGATGAAGATACCACGATCCATTGGCATGGTATCCGCACACCCAATGCGATGGACGGCGTGCCATTCCTGACTCAGGACCCGATCTCGGTCGGTAGCGATTTTCTCTATGAATTCGATGCACTGGACGCGGGCACGTTCTGGTATCACCCGCACCAGCGCAGTTCCGAACAGCTCGGACGCGGCCTTTACGGACCGCTGATCATTGAAGAGGCGGACCCGATCCGCGTGGATCGTGTCCTGACCTGGATGCTGGACGACTGGCGCATGACCCGGGACGGACAGATTGCAGGCGACTTCAATAACCGTCACGACGCCATGCACGGTGGTCGTATCGGCAATTCCGTGACCATCAACGGTCAGATTCCTGAACGCATCGCGGTGCAGGCAGGCGAACGCATCCGCCTTCGGCTGGTCAATGCGGCGAACGCGCGGATATTTGGGCTGGATTTCGGTGATCTTGCACCGGTCGTGGTCGCACTTGATGGTCAGCCGGTGGCACCGCATGCGCCCGATAGTGGCATTGTGGTGATTGGCCCGGCCATGCGTGTCGATCTGGTCATCGACATGACCGGTAAGCCCGGAGATGCCGTCACTGTTACTGATGCCTTCTACGACGGTCTGGAATACCGGTTGGTCGATCTTGCCTACGAGCTGGCACCGTTGCGTGCCACTGTTCCAGACTGGTCGATGGACCTATTGCCCAACCCGCTTGCCGACCCTGACATGACCTCAGCCGCGCGGCATCAGATCGTCTTTAACGGCGGGATGATGGGGCAGATGATGATGGGCGGCGGTATGGGGTCGATGATGGACCAGATGCGTGAGGGCAACATGTGGTTCATCAACGGCGAAGCAGCGACGGGTCATATGATGGACCCCTTGCTGGTCCTGCCGCAGGGCACGTCAAATGTGTTTGAGATGGATAATCGCACAGCCTGGCATCACCCGATCCATTTCCACGGGCATTCGTTCCGTGTGATCGCGCGCAACGGGCAACCGACACGGCATCGCGAATGGCAGGACACCGTCCTGATGGCACCCGAGGAACGGGTCGAGATCGCGTTCGTCGCGGACAACCCCGGTGATTGGATGTTCCACTGTCACATCTTGGAACATCAGGCGGCGGGCATGATGGGCGTCATCCGCGTCGATCCCGGCACGACCAAAACCTGAAACTCACACACTTATGACCACGAAAAGGAATGAACCGATGAAAAAGATACTTGGATTTGCCAGCCTCGGCACAGCAGGTGCCGCCGCCGTCCTTGCGATGAGCTTGAATGCCGCGCCGGTCGCAGCACAAGAGGTCACCCTCTACAAGAATCCGCAATGCGGATGCTGCGAAAACTACGCGGACTATTTGCGCGAGAACGGGTTCACGGTGGAGGTGAAGCCGACGCACGATCTAGCGCAAATCAGCCGCGAGGCCGGTATCCCAGATGACTTTCAGGGCTGCCACACCGCCTTTCTAGGCGACTACGTAGTGAGCGGCCATGTCCCGATCGATGTCGTCAACAGGATGCTTGAAGAGCTTCCCGAGATTGCCGGTGTGACCCTTCCCGGCATGCCAATGGGTTCGCCAGGTATGGGTGGTGCGAAACAGGCAGCGTTCGAGATTTATGCCATCGAAGAAGGCGTGGACCCGACCGTCTATGCGATCGAATAATCAATTGCGTGGTTTGGTGCATCCCGTGCCAAACCCGATTCAAAGAAAGACGAAGGATGAAATGCAGGATGATGGACGGTGGAATGATGGGTGGCGGCATGATGGTCGCGATGGGTCTCGTTTGGTTGCTGATCGTGGCGGTGCTGGTGCTCGCAGCGATCGCCTTGGTCAAATACATCCGCTCAATCGGTGGAAAATAGAAGTGCGCCGGGATGCGGAATGAGGGTGCCAACAGCGGTGACAGCCTGTTGTCGATGGGATTGGTCTGGGCACTTTGCGTCCTGCTTATCGTGTCGTTGTTCACGGCGTTCTTCATCCTCTGTCTGTGGCTCGGAAAAAGGAGGCGGGAGCGCCGTGGGAAACACTATTAAACTGTCCGCCTTCCTTATTGCTGCAACGGTAGTACCCGCTGAGGCGCAGAGCGACATGCTCACAGGACAGCGCCTTTACGAGGAGAATTGTGCCAGTTGCCATGGCGCAAACCTGGAGGGGCAGCCAGATTGGCGCTCCAGAATGCCGAACGGCAGGGTACCTGCGCCGCCGCATGATGCGTCGGGTCATACCTGGCACCATACGGACCGCGTGCTTGTAGACATCGTGAAGCGTGGAACTGCGGCGATTGTCGGGAACGGCTACGAGAGCGACATGCCCGGTTTCGAAGAAGTGCTGACAGACGAAGATGTCACGGCGATCATCGACTACATCAAGAGCACATGGCCCGAAAGGGAGCGTGCCTATCAAAATGACCGAACCCTCGCGGACGAGCGGGCCCAGCCATGAAGCAATCATCTGAAAGCAATTCCGAACCTCTTTCAAGGCGTAGGGTCTCTGGGCTCATGCTGGTGCCACTGCTGGCCTTTGCTCTCATGGTTCTGTTCGGTTTCGGTCTTTTCAAGGGTGGCGACGCTTTGCCGTCGGCCCTTCTATACAAACCAGTGCCCGAGTTCTCACTTCCCCCTGTTCTCGGCCGCGAAGAAGGTCTTTCTACGCAGGACCTGATTGGCCATGTCTCGCTGGTGAACGTCTTCGCCTCGTGGTGTGTGCCCTGCCGAGCCGAGCACCCGCTGTTCATGGATTTGGCAGCGACTGGTGAGGTCCCACTTTACGGAATCAACTACAAGGACCCGCCGGAACAGGCGCGCGCCTGGCTCGACGAATTGGGCGATCCCTACGCGCGCATCGGGGCCGACATCGATGGTCGCGCAGGTATTGAATGGGGCGTTTACGGCGTGCCCGAAACCTACGTCATCGCGCCCGATGGCACCATCGCCTACCGTCATGTCGGCCCGATCACGCGAGCAATCTTGCAGGACACCCTGTTGCCAATTGTCCGCGATCTGAAAACCCAATCCGCCCAGGAGTCAAAACCATGAAATACCTCAAACCGGCCCTGTTTGCTTGGGCATTGTCCGTCAGCGCGGCGTTTGCTGGTCCGCAGGGGTTTGCACTGCACGATACGCCACAGCCCGTCGCCAATGTGCGCTACGACAAAGAAGACGGCAGTCGTGGCGATATGGAGGATTTTTGCGGCAAGGTGATCCTCGTGAACGTCTGGGCAACCTGGTGCGTGCCGTGCCGTGAGGAAATGCCGACACTGGATGCACTTCAGGCGGAACTTGGCAGCGATGACCTCGAGGTGGTCGCCCTGTCCATCGACAGGGCCGGGCCGCCTGTCGTGCGGCGTTTCTACGACGAGATCGGTGTCACCAATCTCAAGATGTATGTTGACCAGACCATGTTGTCGATGACTGCATTGCGCGCCGTCGGCCTTCCGACGACGATCCTGATCAATGCGCAAGGGCAGGAACTGGGGCGATTGGTCGGTCCGGCCGAATGGGATGATCCCAAGATGGTGTCCTTCTTGCGGCGGTTTATCGAATGAGTGTCGCCAAAAGAATAGCGCCCGCCTTTGACCTTCCGGTTACAAGAAAGACTGTTTTTCAAACATCTAAAGGATTTTCCGGATGACCGACATATCACCTTCCAACGATGCGAGTGTCGCCAAGATTGTAAGCGCAGGCCACTGGCCCCGGTGGTTGACGCGCAGACGTTTGCTGTTTGCCGGTGCAGCAGTCGTGATGGGGGGCGGCATGGCCCTGAACTGGGGATGGCTCACCGCGATCGGGCTCGCACCTGTCCTAGTTTCGCTGGCCCCCTGTGCCGCGATGTGCGGGCTTGGTTTGTGCATGAAGGGCGGGTCTGGCGGGAAATGCAGCGATGTGGGAAGCGCCAATCCCGATCAAACCGAAGGGCGAGAAAATTGAGCAGGTCTCTGACACGGCGCGCCGCCTTGGCGACACTTGTAGCCACGATTTCCTCTCCGGCCTTCGCAGACCACCCTGGGGAAAATCTTGACGCGCGCATGTTCGAAATGGAGCCATACTTCCAGGCCATCGATGCAGCGCAAGCGCCCAGTTTTGAATTGCAGGATGCGGAGGGCAAACCCGTGCACTTGTCGGACTTCAGCGACAAGGTCGTCATCCTGCATTTCATTTACGCCAATTGCCCGGATATCTGCCCGCTCCATGCCGAAAAGATCGCGGCGGTTCAGGCTACGATCAACGACGGACCGATGAAGGATCTGGTGCAGTTCATCTCGATCACCACCGATCCGGTGAATGACACGCCTGACGTTCTGCGCGAATACGCGGAACGGCATGGGTTTGATCCGACGAACTGGGTCATTCTGACCAAACGGCCCGATCAGGCTGACGACGCAACGCGCCTTTTGGCACGGGACTATGGGCTCGAGTTCATGATGACCGCTGACAGCGACATGATGATGCACGGCGCGGTCACCCATGTCGTGGATATCGGCGGGAGGTTTGCCGCAAAGTTTCATGGCATGGACTTCAAGAATGTGAACCTGATCCTCTATGTCAGCGAATTGATCAACAACGCCCAGCATCGACGACGGGAGCCCAGTTGGTGGGACCGGGTGAAAAGTGTGTTTCAATGAGTGACACCGCGTTTGGCGTCATGCTGTCTTCGACGGATGGAATATCTCTGACAGCGCTGCGTCGGTATTTTGCGGTAATCATCCCGGCCAATCTGATCTGGGAGTTCGCCCATATGCCGCTCTACACGATCTGGAACGAGGGCACCTGGGGTGAGATCGTTTTCGCAGCCGTTCATTGCACAGGTGGTGACATCCTGATTGCCATGAGCGCGCTGATGCTCGCCTTGATGCTGTCGGGTCGAGGCTGGCCCTTTGTCTCTGCGATGCGACGCTCGGTGACCGTCCTGACGCTGCTGTTCGGGTTGGCATACACGCTGTTCAGCGAATGGCTCAACATCGTGATCCGCGCAGCATGGGCCTATTCGGACTTGATGCCGATTATTCCACTCCTTGATGCAGGCCTGTCGCCCGTTCTGCAATGGATTGTGATCCCGCTGGTCGCGTTCTGGTGGGCGACCCGGCCCCTTAGCACCGAAAGTAAAGCATGATGGATATTTCCGGCATCGGCATCTTCGCCGCCTTTCTGGCAGGTGCCATCTCGTTCCTTTCGCCCTGTGTCCTGCCTCTGGTGCCAGGCTATGTCTCCTACATCGCGGGACAGCCGGATTTGCGCACGACGCGGGCGGTCGGCCTGCGGGCACGCGCTGGGGCACTTGGGCTGAGCGCCTGCTTCGTTCTGGGGTTTTCGACGGTCTTCGTCGCATTGGGGGCCGGGGCCAGCGCGCTTGGTTCCCTGCTTCTGACTTGGCGCATTGAGCTGAACTATCTCGGCGGCGCGATCATCATCCTATTTGGACTGGTCATGTTAGGCGTCTTTCGTTTGAATGTGTTTTCACGCGACACCCGCTTCACCCTTAATATTCCCGGCGGCCGCCCGCTTGGAGCTTACGTGTTGGGTCTTGCCTTTGCCTTCGGCTGGACGCCCTGCATCGGGCCAATTCTCGGCGCGATCCTGACGCTCAGTTCGACCTCCGGCGGGATGTTGGACGGCATTTGGCTACTGTCGATCTATTCCGCCGGGCTGGGCGTCCCCTTCCTGCTTGCGGCGCTATTCACCGACGCGATTGCCGCGCGCGTCAGACAAATCGGCAAGGCGGGACGCTGGCTTTATAAGGGTGCTGGCGTTGCCATGATCATCATGGGGATAGCCATCATGACCGGGCAGTTGTCCCGATTCGCCTTCTGGTTGCTGGGCACATTTCCTTTTTTGGGTTCAATCGGTTGACTCACCGCGTCCAAGTTCACTTTGCATTTTTTGAGGTGCATTCAAGTCAAAACTGAACCGAGCCATTTGCGGCATTGTCTACTTCAATTCAACTGTATTTCGTGCTTTCCACATTGGCCTCTGCCAGAAGGTGCTTTAGCCCGCCATTCAGAGCGGCGGCCCGCGATAATGTTGTTAAAATGATCTCAGCTATCGTGACCCGGGCCGGATGCTGACAATTGGCCAAGAACCATGATCTGGGCAAGCGCAGCCAAGATTGCGACCACAAAAACCGCTTCAAGAGCGATAATGCTGACCAGCGCGGCCCCGAGCAACGGTGAAAGCGCTGCCGGTGCAGCAAAGGCATTGAACCATGCTGAGTAGGCAGGGCGACGGTCGTCGGGCGAGATTTCCATCAGGAAGCCAAGATACCCGATTGTCACGCCGTTCATCATCGCTCCAGTTACGAAAAACAGAACCGAAAAACCGAAAATGCCACCCCCGTACACGGCCAACAGGAGCGCCAATGCTGGAGGGAGGAGCCGCAGGATTGCAACCATCCTAAGCAGGTCCTGTTTTCCCGTTGTGTCGCCGATCCGGCCCCAGACCGGATTGGAGGCGAGCGCCCCGGCAGTTTGCGCGGCCAGAAGCGTTCCGACCGAGGCAATGTCCAGACCGGCCCCGCTGGCCGCGACAACATAGAACGGCAGCGCCATCAGCGTGGCTGATCCCAGCCATTGGAAGATCAGGAATAGACGAAATCTCCGGTCGTGGCGCAGGGTTGCAAAGCCTTCGCCCAAGAAGTCCCTAATGCCACCTGTTGCAGCGCGTGACTTTCGCGGCGGCAGCTCAGGCTCACCGGCTGAAACGAACAAGGTTGAGGATATCAGCATCAGCACAGCGCCAACGGCGAATATCACAGCAAAGGCGCGCAGCGGCGGCATTACGTCGAGCGCCAGCCGCAGAATGCCCGCGACCAGGATGGCCAAGAGCCCGCCTCCGAAGAACCGCCAGGCCAGCATCCGGCTGCGCCTCCCTGACGGGATCGCGCGACCGACAATATCGTTGTAAGGAACGGCGACGACGCCGCTGACGAAGGCATAGACCGTCCAAAGGGCTAGAAACCCGCTGATGAGCAATCCGGGCTGCCAATCGCCGCCCCACCAAAGCAGCCCTGCGATCAGGGCTGTTGCCAGCGCCCGACCATAGGCCCCGACCACGTAGAAGGGCATCCGCCGTTTCGCGCGATCGGCCAGGTATCCGACTGGAAGCTGCGTCAACACCCAACCCAGTCGCAGCACAGCACTGGCGTACCCCACGGCCAGTGCGCTGCCGGTCAGGGCGTGAACGAGGCTGGCCACCACTGTCGCGCTGTCCACCGCCGCCGACCCACCCTGGAACGCGGCACCCGCTGCGGCGATGCGCCAGAACCTGCGGCGAACGATGGGGTCGGGTTCAGGATCCGACATCAGCTGCCTCAGCCTCAAGACGCCCGCGCCGGATATCGATGCCCGATTGCCAGAGCACTACCAGCCCAACACCGACAACGAGGATGATCGTCGTGATGTAATTGAAAAGGATCATCATCAGGGCCTCTTCGTCAGCCACGCCAAGTGCTTTGAGTGCAAACCCGGCCCCGAAGATGAAACTGCCAGGGATGCGCACGAAGCGCCCGATCACCATGATGAATCCGGCAAAAACCATCAGAAACAAGTAGTCCCACGCGGTCAGGACAACCCCGACGGCAAGCCCGGCCCAGAGAAAATGCGTTGCTGCCACCACCTTGCTCAAGATGGTCGCAACGAGGGCTTTGATGCGGCGTATGCTGTCGCGTGGCCAGACGATGCCGTCACAGAGCGCGCCACGCAGGCCTGGGCCATTGGCTCGCATGCGTGTCGCCATCCAGTCGAAAATGCGACAGATCAGCCGTTCCTCGTGTGCGAACAGGACCCGGAAGCGAAATAGCGCCCAAAGGAGGCCTCCGAACAAAAGCAGGTTCAAGCCACCCGCAACACTGAGGCCTAGGCGCAGATCACCCTCGATCTGCGGGATGCGTCCGGCCATGGCCACGACACCAGCGAACAGCGCAAAGACAACGCCGTCAAGAAATCGCGCAATGATCGTGGTGGAGAGCACTGTTGCCATTTTTAGCCCGTCCATCCGGGCGACCAGCCAGGCCCGCACCAGTGGGCTGATCCCGAGGGGTACCAACACATTGGCTCCATAGCCTGCCAACAATGCGCCAGTCAGCCTGACCGTACCGACCGGCTTGACGTCATAGAGGATTTGCCGCCATTTCCAGCCGCTCAAAAGTTGCTCGAGCAGGATTGTGGCCGCGAGGATCGCCAGCCAGAACGGATTGGCTGTGCATAAGCCCTCAAGAAACCGCGCGAAATCAAGGCTCCCGTAGAGTAGGAATGTGAGCCAAAGCGCCAGCGTCGCACCAAGAAACGGCAGCAGCCAGCGTCTGAATAATCGTCCCATCATGTTCTACCCGCTCAGCAACTGCTGATCCTGTCTAACCTCCGTATCATAGTACGGAGTCAAGAGTGCATTTCGAAAAGGGAACTGGATATGGTAACAACGACCATCAGCGCAGCCGCACGGGAAGCTGGAGTTGGAATCGAGACCATCAGGTTCTATGAACGCAAAGGTCTGATCGATCAGCCACCCCGTCCGGCACAAGGCGCGCGGGACTATGGCGGCGACACACTCGGCAGGCTGAAGTTTATCTCGGGGGCCAAGGAACTCGGGTTTTCGCTGTCCGAGATCGCAGAGCTGCTGGACTTGCAACAAGCACCCAGTCCAGAGTGCCGCTTTGTGCAGGCTTGCGCACGCGCGAAACGCGAGGATGTTCAGGCCAGAATTGACGGTCTTCTGCGCCTGAGGGACAATCTCGACGATCTGATTGCTGCGTGCCCTGGAGATGGCGGTCTTGAGTATTGCTCAATCCTGAACGCCATGAATGGCGTGGGCAAGGCGCGGAGCGTGTGAACCCCAACAAAGCCGCCTGCCTTCAGGTCAAGAGTCGCCGGTGCTGCTCCCTGTGCTGCTGTCCAATATCAAGAGGCAACGACTTATCACCGCCGAAGCCGCGTCGAGACCAAGATGCATTGTGTGAAACGACTGGGCCAGAGCCTCATGGCGCGGGACTTCGATCGGCAGGTCGCGGAGATCCAAGTCCGCATCGCCGTGCTAAACCGTTACACAGCTCTTGGCATCCCCGTCACAGAGCCCGTAGGATAAGTCCGTCCGGGGAAAGGGGAAGAACACCCTTCACCCGATTTGTGCAACAAAGCCCCGCACCTTACCAGTTCGTGCGCCCCGCAGCGAAGGTCGGCTCACCACGGTTTGCCTTTGTGGCGTATACAGGAAAGATCAGAGGGTAGGGGCTAGAATTTCACCTGCGGCGTGCTCTAGAATTTCCGCATGGCACCAAAGACAACACTGAATGCGGATAACCTTGCAGCACTTGGCGCTGAGCGTCTGGCTGATCTTATGCTTGAGATCACCAAAGGCAATGCGGGCGCTAAGCGGCGGTTGAGGCTCGAACTGGCGGGCGAAGCAGGGACGGGGGACGTCGCGCGGGAAATTCGCAAGCGGCTCTCGGCGATTGCGCGGTCGCGGTCGTTTGTCGACTGGCAGGGGCGGAACGCCTTTGCGGCCGATCTGGATATGCAACGGCAAGCCATCGTTGGTCAAGTTGGACCGACGGACCCTAAAGCCGCATTTGAACTAATCTGGCGGTTCGTCGCCCTTGCCAATGGGGTCTATGAGCGGTGCGATGACAGCACTGGCCGGGTGCAATCGGTGTTTCACACGGCCTGCGAGGACCTGATTGATCTCGCTGAAGTGGTCGAGCCGGATCCGATTGTACTCGCCGACCTGTTGCTCACGGCTTTGCCTGATGATGACTATGGGCACTATCCCTCGTTAATCTCAGGTTTGGCACCCATGCTGGGGACGGAGGGTTTGCAGCACCTCAGGGCTGGCATTGCCGCGTTGGACGAAGATATCTCTGAGAATTACGCGCTGCGCATGGCACTTGAAGAGATTGCGGATGCTGAGGGCGATACCGACGCCTATATCGCCCAGCAAAGTGATTTAGCGCGTAAATCATTCAGAGGTGCAGCAGAAATCGCCCAACGTCTTCTGTCGTCGGGGCGGCTTGAAGAGGCGTGGGCGGCGATTAACGCGCCCGACGAGGATGATCGCGGATGGATCCCTTACGAATGGGAAGCGACCCGGATCAATGTGATGCAAGCGATGGGGCAAACGAATGCGGTGCGAGCGTTCATGTGGACCTGTTTTGCGCGTAGTTTGAACGCCGACCACCTGCGCGCATGGCTCGCTGGGCTGCCAGATTTTGAGGACGTCGCGGCGGAGGACCAAGCCCTTGAGCACGCACAAAGCTTTGAGAGCTTCACAACGGCACTGCATTTCTTGATGACATGGCCCGCATTTGTACAGGCGGCAGCCATGATCACCAATCGCACCGCCGAAATCGACGGGAACCATTACGAGCTTTTAGGACCAGCCTCTGAAGCGCTAGAGGAGAAGTATCCGCTCGCCGCAACACTGCTCAAGCGCGGCCTGATTGACTTTGCGCTCAAGAATGGCCGGGTCAAACGTTACCCACACGCCGCGCGCCACTTACGCGAATGTAAAAACCTTGCCGCAAGGATTGATGACTTCGCTTCATTTGAAACGCATGAAGCCTATGTTGCGGACTTGAGGTCTGTTCATGGGAAGAAAACATCGTTTTGGGGGCCGGGGATGTGATAACCAGAGTGCCACTAGGTCGTGTTCTTATTTTGTTCTTGCGCGCATAAGGATACTTATGTTAAATTAATTGTAAACATGCTGATGTTAATCGCTCGACCATATCAGAGAACAGTCGCGTCATGATAAGTTCCGTTCTGCCTCAAGGCCTTTGGTTTGATAATCGGTCGATCTCTAGATTGCTGTGCCGAACCAGGGCCGTCGCGGCGGTGGATCGAAGGTTTTGGCCTTACGATGGTTTTCACGTCTTCCAGCCATTAATGCCCCTTAGAAAAACGTTTGTTGAGAAGAAGTCGCATGCCCTCACCAATCCTTATACCTTTGCTACCAATTTAGTCCGGTTCGGGATCGGAAAGGGCGATACGCCGCGAGAATGATCACAGTCGCATTGCATAAACTGGCCGTCGCCGCAGACCGGACAAATCTCGGCGATCTTTTTCTTCAACGCAGTTCGGCTGCGGTGCGCGCGCACACGTAAGGTGTTCAGTTTAACGCCTAGGTCAGCCGCAATCGCGATACGTGGCTCGTCATGCAATTCAAGCCGCGACAATAATTCGGCTTGCGCGGGCTCCAGTTTCTGCATGGCTGCAGCAATGCAACTGCAGGCCGGTTCACCAAGATTTTCTGCCGCAGGCTCAAGAACCTTGACCTCGATGGCATAGGCTTGAGCGCCCCTACTTCGGGTCGCCCGACGCCGATAGTGATCAATCAGCGTGTGCCGCAACGTGGTGCCCAGCCAAGCATCCAGTCGCTCGCCGCTATTGATCGACCTGTGATTGCGTAGAACCTTGATGCAGAAGTCCTGAAAGACATCCTCTGCGTCCTGCGGAGAGTTCAGGCGTTTACGAAGAAAGCCCAGAAATTTTTTACGGCATTCGATGAGTTTTGCCTCGGCCTCACGACGCGAGACCTCTTTTGTTGGGTGTTTTGGTTCAGCGAACATGTTTCGCTCCTTTCACATGGTTTGTGCAGCATCGACAAAATCGATGCAGGCGATCAGACCTGTGAAAGTGTTCGAGGTGGTTGGAAGGGCAGATTTCCTGCCTGGGATGGCAGGTAACTGGCTAGCTGGAAGAGCTGCAGCGCAAAATGAAAGCGCGTCAAAGCCAAGTTGTTACTCGGGAGAATAACGAACATGCAACTGTGTCCAGCATGGCAGCCTGTTTCTGCGGTAGAGACGGCATGGCCGTCATCCCCCAAACCCAAAACTGTATCTGAGGTGATGGAAACCTGTGTGGGCAGAACGCGATGATCAAGTTTTGAAGAGTGCGCCAAAGCTGAGAAAAGAATGGCCAAGATCGCAGCAGTAACTGTTACTGTGCGCATCCATATAACCCAATTTCTCTGCATTGATCTAAACATACATCCTGACTCTTGTTTTCTAACACTTCGAGATTTAGCACCAGATGCGAAAGATCGACTTGATTTGGATCAATCTTCGATGTCGTCCCTGTTTGGAGACAATACGCATGGTCACCTAATTCCTTGCTTGTCTGTTCACGGTAGCGGTTTCACCGTAAGACGAATTTGCTACCCGTTTCGAGTTCCATAAAAACATCAGGTTTGACATGTCATTATCCGTCACAGTCCCGCGTCGTTTGCCTCCAGAGGTCGATCTGCTTGTATTGTCATTCTTGGGGCATTTCACATGGGAAATACTGCAGGCACCATTATACGCTAGCCTCGGAAAAACTGATCATTTTGTTGGTATTGCCATCTGTCTACAGGCAACATTTGGCGATCTGGCCATCGCGCTTGCTGCATTCTGGGGCGCTGCTTTCGTAGGCAAAGGCCGAGACTGGTTTGCGAGGACAGGTCCTGTCGCCGTCGCTGCCTTTTTTGCAATTGGGCTGCTGGTGACCGTTGGACTTGAATACCTTCATACAGAAGTGACGGGCCGTTGGGCCTATGACGGGGTTATGCCACGCCTACCATTTGTGGACACCGGCTTGTCCCCGATCTTGCAATGGGTGTTTGTTCCTATGTTGGTACTTTGGTACATGCGCCGATTGACGCCGAGGATTTCGGAAACATTCCAGTAAGACCGCGCAAATCTGAGCTAATGTATTGGCGTATAGCGCTTGTGTTGGAGCCGGCGGCTGTAATGTTTCGGAGCAAGGAGCGTCTTAAGTTCAAGAGCCGCTGATATGCATCGGACTTTTCGGCGGTCAGAAATTAAAGCGCAAAAGGCGAAACAGGCATGAACGCATCAAATACGGCCAACCCTGATCCCCTGACTCTTCAAAGTGGTGAAAAACAAAGAGCGCGTGTAACCTTTCCGCCATTAGATCAACCAATGCCTGCCATACTGCACAGTTCTACGCTAACGTCGGTCCTACCCATTTAACAAATTTAAGAGATCATACCCATGAAAATGCAGTTCTTACTTGGTGTAGGCGCTTTAACTCTGTTGGCGGCGTGTGGCAGTGTCCAAAGTTCGAACAGCGCTCCGTCGGATGGGTTCATAAAGGAACTACCCGAGGGTGTGCTTGCCATCGTTGCACCCTACCAAGATTTGAACGCTGTCCGGATCGACCCAGTGGATGGGTGTTTTATCTATCGTCACAATGGGCCGGTTGAGACGACCTTTCTGCCACTACGGTCCGTAAATGGTCGTCCAATCTGCACGCGCCCTGCCGACGTGCCAATGGTAACCTGACTCTTTAGGGATAAATACATGAGAGCAGCGGCGGCTCCGTTAGCTTTGCGCCGTTACGCCATCTTCCGGAGGATACAAGAACGCCGTCGATCCACTTGTTACCTGTTCAAAAAGGCCATTTATGTGGGCCATTACCATACGAACGCATCCCGAACTGGCGCGGCCCCCAATCGAACTCGGGCTTGGCGTTCCATGGATGCGTAAATACGTGTCGCGATTACCGACAAATAAATAGAATGCGCGCGATCCCAGCGGATTTGTCGGGCCTGCATCCATGCCGTCGGCATGCTGTTGATAGAGTTCAGGATCACGTTCAATCATAGACGCTGTGGGCGTCCAAATCGGCCATTTGGCCTTCCGCTGTATCAAGTATGTACCCGGTTCATAAAGGTTCCCGCGCGCGATGGCGACACCGTAGCGCATTGCAGTACCATCTGTACGGATATAATAGAGATAGCGTGCCACTGCATCCACATGGATATCACCGGGCGTGAGCCCATAGTTGGCCTCAACAATCTGCGGCAAGAACCGCCGATGGAAACCCCAAGGATTTGATGTCGCCGGATCGTAGTTGGGCGGCGTCACCTGTGCATCCCACGCGTCCCATTTTGATCTATCAGAAGAGGCTGCGGCCATAGCAGAATTTGCTATCGGAGCCGAAAATAAGGCGGCTGTAGTGATTACAAAGTGACGTCTCGTTAGCATAGGCTTGCCGTCCTCATTTATTAGCATTGCACAGGCTCTAGATCAGAAACCGGTATTCTCGGCTGAATGGCTAATCAAGAATGCGTGTCTCAACCGGTTGCATGGCTCGAAGTCACAAGAAAGCCCATACATTCACTCATCGATGTATTTCTTGCCGCCCATCTGCGTTTCAAAGAAGGCCAATGCCTCAGCGCTGTCCCAATCCGCAGGTCCCGGTTTGCGCCCAATTTCCTGCCCCTGCGGGTCGATCAAGAGAGTTGTGGGCATTGCGAATATACCAAGTTTACGCGTTGCCGATCCTGTTTCATCGATAAAAATTTGGGTCTCATCCAAGCCGAGCTCTTGGTATAGGCCACGAACGTTCGCCAGTCGACCTGCATCAGTCGACAAGGCAACCACCAGAAACTGATCCCCGCCAAGCTCCTGCTGGAGGCCTTGCAAGTCCGGCAATTCTTTGCGGCAAGGTGGACACCAAGTCGCCCAGACGTTCAGAAGAACGTACTTCCCCTTAAAATCGTCGAGAGTGAGTGGATTTCCAGACGCATCATTGAACGCAATGGCTGGGACAGGTTTGGGTGTGGAGTGTATGCCAAAAAGGAACTTTCCACCCTGGGCGAAAGCTGTTCCAGTGAGAAGCACGAAAAGGGCGGTAAAAAGAGTGTATCGGCGCATCCATCCATTCATTGTCCGTCTCCTAGCCGCGCAAATATCGTGCGAATAATCGTCCCACCCTCGGGATGTATCCTAGCTTTTCCTGAAGGCTGGGTCCATGCAATGAAAATACCGTCGTTGCCAAGAGCCATGCGAGGGAAACCAACCGTTCTCTCGGTTGGGCTTACAACGATTACACTGGGGTTTGTGCATCCAAATTTTGCATCAACCGCGCAGATCAACACGGCCTCGCCTTGTGAAGTCTGTTCTACCCATGTGACTAGAGCCGGTCCTTTTGGTTGCTGAAGCACATCAACCCGCCCGGAAGGAGCGCCATTGTCGATCTCTATGGGCGCTTCAAAGCTCACGCCGTCATCGTCTGAAAAAGCCACATTCACTTTTGGCACGTCGTCGGCGGCTGTAAACCAAGCAACCACCGTCTGGCCATCACTACTGTCGATTGCAGGCCCGTTAACGGGGCACCCTTCGATATGCCAGCCGTCAACAGCAACTGAAGTTGGGGTTGACCATCCCTCCTTGTTTTTGCGAACGATTGAGATGTCGCGGATTTCACTAGGTGATCTGTCCCGATAGACGGCAAGAATGGTTCCAGCATCCGTTAGGACGGCGGACGTTTGGCAACAGGTGCAGGTCCGCTCATCGAGCAGTGTATCATCAGTCATCAGGCCATCACTTGCGATTGAGCGCGCGCGCAACTGCATCGCATTGGCGGAATCATCCTGAGATCCATAGGTGTCATAGTTTCGGCCATCGAGCCAGATTGCTGTAAATTCATCGCTCTGCCCCGGCAGCAGGGTTACAAATCCATGTTCACGTTGCGATCGGTCTTCATGCGGGATGAACGGCGTGCCCCAGGTTTTTCCTTCATCATCCGACAACGCGATCTTGACGTCGTACTGATACGAAGCGTCATCGTTGATTTGCAGCCAATGAGCGGCAAGCGTCCCGTCTGCCAGTGCGACGACAGAGGGGAAATCGGCCCAGTTGACGAATAATTCGTTGCTATGGACGACAGTCTGCGGCGCAGACCACCCGGACGCATCGCCGATTGCTGTCCTTACCGCGAACCCATTTCCTTCTGGCTCGGTCCAACTCATCAAGACGCGACCGTCTCTCGTGGTTGAAAGTGATGGTTCGCGCGCACCGTCGGCCACGGGAGCAGCGAGTTCTGTAATCGATGAGAAAAGCGCCCCTTCAGCGGTGGCAATCTGCACGCCAAGAAAAGGCAATATGCTCACAGCAAGAAAGCTCTTTGAAATCTGTTTTGCCAGTCTGTTCACCAAGAGCATCAACCCACCTCGCTAAGTTCCTGAAATTATCATCGCATTTAAATATTCGAGGTGCAAAGGCTCAGCGATGATCACCCCGTTGTCTTTCTGAAATCAGCTGTTGACGTTCCAGTGCAGGAACCAGCTATCGTCTATGTATAGTCAGAAAGGAATCGACATGACAAAGTTCTCAGTACCGAAGATGAGCTGTGGCCACTGTAAATCTGCGATCGAGAATGCGATCAAAGCAGCGGATGGTGGTGCCCAGGTGGACTTCGATATGGCCAAGCGGGAAGTCACCGTCAGTAGCGACGTAGAGGCTGGCATCTTGATTTCATCCATTAATGCGGGTGGCTATGAGGCACAGGTCATTTGATTTTCGTGAAGTAGCTGTTCGCGAGAGATCACTGAGCCGCAGTACCCAGTCTCTAAGCCATAAGGAGAAAAACTTTTGACCGAAACAATTCCCAAAGAGCGTCGAGACTTTCTATTTTTTGCCACTGCGGGCACAGGGGCGGTAGCAGTCGGCGCGGCGATCTGGCCGCTGATAGACCAAATGAACCCCTCTGCAGACGTTGTAGCGCTTTCAACGATCCGGGTGGATATATCGTCTTTGGAAGAAGGCAGTCAGTTGACAGTAAAATGGCAGGGCAAACCAGTATTTATTCGATATAGAACCCCAGAAGAAATTGAAGCCGCAAAAGCAGATATCTTTGAAGATTTGCCCGACCAGATTGCAAGAAATCCGAATTTAAAAGAAGGTTCGTTGGCGACAGACGACAATCGTGCGGTTGCTGGACAAGAACAATTTCTCGTTATGATAGGCGTATGTACACACTTGGGCTGTGTCCCGATAGGTGACGGTGCCGGGGACTTTGGCGGATGGTTCTGCCCCTGTCACGGATCGCACTATGATACTGCTGGACGGATCAGAAAAGGCCCTGCCCCCGAAAACCTTCATATCCCAGAGATGGAGTTATCAGAGGATCTTGTTCTGAAGATCGGTTGAAGGATGGCTGCAAATTCTGGCCCAATCCCTATCTCCAATAGCGTAAGATCGAAGGTTCTAGGACGCTCCGTTCCCGTGAGAACTGTCATCTGTGCAACTGTTCTCGCAAAAGCAATCTCTGTATTCAGTTTCACAGCACGCACCACAATGCTGTTTTAATGCGACGCCGATTGCGCCTCTCGCGCGGTGTAGACGTACGCGCAAGTTTTGCTGCGAGACACCCATATCATCCGCGACGTTCTTGCGCGTCTCTTCCAAAAAGTCGACACGCCTCAGTATCTCGGCGTACTCAGGCCGTAGTTCGGGAAGCAACCCGCGAAGGCATTTGCAAATTGCGTCATCCGACTCTTGTGCGAGATGATCACCGTCCAAGACCAGTTGCTCTTGTGAGTACCGAGCATCGCCACGTTTCCGAACGGTTTCCTTTCGAAAGTGGTCCATCAACACAGACTTCAGAACGGTATAGAGCCAACCAAGAGCGCTGGCTTCATCCCTCAATTGAGTTTGGCTTTGCATCACGCGGACACAAAAGCTCTGAAGGACATCTTCAGCCGTGGCTTTGTCTCCAACGCGGCGCATCAAATAGCGCTGAAAATCAAGATAATGTGCGTTCAGCGCAAGTTCCAAGACGGGCAAACCGGAGCCCTGGTCCTCTTTTGGGTCTGGCAAATGAGATGGCTTTTGGGTTAGATCAGACATTATGCACCTCTCCAGCGAATATGCGTCCGCAAAGCATGACTTTCACTCGTTAGGACCACCATTATATTGATCAGTTGTTCACAGAACTCTGTGGTAGTGGCGCACTTTGCTCTTGCACAACGCCTTTGCGTACCACCAGCATAACACCGATGATCGCTAGTACAACGCCGATTAGCTTTAAAATCCCCAACGATTCATCGTAAAATAGCACACCCATCGTCAGTCCAAAGATTGGCACTAGAAAGCTGAATGCATTGGCCTGATTGAGTGCTACCTCGGTAAGCACTGACATCCAAAGCACATAAACCAAAGCCGATCCAAAGACTGCCAACGTCAACAGGATTGTGATAAATGTAAATGACCATTGGATGAGGGAAGGATCCTCCGTCATGCCCGCGATGATGGCCAGAGGGATGCTTCCGATCAAAAATTGCAGTCCCATCGCCATGAGAAGGTCAACTTGCCCAGCGATCATTTTTATCATGACGTTGCTTACTGTGACCCCTAAAGCCGCAAGCACAATGTAGGCGACGCCGAGAAGATAGCTATCCTGAGCGCCGTAGAGCAGTTGCGGTGCTGCGATAACGAGGATGCCGAGAAACCCTATAAACAGGCCGAATTTTCCTGCAGGCTGCAAGCGCTCGCCTAACACGAGCCCGCCAAGACCTGCCGCGAGCAAGGGTTGCGTGTTGGCGATGACCGTCGCGATTCCGGGCGAGACAAACTCTGCCGCATGAAACATACCGAGAAAACCCAGACTTGTGGCTCCAAACCCCATAACCGACAAAGTCGCCCAGACACGGACTTTGCGTGGAAAAGGTCGGCGCAGCGCACACGCCAGCCCGACCAAGACTAAACCTGCGATTGTTGCGCGTAAAGTTGCAAAGCTAAGATGCGGTGCCAACTGGATTCCGATTGTCAGCAATGGATAGCAGGCCGCCCAGAGCAGCATCACCGTAACTATTTTAGAAATTGATAAAATGCTCATGTGAGAGGCAACCTTTCAACCTTGATGAACCAAGGCAAGCATATAGAAATCGTCATTAGGGCTTTGCCGGAGCGAGAGCTAACACGACCAATTGGCAAAAATGGCCTTGCGCATGGATGAGACGGCAGCTCGCTTCCGCCTGGGAACACCTGAGTTGCGTCGCAATTTCTGAAAGGGTTTCGCCGCGCAGCTCAAATCGCGCAAGAATATCGGCATCATCGGGGTCCATCAGATCTAAAAGAGTCAGTTCTAGGTCTTGGAACAATCGAATTAGGTCGGCATCTTCCGGATTTTCAGACTCGGCCAAGCCGCAGTTGCACGTCCGTGCTTTTGGTTGATTTCGCTCCGCGCGATCTAAACGGCATGGCCTCATCTTTAGCGCTCCTCATTGCTGCGAACCTTTTGATGAAAGACGGTTGGCAGACCTCTGCGTTACGGAATTCGTGGATGAATTGGGAAAATTACATCTTTCGGATCATGAGGGTGGGCAGCATCTGTAACGAAAAGCGGGCTTGGACGTCCTATTGTTTAGGTGAGCAAGTGATGCCGCCTTGTGGTTTGGCCACAGCGCTGAATGAGAAATGAAAGGAACATGTTATGTTATTGATTTTAGGAATCGGGCTTTTCTTGACGCTGATGTGTCGTATTTTTTTGATGCAAGCTTCGATGATCGCTAACCCTGAGTTGCTCCGCGTCATTCAAACCGTACAGGATGATACGTAGCTCTTTGGCTTTCGAAAATAGCTGCGCAGACCAAACATTGTTCATGTCGCTCAAGACCGCTTGTCAGCATGATTTCAGGCTCGCTGGATGAACTGGACCCAAATTGGCTATTGAACCTCTGACGCTCAACAGAATTTCCGGCGTTTTGATCCTCAGCGCCATTGTTCTTGCATTGATTGCGGCCAACTCTCCGCTGGCAGAAATCTATGCAAAGGTTCACCATGCGCCAATCCGGATTGGCTTGGCCCCTTACCAGATAGACGCGCCGCTGATCGTTTGGATCAATCAGGGTCTGATGACCTTTTTCTTTGTGCTTGTCGGAGTCGAAATCAAGCAAGAGTTGGTGGCAGGCCACCTGTCGACTTTGCGTAAGGCGGCGTTGCCCGCAATTGCGGCGTTAGGCGGCATGATTGTCCCTGCCCTCATCTATATCGCGTTTGCGGCGTTCGAGGGCGACGCAATGCGCGGTTGGGCGATCCCGATGGCAACCGATATAGCACTTGCCCTTGCACTACTCTCCTTGCTGGGAAATCGCGTCCCCGTTGGCCTAAAAGTATTTCTGATGGCCTTGGCAATTTTTGATGACCTCGGGGCGGTTGCAATCATCGCGTTCTTTTACGGCGAGGAAGTTCATACCTTGCCATTGATGCTGGCCGGTCTAACCTTTGCGGCCATGATCGGCCTGAACCGTGTTGGACAGGCAAAGCCGCTGCCGCTGGCTATGCTCGGCGCAATACTTTGGTTGGCATTATTCCAATCAGGGATCGAAGCAGCACTTGCAGGCGTCCTGATCGCAGCCGTCGTCCCCAATGAGGCCAAACATGATGACAGCAATCCGCAGCTGCTCAGAATCCAGCAACTTTTGCACCCTTGGGCAAGCCTGCTGATCGTTCCGATCTTTGGGTTCTTCAATGCCGGTGTCACAATCGAAATCGAGACTTTGCAAAATGTAACGGGCGGCGTGTCTTTGGGCGTTTTCTCTGGACTGTTTCTGGGCAAGCAGATTGGCGTACTGGGCGCGACATGGTGTGCTGTGAAACTGCGCATCGGTGTGCTGTCGCCGGGTGTCGGGTTCCGACACATCTACGGTGCCGGACTTCTTGCGGGCGTGGGCTTTACCATGGGCCTCTTTGTCACGGCACTTGCGTTTGACGTGGCTGCTTTAGCCGCTAGCGCGCGTCTGGCGATACTGATTGGCTCAACCCTGTCTGCCGTGGTCGGACTTGCTGTCTTGCGGTTTGCGCAAGGCAAACACGAAGAGCGCATATCACGACGCCAAAGGGACGCCATCTGATTGTCAGCTAGACCTCTACCACGCGAAGTTGACGCTTTTTGCGGCGATGATTGGTCTTCGCGCAGGATTTCTTGTCCGAGCATGTAACGGTCTCTCACCGAGAGCGTCTTAGTAGTGAACCCGCGAAAACATGGGACAACTCCATTTTTTCACAACTTCACATTTTGAGGAGTGACCCATATGTCAGATTCAAACCCTATAAGCATCTATACTGTTGGAATGTCAGTCGGAATTTTGCTGGCGCTCAGTTTTGCCCTGTGCGTCGTTTTCGGTCTGATCTTCGCCGGGGCCACGATGTATCAGGTGTGGTTGCCGCTGCTGCCGGGTGTGAGCTGGATCAGTTGGCAGAGCGCCCTATTGGGTCTGGTCGAAAGCTATGCCTACGGCTGGTATATTGCTGTGATCTTTGTGCCCGCGTGGAACTTCTTTTCGCGGAGGGCGTCAGCATGAACACCCTAACTTCGATTGAACCTCTCCTCCCCGCCAATTCGGATGTGGCGACTTCATCATCTGATAAACCACTAACCTTGCCTGATCCGGCTGCATATGGCCGTGATCTCTGGGAACGTTCAATGCTGTTTATGGATACGCTGCGCGAACGCGCTGACAACATGATCGCCCATGAGCGGGCCGGGATGCCGCCCCTTCTGGATTTTAAATATGAGACGTTGCTGGACGCGCGGCAGTTTGGCCGTCCGGCCAATTATGCGCTGCTCAGGATCACCGAAGTGGATGGCAATTGCTGGGATGATTGCGTGGATATCGCAAAACCACCAGTCATCGTGGTGGACCCACGTGCGGGCCACGGTCCCGGCATTGGCGGGTTCAAGCGCGAGAGCGAAGTCGGCATGGCGATGTCCGAGGGCCACCCAGTATATTTCGTTGTCTTCTTTCCTGAACCAGTCCCGGAACAGACTCTCGAGGATGTTCTGTTCGCCCTGCGCCGCTTTGTCGAAGATGTCTCGGCGCGCCACGATGGGGCCGCCCCCGTCCTTTATGGAAATTGTCAGGCTGGTTGGGCCGTTACGCTGTTGGCCGCACATTGCGAAGGTCTTGCGGGACCGGTGGTTCTGAACGGATCGCCACTGTCTTATTGGGCGGGCGAGGAAGGCGTGAACCCGATGCGTGTCACCGGCGGACTGCTTGGTGGCGCGTGGCTGGCCCATCTGACTGCTGATCTGGGCGATGGGAGGTTCGACGGTGCATGGTTGGCGCAGAATTTCGAGAGCCTGAAGCCGGAAAAGGCGATCTGGGAAAAATACGCCAACCTGCTGACCAATGTGGACACAGAACGCGACCGTTTTCTCGACTTTGAACGCTGGTGGAATGGTTTTTACACCCTCAGCCGCTCTGAAATTCTGTCAATTACCCAGAATCTGTTCATCGGCAACCAACTCGAAAATGGCGAAATGCCGATTGGCGATTACTGCGTCGCCGACTTGCGCAAGATCAAAAGCCCGATGATCGTCTTTGCGTCCTACGGCGACAATATCACGCCGCCTGCACAGGCTCTTGGTTGGATTCCAGAAGTCTACAAAGACACAGCGGATCTCAAGGCGGCTGGCCAGCGGATTGTTTACCTAACCAACACACATGTTGGGCATTTGGGCATCTTCGTATCAGCCTCGGTGGCAAGGCTTGAGCACTGCGCGATTTTGGAAAGTCTGGACAAGATCGAAAAGCTGAAACCCGGTCTGTACGAGATGAAGATCGAAAATCCATCAGGTGACCCCGATTGCCACTCCCCCGAATACAAAGTCAGGTTTGAGGCCCGCGAGGTAAGCGATCTGGAACATAAGGTGCCCGAACAGGCCTTCGAAAAGGTGGAGCGCGTGTCCAAAATTAACGAGGCCTTCTACAGCACCTTTGTCAGTCCCTGGGTACGTTTGATGACAACGCCAGCCAGCGCCGAGATGCTGAGATTGATGCATCCCATGCGCACCAGCCGCCTGATGTTCTCTGAACGTTATAATCCATGGATGCGGCTTGTCCGGCAAACAGCGAGCAGCATTGCCGAAACAAGGGCACCGTTGGAACCTGACAATTCAATGCTCCAGCGCGAGAGAACTGCGATCTCTGCAGTTGGAGACGCAATTGAACGGGCTCGTATCGCACGCGATGCGACATACGAACGCACGTTCAGGACGCTTTACGGAAACGAGAAACTGGATGCCGACAGCAACCCGCGCATGCCGGTCTGAACTGAAGAGGATAACGAAATGCAATGGATAATTGAAAACTGGCTGATCCTGCTGTTCGGGGTGGGCATGATCGGCATGCACCTGTTCGGACATCGCCATGGCGGCAAAGGGGGCCACGATCATGGCTCTCACGACCATTCAGACAAGCAGGGCAAAAAGGACAAAGATCAATCCGAGGAAGCTACCGATGCCTGAACGGGTTATCCTTACACTCAACTCTGGGTCTTCCTCGCTCAAGTTTGCGCTTTTTACTGCATCGCTTCAGCCAAAGCGGCTGTGGTCAGGGGAGATTGACCGCATCGGACTTACCGGCGGGCATTTTCAGCTGAGCGATGCCCGTAGCACCGTTGTCGTTGACGAATCTGGAAGGCTCGACAGTCACGAGGCGGCACTCACTCGCCTGCTCATGGCCATCGCAAGCCTGCCGGGATCGCTCGACCTCGTTGCTGTCGGACACCGAGTGGTTCATGGAGGGCCTGAATGTGACTGCCCCAAGGACGTCACGCCGGCCCTGTTGGCAAGGCTGCGTCGGCTCGCTCATCTTGCACCATTGCATATGCCGCCCAATCTTGCAGGGATTGACGCGGTGTTGGCAACACGGCCCGAAGTACCGCAAGTGGCCTGTTTCGATACGTCGTTTCACCATGATTTGCCCAGCCTGGCGCGGATGACCGCCCTGCCCCGAGCCTACGCCAAGGATGGCATCCGTAGGTACGGATTTCATGGCTTATCTTACGAATACATCATGGAAGCGTTGCGCGATGATGGCGTCGATGTGGATGCCGAGCGGATCATCGTTGCGCATCTGGGGAATGGCGCTTCGATGGCTGCCATCCGCAACGGCAACCCGGTTGAGACAAGCATGGGCTTTTCGACAATTGCCGGTCTTCCGATGGGCACGCGTACCGGTGATATTGACCCCGGAATCTTGCTGTTCCTGATGCAGGAAAAAGGCATGTCATCTGATGAAATCGCCACCCTGCTTTATGAACAAAGCGGGCTGCTGGGAATGTCGGGCCTCAGCCGGAATATGGAAGATCTCTTGGACAGTCCCAAAGAAGCTGCTGCAGAAACCGTCGCATATTTCTGCTATCAGGCGAGGCTACATCTGGCGCGTCTGACAGGTGCTTTAGGCGGGCTGGACCGCGTTGTTTTAACTGGCGGGATTGGCGAGAATTCCGATGAGATCCGCAGCAGGATTTGCGTCGGTCTCGGCTATCTGGGGGTCAACATCGACAGTGTGGCCAACAAGTCTGGCTGGACCAAGATATCAAAGCCAGACAGCCGGGTGATTGTTGAGGCGCGCCCTACGGATGAAGAAAAGATGATCGCGCGTCATGTGGCTGTAAAATTTCTGGCAAAGCCAATGCCGCAAGCATCAGAAGTGGAGGCATGAGCTGTGATTCAGCCCCCTGAAAAGTTGCAAGCCCTGATTGACCGCGCACACGATCTGGTACCGGTGCGCGTCGCTGTCGCCTGTGCCGCGCAATTGGTGGTTCTGGAAACATTGCGTGATGCGACGTTGCTCGGTCTAGTCGCGCCGCGACTTATAGGTGACCCAGATGCAATCCTCAGCCACGGCCGCGATCTTGATTGGCAGATCGATCCGGATTGGATCATCCCCGCCACAACCGACAGCGAGGCCGCGTCCCTTGCCGTAACGATGGTGCGCCGGGGCGAGGTTGATGTCCTGATGAAGGGCAATCTGCACACGGATGCTCTAATGCGTGCCATATTGGACAGTGAAACCGGACTGCGCTTGGCTCATCACAGGTGCAGCCATATTTTTCTGCTCGATGTACCCAGCCATGATCGATTGATCGGTATCACTGACGCTGCCATCAACATTGCACCTGATCTGGTCGCAAAGGGCGAGATTTGTCAAAATGCGATTGATCTGTTTCATAAGCTTGGTGTTCATGCACCACGTGTTGCCGTTCTATCTGCTGTCGAGACCGTCACAGATGCGATCCCGTCAACACTTGACGCCGCTGCACTGACACTGATGGCGCGGCGCGGTCAGATTACGGGCGCGCAGGTGGATGGCCCGCTGGCCTTTGACAACGCAGTTTCGGTCGGAGCCGCGCGAGAAAAAGGCATCCTGTCAGAGGTTGCCGGAGTGGTGGATATCCTATTGGTGCCCGATCTGGTGTCGGGGAACATCCTCGCAAAGGCATTGGAGTATCTTGGTGGTGCAGTTGCCGCAGGAGTGGCACTAGGGCTGTCGGCCCCGGTTGTTCTGACATCACGCGCCGATCCCGCAGTTGCACGACTGGCCTCACTGGCCGTGGCGGCGTTGATGCTGGACCATAGCAAAAAACAGAATACCGGTGTCCCTAAGGCCGAGGCAAGCCTAGCCGCCGCACCGCAACCTGAGCATGCCTGCTGCGCGCCGCAATCGACATTAGCTCTTGCGGAGGTAGCAGAATGAACAGTCCTACCCTTGATCCGGTTCGGTTGCTGGACATGACTGACAAGAAAGGCCTGATTGTTGGTGTTGCCAATGAACATAGTCTGGCCTGGGCCGCCGCACGCAATTGTCATGCAGCAGGCGCTGATCTTGCGCTGACCTATCTCAGTGACAAGGCGCGGCCTTTCGTTGAACCGTTGGCACAGTCAATTTCCGCGCCTCTCTTAATGCCCTGCGATGTGGCGCGTGAAGGGGAGTTGGAAACGGTCTTTGCCAAAATCAACGAGACTTGGGGCAAGCTCGATTTTCTGGTGCATGCCATTGCTTGGGCACCAGCGGCTGATCTGCACGGGAGATTGACGGATTGTTCCGCCGAAGGCTTTGCACAGGCGATGCAGGTGTCATGCCATTCTTTCATCCGGATGGCAAAACTGGCCGAACCGTTGATGCATCAGGGCGGCAGCCTGACGACGCTTACCTTTATTGGCGCGGAAAGAGTTGTGGATCACTACAGTTTGATGGGTCCGGTCAAAGCAGCCCTTGAGACTTCTGTGCGCTATCTTGCCCATGAACTCGGACCGAAAGGCATCCGTGTCAACGCGATCTCGGCGGGCGCAATCAAGACGCGCGCGGCTTCTGGAATTGAACACTTCGACGAACTGATCCGCGAGACTGAAACCAAATCTCCACTGCGCCGCACTGTCACCGCTGACGAGGTGGGGCGCGCTGCTCTGTTGCTGGCCAGCGACCACACAACTGCCATCACTGGTGAAATCCTGCATGTCGATGCCGGGTTTCATGTCGATGGCATGGTTTTTCACTGAATTTCGCCCCGCACTTTGTGCGCTCGGCCGACACAAAAAAAGGAACACAAGATGAATGTCACCAAAGACAGATTTAGCAAAACAACCGCTGATAGTGAAAACTTCGATACCGTGCCCGAAGGGTTCTCGGGCATGGTCTACACCTGTTCGATGCACCCCGAGGTGCGCAGCACGGAAGAAGGGTCCTGCCCGAAATGTGGGATGTTTTTGGCACCAGAAAGCGAAGGTCACGATCATGACCATTCCGGTCACAACCACGGGCACGACCACGCCAGTGCGACTGTCGCTGAAAAGGGCCACGAATACGACACCGTGCCAGCGGACTTTGGCGGTACGATCTATACCTGCCCGATGCACGCGCAAGTGCGCCACCCCGGTCCTGGTTCCTGCCCAATCTGCGGCATGGGGTTGGAGCCAGAAACAATCAGCCTTGAAGACGAGGGCCCAAACCCCGAGCTAGTCGACTTTACGCATCGGTTCTGGGTCGGAGCCGTTCTGACGGTGCCACTACTTGTTTTGGCGATGGGACCATTCGTCGGCTTTACGTATTTTATGGAGTTACTGGGAGAACGCACGTCGCTCTGGTTTGAGCTCGCGCTCGCAACACCGGTGATCATTTGGTCGGGCTGGCCGTTCTTCGTACGGGGCCTGGAGTCTTTCCGAACAATGAACCTGAACATGTTCAGCCTCATCTCGATGGGTGTGGGTGCCGCCTATGTTTTCAGTATCGTTGCGGTGATTGCGCCGCAGATATTTCCCGATGGGTTTCGGGATGAGAACGGCAACGTAGGTGTCTATTTCGAGGCTGCAGCGGTCATCGTCACTCTGGTCCTGCTGGGGCAAGTGATGGAATTGCGTGCTCGTGAAGGGACCGGTAAAGCGATCCGTGCATTGCTGGATATGGCTGCCAAAACCGCACTGGTGATCCGCCCCGATGGCACCGAAGAAGAAATCGAGCTGGATCAAGTGCAATTGGGAGATCACGTTCGTGTGCGTCCTGGTGATAAAGTTCCCGTTGACGGAGTGGTCTTGGAAGGCCGCTCTTCGGTTGATGAATCCATGATTTCGGGCGAGCCTGTGCCGGTCGAAAAAGTGGCGGGTGAACCTGTCACCGGGGCCACGATTAACGGCACCGGAAGTCTTGTGATCGAGGCGACCCGCATTGGGGCTGACACGATGCTCAGCCAGATTGTGCAGATGGTTGCCAACGCGCAGCGCAGCCGTGCGCCGATCCAGAAGTACGCTGATCAGGTTGCGGGCATGTTCGTACCTGTGGTCATCGCCATCGCGATTGCGTCGTTCATCATCTGGTCAATCTGGGGACCTGACCCTGCCATGGCCTATGGTCTTGTGTCGGCTGTTGCCGTCCTGATCATCGCTTGTCCCTGCGCGCTTGGTCTTGCCACGCCCATGTCGATCATGACCGCGACCGGCACCGGAGCGCAAATGGGTGTTTTGATCAAGAACGCCGAGTCACTGGAACGGTTTGAGAAGGTCGACACACTGATCGTCGACAAAACCGGCACCCTGACTGAAGGCAAGCCAAAGCTGGTCGCGGTCATGCCAGAAGAGGGCCATGACGAAGCCGAAGTCCTGCGCCTTGCTGCCTCACTGGAGCGTGGATCAGAGCATCCTTTGGCCGAGGCCATCGTGCGCGGTGCCGAAGAGCGCGGCATCGAGTTTGCCAAGGCGGAAGACTTCGAAGCGGTGACGGGCAAGGGCGTTAAAGGCATCGTCGATGGTAAATCCGTTGCGTTGGGCAATGCAGCGCTGATCAAGGACTTGGGGCTGGACAGTGGACCGCTGGTCGAAACCGCCAA
>ERZ651776.512-NODE-512-length-53801-cov-7.935597_pt1 | contig 53801 bp, 37 predicted proteins | sample MGYA00514761_ERZ651776 | MGnify/ENA metagenome assembly ERZ651776
ACCCTAAACCCTAAACCCTAAACCCTAAACCCTAAACCCTAAACCCTAAACCCTAAACCCTAAACCCTAAACCCTAAGGGCAGTGAAAATTTAGAGGAATTCCGGATTAGGGGATTGCAAATTGGGTTATATTTAAGAAATATATCAAATGAAAATTTAGGGGAACACAATATTTATCCAACGCTTCTATCTTGCGGGCGCACATAATCTAGCCCCAGTGCCGCGAAGATGTCTTGTTCGGTCACAGTCTCTACTCGCCTCGATTTGTTCCTGTCCATGTACAATCCTTTGTCGTCTAAATGCCAACCCATCATGTGCGTATACGTACGCATCGATCGGTTGAAGCGGCCACTACCCGTAAAATATAGCAACGCCGTCGCGAACTGTTTGGGCTCGTATATTTTGATGTCAAGTCTGCGGTGTTTGCGGTTTTCTTTGCCGTCCGGGAGCTTGCAGACACCCATGAAGTTATCTTGCCCGAACGTGCCTTGCGACAATCTCGCCGAAATCAAGCCTCTTCGATCGATATCGTCGACGATATTTTGCAACACACCATCTTTCTTTTGATTCTCTTTTAAACACACCAAAACGTCGACGTCACCGCACGTCGGCTTTCCTCGTCGATACGAACCAGCAACTTCAACTTGAGCGCCTTTCACAATATTCTCGACGCTTTCGCGGACGAAATCGCCAATCTCTTTCGCTTCTTCCCGCGGAATGCGATCTTCCAAATCCTCAAGATATTTCAAGCTGATGCGCATATCGTTCTTCAGAATATTGTTTGGATCGCCACTGGACAGAAGCGCGCGCAAATCCTCAACCGACTTCAAGTTAAATCGCTCATAAAATTTGTACGCTGTTTTTGTTCCAATTCCGTGCACTCGAGACATGTCTTTCACCGCGATGACGGAAGGATCCTTCAAAAACGCCTCATATTCCGGTAAAACTTTAAACGAGACGGCGTACTTGAGCTTATTGCACATGCTCTCTCCCATGCCTTGACCTCCGCGCCTGTTCTTCTCAATGAAATCGTCGATGTTGTTTGGCGTCAACTCGTACGGCGTGCTCTCCAGCAAACGCGCGATTTTAACATACGCATTCCCCCGCCCTCTTTGTTGCTTGTTATCTGGGTACATATCCTGAAGCAATGCTCCATAATTCGAGAACATATCGATGAGTGACTTGTTGGCGTCCTGGTTTCCAACGCGTTCTGCAGGTTGACACATGAAATGCTTCTTGATTTTCTTCATATTTTCCAAGCTGTGATAGTAGTTCTGCCGAACGTCGCTTTCCATGGACGCTTGCTTGGATGCGTTTTCAACTAGCGTCTGCTCACCATTAATATCCGTGAAGGAAACCTTGCCTTCCAGAAAAGCTTCTACTGCAACTTCTAACGAATATCCAAAATGTACCAGTGCGACGCGAGCCTGCTCGAGCGAAATTTGCGCGAGTTCCATCAGAGTCAAGATTTCTTCATCGTGATGACTTTCTTCTCCTCTCTTCTCTTTCTTCTCTTTGCTCTCTCCTTTCGGCATTTCTGGCGTTGGTTTCTCGATCGGCGACATCTTTGCGTCCGCAACTGCGGCAAAGGACCATTTCTCTTCGATGGGTACAATAATCTTCTTCTCTTTCAAGCACGCCGCGAGGTATTCCGGAGATACAAACTTGGTCACGCACTCATCCGGCACACTCTTTTCGTACTTGGCAAATCCTTCTTTCGTAGTAACTACGTGCGAGACGCCAATCTCCTCGTCTTCTTTCTTTCCCTTCCTCTTTTTCTTTTTCTTTGGCTCGATCTTGGATTTATGTTTTCCACCTCTTGTGGCGTCGTTCGCAACGAGACCCCCAACTAAAAGCGCGTTTGAATCAATTATCGACTTTTCCACATGAGAAACGACGAGCCCTCCGAGCTTTTCCGGAACGTTTTTTGCAAATATGTCGAACCTTGTTTTACCTACGCTTGAATCTATGTAAACAACAAACGGGATTTCGTCGGCGTCGTCGTTGCCCGTATCCTTCAAAGACGTTTTCTTCCGCTTTCTTCGCTCGTCCCTCATAACGCTTTCGCGTAGCGTGCGATAAGGTTCTCTTGCGCTCTTTTTTCGCGACATATTCTCGTCCAAAACACCGTGAACAGATTTTTCATTCAACACGATGTCTGATGTTTGCATTGACGCCGTAACTTCTACGTCCTTTGATGTATTTATTGTTGTTGTTGTCTTCGCCGTGTTACTTATGCTATTGTTTCCCACCGTCGTCGGCGTCGCGTCGACACGAAACGCTTTTTGTTTAGGAAGTTTTACATCGGGCTTCACAGTCTCTGTATACTCATCATCGCCATCTTTCTCTTCTTCTTTTTGCTTCCTAATTTGTCGCTCTTTCGTCTTGCGCATAGGCTTGTCCCTTGCGAGATCATCGATGACCTTTAAAAAACTCATATGTGAGCACTCCTTGTCTATTCTTCTTCTTCTTCCTCTTCTTCGCTCACGCCTTGTTCGTCTTCTTCCATAGCATTGCCACCTTCGGCGACGTCGTTATCTTCTAAATCTGATTCCGCTTGATTTGTGATGTTATTGTCGCTCCCTGCTCCGCCTTCTCCTCCGATGCTTCCGTTGTTTCCTCTTCTGTTCTTCGTCTTTCCTATAATCGGTCGTCTCGAGTGTAACGTTCTGACGATGTGTAAACGTTTCGCGTGCGCTCTTTCCAACGCCAACAAGTCGTCGTAAATTATCTCCGCTTCGATGGTACTTCTCGTCGCGGATAGAGTCGATATGGTTCTCGGGAAGCTGCTTCCTTGCACCGGAGGAAGAGACATGTATTAGTATTACTATTATTCAACTATGATGTTGTCGTTGAAGTTTTTGTTGTGACGAGTGAATTCGGTCTTCACTTCTTCAAACACAACGAGCATCAGCAAAAGCAGCAGCAGAAAAGTTTTTCTCAGACGTTACGAGATATACAAACCTTCACACTATCACACTATCACAGCACCACCACCACCACCACCACCACTTTGAAAATGATGCGCAACGCCGGTGGAGGCAGACGAGACGGACTGCGACGGGGCGGTTTGTTCCACGTGAACAATCGACACCGACGACGATCCTTCGGATTTCTAGGCTTGGATTTACCTCGGTGTATTCTGCTTCTCGCGGCGGCACTGTGCGTTATAGGCGGCGCCATTAACGTACACTCTATGAATGCGCATCACGACGCGCACGTGAAAGCTTCAGCGAGTTCTTCAACGCATGCGCACGGTACTGGTGGTGTTGGAGCCAGTAAATCCTCTTTTTCTTCCTCCTCGGCACCGAAAGTAACAACAACGAAAAAAGCCGCCGAGGAGGAGAACGAAGACATCGACGATTTGGACGACATCGAAGACACAGAAATGGATGACGACGACGTAAACGACACTAACGGCGATGTGGAAGTTCCTAAATCTGCAAGCCCAAAAATAGAACCGAAAATGATTCCCAGAGTTGAACGACCGGCGAGTTTCGGATCGGATAAGTTGCGCGAAGCGGAGAAACGACATCAAGAACTCGAGAAGCAATTCGAAGACTTGGACGAAAGAGACGAACGTTTGAAAGGAACGCTCGAGTTCAATCGAGCTGAAGCTGGATTTAAAGAAAACGACGAGGACGAAGACGACGAAAGCGCGATCGATGAAAACAGAAAAGTTGAAAATGGGAAGACGTACGAGAACGTCGGCGGCATGTGGGTCGAAGTAGACACTGGAAACGAAGAGGTTATCAAAATCGCGGAAAAAAACATGGGAAGAGTAGATGGAGCGAAAAGTGCGGTGAAGATGAAAGATTCCGAATACATGAAACTCGCTCGCGAAGCTGCTCGCGACAAAGAGAAATTCAAAGATCCGGAAACGAAACGCTTACTTAGGAGATTTGGTTTGGATACGCACAGTCAACAAAGTTTAACCGAATCAATGAAGAAGAAAGCGCAAGAGAAAATATTAGCCATCGACAAAGCGAAAAGGGAGGAAGCTGCGCAAGGGGCAATGACGAAACCGCTGGTCCCGCATCCGGCGCTTTTAGTGCCAATGACGCGCTCGCGCGGCATCGCCGGTTGCGGCGTTTGCACAAATGCAACCGGCGGACATTTCGCGAAAGGTGTTGGATGTACTATTAACGGAGGCGCGTATAACATTGCTTGGAACGAAAACGACGGTCATCCTACTGTGAATGGAGGCTTGAATAACAGAGCGAAAGGCGCGTACGCGACTATAAACGGTGGTTACGACAACGAAGGCGCAAAAGATGATTCCACCGTCAACGGCGGCGGTCAAAATCGCGCCTTTGAAGTTGCATCTACGGTGAACGGAGGTGAATTGAACATGGCTTTAAAAGCAGGCTCGGTCGCAAATGGTGGTGCGAATAATGTTGCCGGGGGTGTTGATTCCGTCGTAAACGGAGGTGTGTTTAACAAAGCAATTGGGGACGGATCCTGCGTCGGCGGCGGCGAGTACAACAATGCGAACGGGGTACACTCGTCCGTCTTGGGTGGTGCGTTAAACTCCGTTTCATATGATCACGGTGCAATTGTTGGTGGATTGGCAAACTCTGCGACGTCGAATTTTACCGTGATAGTAGGAGGAGGCTATAACAAGGTGGAGGAGACGTACGGCGTAATCGTTGGAGGCTACAACAATACCGTCAAGGCGAGCGACGCAACAATTGTAGGTGGCTCCAATAACGAAGCATCGGGTGGTGGATCGCACGTTGCGGGTGGTGAAAACAACAAGGCGAGCGGTCAATTTTCTTCCGTTTTATCGGGACGGTTGTCCAGCGCTTTGCACAAAGGTTCGGTAGTATTTGGCGACGCGTCGCTCAGCTCAGCGCGGAGCACGAATGCAAATCAAGTAGTAATGCAACACGACGATGTTCGTAAAACAGGTGGTGGTATGTTTGTATTTGACGAGAAAGTTGTACAGGACCGGAAACGCTCCTTGTATACGAAAGGTACAGAAGTAATACGTAACATCGCGCCGAAATCTTACGTCAGCGCGGACGGATCGAGGACTCTGTTTGGGATAGCGGCGAGCGACGTGGAAAAAATCGCACCAGAAATGCTCGTGAAGAACGCGGACGGCTCTCACGCGACGGATCCAACGGCTTTAGTTTACATGCTCGTGAACGCATTAAAAGAGCAGGACAATAGAATTAAAGCTTTAGAGGCAAAGGCGGGAATAAAGTCATCTTGATGTTGGAATTAGGGGTTTGTCTTTTTTAGCACTCAGTAGTTTAGGTTTCTTTATATCTATCCATAGTACAAGTCGAATTTTACAATACAACGATACTAATTTACACGACAACTTTAACACCACTTGGACTGGCCAGTCAATGGATCGACAATGTACGCTCTGCCTTGCGGCGTGTAGAAAACTTGCTGCTGCGGTGGTCCTGGGTTTCGAGAGTGACTGGCGACGACTCCTGGATGTTGAAAAGGCAACGGCGGGAGTTCAGGTTGAGCTGCTTGTTGTTGTCCTCCGGAATATGTCGATACTGAAATCGTGGGTGGTGATCTCGCTAGAGTCGGCGACGTTGTAGACGTTGTTGGTTGCTGTCTATAAGAACTTGGCGAAGGTTGGTTGGTGGGAGAAGCTGATGAAGTCATGACGCCGTACGCGCTCTTCAATTTGTTCCCCAACGCTGAAATTGTAGCCGGCGGCGGAGATTTCATAACGGCCGGTTGGCGTTGATGTTGCGATGTTAAAGCTATGTTGCTTGTTCGGAGTGCAGAAATCCATTCATCGCGTTCGCGATCGCTATCTGCGGCCAAATGCCTCGCCCCGATTCGTTCGGAAAACGCACCTTCCAACGTAAGCGAATGACTTTTTCCCGCATCACGCGCCGCCGCTGGTGAAATGGAATCAACGCGAGATAATGGAATAGTACCTCGAGGCTGCGTCTTTGCCGTAACATCAGCTGTTTTGAACCAAAATATGTGGTTATCTTTTAAAAGAAAAAATCGCCGGCGCCACATTCTAACTGTCTCTCCCTTCTTCCAAAGCCAACCAGAATGCTCGTGCGGTTTCTCCCAATACGCAATACCTCCACCGCTACTCATCGCGCTCGCACCGTTAGTTGTCGTTGCTGCGGTCGCGCTGTTATATTCCGTCGATATTTCTCTTCTCCTTTTCGCTACGTTAAAGTCTGAGCTTAAGTTCGTCCATTCGTTCGAATCGTCGCACACAATCGTCGACGTTCCTTCGTGACTGTTCAACTCGCACCATTGAAATGCCCCAGATAATAATGAATCAATCATTGCGCCGGTCGTGGCATTATCTGCAGTAATAACTAGCTCTCGACTGGGAACGTTTTTGTTATCGTCACAGACGATTCGAAACATGCTGTCGTCGATTTGTTGCCACGAAGAGATTTTATTCATAGGAGAGGTAAGAATTTCCTCCGTTTGCGCTTCGTTGAATAAAACAACACCATCGATTCCAACTTGTACGATTACCGATTGCACGTCGTGTTCATCGCTCAAAGGAAATAACGTCGCCTTATATCGTTGGTTTCCATCTGGCGCGCCGGTAACTTCGTTCGGTTTTTGCGCTCTTCCTCCTCCTCCTCCTCCTCCTCCTTGAGGAAAGGCACCTTGCTGTGTGTGAATGAATTGTTGAAGATTTGGTTGTTGTTGTTGTTGTTGTTGATGATGATGATTATGATGAGATGGCGGATGATGTTGCTGATTCTGCTGCTCGGTGTACCGATCGGGGAGCGTCGGATACATCTTTTTTTATGCTCTCTTCTTCACTCGTACAACGCGATTGTTTGAATGCGTGTTTTTATGCAACCATGAAGTGACGAGACGAGTTTCTTTTCACTCGGTTTGTTCAACGAACAAAAACAGTCAACTTGGCGGCAGAAAGACACACCCCTAAATCTCAATCCGTTTTTGGTACTAAACGCGCTCGGTACTTATTTATTTATTATGCACACAGAGAGAGGCAGATAAGAATACAATCGGAGAGAACATCGAAAGAGAAGACGGAAGCATGAGTTTATCCATTTCCCGCGCTTTGGGATCTCGTCGTGCCTCCTCCAGCGGCAGAGAGCTTTCTGCGTTGATGGAAACATTTGTGTCGTCGTCATCCAAGAACTTTCAGCAAAACGAAGAGCAACAAAAGCAGCGACGCAGATACCCAACGTCATCGACCTTGAGAATTCCGGATATGCTACGAGATAGAAAGATACTAGCAAAGTGCAATTCTCGACCCATTTCTTGGCAACGCGGATACGCTGCATCGTCAGCGCCGGTACCAGCTGCAGTAGCAGTAGCATCGGAGAGCTCTTTCGATGTCGTCTCTTCAACCGTCGCGACTGCGTTACAACACGTTCAATTGCACTCGGGTTTACCGTGGTGGGCAACACTAGGCGCCACTGCGTGTATTATTCGCATTTCTATGCTCCCTATCTTATCAAAGCAAATGAAGGCGAGCGTTTTAATTGCACACGCAACGTCCGTTTTGCAGGCCAAAAAGAAACGCGAGGCGGAAAAAAGACTTGCCGACAAGGACGCGGCTTCCATCAACGACGTTCCCGAAAAAGCAGCAATTTTCAACGACGTTTCAGAAACGTTGCGAATGGCATTAGCTATTCGTCAGCGATTGCCAGACAATTCGACCGCGCCGCATCCGTACTGGCTCCTTGCGGCTCCAATGATTCAGCTCCCAACGTTTGTTTGTGCTATATCAGGCGTTCGAAGTTTAATATCGAAAGCGTCGAACGATGTCGCTTCTGGTCATCAGAGTGCGTTGTATGCGGACCTTTCCAACGGTGGTATGTTTTGGTTTAGAGACTTGACGCTGAGTGGATTAGATTTAACGAATTTGTACGCGCCCATGGGCATGTATGGCGTAATACTACCTTCGCTCACCGCGGCGATGGTGTTTGCAAACATAGATTTGAATTTTAGTAAAATAGCGACTGCAAACCCGAGAGGAATACAGGCATCTATCAAACTGCTACTCGAGTGGATGTGCGTCCCAATATTGATAGTAGGTATGCAGTTACCGCAAGCGGTTCATTGCTACTGGCTCGCAGGAAGCACGTATTCGTATCTCCAATCGAGTGCGATTCGGAGCGAGTTTGGGAAGAGATCGAAGATTTTAGGTACGGCTGAGCTTGAGCTCGATTTGAAGAAATTATCGCGGCGAGGCGTAGATAGCGTGATAGCACTTGATAATGGGAGTCTTCTCGCGTCGTCGGAAAATGATGCGCGTGTTTTGGATTCACCTTCGCCGAAGCTATCGAAGGAGATGGAAGAAGGTTTAATAACCGCGGCGGAATTGAAAGCTTCCGGAAAAGCGATGGAGGCGTGCAGACAAATAGAAAAGTTATTAACAGCAAATAATAATTATAACGATGGAGCAGCCAGTGGTGGGCAAAGCAATACTAGCGTTCGCATCGATACGTCGCAAGGGCATCCTTCGTTGTGGTACGCGCTAGCGCAAACGCGAGCCTCGATGAAAAATTGGAAGCACGCGGCGGCGGCGTATGAAGCGTGCGCGAGACTTGAACCAGACGCATCAAAGCGGGGGAAGGCACTTTTTGGAGCCGGTATCAGTAGAGGAAAACTGGACGATGTGGCAAAAGCCGTGGATGCTCTAGAAGAAGCACACAACCTGCTTCCGAAAGATGTATCAATTATGATTGCGTTGGCGTCATCGTACAAGATGAACGGTGACTCCGATATGGCACTTACCGTCCTGAAGAGCGCGTCTGAAGAAAAACCAGAAATTTATAAAGCATACGTAGAACCATTAGAGCGCGAAATAGATGAGAATAGAATGAAGTAATAGTAGTAATAGTAGTAATAGTAGTTTGTCTGAGAATTAGTTACAATTCGAAATCATAACGCATATAATCTAAATCCTGTGGCTACTCGCACAAACGCGTGGTATGTGGGAGTGAGCATATGACTTTTCCCCAAAGAGAGATAAGAGAAATTCCACATTTACACAACACACATTTGAAAGCTCGAGACAAGAGAGCGAAGAACAAGTGCACATCAAACGGGATGAAAGAGGAACAAGATTTGAAGTGAATGTAAGTGTCTCGCGAAAGAGTGCGTAATGTCGAGTAAACCGCCGTCGTGCTTGATTATCTTGACAGGGTTACCAAAGTCGAACAAGTCACTCGTCGCGAAAGACATTCTGCGCCGTCTGCTCGACGCCGGTGAAGAATGCGTCCTCGTGGACGAACCTTCTTTGAGTTTGAAACGAAATAAGGCGTACAAAGATGCTCGAATGGAAAAAATTACTCGTCAGACGTTGCAATCGACGGTGGAAAGGTATGTGAGACCAAACGGACCGCACGTCATTTTAGACTCTATGAATTTAGTTAAAGGTTTTCGATATCAACTGTGGTGCATAGCGCGAGAAAACGCGTGTCGTTGCGTGACTCTATTCTGCGCTGACTCGCGAGAGGTTGCAACATCTAGAAATCAGAGCGCAGCATTGAAGGAAGTGGATGCATCGGTTGAAGCGTACGAAGATTCCATCTTTGAAGACTTGTGTAACAGGTATGAGGTTCCTGATACGCGGGATCGGTGGCATAAGCCAATGTTTACGTTGAAAACGAAACCGATAGCGTCAGAAGATTTCTCGGGCGAGATATATAAGGGGGATTATGTAAGCAATAGCAACGATGACGGCGCACATGTATTTGTTGATGGTGAAATGACGTATGATGCAATCATTCGAATGGTTTCGGGAGAGGGAAGTTCCAAGGATGAAACGACCGGAGATGGTGACGGAGAGGCGATGACGAGCCTGGAAGAGTCATTCGCGAGAAACGCTGCTATCGACGGTGCATCGAGAAAGAGTTTGCGCCCAACATTCGCAACGGCAACCACTCGGTTGAGTGAAACAAATTTGAGATACTCTTTGGACAAAGCTATACAGCGCGTCATAGATTCAATTGCCAAGCAAAATTCTGCAAATCCCCTAGGGGTTTCTGAACCGACGACGTATACATTTGAAGATATTCATGGACAAGATTGCAGCACGGGGCTTAAACCTATCCGTTGTGTCAGACAACCTACCCTTATCGAATTGAGACGGTTTAAGAGAGACTTTTTGAAGATATCCTCGAGCTTAAAGACGAAGTCGTCGGAACAAATTTCGCAGCTCTTCGCCGAATGCGTTGCCCGAGACGTAAAATAGAAAGCATTTTGTATAACACCACAATTTAGCACACACGATAGAAGTAGTTTGATAATGAACACAGTTATCGCGCGTTCGCCCAAATGTTACGCGCGTAACTTGTGATACAAATTGCATTGCTATTACATTACATTCTAAAACTGCTATACTTTTTTTTGCTATGCGTGACCACTTCCTTCGCTCGTCAAATTCATGCGAGCGAGTTCGGCTAAATTGATGAAGTTGAAATCCCCGAAATCTTCCTCGTACACGTCATCATCGATAACCACGTCATCTTCCTCGCCACTATCGTACGACTCGAACGTATGTTCTCTACTTCTTTCTCTCAGAGTGGAACCGCCCTTTGGTGAACGGAGCGGCGATGAGGAGCTTCCGTATTCATTGTCGACGGTGTTCGCGCCAGCGCTGTCTGAACTCTCTTCGGAACTTTGCCGGGCAGTTCTCGAGGAACTCTGGGACGAACGCTTTATGAAATAGCTCGTGTCACGAATATTAGAAACATTGGGAACAAAATTAGCCTCTGAATGGCCATTATCCCAGTCAATATCTGTAAACCATGGGTGCGTCTTCACGCTATCTGCGCCGCCGAGGAGAAGGGACCCGAGGCGCACGTCTGGTTCGGAATGTAACAGGCTTTTCACGATATCCTTAGCTTCATCCGAGATATCTTCTGGATATGTGACGACAACGTTGTGTGCGTCGTAGCCTGCGAGAATGTTATCGAAAATATCCGCCGGTGTCGGCGCGTGGAAAGGAGGAACGCCCGAAAGCATTTCGAATACGATGATACCCAACGACCACCAATCAACCGATTGGGAGATCTCATCCGTTTCGCAGAGCAAAACTTCTGGTGCCAAGTAGTCCGGAGTTCCCACTGCCATCTTCTTCTCGCTACTTAACGCGTCAGAGCTGATACTCCCAGAGCGATGATGCGGAGATTTCTCGTTGCTCGCTTTCGGGATGATATTATCGTCTCGCGACGCTCCGACAAAGCTCAGACCAAAGTCCGCGAGCTTCAAATGTCCATCTGAGGAGATCAGAAGGTTGTCTGGTTTCAAATCGCGATGAGTCACGCCAACTGAGTGTACGTATTCTAGCGCCAGAACGACTTCACTCGCATATTTTCGTGCCATGCTTTCTTCTAAAGAGCCGAGCTGTTTCAAAAGGCTATACAAATCGCCGCCGTTGGCGTACTCCGTCACAAAGTACACGTGTCGCGCCGATGAGAAGGCGTAGAACAACTTGATAACGAATGGGTTCGCCGCTAAGACCAGCGCATCCCGTTCTTCCTTCAAGCGAGAGATTGTGTTTCTAAACACCAAATCTCTTTTCTTTATCGCTTTGATAGCGTATATATCTCCCGTAGCTCGCTTTTTCGCCAAGAAAACGCGACCGTGGGCGCCCGATGAAATAAGCTTGAGCACCTCGAAATCTTCCACGGATACTCGTGCTTGCGGCGGGATAGTGTTGCCAATATCAGTGTTATTACCGCTTCCTTCATAGTCGAGAAAGTCATCTCTATCCGAAGAATTCGTGTTGCCGCTCAGAGATCTACTCAGCTCTGAGACTCTCATTTTTTCCTCAAAGGATGACGAAAGCGAAGAGGTGCGTAGATAGTCTACTGGTGACATAGAACGTTGCCTCGAGTGCTTATCACCTCGCGGTGAACTCAATGGACTGCTCGCACAACACGCGGAGTGTGCCACAAGCTCTGATAATGGAACAGGTTTCTCGCATATTCTGCACACGGACGTCATCTTCCGCTGACTCTCTGGACTGACCTGTTTTCCTCCGTGCGCTGCGCCTAAGCTCCCAGATGGAGTATCACTTTGCGAATTTGATTGCAAATTGTCGTAATTTTCATCGTCGTCGAGCTCCATGTCAGCTCTGTAGAATATTCGAGAAGGATTCCTCATGACTCCTCGTCCGACACGACTGCCCGCACCCGCCCTGGTGGGAGACGCCGCGCCGTCGTGCCCAAAACTCGCATCATGATTGGTCCGTCGCGAGGGCGATTGCGAAGAGTACTTACTGCTGTTATCAAAGGCATCTTTGCGCTCAATATCATCTGCTGCTAAAGTCTGCGCAATTGCGGAGACGTTTGAAAACCTCGAGAATTCATTCGAAATTCTGGTCCCCTGGGACTGGCCCAAAGGCGAGGAGCCCAGCAACGAGCGCGAATGTGACGTCGGAGAATCCAAAGGAGACATCCGATTCGGCGAAGAACCACGATTATACCCACTCGCAGTTCTGTGATTATTATTACTCGTGATTATATCAAGCGACGGTGATGCAGAACTTTCTCTAGAGGAGGTGAAGGAATTTTTTCTTCCTTGTTGCGCCGCCGATCCTGGCGAATGGATTCTTTTTTGCGCGTTTCTATCTTCCGCGGTGCTCCCAGAGTTTTTTTCGCTATTGTTACTACTGTTATTAATATTGTTGTTCGTGTTTAACTGCGGCAAAGTTAAGATGATGGCGAGTGCGACGCAAGATTGTATCATTTTTACGCCTTCGTACATCGTTTTACAGTTTTCGCACGTCTTGAAACACTCCAACGTGAGTTTTTGTGTGGAGGGATCGTCCGTGGCGACGATATCTTTCTTTCTGATCGCACCAAACGACGACGACGACGACGTCGTGGACGATGTTCTCGAGAACGCTTCCGTGTTAATGTTGTTGGAATGAGCGCGGCTGGCTGACTCGACTTCGTCTTTAATTTTCTTGTGTAGACTCGTGATGCGAGTGAAACACAACAACAACGTCAACAGTGCCCGTCTGTTCTTTCGGTTCTCTTCTTTTCGCAATTCGGTCGCCAAGTCTGTTCTTTTCAGTAAGATTTTGATGGCGTGCGCGGCAAAGACCGACCACTTGGGCATAGCGTGGTTCGGGAACTGCAGAAAGTGCTCACCGATGGAGTGCACAACCTCCAGAAACGAAGATTGAGCTTCGTCGTCTCCTTCTGTTTTCCCGTCGTTTTTATTGTTGTTGCTACCTCCTCCTTCCTCTTCTTCTCTTTCAACGAGAAAAATATCATCTCCAATGTCTGAGAGAAGTGTTTGTAAACGCGCGCGCGTCTCGTTCGTCGTGGAGATGAGCAAAACGTCGTCGACTTTCGACGACGGCGACGAAGCTTTCACCGCAGTTCTTTTCGCATTTCTATTTGCTATTCTCGCATCATTTGTTGTTGTTGTTGTTGTCATCGGCACAGATGAGCGGAAACCATCCCCACGTGTCGAAGCACTGATGAACTCTTTCGTCGTCGCAAATTCCTCCTCTCCGTTTTGTTTCTCTTTGTGCTCCTTCTCCAACTCTTCCCCCAAGCAGGACACGTTCTTCAACGTCACCGCCCGAACAGGAGGATGAGAATGAGGAGGAGGAGGAGGAGGAGGGGCACTCATCTCTCGTTCTTTGATGAGGGACTTCTTTTGAGAAGAGAACAGACGTGTTCTCAATTGTGCCGGGGGGGGTGACTCAGCAGAAATGATATTTGATTTTTTCCTTCGTTTTTTTTGTTCGTCGTACGGACTCTTGCAAGCATTTTTACGCAAAAACAAAGTTCCCTCTTCATGTATTAGACGACACTATATTCATCATCCATCTTCATCTTCATCTCTTATGATCTCTTATTCTTATCATCGTCAAAGTACCCCCTCTGAACGAGTTTCGATGGCTTTCGCGTCCACGTCGTATCATCGCTCTCCTCCGTCGTCATCAACCCGTATTCCATCTGCGGACCGACGGCGGCAACATCATCGTCTTTGTTCTAAAAGTAATACTCTTAAGACGTGCTCTGCCATACGGCCGAACGAGATTCAAAACAATGGAAAGATAGAAATAAAAAAAGTCGATTCAGATGCAGATATTCGTGGCGCGGCGTGCGTCAGAGCGCTGTGTTTTTATTCCTATCCCAAAGACCGTTCGGAATTTAGCATCCGAGCGCACCGACTGACAAAAATCGAAGCCGAGTTTGAGGCGATATCGAATAAAATAACAGGCAAAGACGTGTCGTACAAAAATAACGATGTTTTTTGCTATGTTGCCGTAGAAGAACGCGTAAAAGGTGACAACAGAGTGCCAGAAGATCCCGCGATTGTCATTCCGGGCGAAAAGAGCGCAATCGTTTGCGGGACGTTGGATTTGAACGTCGGCGTAAACTTGCCGGCGGAAGAGTTGGTTGGAAAATTTCCCATCGAAGGTAATGCTCGAAAGAAACGATGTTACATGAGTAACGTTTGCGTGTTGGAGTCTCGTAGAAATCTAGGTATAGCAAGACAACTCATAGAGCGCGCGATTGAAGATGCGAAGAACATCAACGTGGAGGAGATTTACGTGCACGTAGTATCGGAAAATATCGCCGCGAAACGCCTCTACGAGAAAGCAGGATTTGTCGTAGAATCAGAGGAGTCGGCGAAAGAGGCTTTGACGAGAATGCACGAACCGAGACAAATTTTACGGTATCGTGGATGATTTCGCGTTGTTTTCATTCACTATTGCCGTTATTATGCGTGTGTATCTATGTTTGAAAAACGTATATGTCTACTTATCTTTGTTGCTCCTCCTGCTGCTGCTGCTGCTCATCGTTGACGACGTCAGATGAAGAAGAAGAAGGAAAATGTCCCATCACTTCTTCGCTTTCTTCGGACGTACCTTCTTCTTGTTCATGTTCTCGCTCTTCTTCTTCTTCTTCTTCTTCTTCTTCTTCTTCTTCTTCTTCTTCTTCTTCTTCTTCTTCTTGTCCTTCTTCTCCTTGTTCCCGTTCTTCTCCCGCGATGGTAATTATGCGAAGAATCTGCTCGATGCTCATTTGTGGATTTGCGGCTTTTAATCTGTGCAAAAACGATTCGCGAAACGGAACTTTTACCAATCTGTGTTCTCGCGTGTGATTTTGCAGGAAACGAAAACGCCCGGCTGCGGCGTAAGCGTTCGCACTCGTCTCATTCAATCCGACTTTCTCGTCGAATTCTTTACACTTACCGCACAAATCAAAACCAAGTGGACATCCGTTCTCGTCTTCTTTGCAATCATGGCACTGATATCTCTCGCCTTTGATTGGATAGCTCCCGCACAAGTCACAACCCACGCCGAAATGTACTTCTTCTTCTTTTTCATCATCCTCTTCTCCTCTTTGGCCTCCTTCTTCTCCGGAGGGTACATTTTCCATCATCACGACTTCTTCTATTTCTTCATTCTCCTCTTTTTCCATGCGCTCTTTAATCTCGAGTGGATACATCTTCTCTAGTAAATGCTGCATCGCTTTGACGACACCCGCTTCTTTGTCGATATCTCCGCCGTAACAGTTTTCAAAGACGCATTTTTTCATATTCCCGCGACGAACACAGTTGAGACAGTACAGGTGGCCACACGTGGCCGCTATCGGGTTCACGAGTATTCGTTTACATTTTGTACACGTGACGCTTTCCGTGAGTGCAGAGGCGTTCGTTTTCAGCTCTTCCTTCAAAAACTTTACAAAAGGCAAGAGGAACTTTTCATACTCCTCCGAACTTTCCCTTTCTCTTTCTAACCGCTCGTCGAATTGCTCTCGAAAGGTCGACAAAATTAACAGCGATAATTGCGTAGAGAGACCTGGCAAAGCGTGATACTGCTTTTTGCACAAGAAACAATGCGAGTTCTCCAAGTTCATAGAGCAGTGACAACAGTATATGCACGATAAATGGCCACAAGGTAGAATAGCTGCTCCAAGAATGAGTTCCAAACAGATTGGACATTCGAACTCTTTAATATTCTCCTTGGCATTGTCTGTAGCCGTTTTAACCGCATCGATGACGTTGCCATCGGCGGTTTCGCTCATTTTCGATCGCGCGAGATGGAGCTTTTCTGACGGCGGACAGGAGAAAAAGAGAAGAAGAAAGATAGGCGAAATGAATGGGGAAAATGAAGAAAAGTTCGTTAGACTTTTCATACGTGAAAGAGATACGAATTTAAGAAAACAAACTCACCCTCATCGTCAACCTTCACTTCACTTTGTGACACCTTCCACTTGCGAAACGATCGTGCTCTACATATCATCGCTATCAGAGATACCCCCCTAAGATAAGTAGAGAGAAAGATAAGGCGTTAATGACGACATTTACGTATCGCGTCGTCAACGCGTTCGTAAACAACGACACGAAAAACGAAGAGTTGAAAGGAAATCCCGCCGCTGTTATCGTTCTTGCGAGTGATGAAAGCGGAAGCATATCGAAAGAAGAGAAGCAAACGGTGGCACGAAAGCTCGGTCTCTCTGAAACGGCTTTCGTTCGGGAAGACGTAAACAAGGGAGGAGGAAGGAAATATTTTAACATCGAGTGGTTTTCACCTACGTGTCAAGTGGGTTTGTGCGGGCACGCGAGTTTAGCTTCTGCGGCGTGCCTTTTCCGTGATGTTTTAGCAGCCAACGGTGAAAAACAAAGTTCTGAACCGATCGTATTTGTATACGATGATGGAAAAAGTGAACTGGTTCTCGAGAGATGCGAAATAACAGGGGCGATAACGATGTCGTTTCCTGCGTCGCCCCCTGTTCCGGTTGCCGACGAGGAAGCTTCGCGCCGAATCGAGCTCGTCAGAGAAGCGTTCGGAGACAGTCGTGAAGCACTCGCCGCATCGCCAGTATACGAAAATTCAATCGGAGATACTTTTATTTATATGGAGGAGACATCCGTTCCATCCGTGGACGAAATATATTTCGATTGCAAGAAGAAAGTCGACTACGAAAAGTTGGGAAAAGTTGGTGGAAGAGGCGTGGTCATTACCGCACTCTCCAATCCGGAGAAAAAGGAATTGATTGATTGCGACTTTGTGTCGAGATTCTTCGGACCAAACATAGGCATAGCCGAGGATCCTGTGACTGGTTCGGCACACTGCGGATTAGCGCCCTTCTTTAGAAATATTCTTCCTTCCTCGATGGATGGAAAATTTCTGCGCGGGTACCAAAAGAGCGCGAGAGGCGGGTTGGTCTTATGCAGAATAGTGGCGGATAAGGTAGAACTTCGCGGATTTTGCTCGTTCGATAAAATAGACACGATAGAAATATAGCATAGAGCGCGCAGATAGAAAAAACTTTAATCCACGATGGATCATTTTTACTATGTAGTTTAAGATTTAAGATTTTGCACTTAATATTTGATAGGTGTGCTTCACTTCTTCACCTTCTTCTTCGTCGTTTGAGATGCCTTCATCATCGTACGATATCTTGCCCAACGGGATTTCGAACGACGATTACGTCATTCAAAACAGCTCGAAGAAACACGACCCCCAATGGGCCGCGAACGCGTCTCGAGGCATCATCTCTTCCCACGGTAATCAGCTCTTGGAAGTGCAAAAGCTTTTACAGGAACTGACGGAACACCAAGACCAAATTCTCGAGTCTATTCCGTTAACCGAAGACGCGGTGCTTTGGGCGTCGCACACGCGCGAATTCATCGAACAGGTTGAGAAGTTACCAGAATACACCAAAAAAGCGCAAGCGATCGAGGCGGAGATGCAAAATTTGACAAAACGAATCCAACGAGCTAAAGAGCGCGTACAAAAGTTGAACAGCTAGCTCGGGGTAATATCAACGAAAAGTATCTGTGTTTTGGGCGTAACACGAGAAGAAAAAAATATTTCGATGAAACGAAAACGCGCGGTTTCCGAAAAAAAATACTCACCTGCTCGCGAACGCGCTCTTTTTCTTCCCGTCAGAAAGAGAGAGGACAGAACAAGCATTCTCTGTCATGGTGCGACGCGCGAGTGTCGCATTCCTCGCGCTTGTAACGACAGTCGGTTTGACATTCTTAAAACACACAGTGAGCGCGACAGAAACGAGCAGAAGGAGCCTTCTACAAACAGATACGTTTTCGTATCAGAACACTGGCTTTTGCACGAGAGAAAACGTTTTATATGCGTCCGTAGGAATCGGGTGTGGAGCACTTCGAGACTTCGCAGAGGAGGATGAAGACAGAAAGAACGCGTGTTGTTTGATTCTAAGCGAGTTGAACGAAGAAAAGTGCTTTTGTGAGAACAAAGTAGCTCCCATCTTGCAGCAGTCTCAAGCGAATTTCGTGAGCATGTTCGTTTCGGCGTACGACGTGTGCAACGGGTTGGAGATTTATGGCGGATGGAAATGTTCAAAATTTCCCAGACAGGCTTTTTTGCAACCGCCCCCGCCACCTCCATCGGATGAATCGTATCCACCATATCCTCCTTCGCCACCAAGTTCTCCAACTTCCTCAGAAACTCCTCCTCCGAGAACAGAAACCGTGGATGTTTGCTCCATCGCTTCGCAAAATCCTGACTCTCTGCTCAATCAAAAATGCGACAAACTTCCGTTTTTGAGAGAGAATTTTGAAGACAGAAACCCTCTGAGTTTGCTTTCGAGATGTTGCGAGCAAATTGAAGTTCTCAACAGCGCGTTATGCTTTTGTGACGAACGATTTCAAAAAGTCATGAACGACAACGAACGCAAATTTAGAGCTCTTTTCGCCGCCGTGCCCATTAAATGTAGAAATACCGCGCGAATGCAAATATATTACGGCAGAGCGTGTTCTGCGTACGACGATATTGGTATACCAAACAGTCCACCTCCACCACCGAGGTCGCCGCGACCGCCGAGAGCTTCTCCTGATGTGTCCGCTCCATCCTCCGCCGAAGATTCTGCGAACGAGAATAGAAACGATTGGTCGAATGTGAACGAATCTGAAGAGAATAACAATCGAAACGATCTTTTTGGTTACTGGCGAAAACCAGGAGGGCAAATCTTCAATAGTGGATAAATACCCACGGGTTTGTTTTGTTTAATAAAATAATTTTGTATATTACAGTCAGGCAGTCGTTTTTAAAAGCAAGGTAACCATAGCTGTACGCTCGCAATCTCTTGGCCTTTCGTTTCTATTGTGCGCATGACCCCTCCCGCTTGATGGATCGTATCTGCAGCTATTCGTAATGACTGGTCATCTTCGGGTATAATCACCGTATCGCACAATCTATTTTCTACATCGGTGACGCGCACGGCGACTAATACACCGAGTGTCATCGAATTATCAACTTCTAATGTTTGAGGTCGTACGGCGACGTCGATTCGTCCTTCGCTCGGCGCCATGACCAGAGCCGAATCAATCATGCGCGCAATCACGGAACGCGTCACGTTTTCGTCGACAGAAACGCACGTAGAACTTTCGTTAGTACCATCGCCTCCTCCATCGATTGGTAAGGATGCAATCATAGAAACACCAGCTGAATTTGCTATTAGTTCCGAAGTCGCCAGCAACGCTGCTACGATGGGCGTCACGTCACACTTTGAGACCGGCTTCGTTGATCTCGAGGAAGACGGTAAGAATATTTTCTGAGACGCACTCTTTGGCGGTTGGTTCAGCGCTCTACCTATACTGCTGCTTCCGCTGTTCATTTTCGATTCAGCGGAAGAAGAATTAGTAGTAGAAGAAGATCGATTGTCACTGGCGGAAGGTAAGGATGCAGCAAACGGAGATAGGCCTTCGTTTGGATACAGCGCGTCTTCGAGCTGTTGACTCAGCGTAGCGAGAATATCTCCCTGAGCCATGATAGCATCCGCCATGTCACCAGCAGGTGACTCTTCGTCGGCTTTCAGATACGTTTTCAGCATACCGGTCATCGTGCGGAGTGCCGAGAGTGGCACCCGTGAGTCATATAAATAGTCTCCAACGTTTTGTTCTTGTGCGTATGTTTTCTTCATGAGCAAGACCGCGCGCTTTTGCATGGCCCATACGGGCACAAATGCTTCAGCTCCATTCTTCAAGCACTGTCGCTCTCGCTCGCCAAACTGCTCTTCTCGATCTACGTTTTGATTCAAATTCATTCGTCTTTTACTTCGGTTCTTTCCTTTACCTTTTCCTCCGCCTGAGGACCCGAACCCCGCCGCCGGTGAGTTCGTCGATATATCTGGGAGTGGCAACTCTCCGACGAGTAAACCGATGAGCAAACCTTCCAAGGTCAATGGAACAACCATTGCGTTCGTTGAAGGTAGGAAGAAATACTCTTTGTTCAACAGGAGTGTTTCGGCGGTGATGTTCGTTTCATCGACCGATGCCCCCCACGCGTCTGAGCCGTTTGATCTACTGAATGATGACGGTACCAACGAAGTCGACAGTTCAAATGTTTCCTTGCTGCTGCTATTACCGTTATCACTGTTGTTAAGTGTGCCACCGTTGTTATCGAATACGTCTCCATCTTTTGTATTGTTCATTTCTTCTTGTTCTGAAACCACGTTGCTCCAGTCGAACGAGTTGTTTATGGAGGTGAAATTCACCCCTCTGTTCGAAGACGAAGAAGACGAGGAAGAACGTCCTCCTCTATTCGTGCTAGTGCTGTTTGCATTTGAATCCATACCAGTGTACAGGGTTGGAAAAGAGGCGACTTGTGCTAATCGCAAACCTCCTCCCGAGCGTTCTTCGGTGAGATATAGCATACATTTGGCGTCGTTCCCGAGCGCGTTCGCGACGAGTTCCACGTGTTTTTCGCAATACAGCGCAAACATATCCTCCGTGCTCGATTGCCTCTGCAAAGACCTCGTTTCTTTATCGCCTTCTTCTTCGTCGTCCTCTTCTTTTTCTCCTCCTCCTTTGTTTGCTGTTTGTTGCAACAACGCCGCTTCGCCGCCGTCGTTTTGGTTGGTTCCTTTCGTCGCGAGAATTCTGCTCCGCGCAATTCTGCTCGAATTACGACGAGAAGAATTCTGTGCTTGTTGTTGTTGTTTTCTTCTTCCTCCTCCTCCTCTGTACGTCGTCGTCGTCGATGCTAGCAATGAAGACGAATAGCATCTCGTCCGAGCTCTCACTGCAGGAAGACAGTGAGAGAGCCTCGTCGTCGTCGTCGTCGTCCACGTGGAGGTCATATTTGTTCTGAGGAATTGTGTGAGCGTGTTTTAGATAATAACCAAAAAATTACAATTCTTTTTCTTCTTCTTCAGTTCTCCTTCTTCTCTCTATTATTGTTCTTCCGATTGAACGAAAAGCATGGCACCGTTGGAGGAGAGCTCTGAGACTTCAATCAACAGCTCGTCCGTTCGGTGAAACACTTTTCGAGGGAAATTCGATACTAGACTATATTTCGTTTCCGAAACGCATTCGAGCGTGTCCACGAAATCGTACACGTCGTTCAAAGTCGACTCTCTCGAAGCGAAGCGTCTCTCGACGCGACTTCCATCCGCCATACGAAATGCAATTTTAGTCACATTTTCCGTGACGCTCATCTCTGGTTCTGGTTTTAAGCGCGCAGCTTTTTCTTCCCGGCGATTCTTCAAAGCCATCGCGCGCTCTTCTTCTTTGCGTCGGTTTTCGCTTTCAATTCTTTCGTTTTCCAATCGTTCGTTTTCAGCTTCCTTCAAGCGCGCTTCCTCCTCTTCCATCTCTTGAACTCTTTTCGCCTCTTTCGCAGCATCAGCAGCTAACGATGCCCGGAATGCCGCGTCTTGCTCTTCCCTCAACAACCTATCGTTTTCGGCGGCTTCGTTCCGAGATCGCGCCTCGCTCATTGAACCGGATGCGTCTTCGATGGACTTTTCCAAAACTTCGAGAAGTTCGTCGCTGTCGCAATACCCTTCAACAGACACGACGAGCGAAACGCGCGAGCCAGACGAATTAAGCAGCGCACAGTATGGAAAGGACGAAGGCGAGACACCGAGCGCGAGCAATAGCGCGTCTGAATTCGAGACGTCGCCTCCCCAAGCCACGAACTTTTCGTTGACGAAACTCGCGACGTTTGGATCATTCAAAACGTCTTTACAGAAACCGAGCGCGTCGTCGTGTATCGGAGAGTGCAAGTAGACAAAACACAGCTTATATTCCGACTTTGCCATTCGCAACGCGTCTGAATGCGAAAGTTCGACGAAGTTTATCAAACAGTTTCCATCGTTCTCGTTCATAAACGTTCTTCGAAACTCTTTCGCCGCTTCGATCGGGTCGCCTCTCGTCGGTCCAACCACCCCTCTTCCTCTGGCGCTGGCCGCTAAGTACCGTTGGTTGAGACGATGCGCTCGAAACGCTCGCGACAAAGAACTCAGCACGTTCGATGGTAATATCTTTGATAAAATCGTACTCGTAATTTTCACCGCCACGGAGAGAAGGCCAAACACCGCTCGCACGGGAAGCAAAGGCACGAGTTGTTGTTGTTGTTGTTGTTGATTCGTAGCATTTTCGTGCCTCGTTTGCTCTTGTTCTTGTTGTTGACTACGTCTATTCTCGTTTCCTCTTCTTGTTCTTCTATCGGTTCCATCTCCATCTATCATGACTAAATCATCATCCTCTTCTTCTTCTTCTTCTCCGTCAACGATATCGATATCGTCGGGGAGTTTGATTGCGTCGTTCTCGGTAAACTGTAAAGAGCCATTGAAAAACGCATTACACGCGTTTTCCAAAGAGTTCCCGTAATGTTTCAGAGCGTTTCGAGCTTGCGTTGGATTCAGTTGCGCGATTTCTACGAGCGACTGTATCGCAGCTGCGTCGATGTCGTCGTTGTCGTCGACCATGGAGAAAAGGTTGTTGAGGAATGACGAGAAAGATTAAAGAAGGTTGAAAAGACACACTGCTTTTTATTCGATGTGAAAAAATTATAAAATTACAATGATGAATGTTTTGTACACATGCAAAGAAGAGAGTTTTTTTTATCCATCGGTGGAGTTGTTTGTACCTTCACCGCCCCCGCTATTCGTGGTGGTATCGGACCCGTCGTTGTTGTTAATGTTGTTTGATGAAAATAACTCGAGCGAGGAGACGACGAACGGCTTCTCCACCTGTTTCAGGTCTGGAACTTTGTTGCCCGCGTCCTCGATGCACTTTGCAAGCACGCTTTCGTTTTCCGCGCGAATGTCGCGCTCTGAAGCGAGCTTTTCCACCGCTTCTCTCAGTTTCATATTTTCTGTCGCGTACCGTTCTAATATGTTACCTAGTTCCTCCGTTTCCGCTTGCTTCCGGAGTCTAGAACGTCTCGCCGACTCTCTGTTGGACTGTTTTCTTCTTTGCCGTTTCAACTCTCGGTCGTCCGCGGTGGGTGTTTTATTCGAGGTATCAATAGTGGCTATCGGTGATACTACGGTGGCTTGCGCGGTCTTGTTTCTGCTGGTTTTGTTGTTGTTGTTGATGATGGTGGCATCAGGAGGAGTAGTAGTGGTCGTTGTGGTCGTCGTCGTCGTCAACGAAGCGCTACTGTTGTTCAATCTCTTCCTGTCTTTAGTGATGGCGTTGTTATTGTTGTTATTGTTGTTATTGTTGTTGTTAGTTGTCAGAGGTGGGTGCTGGTTCATCTCTGTTTTTATATTTGCCAATTTTATTTGAGCACCCTGTTTTTGCGGGTGTCCAGTATTACCAACAGCGAGAGTTTTCGTCGTTTTTTGTGGATTTTGTTGTGGATATAAAGGAGGTGCTCCCATCATCATACCTGCCGCGGCCACCGCTGCCATGTCCGGAGAGAGCCCATTCGCTTGCGGTTGTAACGCGCTTGTTGCCATGAGTAAGTGTGCCGCAAATGCTGGGTTGTTTAAACTTGCCGCCAGGTGTGGATTGTGGAAGTGAGGGGGCGCTAATCCCGTCGGCGTTTCCTGCGTGACGTTTCCTCCTTTTTGTTGTTGTTGATTATACATCGCGGCGCTATACGCTTGCGCCCAGGAATTTTCCATGCTATTTGAGGCATTCATCATCGCAGTTGTCGTCGTCGTCGCCGTTGGTTGTTGGAGTTGCTGCTGTTGCTGCTGCGGTCGATGTTGTTGCATACCATTCGGCGCGGTTTCTCGAGAAAGGCTCGCATTTGGATTGTGCTGTTTCGTCGCCATCTTGAGCGTTCGATGAAACGCTCTGCTTCTTCCACGACTGAACCTCTCGTCGCGCGCAAAGGTGGAAACAACAGAGAAACTAGGAGAGGCTATTCGTGCTAAAAATACAGAGTATTCGGCCAGATCGGATCTAGACTCGTGCTGTTCTTTTCCCAAGCAGAAAGAAGTGCGTGCGTTTTTCTTTTGAACTCTGACGTCACACGAGAGAGAGAGCAAAGAGGAGACCACGACGACAAGCATTTGAAAATTGAGAGCCAAAATGCCATGCATGAGGAAAAAAGAAAGATTTTTGGCCTTGCATGCATAAAAAAAAACAAAAGTCTTCCTCTACGCAAAGACCACATCATCACCGAGTCGTGGTACCAGTAGTACTCATTATTAAATTAAGTTGTTATCATCAACGCAAAAGTTGGTTCATCTCTCTTACATCTCGCTACAATTTTTTTATAAAACTAATAATATATTAATATTAAAACTCTTCTTGCGCAACCGATTCCGCAGTGCTGGCGTTGGCGGCGGCTTGAATTTTCAGTTCGAGCTTTCGATCTCGTCCAGCTTGGATCAACGCTTTCGTGTCCCCGGGTTTCAACTCACCTCTTTGCATAGCTTTCACCATTTCAGTCGCTTCTCCTCTCCGCAACAATCCCTTCACGTTTCTTTCGCCGGTACCAAAACACACCGGACAGACTCTCACGCCTCTGCCGTAACACTGCGGACACTCGGTAAACTCGTACGTGTCTTGCACGCGTTTTCTGTTCAAAGCTTTCCATTTACCGGTTCCGCCACACATATCGCACGGAACGATACCAGTGCCACCACACTCGATGCACTCGGTATCTTCCAACGCAAACGCCGCGTTATTGTTGATATTTTCTTCCGCCGCGCTCGCAAAAATCAAAGCACCAAACGCAGCGGCTGTTCTCGAAAGAAACGTGCGTCTCGATTTCGGTTTCGTCGTCGTCGCTGCTTCGTTTCTTCTTGTTTGTGTGTACTCCCCTCCTTCTCTTTTGCTGTTGTTGATGTTGATGTTGTTCTCGTTGTCATCTGTGATCGCGTTCTTTGCCGAAGCGATCGTTAAACAGTGGTGTTTGCCTCGTCTCAAAGTCCAAAATGATTTCGACGACGACGACGACGACGATGATGATGATGATGAAGATGATGATGCGACTTTTTTTGAGGTCAACGCCGCCGCGCTTTGACTCGACGCAGATGAAGAGTGTTGCGTTCGTTGCATTGAGACTCTTCCTGTGCCTCGACAACACTTGCACGCGTGTTGGTGCGCGCGAGAAGAAGAACTACTCCCCGTCGTAGTACACGTGAACGAAGACATAATCTGTTTTCTCTTTTTTTTGTGTGCTGATTGTTGTTTTGTGTGTGGTTGTCCCTTATAGATCTCTCTCGCACCGAAATGGGGGCGGAAGAGGAAAAAAAATTCAAAAAGAAAAGTTGGCACTCACATCCCTCTCAACAAAAATTTACTTGAAGCGCGCAGGCAGAGAACACACACACACACACACACACACACACACACACACACACACACACACACGCAAAGAAGCAAAGAAGAAGAAGAAGAATTTAAGAAGTTAAAGAAGAAGTTAAAGACGAAGAAGACAAAAAGAAGAAGGAAAAATGGCGAAAGGAAAATCCGTGGCCGATAAGAGAGCCATAATTCTCGGAATCTTTCACGAGAAGAAAGAGCCATTCCTCTTGAAAGAAATCGAGAAGTTAGCGTCAAAGAAAGGCGTGGTTTTGCAGAGTGTTCAGGAGATTTTGAAAACTTTGACGGACGACGATTTAGTGAAAACGGATAAAATCGGCACCACGAATTGGTTCTGGTCCTTTCCGAGCGAACACGCGACCAAGTTAGAACAGAAGAAGAATCAGTGCGACGCGGAATTGAAAGCGTTGGAAAAACAGCTGAAAAAAATCGAGGAAGATATTGAAAACGAAAAGACGACGAATAAAGAGAACGACGCGTCGTCGTCGGCTCAGGACAGAAAGAACGCGGAGATGGCATTACAAGCGGCGAAGGATGAAAACGCAAAGCTTTTGAAAGAGCTCGCGAAGCTTGAAGAGAGCAATCCAGAGTTGCAAGAACAAGTCGCTAAAGGCGTGGATGCTATGCGCGGCGCGGCTGATCGATGGACGGATAACCTCTTCCTCGTGAAATCATGGGTGGACAAGAAGATGGGAGATAAAGAACAAACCAAAGCTTTCTTTAAACAACAAGGCGTTGATTTGAACACGTTGGACTACGTTCAATAATTATCAGAAAAACGAACAGGAGGAGAAGAAACGCGCGAAAAGAGAGAAACACAAAACACAGCTTACATAGAAAACTTAGAAGAAGAAGAAGAAAAATCTGTAACAACACTACCACGACGAGAAATACACACGATTACTAAGATACACCATTACTTACTGCTATGAATATGCTACAAGTGTACGAGCTATTAACTACGCAAGCTATTACTTATGGACTAATATTCTTCTTTAAGCCGCACCTTCTAAAACGAGAACATCTTTCGCGGACAACGGTTGCGATTTCGGAATTGGCGGTCGTTCGTTCACCACCTTTTGTATTTCTTTCGTCGCCTCATCCGCCGCAGTTGCTTTCGTTTTCTTCCTCAAAATGAAAGTCGTGTAGTATCCAGCGGCTTCCCACTCTTGCTCTGTTAACGCGGCGTTTAAAGATTTGTTCAAAGGCTTCACAGCGGTGGCGTAGAGAAGCGACTGACCGTCTGCGTTTCTGGGCACCAACGATTTTCCATCCGCCGGGCTACCGCCCGGCGGTTGCATCAAATGAAGCCACAACTCGTGCACGGATCGATACTTTCCCTCTTTGGGCAGATTTAGCATTTCGTGCACGTACTGGTGGAAGTTTGTCCACCTCATGATTTCCAAGTCGTACTCCTTCGCCAACTCGGCAAAAGTAACGAAAGGAACCAAGGACTCTTTACAATCAGTCACAGCGTCTTCGAGCGTAAACGAATACTCGATGCCAAAACCGGGCGGTAAAAACTCTTTCTTACAATGCTTCTCGTCAAAATTGACTTCAATGACATCGTTACCGAATAATAAACCGTCCGTTTGCCTTAAATTTCGCACTAGAACGTTCGAATCGACCGTCGTTCCTACAAAGTGCCCGCCCGGGCGCAACGCTTTGCTTATGTTCTCGAACGCTTTGCGCGCACGCTTTTCCGTCGAGAACGAGTAGTGGATGGCAAACTGACATGAAACAACGTCAAAGAGACCGTTCACTTTTTCTCCTAAAACGTCTTCCAAGTCGTGGACGAATGCGTCGCCGGCGATAAACGTCGCTGGAAACGTGTAGTCGCCTTTGTTGTATCTCTGGATGGCATCTCGTCGAACGGATTCTAAGGCAATATCAATCCCACAATAATACCCAATCTCAGCCTTCTTAAACTTGCCCAAATCTCCACCCTTTCCGCAGGCTAAATCCATCACTCGGTCGTCCTTCTTTGTCACCGTTTGTATCAGAGTTGATTTCACAAAGTTGTTCAAACACCTCAAGTTATAAATCGGGGACTGTCTTCTCTGTTCTAAATTTTGGTTTTGTCTTTGGGAGTAGTGTTTCGCCACGAGCGTGGCCTCGTTGACATCGTAATGGTTCTTTCCTCCTCCTCCCTGTCCTCCTTTCTCTAGCTCTGCTGGATTTGCATCGTCGTCGGCGACGACGTTTCTCGTTCGTTTCATGATGTGTCGTCGTTTAAACAGAAAGAGAGAGGTTTTAAGGCATATCAGAACAAGTACTCGTAAACCGCTCGTTGTTGACAGAGTGAGTTGTGAGGAAAACAAATCATTGAAAATTTCTTTACAAAAAAAGTTCCTCCTCCATCACGGGCGTCCTCCTCCTCTCTTTAAGGTGGAGTACAAAAAACGATGATGTCTTCATTTACTATCTTTGCACGTGTTCTGGTGTTGATGTTACTCTCTGTTACTCTCTCTCAAGGCGCGAAATTACCCTCGAAAAGAGTCGGGGACAAAGCTACGTGCGTGGCCTGCAACGCAACCTTAACGGAAATCGGGAAGGATATCAGAGACAAGTCTAAGTTTATCGGTCCGGAAGAAGTAGTCATTGAAAGCATGTCGAACGTCTGCTCAGAGGTGAAACGGTTCATCACGTATAATTACCCACCGCCGGAGATGCAAAACGCGTGCAGAGAGATCGTAGGCACGTACGAGGAGAAAATAGAACGGTTGATGTATAAATACGCCAAGACTGTAGAAAAGAATAAAAAAAAGAAAGGCGAGGATAGCGATAGTGGCGGAGAGAACGAAGCGCAAGAGGAAGCGATGATGGATGATATATTCATGAAAGTGTGTAAACGAGAGGCGTGCAAAGGGATAGATTTAGAGACGTACATGCAAATTGAAAAGTCGGAATCTGGTATGAGAACAAGCGGGATCGAAGCAACCGGTCAGTTTGCGGACCAAGACGAGTTATAATGTATTGTAGTTTGTGTTCCCTAGCATGTGCTCTGTAGCAAAATTTTTTTACAACACGCACGCGTTCATTTACTCACCAAATCTCTCTCTCTCTCACTCTTTTCTCCACTCTCTTTACATTTTCTCCTCTCTCTCTCCCTCTCTCTCTCTAACTATATTGATTTATAAAACATGACGATGTGATTTCTCTCTTACAAATTCACGCAAGCGTTTCTCACGATAAAAAAACTTAGTTGAAGATGTTCACGGCACCCGGGTTCGCGATGTGCGAGGTCAAGTTGGTCAACGGAGACACACCAGTCGTCGCGCCTTGGACGAAGCAGCCGGCAATGGCGACCATCGCCAAACGACCGTTTTTGATTTCCTTCAACTTCAACGTGTCCAAATCCTTCTTCGCGTAGCCGAGCTTGTCAAACAAGCCACCCGGGTAACCAACGTCCGTGTTCGTGTCGTTCGCGTTGTAGCCAAACAACGGATCCTTGTTCATGGACCCCGGGTCCTTCATGTCTTGCCAGCGTCTGACTTCAGCCCAGTTCATCATCGCCATTTGGATGAAGAACAACGGACCAGCCGGCGCCCAGTATTCAAACTTACCAGCCTCAATCCAGGACGGAGTATCCCACGGGGCCAAATCCGGGCCAACCATGCCGGCAACACCAAGCATCGCCCATCTGGCGTGTTGGAGTTCGGCTTGGACCATCCACTTCTTCATTTCCGGGTCAACGGACAAGCCCAACGGGTCGAAGCCAAAGTCGCCCGGCAAGGAGCCGTCCAAGTGCGCCGGCGCGTCGACTCCAGGCCACCACACGTCTCTTTGCGCCTTGACGACGAAAGAAGCGCGCGCGGATTGGCGAGACACCGAGCGAGATTTCAACGCGGAGGTGTTCACGCGCGAGGTGATTCTGTTTTTATGCGCGGAGAGAGAAAGAGAATATATATGTTAAGTCTTTGTTTTTTAAAGAAAGAAAGAAACCGAAAAAAACGACCCCCCCAACCATGCCAACCCAAAAAAAAGATCACACAGGACTCTCTTTTTCTGGTGGATTTTGAACCGACGACGATGAAAAAGAAGAATTCCTCTCCTCCTCTCTCTTGCGATGATGATTTTTGATACGTTCTCTTTTCAGAGGAAGATCACGGCGTGATCATCCAACGCACGACGCGCGTCCTCTTCCTACTCCTCCTCGTCTTCGTCGTCTTCGTCACTCTTTACTTTTAATCGAGCGCAGAAAAGAAAAGCGCGCGAGAAAAAAAAATCAATAAACGATCATCCAGAAAGGGGAGAAAAAGGGAGAAAAAGAGCCCTTCTTCTCTCTCTTTTCCTCCTCTCTTTCTTCTCTCACGTTTCTCTCTGTACGAGCAATCCATTCTCAAGAAGAAGGGAAGAAAAAGAATGATAGAGTTCTCTCTTTCAGCAAGAACAAGAGATGAACGACGACGAAAACACTCACCTCGCGGAAGAAGAAACAATAGCGGACATCTTCGATATAAGAGTAGTTGCTTTTGATGCGTGTATTTATAACGCAGACGGGAGGAGCGCGCCGATGGAAATCTCTTCTTCTCTTCAAAAAGCAAAGCCGTATCTTACGAACGCAGATTTGGAGTTGCTACCCTAAACACTTCGCTGCTCGAAAAATACACGAGAGAGGAAAGCAAAAAAAACAAAGAAGTCAACCCACACACTTCCTACACTTACTTATTTAAAAATAAAGAGACAAACGAAAACGACGACGAAGGAGAATCATGTCTGCCACCACCGTGGGCGTTCTCGAGACGACGACGACGACGATTGATGCGCCGGCGGCGCGTGGTGATGCCACTGCCGTAATCTCGATCAACGCGTCGGAGAGTATCTTGCAAGAAGCGATATTAGAGGAAGAGGAAGAAAACGAAGAAGACCAAGAAGACCAAGAGGAACTCTGGAGAGTCGCTCGACAACGAAACGCAGAGAAACTCCTGAAAGCTTCGTTCGAGAATAAACTCAACGAAATCGACGAGATTCTCACCTCGGAAGAAAGCATCATCAATGTTGCCGCGAATACCGCGGAAGGAGTTTGTGCGTTGCACGCTTGTACTTCCTCGAAGACGGTCAACTTCCTCCTCAAAAGGGGCGCCGACGTACGAGTTCGTAAACGCAATAATGACCAACCTTTACACGTGCAGTGCTACGCAAAAAACCTTAAAGCCATTCAATATCTTCTCGAAGCTGGCGCGGATGTGAACTCACGCGGCGATTGTGGGAATTCACCGCTCCATTTAGCAGTTTCTGCGGCATTAATATTTCCTCCGCAGACAACGACAATAGACAACGAGAACAGATTCCAAACTGACGAGAGCAATATGGGAAGAACTGAAGAGGAAGAGGTTGAGGAGGACGAGGAAGAGGAAGAAGAAAATGATGCAAATGACGAAGACGTAGAAAATAGCGACGACGCGCGTGCCCGAATTGTTATGGAGCTCATATCAAGAGGCGCAGACGTGCACGCCAAAAACGATAACGCGCAAACGCCTTTGCTTCTTCTTTCAAACACACGAGAGAACGCGAGCGTCGCAGAATTACTCTTCAAAGTTCAAAATCGCGGACAAAGCGCTCGAGAAGAGATTAGGGAAGAATTGGCGCGTTTGAAACTGCACGAGGCTATAGCTTTACGGGGAGAAAATTTGCACACGGCGAGGATGAAAAGAGAAGCGAGGAAAAACAAAGCTCTCGCGGTGAAAAGAGCGCACGAGAGGGAGGTTCACGAGCTGAAAATAAAGCTTGATTTGATGGAGCGAAAAGAACGCGAGCGCATAGAGGAAGAGCAAGAAAAAGAGCGCTTGCGACTAGAGGCGAAGAAGGCGAAAGCCAAAGCCAAGAAGGCTTCGAAAAAATAAAGCTGCGCTATGATGACTTCTCGAATACCTGTATCTCGTGAGAAAAAATACTCTAAGTCCTAAGAGAAAATCCATGCTCGATTCCTCGTGGTTTCATCAACTTTCGATCGGCAATATCCTCGAGTCTATCCGAGCCTAAAATTCGTTTTTCGCTTTGCACAGGTTCGCCCGTTCGCGCGAAGGTTCCACCATTACACCCGTGCTTCGTACACTTCAGAGGCATTATCTGGTTTAGCGTAGTAATGTGCGTGGCACATGATGAACAGGTAAACCATCGAGCCGTAGCCTTCTTCTTTTCGATCGGGTGCTTAGCCCCTTCGTCCCCACATGATTGCTTGGGATAGAAAGAAGTCCATTTGTTGCACTGTTTGCAATAATACGCGTCGACGTCTTGTTCGCGAACGTCTTCTAAGAAGGTTCTGATTTGGTCCATCTTTTCTAAGTCATCCATCTTATTAAAAACTGTATCGGTCGCCTCGTCCGCTGCTTCCTTTGCATGTAGCGAAGGACGCGATATATCTTCCTTCGTGACGATGTTCTTGAAAGCGTCTGAGAAGGATGACGTGGAAACCTTCTTCCTGGAATCGTTCCTAACCGTGTTATTATTTTTGTTATTGGTATTGGTTGCACGTCCCGTGCTAAAAGTGCTCCCGAGTCGAACGAGTTCGGCTTTTGCACGCGCCAACTCGTCTCTCGTTTCTTTCAATTCTCGAACCAAGCGACTATTTTCACCTTCTAATCGACTCACATATGCAGCACTTTCTAAATTTGTGCTACCACTTTTGCTCGTCGTCATGTTCTCCTTACCAAATCCTACTCCTTTTCCAGCGAAGAGGTCAACGTTAAGCAACCTATTTTTAAACGACTGCACTTTTGTATTGTTCGGATCCGAAGCTTTGAGCTCTTGGTTTCCTAATAAAGCTTTCGCTCGCTTTTGTGCCTCGGCAACTTTGGCTACGCGCGCATCCAACGCCGCATCACGCGGCGCTTCTTCAACGAGCAACTCTTCATCGTCTGAATCATCGTCGTCGTCGTCTTTGTCCTCGTTTTTGCTCATTTTCTTTTGAATTTTGTGAACGCTCGTGTTGTCATTTTTCCCTATCGTAAGTGAGGCGGCGTTGCGTTGAGAGACCCCCATTGTGCCCATCTGTTGTTGCTTTTGTGCGAGTTTAGAAAGAATCTGATTGCCCGCTCTCTGGTTGTGCATGCTATTGAGTGTCGACGTCGTGTTCATGTTGTCGGATGGTTTCGCGACGTTGCCGATACCTCCGCCTGGATTTACGAAATGACTCGACCGAGAAGCATTACTTCTCGCCGCAAACTGCCCTCCTAACTGATTGATTGCCGAATTATTTTTGCTGTACGGATTGTACGTCTGCGACGAGGTAATTATTTTCCCATTGGCTCCGGCTAATTTACCTCGCCCCGAGGCTAAAGCGACACGTTCTGTTTGCAGCGCTCTCAACGCGCCGCCGGCGTGAAATTCACAGAATTCGCACTTGCTCAGATTTACGGCTTTTGTGCACGGTAACCCATCCTTCGCACGCGTTCCTTTACAATATGCAAAATCCGGAGACTTTCCTATCTTAATCATCTGCGACGGGTCTTCTATTGATACCGAGAATTTTTTCGTCTTTGGACAGAGATACGGCTTGCAGTCTAGAAGTGCGTACAACATCCCCGCTTTCGCTTCTTTCCAGTGCGCTTGGTGCGCCTCGCCGAAAAGTTTCACCGATAATTCCGACTTGTCCAAATTACCAAACGATATCGTGGAGAAGTGCTTCCCGTTCGCCGTGGTGAATGGCCGAGACTTTTCTAAACTCACTGCGACGGTGCCCCACTTTTTGGTTTCTAAATTTGCGTCTCCGCGCGAAGACGAAAAGATAGACGAACTTCCCGCAAAAACGTTCGACAAGGATGAAATCACATCGTTTGTAACGTTTTCGAGCTTTATAAATCTCCGTTCGCTGAATTTATCGTCCATGGACGCGCCCGAGACGACTCTATTTTCTACTTTTAAATTCGAAAATCTCTCGAGAGTTTGGAGTTTCTGCGCTTTTCGTTGAAGCTCTTCCATCGGCTTCCTTTTCTTGGTATTGTTGTTCATACTCATTGGCCCTTGTTTGTATATCTCGCTACACACACACACACACACACACACACGGAGAGAGAGAGAGAGATGCTTCTACAACGAACGACAGAAGAGATATATCGGCGTTTGAGTTTGAGTTTCTTTGGGAAAGAGAGTGTGAAAGAGAATGATGCAATGTGTTTGTTCAAAGGAGAGAGAGATTTTTGAATTTTTCGTAAAACGCTGAAATGCAAGCTTCCCACAGTCAGGTGTCAAACGACGTGAGAGTTGAAGATCCGTTTTTAACGTATATTTTACATTTCTATTATTATAACAACAACAACGACAACGAAAAATTATACTTACTATACCACCCAGGCCGTTTCGTCTCCTCCACTTCCAAACGTTTCTGCGTGACTGACCATGGAGTCGGAAAACATTGCGTTATCGAACCCGCGAGAAAACGAGCCGGGCAACTGTCGTCGGCGCATGGTCGCATCCCATGCCGCTTTCCACGCGTTTACACCTCCGTCCACTAATACAAGAGACGAAAATCCATTCGAAGAGAGTATCTCGAACGCCCTTTCCGCTCTCACGCCTCCTATACTATCCATAATCATAATCTTCGCGTCCTTCGTCGCTCCTGCTTTCGCCGTCACGCTCGATAGGAACGCCTCGGCGTTTACTTTTTCTTGCTTATATACCTTCTTCCCTGCGTCCGCATCGTACACTCTTTTCGCGTTTATTAACGGTACTTCGATAACGTTTGGTTTCCCGGAGCATCTTCCCTCGAAATCAATCTCATCGAGCGCTCGACAGTCCAAGATTATATAGTTATTCTCGAACAAAACTCTCGCTTCTTCTGTCGTAGCTTTTGTTGTTGAACTCGTCGATTGCTGAAACTTATCCAACGCCTTTTCCGCGAAAATAGGACAGTCAAATAATCCAGTCGACGACGATGCCACCACAATCGTCGATGTTACCCATGATGATGATGATGATGATGATGATCTCCTTCTTCTTCTGCTGCTGCTTGGTATGTTGTTAGATTTTGGACGAGTCACGGCAAAAGTTTGATGATGATTACTCTGATTTCTGAGTTTTAGAGTACTCGCGGCGATGATGGTACCGTTTTTACTGCGACTCACGATGCGCGTCTGATGGCCGAATATAAATTGACTCTGCATTAGCATTCTCGTTTGTGTGTGTGTGTGTGTGTTTGGTCGTGCGCGTGTTCTCTGACGACGTTCGTTATGTCTCAATAATCTTTCTTTACTTTCGAAAAAATGCACAGTCAGCTTTAATTACGTGATCACACAACCCAACCACAAAACAACCGCAACATTTTCATCCAAACTTCTTCATTTTTTTCTGCAGCACGCTGTGTGTATGCTTCGCAAATTGACTTTTGCAGCACGAAGCACGATGAGCACGCTCCTCGCTTCGACCACATCGACGACGATAACAACAACAACAACAACAACACACATCAGAGGAAGATGGAAGCGAAGCAACGTCAGCAGTAAAAGTAGTGGTCGATATTATTCGCGCTGCGCATCATCGTCGTCTACAAAAAATCTCTTCGTCGTCTTTTCCAATGTACGAAGACATCAGCAACGTCGTCGTCGTCATCACCAATCGGCCGCCGCTCGTTGTTTTTCTTCTTCTTCTTGCGTCCACTCAAACGACGACGAAAAAGACGACGCGTTCGCGCGACGACGAAATGACCTCTTATTTTCCAGACCATCGACTTCATCATCATCAAATCTCAGAGGCTGTCGCTCTTCTTTTTTGTTGAGAGCGAAGAAGTCAAAGTCTTCGTCCGCCGGCGGCGGTGCAAACGACGCGACGAACGAACAACAACAACAGCAACAAAAATCTTCAACGATGGTAGAACCAGAGACGGGGCGTTCGATACTATACGATAGAGACGGTGAAATCCACGTCGGCGTTTTAGAGAAGCGATTGGGTAAATCTGGATGGTCCATCCTCGTCGCCGACTCTTCGTCGGCGTCTCCGACGAATAACAACATATCGGAGAAGCACATCAAGTTTGTTATGACGAAGAAACGCTCTTTAGACGATTTGCGGATTATTATTGAACGCGCAAAATTGCTTCTCACCGATGGGAGCTTGAAGCTAACTTGGGAAATATGCAAAGAAGAGGAAGAAGAAGGCAATAACAAAGGTGCGACGTATACGATTGAAGATTTACAAGAGATGCTTGTACCAGATGTCGAAGACGAAGAGGAAGCCAAGACGACTTTGATGTTAGTCTTATCAGAAAGCACGAACGTGTACTTTAAACATCAGCAACAAAAAAGTAGAAAAAGTAGCAGTAGTAGTGCGAGTGATATCATCTACACGACGAGGAGCGAAGACGATGCGAACGCTTTACAGAAGAAACTCGATGCGGAACTTCTCGCGAAGAAGTTGGAAGACGAGTTTGTTTCGGAGATTCAAAACGCCATGCTCGCGAAAGACGATGACAGAACGACGATGAAAAAAGCGAAATCCCTGGAGGTTTTCAATGATAACAACGGTACTCGACATCAACGCTTAGAGAGTTTACAGGCGTATGCTTCCGGTGATGAGTGTTACACACCCGGGCAAAAAGCATCGGCGGAGGATTTGTTGGCAAAACTCAACGTGCAAAAAACTTCTCAGAAAGCAGCCGAGGTGTTGGTGAAACTTGGCATTTGGCGAGAACACGAGAACTTGGCGCTTCGAAGGAACCTCATACCGGTTGAATTTGACGAAAATCTTGTACAGCTGGCGCAAACTATTCAGTGCGAACCTTCGGACGTGGATCTCGATGCGTCCTCGAGAGTCGATTTAAGTCGGCTAGAAGTATTCGCGGTGGACAACGAGTCTACATACGAAATAGATGACGGCATATCGATCGAGAAAATCGAAGGCGACGATGAATTTGTCCGAGTATATATTCACGTGGCCGATCCTACGAGGTTTATTGTTTTCGATTCGCCGCTCGATATAGAGGCGCGGAAGAGAGGAACGACGTTATATTTACCCACGGAATCGATTCCTATGTTTCCCAAGTCGCTAAGTGGAGGTAAACTGAGTTTACGCGTTGCCAATGATGAGACGACGACAAGAAACGACAACGAAGGTGTTGCATTAACGGTACAAGCGGATATATCGCGTCTCAATGGATCCATTAGATCGTACGACATTTATCCGAGCACCATATCTGGAGTAACTCGCATGACGTACGAAGATGTCGACGCTCACCTTAAAGATGAAGGAAGAGCAAAAAATGATCTTCATCTGCTCAACGAGTGTGCGGTCGCGCGATATCATAAGCGCGAGAATGAGGGTGCGATCAATATTCTTTTACCCGAGCTCGACGTTTTCGTTTCAAGCGCCGACGCGAGAGGTGGTGACGTGAGTTCGGAAATCTTTCTCAAGCGTCGAGATAACTCTGCGTCTAATATTTTAGTCTCTGAGATGATGATTTTAGCCGGAGAGATTGCTGGAACTTTTGGCGTTGAGAACAGTCTCGCGTTGCCATTTCGCGGTCAGGGCGAACCTCGTTTGCTGGATGAAGAAACCTGGGATACAATTCCAGACGGCGTGTGTGCGGAAATGGCCATGCGTTCGTGTATGACGGCGAGTTCGCAAGGCATTACCCCGAGACCTCACCACTCGCTCGGATTGAGCGCGTATGTTCAGTTCACGTCGCCTATTCGTCGATATGCTGATTTATTGGCACACTACCAAATCAAATCGTACTTGCGAAGTGGAAGGCACTCGTCTGAAATCTCGAATGAGAAGTTAGAGTTGGTTTTAAGTGAGGCTGGAGCAAACGCCTCGGTGGGAATCAAAACGCAGCGAGAAATATCCAAGTATTGGGTCACCGAATACTTCTCTCGTCAAATGGGATCCGCAGATAACATCTACGAAGCAACAGTGGTGAAATCCATGCGTTCTGATGCATTTGCGTTGGCTTTGTTGGAGGATACTGGATTTGAAACGCCGTTCAAGTTACTTCGTGAGAACGATTTTAAGCTCGGTACGACGGTCAAGATCAAGGTAGACTCGGCAAATCCCATCGAGCAACAGCTCTTTTTTTCGCAAGTTTACGAAGGTACTGACGACGATGACAACGATGAGCAAAATGATAGTCAATAATTAGAACACAACGAACGATGAAGTTTGACAAATAAAGCGCGCGCTGTAATTTTTAGTTTACTGTATTATTTTGATTTTTGTTTAATATTAATAAAGCAACTTCAAAGCGACTAGAAGGAGAGAAGAAAAATGAAAAGACTCATCATCATCATCATCATCATCACTCGCGCGTCCCCTTTCATCACAAACAACTAAAGTACTAAAAGAATTAATAGATTTAGTTGACGATGATCTTGCCTTGCATGCCCGCGCCTTGGTGCGGTTCGCAGTAGTAGCCGTAGGTACCGGCAACGTCAAACTTGTTCGTGACCTTCTCCCCCGGGCCGTTCAAGTAGTCCTCGTGGGAGATCTTGTCGGCATCGACGCCAGCCGGGACGTTGTCTTCGTCGAAGACGACGTTGTGCGGGAACGCCTTGTTGTTGACGAATTCAACAGTTTCGCCCTTGGAGACCGTGATGGACGGCGGGTAGAAACCGAGTTCACCGTTGTCGCCACCCAACTTGATGGTAGCGGCAAACGCCGGATTGACCATGAGGACAGTCGCACCAACGACGGCAGCCTGTTGTGTCGCGTTGAAATGAAGATAGAAAGAATCGGTCAGTCGTTATTCCATGACGGCAACATTTGATTTCATCCTTGTTTGAGGAGAAAAATTTTCCCCCTTGCAAGCGCAAAAACATCCAATTTTGGTTCATCCAAAAAAAATCTTTCCTCTCCTTTCCCGTCGATCGCGTCCAAAATTGTAAAATTTTCGCACCCAACCGCGCGAGCCAAAACCCAATACTAAACGAATTCAACGAGACGCGGAACGAGTCGATTCGTTCGAATGATACGATCGTGGCCGCGTTTTACTTTTTTTTGAGGAAATATAAATCTCGCATCGCCCTCGTGCGAGCGAGGGCCGATTGAATTTCTTATTTCCCTAACGATATATCGACGTAGGAGGAGGAAAACTGACGAGGCTCAAATTACCCCCAAATTTAGGCGCAGAAAAAGAACAAATTGATATGCATATTTACCTTCTTCATGTCTTGGACGAAGGACGCCTTGGTCGTCTTGTTGACTTTGTTGACTTGGACAGTCTTCGTGGCAAAAGTTTGTTGGACAGCGAACATTTTTATTAGATTTATATGTGTTGAATAGTGCCGAATACGAGAGAGAGCACGCGATGAGAGCAGGAAGAAATGTCTCTTTTCCAAGCGCTACACTGACTCACTAAACATGTCGTAAAACACGAAAACTCAATCGCGAAAGTTGTTTTTCTTGACAAATCTCGTGTAAACGGAACAGGCGCGAAAAGCGCGAAAAGCGTGCTGAGATTGCGCGAGCCGATACATAAATACGCACGCATACACACGGGAAGAGAAGAAGTGTGGTAGAATCTATTACGTCGACGTCGTCATCGATTTAAAAAGATGGACTCGGTCATACAAAAAGAACGAAGGACGGCGGAAAAGCCAAAAATCTTATTGACGAGTGAGAGTAGTAATGGCGGCAGTGGTTTAGAGTCGCAACCGATAGAAGGAAAAGGGAGTAGTTTTATGATGCTTCATAACGCGAGCAGCGGCAAAAAGAGTAAACCAATCAACGAAGGGTTTGCTATTTGGGAGAAGCAAAGGAACGCGTGGAGGAATTTGAACAACAACAACAAGAGTACAGGAGAAGGAGAGACGAACAAAAAACTGTCCTCGGCGTTTTCCATCACGAAAAGGAAACGAGGCCAACGCTCGGCGATACCACACGATGCGACGTACGAGGACCTTCTCCTCATCCCGTTCGTGAAATTCCCGAAACCAATTAAGCTCGGGGAAATGATAGATTTTTTAGTCGAGACGTGGTCGGAAGAAAACAACTTTTGGTAGTTTAGAGAGAGCCACCACCATACAATATCGAGAGCGCGCCGCGCACGCGTAGAAGCTATGAAGAGAGAACAAATAGAAGAATAGGGACACAAACAATAATGTATTTAGAGTTTTGTAAGTAGTTTAGTTAAGTCTCTCTCTCATACATTCACATATTAAATTACAACAACTTCTCAAAAGAAAGTTGTAGGAGGGGAATTGTTCCACTTCCGAATACAACAAAAGCACGCGCTCTTAAACAGAAGGCGTTACCAACTTAGGCGAGCCTCTGCTTCGAGTCGTTCTCGCCGGCGTCTTCTCCTCGACGTTGTTGGTGTCGTCCGTGAATAAAGGCACTGGTGCCTTCCTTCTCGTGTTCATAGCGCTGTTCGTCTTTGAAAAGGAAAAACGACCCGCGGCTCCTCTCGTTTTCGAAGACGCTTTGGTGTTATTCCCGACGCTATTACTCTTGTTGTTGGCGTTCACGTCGTTGTTCTCTTTCTTGCCTTGTCTAGAGTTGGTGGCAGTAGCACCTTTATCGTCATTCACGCGTTGAAACATCGGAGACAAGCCAGTTTCCGAGTGCAACAACGTTCGCAAAGGTGAAGCGAGGTTCCCGTGTCCGTAGTTCACGAAAGACATGTCGTCCATGAAGACGTCGTCGGCGAGCATGCGTTGCGCGGCTCGAGCAGCTTCGCGAGCTGGTGAATTCAATATGAAACTAGTATCACTGTCTCTAACAGACCCAACGATAGACTTTTTCAAGCCCTCGACTTTCTTTTTCGCCTCGTTGGTGTTTGTGAGTATTTTACCCTCGTCTTCTCTAACTGCGGTTGTTGTAGTCGTTGTTGTTATCGTTGTCTTCGTCGCCGTCGCGGCGCCGCCGTTTTGCGAAGGATTCGCGCCATCGGTCGTGTTCTTACATCCTTCGCACTTGCAGTAGTCTTGGCATCGCACATTTGCTTGGAAGCATTCGCAGTACTTTTTCAAGCACGCTGATTTCTTGCAATGGCAGCCTTTGGCGTGCTTTGCGTCCACGCTATCGTCGTCGACAATCTTATTCGCAAACGCGTTTGGATTTCTAGATTCAATCTGGTATCTCGTTTGTCGAACAACCTCGAGATCACCCTCCGTGTTACTGCAGCTTTGGCAAGAGCAATCGCGGCAAAACACCCCGGCCGCAAAGCAATCGCAGTACAACTTCAAGCACTTCGACTTTTTACAGTTGCACTTCTTGGACGCGCCGTCGAAGTCGATGCCTTCGTCGAGTTTACTCTGGTCCAATTTGTCCGCAAAGGTCAATTTTGTGTTCGACCCGGGAGTTTGTAAATCGCGGGTATTCTTCACTTTACTACCACCATCGCTTTTTGATTTTCCGACTGGTGGAGTAATGTGCTCATCGTTGCTACTGGTGAGGCTATCGCGTCTACTGGACTTCTTTGTCGAAGCCATAGGCGTGGCCCCTGCTTTTCTATTTTCCGTCCCGACCGGGTGGTCTCTCGGTGAATCCGCCGCTTTGCCTCGAATCGTTTTCGAGAACCCACTGTTCCATTCGAGTGAGGCACCCGTCGTCGACTGACGTTTTGAGGATCCAGTTGGCGGCGAAACAGACGCGTTGTTGTTTTTGCCTCCATTCTTCTTGGCACTCTTCTTTTGGTCCCCTCCGCTCTTCTTGGCGGTTGTTTTATCACCCTTACCTCCGCTATTATTATGCTTATTATTATTGACCTTATTATTGAACTTATTATCTAACTGCAAGAGCTCATCCTCGAGCGTAATCGCGCCCATGGTTCCTCCAATACCACCAACAAAGTCGTCCTGGTCGTCCGCGTCTTCGTGTTGGTGCTTTTCGTGGGCAAACGGAACCATCAAACTGTCCGGGATGGGACCCATATCGTTCGCCAAGGAGGAAACCGTGTTGTTGTGATTGTGGTTGCCGTTATCCTCGGATCGTTTTCTCGGCGGACTGAATATAATAATGAGAGAACAAGTCGTGAGTATTTTTGAAACACGAAAAAAATGCAACATGTGCACACAACATCCATCCAAAAAAAAGGCAAAACTTCTTCGTGTTGAGATATTTTTAGTTCAATCTGAGTGAATGCGTGGAGCTTCCTTTTCCTCCTTCGCGACGTTTGCGTTTGTTCCTTGCTGAGAGAAGGAAAGGAAAAAACGCATATACGCGCAATCAAAACGCCCTGGATATGGTTCGCGCGAAATTCACGTTTACAAACAAAAGGAAAACATGGGATGATCAAACCGTAAGGAATGCACTCCCAGAAAACGAAAGCACAGAGCGCGCTTTTGAACGTACCTTTTAAACGCCGAAGGCGAGGAAAAACAGATGGGCACGACGGTGTTGTTTCCTCCCAAACTCGAAGCGCCAAATCGTATGGGCGATAAGTTGGAAACGAAATTCATAAACGGAGAGTTTATGATGCTCTGTAGTGTGTTGAATAAAGAATAAGAGTAAGTACACATCCGAGAAGTTTTTTTGCGCTTTTCGGTCTCGCACGCGCGAGACTTGCGCGTTATTCCGAGCGAAATCAATCGTCGTTTTCTCTTCGACACTTTAGAGGAACAAAAAGATGAGAAAAAATCGGTTTCGGGGAAAATCTTTTTTAATCCAATCGCGTCGCGAACGAGACACGTACCGGGTCGATGTCGCCGTTTCCGTTCTTTTTCGGACGCTCTGGAGTCTTCATGATGTCGTCCATGTTCGAAATCCCCATTTTATACGTCGCGTGTGACGTCAAAATAGTGAAGAAGGAGGGTGTCATTTTTCTGCTCACGTGTACTTCGAAAAATACAGTTACAAAAGAAACTTCCATGTTTTGGCGGGCTTTTTTTTTCGAGAGTCGAGAGGAGGGGGAGAGACGAAAAGAACAGAATCGAAGCTACCGGTATTTTTATTTAAAAATCTAATACTACTAAACCTACCGTCTCTTACGAAACGTTCTCTTGGACGAGGACGATGGAGGCGCTGCGCTCGAACCAACGGTAAACGCGGGCGCTGTAGGATTCGGTGCCGGAGGGAAGGGAAACGCAGTCGTCGTCGTCGTCGTCGTCGTCGTTGGTGGTTGCGAAGCCGCTGGTTTTTCACTCACCAGAGGCGTTGTCGTTGGAGCTGGTAACGTCGCAGCAGCCGAAGCAGCTTTCTTCCGTGCCGCTTCCGCTTCTTCCGCCGCTTTTTTCGCCGCTTCGGCCAGTCTCGCCGCTTCCGCTTTTTTCGCCGCCTCCGTTCTTTCCTTCTCTTCTTTGGCTTTTTGCTGCGCTTCGACTTCCTTTACGTCCTCGGGATGCGGTTCTAACTCCGAATCGAGAAGCAAGCGCATGACTTCTTTTTGCGATTTGATGGATGCTTTTCCTATTGTCGTTCGCCTTGGTCTTATTGCTATTCTTCTTCTTCTTCTTGCCGTCGTCGTCGTCGTCGTTCTCGCGAGCTTTATTCTCGACGATGACGTTTTGGTGTGCTTTTGTTGTTGTTGTTGTTGTTGTTGCTCTTCCAAAATGCCGCGCTTTCGAAACTGTAACGTTTTCGACGAACCTCCTTCTTCTTCTTCTTCTCCTCCTCCTCCTTTGGTGGAAACGTAATCACAATCGACGTTCATTTTCCTCCGTCGCGTAAAAGTCGTCGTCGTCGTCTGAATCGTCTCGTTTTCTTCTTCTTCTTCTTCTTCGGAACTTCTTCCGCCTCGTTTTCGTTTGTTCGTCGTCGCAATCATTTCTTCGTCGTCAATATTCTCGAAAACCGACGACGCTCTTCCTCCTAGCTTTCTTCCTCTTCTTCGAATAACGGTATTACTCAAGATTTCTCGCGGTGAGAGCGGTGTTCTCCTCTTCATAGTCGTTTACGTCGTTTACGTCGTCGTTTTACTGTTGTTCTTTTTTCCATGTGAATGAAGTTTTGAACGAAAAAGTTTTTTTGTCTGTCTTCTTTTTTATAAAACTCTCTCATGCATGCAACAAAAACACACAACATAAATTTTTTTTCTCTTCACTCATCAATTCGCATCATCATCATACTACGCTCAAAATAGAGTATGACGATGTCTAATAATAAAACTTCTTCTTCTTTCAATTCTTCTTCGTTAAAACAAACAGAAGCCGAGGCGTTCGCGTTTCGGAAACTTCTGGAGCACATGAAGTGGAGAAACGAAACCATTCAAAACATAGAGATGATGAACTTGACTGGTTTCTGTCGAAACTGTTTAGCCAAGTGGTTGTTGTTGGGGAAGAAAAATGTACGACTGAAAAGCACGTACGAGCTGTGTCAAGAGGAAGTGTACGGGATGACGCAAAAGGAATGGAAAGAGAAGTGGCAGTCGAAAGCGACGGAGGAGATGTTGGAGAAATTTAAGAGCGGGCAAGAGATGCACGCGAAACACCCGAAAGATTTGATGACGACGACGACGACGACAACGACTTTGGAAGCAGCAACATTACCGTTGACACAACCACGGTATTATTCAGGAGGTAACAATAACACCAACAACAGAATGCTCTCAGACGTGTGCTGCGAAGATATCGAAGAAGATGCGGTATGTATCAACAGAGGAGGAGGAGGAGGAGATGGCACGAATAGTGGTGATGGTAACAGTGACATATCTTTCGGTATCATAACTGTATCAGACCGAGCGTTCAACGGCGTTTACGAAGACATCTCCGGTAACGTCGTCATGAGAGAAACCATCGAGACGTATTTTACTACTGATGATGTTAGCAAAAGTAGCACACATATCATTAAAGGATACAAGCTCGTCCCGGACGAGGAAGAGGAGATTGCAAAAGCGATCGTATACATGTCGGACGAACTGAAATGCGACGTGATTTTGACCACCGGAGGAACCGGTTTAGCGAAAAGAGACGTCACGCCCGAGGCGACGAAGAGCGTACTCACGAGAGAAGTGAAGGGCATAGCAGAATCGCTCAGAGCACACGCGCGGCGATACGAAAAACACGCCGCATTATCGCGGGCAGTTGCTGGGTTGCGAAATAACCAGAGTTTAATCGTAAACTTACCCGGTCGGCCGAATGCGGTGTCGTCGAGTTTAGGGGTGTTACTTCCGATGTTGCGGCACGCCGTTCGGCAACTTAAATCTTAAGAAGGATTTTTCTTACGTGAAATATATTCACAATAGCGTAGTAATTACAGTATATTATAACAGAATGTTCAATCAAAGCTAATTTTAATACGTAGAAACTCATAGCGAATAAGGGACGAGCAAGTATGAAACATGCGGCGCCCGCCTCTCTCTATTCGAAAATAAAATTATTGCTCTTGTGATCTGATCAACTCAAACACAGCGAACTCAATCAAAACCATCGCCGCGACTAAACCGGCTCTTTGTCTTGGGTGCGAACCGGGCGCAAACCTCAACACAAAGTGCGAGCGATCCGTTAGCCCAGCGCAAGAGCAACCCGGCCACTTGGAAACCATCACGCCGAGATGTTCTTTCGTCGACGGATCTCGAATGTCAATGTTTAAGTTCGCGTTAAAGCAACTCGGCGCGCAAGCGTTGCACTTCCCGTTATCAGCCTTCAACGCGTTATACGACACGTGATAAATCAATCGACCTTTATCGTCGGTCGCGTCAAAGTTACGCCCGCAACACGTCGGCGTTCTTTCAATCGCCTTGGCGTACGTGTTTCCGTTCGCGTCTAACAACTCCGCCTCTTGCGGTTGACAGATGCACATATATGGAATGCCCATGGTACACCTAAACGGTCGAATGATGGAAAAGAACCTTCTTCCTTCCCCATCGACGAATGGCATGGTGAAGGATCTGTAGCCAGGGCAGATAATTCTCGTCAAACAGTTCGATTCTTCCTTCGCCTTAAATAAAGGTTCTAAGTTTCCTTTGGTGAATTCCTTCATCCACGCGTCCGGGATTGGATCTGGCATCTCTTGACCGATTGGGATCACGCGATACTGATTTTTCGTGTTAATACCAGTCACGGCTTCGAGTAACTCGATTTTTTGATTCATGTACAGACCCTGTGTTGATTGATTGATTGATTGATTGATTGATTCATCATCATCGTAAGGAAGGAAATTTGGATGAGTTCGTTCCAATATTGTCGACTGGCAAGATCTTCACAATTGGGAAAAGAAGAAGAAGAAAGAGAAGAAAATCAGGAAAGAAAGAACAGAAACACGACGCACAGAAATGCCTTCCAAGAACTCTAAACCGGTCACATCCTTCTTGTTCGGAGGCACTGGCGCGGATGGCGGGACCATTTCAGTCATGGTGAGGGAGGTTTTTTAAATTGTAAACCCGCGACTTAAATTTGGAAAATATCTTTTCTGAATTCTCTCTGATGGCATATTAAATTAATAAGCTGATTAATTTTAAGCAAGCTAAACAAGAAAGTAGTAAGGGACATCAAAAGAGTACATTATTAATCTAAGTTGCCTGCGGCGTCTAAGTTCCCATCACCAGCACCTTGACGACCACCCTCGGCTTCGTTTTCTTCCTCGTCGTCGTCGTTCTCGTCGTCGTCTAAGCCATCACCCGTGGTGAGCGTTTCTAAACCAGTCGTCGCGCCGCCGTCTTCCCCTGTATCGGTCGCCGTGTTCGTAGTTTCCGCCGGGCCACCACCACCACTTTCTTCCACTTTCGGCTTCATCTTGAACGAAAACTTCATCTTCATCTTTGGTTGCGTTTGCGTCAAACCGCTACTTTTTTTCTCCTCTTCTCCTTGATCGTCGTCGCCGTCGTCTTCCTGCGGCGAGTACGTGTGGTCCGCTTTCTTCAAGTCGCGCCTGGTGTACGGTCGATCGAGGAGCGTTTGGACAAAATTGACGAGTTTTGTAGCCAATGCCGGTACCCAATCTATGCGCATCTTTACCTCCTGTTCGGATTCATGGTAAGCTTTTGCATTTGATTCAATCAGAGCAATATCCGCGAACCATTCCATGACGGTGCCGTACGCGTTTCCTCGCGCTTTCTTGAGGATCGTGTTCAAATCCACCGGTGTTTCGATATAATTCGTGTAATCTTCTAAAAGTACCGGCGTCCCGAAAACCTGACCGAACTGCCTATTTTTGATGACTATTTCGGTGAGATCACTGAGTTGTATCCATAAAGGCTTAGCTGGTCTCGGTTTATACACTTGCTTCTTCCTCGGTTGACCGCTACCTGGCGTCGAGTGGCTGCGTTGCGCAGCGGCTTTGATTCTCGACGCATTCAAACTGAGTTTCAAGCCTTGGCCAGGAACTGGTTTCATATCCGGCATCTCCTCATCGTCCAACTCGCCATCGAGGAGTAAACCTTGTGCTGCCAGCTTTGAGATTTTCTCCTTTGCGCGTCGTGCCCGTTCCTTTGCGCGTTTTCGAAGTCGCACCCACTCTGCTCTTTCCTCGTCTGCTTTATCTGCAAACGTGACTGGTTTTTTTGGAGCCGCCTTCTTTTCAGGAGGTGCTTCATCAGGCGCATCAGGAGGTTTGTCTCTACCCACAGCCGCGAGCGCTTGCGTAGCCGCTTCCTCAGACGCCTTCTTTCCTTGCGCTCTGACTTGCATCCAAGCTTCTCCGGCGACGTCGGTGATGTCTTCTTCCACCGTCGCTTGTCGACCATCCGGAAACGTATGCGTTGTGATACGTTTCAAACGTAATTTCTTCCCTATTGGGATAATGCCGCGCTCCAGAAGTTTTGCAGGATCTTCTGCACCAATACCAGCGCCGAGTTCGTTGCGCAACTTGTCTAATTCAGCAGCATCTTCCTCTTCAGTTGGTCCTCTCGCTTTCATCGCCAACTCCGCCTCTAATTCTGCCGCCAATGAGTCCGAGTCTGAATCCGATCGGTTTTCATCGCTCTCGTCGTCGCTATCTTCCGTATCGGAGCACAAAGCGTTTAAACCATCGTCCGTATCACCCCCAGATGATGAATCGTCGTCGTCTCCGTCCGCTCTCTTCTTTCGATCTCTCCTGGCGAGTTTTCTCCATTGCCGTTTGAAAAGAAAATTGGACGTTTCCTTGAGTTCCTCGACTTGTTGCACTTCGGAAAGTTTGATACTTCTCGCAAACCTGGACATGTTCTGATGCGTCGCGTTCCCATCCGCAGTGGCGGCGCCTGACAATTCCCGAATCAAACCGATGCGCTTCCATCGTTCGAGTTTTAAAATGACTTCATCTTCTATACCAAAGTTTCTCAAGATGCGCGCTGCTTGCGGCATGGTAAGTTTTCTTAAATCTGCCGCGGTACCAGTCACTGTTCCTGGTTGTACTTTTGGACGAAGTTCTTCCGGCGGCGGTGGTTTCGTGAGTCTTCGGACGTAATGCCAGAACTTCCCAGTTTCTTTCCGAATCTTTTTTGAGTTGTCGATGTGCAAAACACCTTTCCCAGCCGCGTATGCGAGAAACTCTCGAGTGACCGACCACGGTTGCATCTGAAGCAAAAGTTCGATTCTTTCTAAATCCCTCGCACGTTTTCCTTTCGCGTGTCGCACTAAAATCGTCACGGCGTTCGTTAAGGACTGAAAATCAACTGCCAAAAGTTTTTTCATTCTTTTCACTTGTTCGGGCGTTCGATCTTGCATGAGTTCGGTGATAGCGTGACGCATAGATTCGTACGCGCAAATATCTTCAGGCGTGCACATTTTTTGAATTTCTTTTTCGTGCTCGAATCGGTACTCTGGGTTTAACGCATAATCTTCTTTACTAATCCCTTCTCTCGATCTGACTGGTGCACAAATTCTGAGGCGTAACTTGGATCGAATTTGATCTTCAGTCAAGACATTATTCAAAGTGGCTGCTATGTCCGACACTTTGACGAGTTTCGGAAGATGCGCATCTTCCGGAGTAGTTCGCTTTTGAAGCTCTAAGAAATGTTTCAAAACTGTCGCGTTGACCATGCGTTCTTCAATATCAATACACTCTAACGATCCTGGCATTGGGACTTCAACGTGTGGTTCCATTTGGCCAGCGACGAAGAAATGAGGCACTTGCCGCATGCTCCATTTGCCCGTAGGTCCTCTGGCAAGCAGAAACATTCCAGGTTGAGAGTCGTCGTCCATATCTGGCGTCCTATCAAACAGTGGAGAGCGGTACATGGACGTTTCTAAGACATTTACAGGTATACCAGGAGGTAAACCAGATAGAAAGGGTGACGGCGCGTTTGGTTTTAAATCAAACACTTGCCCGCTTTTTCCCATCAAAGGTCTGGCGCCTTGATCACCCGCGGATTTTCTCAAGTAATACGTCACTTTCTTCGCCGCCATGCCCGGTTTAGCGATGAGCGGGGGATCTGCCTCGGCATAGTTGACGAGCATAATGTGACCATCTTCAATGGAAAGATCGGAGGGTTTCTTAAACGCTCCAGGAGGTGCCAAGGCGCGATCGTCTATCGGGCGCATCGTCGCGATTTCTTCCGAAACCACATGTACTTTAGTCGACTCGATGTATAATATCGGAGCACCAACTTGAGGTTTGACGCCACAGTCTTTCAAGCTCGTGGATTCATCCAGCGGTTCTTGTTTCTCCACTCCCGCTTTAGGAAAGTACAAGGACAAATCACCTTCGAGTTCTGGCCAACGTTTTCGAACGCGTTGAATGATAGATCCCACAGTTTCGGAGGACTTTACTTTCAACGTCGCGACGGCGCTATCGAGCGTCAACGATTTCACGTTAATCTTGAATGTTTCGTCTGCCGAAGGCCCAGCTATGCGAATACCCATAAAACCAATTTTTTTCTTCGTCGCTTGTGGCGGCTGCACTTCTAAAACTGGGGGAGGTCGCGGGTAATCCATTGGATCTCTGTTCAAAGTCGGAGGATTTTGGTACACAAAATCGGAGTGTATGATTCCTTCCAAACGCCCTGGTCGAGTACGCTCGCGCGCGTCGCCTTCCTCGGGAACTTCTGGTGCGTACGCTTCGTCTATACTAATATTCAGAGCTTTCTCAAAGTCAGCTACCGGCGGTAAATCACGCGATTTCCAAACTTTCGCAGTCGCTCTCGCAAACTCAGAACCGTCGAGCTCGCCATCCGCGTACAAGTCGAGATCGGGATCGTTTGGATTTATTCGTAGCTCGCTAAACATCTTCGAAGGATCACCGATATCGTCCACATGCACTGGATTTCCGTCCCATGAAACTTCGTCCACCCAATCGCCAGAAAGCAACTCCTGGTTCTTCCGTTTCAACATTTCGAGCGCGCCGCATTCTTGAAGCTCTCTCGAAACGCGCTCTTGATAGGTTTGTTCGTGCTTCCTAGCAGCAGCGTCTGCTTTTTCATATTCTTCCGCCGTGAACATTGCGGCCTCTGGCGGTAAATCGCTCTGACCGACTATGCGAACGACGAGTTTATCTAAACCGGCTAATCGATGCGAGCCGCCGCTTTGCGCACGCGCTTCGGCTTGCCCGAGAACTTTGATATCTTCCTTTGAACCTCCAGACGCGAGTGAATTCGGATCTTGCATTGCCGCGTTTGGATTTGAAAATTTGTGCGATTCTTCTTTCATGTTCTTCGTGTTGTTGTTATTCCCGTCGATCTCTGTCCACAGACGTAAGGTTTGAAACGAATTCGCATCAGGCGCTTCGAAGTATTCCAGAGACGCCGTCGATTTTGAATCTTCGTCATCGGGTTGTTCCGTATACTCACCCCAGTTCTTAACGTGAGAGCTTTTCAATGCATGTATTGTCGCGCTATCTAACTTGGGCACAGAAACGACCGACTTGCGATTTTTACTGTCGTTTTCCGCATCCTCCACGTCCTCCTCATTGTTGGAGTCTTTTTCTTTTTCTGCTATTCCTACTACCGCTATTCCTTCCTTTTGTTCTCGTTCCGCTGCACTGGCCTGAAAAGTTGCACTACCCGCAGTTCTTCTTCTCTGCTCCTCATCTGCCGCTCCTCCTTCGTCGTCCCACATGATGTCGTCTTCCCAATCTTTCTGTTCCACGCCGACCAGAAACTTCTCCTTTTCCAACTCCGTGACCTTTATCTTCTTGATCTCATCAATATCTAACGCATCCGCCATCGCCTCTCGCATCGCCTCCTTCTCGCTGGCGTACATCTCAGCTACTCTCGCTGCTAACGACACGTCGTCTCGATCCACTCTCCCGCCCGGTCTCCACTTTCGATCGATATCGTCGTTCAAGTCCTGATCGAGCATCACTTGATTGACTTTTGGTAGAAGCTTCTCGCCTCTGTAATGAAATCCATGTAAATCCTCGTTGTCGGAATCACCCTCCATACTGTTATCTCCCTCTTCCTCTTCCTCTTCTGAGTCGTCCGTTTCTTCCCTGGCGTCGTCGTTTTCTCCTTCCAGCCTTCTCGTTGCTTCTCCCTCTTCGCCTTCCTCCTCTTCTCGTTCTTTCTTCCTCTGTCTTCTTCTCTCTCTCGCGACTTCTCTCTCCTCCTCCAAAGATTTCTGAGGGTGCATCAGTTCGGTAAATCGCAGAATCCTTCCCGGTTTCATCGACGGATGATGATGGACGAAAACATCTCCCACTTTATCGGAAGCGCTTCCCCCGATCGCCGTCGTCGGTTGCACAACTTTTTTCATTTCGACCGTAGGAACAGTAGGTTGCTTGTTCGCAACTGTGTTCGCAGCGTCCTTGTTGTTGTTGTTGGTGGTGGTGATGGGGACATCTTCACCCTCCTCCTCCTCGTCGTCGTAATTATCCTCCATGGCGGCGAGACGTGACTTCTCTCACTCTCTACGGCTGCGTAGGAGTTCTTCTTTTTCTTCTTCTCTTCAAATTCGATTGCAATTTACCTATTACACTCCAATGGAAAATTCTTCTTCTTCTTCTTCTTCTTCTTTTTGCTCTCGTCGTCCTAACCGCCGCAAACTGTTGATGATTGAGATGCTATCACGACGGCCACCACCGAATTTATGCGCAATACCTTATACTCAATCAATCGATCGATGATGATTGTTAAATATAATAATACTCGTACGAAAGACAAGCAAAAGCAGCAGAGAAGAGAAGTTTTTGTGCATTTTCCCTCTCTTCTCTCTTTTTCGAAGCTCAAACGAGCAGAGACGACGACGGCAAAATTTGTTGCACCAAAGGAAGTTCTAAGAATAAATATATGTCGGCCATCGCGCGCGTTTTATTCCTAAAATCATCATCATCTGTTTCTCCTAAAACTTTGCAACGAATAGCATCATCATCAACAACATCATCCTCGTCGTCGACTTCATCTTTGTTAAAACGAGGACGTGCTCGCACTCAAACACAACAAACTAAAACACCAAAAACGAGAACGATGGCGTCAACCCCGAAAAACGACGAACAGTTAAACGCGCAAGAAGCGATTTTAAAAGGCATGCAAGACTCAACGGAGCCGACCATTTTCGATAAAATCGTCAGCAAAGAAATACCAGCGACGGTTTTATACGAAGATAATCTCGCCATGGCGTTTAAAGACGTCAATCCAGTCGCTAAGACGCACTTTTTGGTCATTCCGAAAATCAAAGCCGGACTGTCGCAGCTGAGCAAAGCGAACGAGGACCACAAGATGTTGTTAGGGCATTGCATGTACGTCGCGCAGATGGTGGCAAAACAAGAAAAGTTGGAGAAGGGATTTCGGGTGGTCATTAACGACGGCGTGGATGGATGCCAATCGGTGTATCACTTACATTTGCACGTGATTGGAGGACAGCAGTTAAGTTGGCCGCCCGGGTGTTGAGAGAAGAAGGTGCAGTTTGAGAAAAGCAATAAAATGAACTTCACAACTATTCTGTTATTACAATATGCGCTCTAATTTTCTATGTACGTAATCTATTTCCTCATCTTCCTCTTCCTCTTCTTCCTCTTCGTTGTCGTCGAATGGTGGTTGATTGAAGTATTTCCATGCGATGCTCAACCCAATGTTCAACGCGGCGTTGCGACCAGCATTTTCCTCTTCTTCTTCTTCTTCGTCCTCCTCTTCCTCCTTTTCTTTAAACGACGACGAAAGTTGTTTGGCAAACACTCTCGAGACTCGTCTCACTGCCGCTTGCGTTTCACTATCGAGTGGCATGCTTACGCGAACGGCGAGAGCGAAAAACCACGCGTGCTTCAACTTTTCTTTTTCACTTTCATCTTCCTTCTCGGTAAACGAGTAACAATATTTCCGAAACAACGCGCTCACAGTCACGTCATCCAACGCCACAACATCGCTCATCATTGGCACAGCTTCGAGTTTCTCAGGTGTTATGTATTTTCTATTAATGTTCTTCGCGCCTGCCTTCATCTTTTCCTCTATGTCGTCTAAAGCGCGTCGCATCGAGACGCGTAAATTAGAAAACGACTCTAAAAACTGTTTCGTCCACTCCGCGTTCGCTCTCGCGTGCTCGAGAATGCGCATGGTTTTCTCTCTACCCAACGCTTTCGCGCTCGTTGATACAAATCCATGTTTCTCTAATATTTTTGGCGTTCTTTTGTTGTCGTAATCGCGGGGATTTACGTCGGAGACGACGACGTGTGGAATTGTCGCCGCCTCGTATCGCACCCTTCGTAAATACTCAAATCCATCCACCGGTTCCTCCGTTTCGAAGTCAGGAAGTATCGCATCTAACGGCAAACACTGCGAACGCAAGGAAGGGTCAATCTTCTCGTCTTGTTCATAGTCTGATTCTTCTTCATATTCTTCTTCGTATTCTTTCTCATCTTCTTCTCTCGCCGGCGTCTCCAAGACGGGCGCGACAAAGACGGATGAAGTTGACTTCGTCGTCATTTCAAGAAAGAAGGAGAAAGGGACGCGCTCCTTTTTGTGTGCTGTTCCGTACCTGCGGAGCAAGAAAGGACCTCGTTAGTATGTCAATTACACTTAATACCACCAAAAGAAGACACAGAAAGAAAAGGAACGAAACACCTCGTTCTAAACAACACTCTCTCGTCCATGTGATATAATAAGAAAAGATAGGAAGTACGAATGTTCGACTCATCCAAAACGCAACTCAATACCTATGATGCTCATAATAAAGAGGTATCGAGAGCTCCTCGACGCCACATCGAGAAATTACCGCGTTAAGACAGAGAGAAAAGGTTTGATGTACCAAGTCTTTCAAGAGAAGCAATCAAATGTGGTTTAATATGCATTTGTCTTCTTAGGATTATAATCTTGGAAAAAGAAAGAGAAAGAGAAGAAGACAAAGAAGAAGAAGAAGAACACGCGCGCTCGCTCACCCCCTCTGATGTATATATTGTTACCCTACTGCTCGTCTCTCTTTTCTTCTGAAACAACAGGAGTACTTACTTACACCTCTGTGTGTGTTTCTAATAATTTTACGAGGTGGGCGTCACCAAAAAACGGAAAAATGAGGAAAATCGCCTAAATTACGCTTATTTTGATGCACAGTTACGCGAAAATACATGTTAAACGCAATTACAGCGATCGCTCGGCGCTTTTCACTTCTTTATCGATCTTATGGCGGTGAGTTTCGTTGATTTACGTTTTTTTCGTAAACGTCGCGCGTTGTCGAAGATGCGTA
>ERZ651776.515-NODE-515-length-53621-cov-12.000635_pt1 | contig 53621 bp, 46 predicted proteins | sample MGYA00514761_ERZ651776 | MGnify/ENA metagenome assembly ERZ651776
TGGAGCTAGGCGGGATCGAACCGCCGACCTCTTGCGTGCCACGCAAGCGCTCTCCCAGCTGAGCTATAGCCCCAAAAAAATGAATTATATATCACGAATATGTGGAGAGTTAATTTTTTGGTATATTAAGGGTGATGAAATTTTTACCTTCTAACTCACCATCTCATCTAGGTGTCGCAATCGAAGATATAGATCTTGGCACCAATCTTTCCGATGCTGAAATAAAAAATATCCGAGATCAGTGGGTTGCTTACGGTGTGGCAATTTTCCCTAAACAATCCTTGACTCTTGAGCAGTACGAAAGATTCAGTCAGCGCTTGGGTCCTTTTGGTGAAGAACCATTTTTAATTCCTATGCAAAGCCACCCACATGTAGTTCAGGTTCATCGCAAGGCGCATGAAGAGGCTGCCCCTTTTGGAGGAGCCTGGCATTCTGATTGGTCTTTTCAGCTCCAACCACCCTCAGCTACCATGTTGTACTCGGAAATTATTCCGCCTCACGGGGGAGATACTCTGTTTGCAAATACAGCAGATGCATATGATGACTTATCTGATCAGCTCAAAGCGCGCCTAGGTGATTTGCGAGCCATTCATACAGCTAAATTGCCTTATGCCAAAGATGGGGTCTATGCCACAGAGGGCAAAGAAAGAACTATGAAGATTCATACCTCTGACGAAGCCAACAAAAAAATGTCTCACCCTATAGTTAGAACCCACAGAGAAACTGGTCGCCAAGCCCTTTTTATTAATCCAGTCTACACAGCAGAAATTGAGGGCCTGTCAAAAGCAGAATCAGACTTATTGCTCTTTGAACTCTACTCTCACATGGGCCAAGAAAAATATATATACCGTCACCAATGGGAGCCTGATATGTTGATCATGTGGGATAACCGAAGTGTTATGCATATGGCAGAAGGTGGCTATGATGGTTATGAAAGACTGCTGCATAGAATTACCGTAGCTGGAGACCCTTTACAGGAGTAAGCATGATAAATAGACCCGTCTTAATTGGAATAGGTTCCCTTCAACAAAAAGGATCATTTGATGATCTCGATGAAGCCTTGGTCTTAATGGAGAAAGCAACCCTAGCTGCTATTGCCGATACCGAAAACCCATCCATTGTTAACTACATTGATGATATTCAAATCCCCAAGGGAGACTGGACATATAAAGATCCAGGCAAGTGGATTGCAGAAAAACATGGTTTCTCTCATGCTCATACCAGCCTCACTAAAATTGGTATTTTGCAGCAAAGCCTCATTAATTCAGCCTGCACCAAAATTCTGAATGGTGAGATTCGTGCCAGTTTGATTGTTGGTGGGGAGGCTCGATACAAAAAAATTCAAGCTTTAAAGGAGGGCTTAGAATTTGCAGAAACTGAATTAACTGTAAATCCTGATCAGTATATTCAAGCCAAAGAAGATCTTTATATCCCCGAGGAAGTCGAAGCCCTAGGAATGATGGCAGTTGGTTACTATGCAATAATTGAAAGCGCTTTGCGTTTCAGGCATGGCAGGACACCGCAAGAACATGAAAACTTCTTGGGAAACTATTATCAAAGATTCTCAGAGGTTGCTGAGCAAAACCCTCACGCCTGGAATCAACAGAAATATAGTGCTGAAGAGATTTGCACGCCATCAGAAAAAAATAAAAGAATAGCCTACCCTTATAACAAACTTCATAATTCTAGCTGGAATGTGAATCAAGCTTCGGCACTAATTTTATGCAGCGAGGATATTGCAGATAAGCTGAATGTGCCAACAAGCAAAAGGATTTACCCCCTTGTGTCTAGTGAAACAAACCACATGATTGCTCTAGCTCAGCGACCTAATCTTGCAAGACCTGCTGGCCTGTATTTAGCCGCAGACTATCTCATGGAGACAGCTCATTCACATCAAATAAAACCGTCTCTCTTTGAACTCTATAGCTGCTTCCCTGTGGCCGTTCAATTGTTTGCTGAAGCATTAAATGTTCCAGATAACGTAGACAAGACTGTGACTGGCGGCATGCCCTTTGCAGGTGGACCTTTGAATAATTATATGTTGCATGCAACGGCTCAAATGCTAGAAAAAATTAGAAGCAAGCCCGCTGAAATTGGATTAATTACGGGTGTATCTGGGTTAATGACCAAGCAGGCTTTTGCCATATGGGGTAAAGAGCCTTTGATGGATTTTCAATCGAAGGATGTAACAAATGAAGCTTCTGCAATCGAAGCTCCAGTTGCAATGTCTCAAGAGCAGAATGGCGAAGGAACAGTCTTGGGCTGTACGACCCTCTTTGAAAATCACGAGCCAATAAAAAGTGTTTTTTATATTGAGGATTCTCAAGAGAAGAGAAAAGTACTAACATCAACTGATAAAGAAGTTATTAATCATTTAGGAGAGGAAGAATGGATAGGAAAAAAAGTTCGTTTCAAAAGCAATCAGGTTTCTTAATAGCATTAGTATTTTCTATCTCCAGTCTTGCTGACTCAACCCTCAATGCAAGCATCAATAAAAATCAAGATACATTTCAAGAGGTAGCACTTAAAATCTGGGATTTTGCTGAGGTTGGCTACCAAGAATACAAAAGTTCTGAGTTACTGCAATCTGAGCTAGCGGCTCATGGCTTTAAAATTACTACCGGCATAGCTGATATTCCCACAGCATTTATTGCTGAATATTCGAATGGTGGTCCTGTCATTGGTATTCTGGGCGAATATGATGCATTGCCAGGGTTAATGCAAACGACCTCCCCCTTTAAAGAAGAAAGAGATGATGTGATCGCTGGTCATGCTTGTGGGCATCACATGTTTGGCGCGGCCTCTGCATGGGCTGCTGTTGCAGTAAAGGACTGGTTGGTTAAAACAAACACTCCTGGAACGATAAGGTTTTATGGTACACCTGCGGAAGAAGGTGGCTCAGGAAAAGTCTATATGGTTCGAGCTGGACTGTTTAGCGATGTTGATGCTGTGCTGCATTGGCATCCTAGTAGCTCTAATGGTGCCAACGCAGAATCATCTAATTCCAATAAATCAGCAAAATTTAAATTCTCTGGTATTTCTGCTCACGCAGCGGGCTCGCCTCATAAAGGACGATCTGCATTGGATGGCGTTGAAGCCATGAACATGATGGTTAACATGATGCGAGAACACATTCCGCAAGAATCAAGAATACATTATGTGATCACCAAAGGAGGTCTGGCACCGAACGTCGTGCCTGATGTTGCCGAGGTTTATTATTATGTGAGGCATCCTCGCAGAGAAAAAGTACAAGAAATTTTTGACTGGGTAGTCAAGGCCTCAGAGGGGGCCGCAGTTGGCACTGAGACGACTGTGACCCACGAGGTTATGCATGGCAATTACTCCAAGCTAGCCAATGATGTCTTACAGAAAGTGATGCATAAAAATCTTGTTAAACGCGGTGGCATTAAATACACGCCAGAAGAACAGGCATATGCTGAAACGATCTACCAAACTATGGTGCAACCGAGTGCAAAAATAGGAGATCAAGAAAAGGTAGCTCCTTATAAAACATCGCATACCTACGGCTCAACAGATGTGGGCGATGTCAGCTGGGTAGTGCCGCAAGCAGGATTAAGAACTGCAACCTGGGTGCCAGGAACGGCCGGTCATTCATGGCAAGGAGTTGCCGCCGGTGGAACATCCATCGGAATGAAAGGCACGAAGTTAGCCGCTCAGGTTCTTGCAGATACGGCCCAAGATATATTTAAAGATCCCTCAATCATTCAGGCTGCTCATGCAGAATATAATGAAAGAGTCGGAGAGAATTTCGAATATGTGCCATTGCTTGGAGATAGAGATCCGCCTCTAGATTACAGAAACTAACCCCAGAAAAGACTAAAAAATATTTCTTGAGATCGAGGAGTATCTTCTATACGATGCTATAACTATTAGTTATTTCATCATAGGGAAAGGTTATGTTTATATTATCTAGAAAATTATTGTTGGCTTCACTGTTTATAATTTTTGGTGTGTCTGCTCAGGAGCAAACACAAGATGTTGAAGAGGTTGTCGTCGTCGGCTCTCAAATTAAAGGGGCAAAGATCACTGGCGCTCTTCCTGTAACGGTTCTATCTGCTGATGACATCGATGCAATCGGTGCTCTTGATGGGGATGAGCTTGTTAACAATCTGACTGAGCAAGGCATGAACTTCTTTAATGAGCAGGAAGAAATTTCTGGCGGTGTTAATGCTGCAAGGGGTGATGTTGGAGCTTATAACCTGCGTGGCTTAGGCGTTGGAAATACCTTGGTGCTTTTAAACGGCAGAAGATTGGTGAACAATGCTGGTTACCAAACTGAATTAATTGGTGGTGACTTTGTTCCTACTATGACTGTTAACTCTAATTTAATCCCGACCAATGCCCTTGATAGACTGGAAGTCTTAAAAGATGGTGCTTCTGCTATTTATGGTGCTGACGCGGTTGCTGGTGTTGTCAACAATGTACTGCAAACAAATTATGAAGGCCTCAGAGTGAATGCAAAAATCACCGGCTATGATCACTTTAAAGCCCAAGATACCGACTTTAAAGTTAAGTGGGGTAAGTTTTTTAATGAGGGAAGAACCAATGTCAATGTTTCTTTCTCCCACAGAGACAGAGAAAGCATTTCATTGCTTGAAGATGAAAAATGGGCAGACATGGATTTCAGAAGGTTGATACCGGCTGGCTCAGTATGGGCTAATGATGCTTCATTTAGAAACCAATACACCTACGGCATGATGCAGCTTGATTCAACTGGCAAGTTTTCTTTCTCAGATAGTGCTGGTGAGACGCAATTATTCCCAAGCTCTCGTCCAGAGTGCTCAAACTCTGGCGCCATCGCCACAGGCTTTGGTTCATGTTTAGTTCCTGATACTAACTATTATTACAACCCTTCAGATGCAGGACGTCAGTACAGAGGAGACATGCAAAGAGATAACTTGTTTGTGTTTATCAATCATGAGCTAGAAAATGGCAACGAGCTCTTTGCTGAAATTGGTCAATATCGATCTAATAGCAGCAAGTTTGATAACAACGGTAGTTTTACAGCGGGAATTGTAAGTCTGCCTGCAGATTATTACTGGTTCAGCCAATTGCCATCAGCGGCACAAGGTATTGCCAATGGCAAAGCAGTCCGTATTGATGGGTGGAGACCGATCAACCATCCTAGAAACACTAAAGTAGATAAAGAAGATTATCGCTATCTTATAGGTCTTAGAGGTGTGACAGATTCAAATTGGTCATGGGAGTCAGCTTATCTGACCACCAAAGCTAAGTCCGAAGATGCGACATCTGGAAGAGTGGTATACAACAAGTTTGTAGAATCTGTGAATGATAATTCGGCTGCTGCATATAATATATTTGATCTTAATCCTTTAACAAATAACTTTGCTTCTATTTCAGACACTGTGAGAAGAAGCGACACTTCTTCGCTCTGGTCCATTGACTATAAAGCCAGCAACCCAGAAGTGTTCCAATTGCCTGCGGGACCTGTTGCCGTCTTATTCGGTGCTGAGTACAGAGAAGAGAAATATAGAGATGATCGTGATAAATATTTAGATGGCACAGTGGTGCTAGCAGGACCAGGAACATCATCATCTGCAACCAACACCTTCCCATACAGATCTAATGTCATGGGATCCAGTGCGACCAACGATACCTCTGGTTCAAAAAGTGTTAAATCTGTATTTGTTGAAATGCAGGCACCTGTAACTGATAGCATCAATGCCCAAGTAGCGCTGCGTCATGAAGCTTTTTCTGATTCAGACTCAGCTACCGTTGGTAAACTTGCCGTTGGTTACGATGTAAATGACTGGTTAAAACTCAGGGCCTCGACTTCTACTGCTTTTAGAGCGCCTAACTTAGTGCAAGTAAATCAAAAAGAAGTTGCAAGAACTGGGGCGGTAAACGATTGGCTCATGCAGTATGTGCGCATAGAAAATGGTCTCTCTGTTCTTACTTCAGGCGACATGGACGGTAATTTCACGGCTCTCAGATATGCTGAAGGCGCCGTCGGTTTAAAACCAGAAGAATCAACCAATCATTCTATCGGCTTTGTTTTAACACCAACCCAGATAGAAGGTCTAACAATCACCGTGGATGCCTGGTCGATTGAAAAAGAAAACACCATCGCCCTGTTTGGAAGAAACAATCTTTCTGCTGCTGATTTATTGGCTAGAATTCGAGGCGGCGCTGATTGCTCTGCTGGAGATCCTGCAGTTCAAAGGCTGTCTGCTGACACTCTAGATGCTGATGAGCAAGCTTTATTCACCAACTTAGGCCTTTGCCCTGTGGGTAAAATAGAAGTAGCCAACGACAACTACCAGAATTTAGCAACCAGAGAGCTTGAGGGTACCGATATAGCTGTGTATTACGATTTTGAAACTAGCGTTGGTGAATTTGAAATCACGCTGATCACCTCATTAACTGATAAATTTTATCAAGAGCCCACAGGCGACTATACAGCTCTTGCAGTGGCTCAGGCCAGCGGAGAGCTTCCTGCCTTTGCAGCTGTTACCGGTTTTGGTGATATCTTAGGCACTGAATTGGGTGCGATTGAAAGAAAAGATAGGCTCCAAGTTAGTTTCAGAAGAGGCGATTGGAGATCTTCATTAACAGCTCTAAGAATTGGTAGCTTTGTTGACTCTGGAGAAACGTCTGCAGGCTTCCCTTGGCCTATACCGTCAATGACAACTGCAGATTTTTCATTAAGCAAGTCATTTGATATTGGTGGCAATAAAGCGAGAGCTAAATTAACAGTGAAAAATATTGCGGACGAAAGAGCGCCGCTTGCAGATGGATACAATGGATTTATGTCAGATGCGCACTCAGATATGGGTAGATACTTCTACTTAGATTTGAGGGTTGATTTCTAAATCTAATTTAGCAATTAAAAAGGGAGCTTGATGCTCCCTTTTTTTATAGTTCATTATTTCTGAGGCCTTCCCCCAAGGTTTTGGAAGAAATTATTAGCTTGATTTAAAGGTTTCATTGATGGAAATAAGCTAAAATTAAAGGGAACTTAGACTCTCTTTTTTATGATTAAATTTTATCAACATTTTTTTCTTTTAGCGCTTCTCTTCTTAGTTAGCCCTTCTGCTATTGCCGCTGATCAAGAATACAGCTTCTCTGGCTGGTCAGGCTCAGAGCTTCCTGTTTTCTATGCCAGCCCATCAAAGATTAATAAAGCAACAAGACTTGTTGTGGTGATGCATGGAAGAAAGAGAAATGCTGAGGAGTACCGCAATCAATGGCAAGAGGCAGCAGAAGATCTTAATTTATTGGTCATTGTCCCTGAGTTTAGCGAAAAGAATTTTCCTCAAGTTTGGGGATTTAATTACGGGAATATTAAAACAGAAGATTTGGTACCCATCCCAGAAAGCCTTCAAGCATTCTCGGCAATTGAGCCTATGGCTGAGGAAGCCATTAAAAAATTTAAATTAAAATCAGATCACTGGGGCATTTATGGGCATGGCGCAGGGGCACATTTTGTTCATCGATACGCTTTGCATCGACCTGACGCTTCATACACTCTTGCTATTGCAGCCAATCTTGGATGGTACTTATCCATGACTGATCAAGCATGGCCTTTTGGGCTCAGAGACTCTGGCATTGATGATCTGCAATTAAAACAAGCATTTAGCAAGTATTTTTTGTTGATGCTAGGAAGAGCTGATACCTCAACTCAACCCAATACCCCTTATGTGGCAGAACATTTTGATATTATTAAATTGCAAGGTGAGCACAGACTGGCGCGAGGCAGGAACTTTTTTAAATCAGCCGTTGCCAAATCAAAAGAATTAGATGAATTTTTTAAATGGGGCATGGTCGAAGTCCCCACCACCAAGGGACATAGCAACACTGAGCAAATGGTGCCCTACGCTGCTGAAATGTTCTATGCGAGGCTAAGATAATGCAAGCATACAAAAAACGAGGTTTTTGGATTGGTCTAGGCGTCTTTTTGTTCGTGATGCTGACCCCAAGCCCCGAATCGCTCTCACCTGTGGGTTGGGCAGTTGCAGCCGTGACTTTATTAATGGCAATTTGGTGGGCAACCGAGGCTGTTCCAGTGGCTGTTACCGCCCTCTTGCCGCTTGCCTTATTCCCATTGCTACAGGTTACAGATTTTAAAACTGCAGCTCTGCCCTATGCCAATCCTAATATTTACTTATTTATGGGTGGTTTTATCTTAGCGCTAGGAATTGAATCATCGGGATTGCATAAACGCCTTGCGCTCAAAATGCTAATTGCCATAGGCAATAGTGGAGCCAAGCTTGTTGGGGGATTTATGTTGGTCTCTGCGCTCATTAGTATGTGGGTGATGAATACCTCAACCACCTTAATGCTGCTTCCAATAGGCTTGGCAGTATGCGCCAGTGTTGCCGAGACCATTCCTAATTTTTCAGCCAAAGAGCGTAAGAATTTTGAAACCTCATTGTTGCTGGGCATAGCTTATGCGGCCTCTATTGGAGGGATGTCTACGTTGGTCGGGACAGCTCCCAATATTATATTTGTAGGCTTTATGCAAGAAACCTACGGGATTGAAATTTCGTTTATTGATTGGATGAAACTGGGAGTGCCTATTGCATCGATCATGCTAGTTGCCTCATGGTTTGTCATTACAAGGTTTGTCTACCCAGTTAATTTTGTGGCCAGCATGGAGACCAAGCTTCAACTTGGAAATATGTTGACTGACCTGGGCCCACTCGGAAGAGATGAAAAAAAAGTTCTGATTATCTTTTCTCTCGCTGCTGGAGCCTGGATGTTTAGAACCCTCCTTGATAACTTTGTTCCTTTGTCTGGCTTAACTGATGCAGGCATTGCTATCTTAGCTGCCCTCAGTTTTTTCTTTATCCCCTCAGAAAATAATAAAACTGATTTGCTGACCTGGGATCAAGCAAACAAGCTTCCCTGGGGATTGTTGGTCTTGTTTGGTGGCGGCTTATCATTGGCTTCCTCTATTGGAGCATCCGGCCTAGGAAATTGGATCGGTCAAGGCTTAACCGTTCTAGAAAGCGTCCCACCCATTGTATTGATCTTGGCGGTGGCAACTTTAATTATTTTCTTAACAGAGATCACTTCAAATGTTGCAACCACTTCAACATTCCTTCCGGTTGTGGGGGCTGTGGCAGTAGCTCTAGGCATTGCGCCTGTTGCTCTTACAATCCCTGTGGTTCTTGCTGCAAGTTGCGCGTTTATGCTACCCGTTGCCACGCCACCAAATGCCATTGTCTTTGGTTCAGGAAAACTCACCATTCCCGATATGATGAAAGCAGGTTTTGCTTTAAATATTATTGGAATTTTCTTAGTCACAATCTTTGCGTTTTATCTTGCGCCAATGATCTTTTAAGCATGCTCAATATGAAAAAATTATTTTTAATTTTACTCTTCCTCTCAATCAATTCTGCTGCTCAGGTCAGCTACATCGACTACCTCTCACCTTTTCATCCGACCATCGGGCAATCAGGGATGGTTGTATCTCAGAACCAAGCCTCATCAGATATCGGCATTCAAGTTTTAGATATGGGTGGGAATGCTGTAGATGCTGCTGTTGCTGTTGGGTTTTCATTGGCCATCACTTTACCTAGAGCCGGGAACCTAGGTGGTGGAGGTTTTATGCTTGTCTACCTTCAAGAGGAACAAAAAACCATTGCAGTTGATTTTAGGACTGCAGCACCGAAAGGTATTTTGCAGGATGATTTTTTATTTTTAAAAAATAATTATGACCAAAGACGCTTTGGGTATAAAGCTTCTGGGGTTCCAGGCACAGTTGCTGGATTAATTGAAACTCACACTAAATATGGAAAACTGCCTCTGAGAAAAATATTAAAACCAGTCATTGACCAAGCAAGGCGAGGCATCAAGGTGAGCTATGACTTAAGCCAAGCCATTGGCAGTGCAAACCAAATCAATCTTGACCCTGAGTCTTCTGATATTTACCTTGAAGATGGCAGCCCTCTCATAGAGCACTCTTTGATGACCCGTAAGCATCTTGCTTGGACGATCAATGAGATAGCTAATAAGGGCCAGCAAGCTTTTTACGAAGGCGCTATTGCCAAGAAGATTATTCAAGCCATGGAAAAAAATGGTGGTTATATGTCTGCTCAAGATCTCAAAGACTATAAGCCTAGATTCTCAACGCCCATTCAAACAAGTTACAGGGGATTCACGGTGCTAGCCCACCCTCCTCCAGCTGGCGGAGCGGCTGTGGTACTAGAGTCATTAAATATTTTAGAGAATTTTTTATTAGAAGGCATGGGCCCTAATTCTGGAGAATTTTTACATCTATTCGCCGAAGCTCTGCAAAGAGGCCACATGGATAGATCAAGGTTTATGGGGGATCCAGAATTTTATGACGTTCCAATTCAAAAAATTATTTCAAAAAGACGGGCCAAAACTCTGGCCCAAGGAATTGATAAAGCAAGCGTCACGCCTCCTGAAAATTTGAATCCAGATTCCTTATTTAAAGAGGGCGAAAATACGACCCATTATTCGATTATAGATAAAGATGGAAATGCCGTATCTAACACTTATACCCTGGGGTATTCTTTTGGCTCTGGGGTTACTATTCCAGGAACAGGGATTTTACTAGACAACCAAATGAATAATTTTGCTTACCAATATGGTGAAGAAGGAGTGATCAATAGATCGGCCAGTGAAGGCAATCGATTTGAGCCCGGCAAGAGGCCTATGAGCACCATGACGCCAGTTATGGTATTCGATCATAATAATGCCTTAAATCTAATCACAGGCTCTCCTGGAGGCTCTTTAATACCTGCTGCTGTCCTGCGAGTGATCACGGGTATTATAGATTTTAACCTGAATCTTGGAGAGGCAACTATGCTGCCAAGGGTTCACAAGGATTGGCCATACAAATCTCTAAGGTTAGAGAAAAATATTAGCTCTGATACAGCGCAAATCTTAGCCGACTTAGGTCATGAGCTTGAGGTATCTAAAACTATGGGCTCCACTCAAAGCATCCTCGTATCGCCTCAGGGCCGAGAAGGTTATGCAGATCTAAGAAGGCCTAATGCTGGAGTGGCGATTCAAGTTGATTAAGGCTTTAGCATTTATTCATAAAAAAAACTCGCTGTCTCAAGAGAGCTTTCAAAGTTATTATGAAAAACAGCATGCCCCTCTGGCCAAATCATTACTCACCTTTGAATCATATGAAAGGAACTATGTTGAATCATGTATGTATGACTCAGATCATAAGCTTGGCTCAATTAGTATTTTTAAGTATGCATCTGAAAAATCACTGAGCATATTGGCTGAGCAAATGGCTTCTACCCCAGGAGATATTCTAAGAAAAGATGAGTTAAATTTTATGGCTGTCTCATTAAACTTTTATGTTTTTACTGATTCCATTGAAGATTCTAAAAAGGACTTTAAACGTAAGATTTTTTATATAGCTAGAGAGAAAAATGAACTTAGCGCACTTGATGGTATGGCAGGCATTCAAAAAATCTCAGATAACCTGATTAAGCATCATCAAGAAATAGTTGGTATTCCTGAATATGGGGTGAGCAGAGACTTCTCACTGGGAGACCTTGAAAAAGTAGCCAATGACCTTCCAGATTTAATTCTAACCAGCGCCTTTAATTAGAGATTTCCTCTATATATTTTATCGCATTTGAGATCCTTAGATTTGATTCTTCTTTACCAAAAAGACAGAGAGTTAAACCCAAGGATGGTGAGTTGGTAGAACCAGTCATTGCAATTCTAATAGGCTGGTTTACTTTGGGGGTAGGTAAATTTAATGCGGCCTGAGCGCTAGCTAAAGCCTCGTCAATAGACCTCTCATCCCATACCTCAAGACCTTGTAATTTTCTCTGAATATACTCTAGAGAAGATTTTGATCCTATAAGGAATTTCTGAACTGCTTTTTCGTTGTAAGCATCGATATCAAAAAAATATGGTTTTAAATCTAAAGCAATGCCAGCTAAAGTGGGTTTGCTAGTTCTCATGGCCTCTATAATTTCATTGCTGTTCTCTTTAGCAGCAACATCAATTCCGTGATCTAACAGAAAAGGGAGAAGTTGTAATGTGAAATCTTTAAATGATAAAGCAGCCAGATGATTGGTGTTAATCCAGTCTAACTTTGCGGGGTCAAAGATTGCTCCCGCTTTTTGCACTTCCTGGATTCTAAAATCAGTGATCAAGTCTGTCAGGTAGAAAATCTCTTTATCGCCTTTTGACCAACCTAAACGAGCTAACATGTTAATCATTGAAGATTGAAGGTAGCCTTGATCAAAATAATCTTGAAGACTAGTCACAGCATTCCTTTTAGATAATCTTTTTTTATCTTGCCCCAGAACCATTGGTAAGTGAGCATACTCAAGAGATGGAAAGCCTAAAGCTTGCTGAATATGTATTTGTCTGGGAGTGTTACTGAGGTGATCTTCACCTCTGATAACAGTGGTTACACCCTGGTCATGATCGTCTATCACATTGCATAAATGATAGGTCGGAGCTCCATCGCTTCTCACTAAAATTAGATCATCTAATTCTGAATTTTGAAATACCACCTCTCCTCTCACCAAGTCATGAAAAATTATCTCTCCCTCTTGAGGAGTTTTTAACCTTAAAACTGTTTGATCGCTGTGAGTTAAATTTAAATTCCTGCACCGACCATCATATTGAGGTTTAGCACCACTGGCTTGTTGAGCTGACCTCATTTCCTCTAAACGCTCTTTACTGCAATTGCAGAAGTAGGCATTGCCAGAATCAATAATGGTGGTAATGGCTTGCTGGTAAAGATCGGCTCTTTCTGACTGCCTCACTGGCGGTTCGTCTGGGATGATCCCTATATCTGCTAACCCTTTAAGAATATTATCTTCAAATTCACGAGTGGATCGTTCGGCGTCTGTATCCTCAATCCGAATTAAAAACTTACCTTTTTGTTGTTTTGAATATACAAAATTAAATAGTGCTGTTCTGACGCCACCTATATGAAGTGTGCCGGTAGGACTGGGTGCAAATCTTGTGACTTTTGTCATAACTGATTCCATAGTGTTGTGAGGTTATTATCTTTTTCAATGTCTTGGAGTCTGTTTTCATGTGAGGCCGCTTCCTCATCAGAGACAGAGACCTGTGTGATTGGAAAATTATTAAAATCAATAGCCTGTCTCAAGCTCTGGTCTTTTGCTGACTGAGCCTGTTCCGATGACATGAAATCAAATTTGCTTTGACCGCCTGTGAGGTGAATAAAGACATCCGCTAAAATATTTGCGTCCAATAATGCTCCATGGAAACTTCTATCGTAGCCTCCTATTTCAAATCTATTAGACAAAGCATCTAAAGAATTTCTTTGACCTGGAAACTTACTTCTAGCTAATAATAGGGTATCTTCAATTTCGCAGATTTCTTCAAGAGCAGGATATTGGGACGATGCTCTTTTTAACTCGCTATTTAAAAACCCCAAATCAAATGCTGCATTGTGAATAATTAAAATGCTGCCTTGCACAAACTCTAGAAAGCTTTCAGCGATATCAGAAAAAAGAGGTTCGTTTTGGACTTTTTCATTTGAGATGCCATGAACTTTTTGGGCCTCTTCATCAATAGCACGCTCAGGGTTTAAATAGGTATGGAAATGCTGATCTGTTCTCTTGCGATCCTCAAGCAATACAGCGCCAATCTCAATGATGCGATGGCCCTGACTCACTTCTAACCCAGTGGTCTCCGTGTCTAAGACAATTAATTTTTTAATCATAAGATCGAATCTATTCCTTTGTTTGCCAGAAGATCTGCCATTTCATTGCCCTCATCACCTGAGTGACCCTTAACCCAGTGCCATTGTACTTGATGAAAATTTATTAACTCATCTAATTGTTGCCACAACTCTTTATTTTTTACATCTTTTTTAGCAGCTGTTCGCCAATTATTTTTTTTCCAGTTATGGATCCATTGAGTGATTCCATCCATGACATATTTTGAATCAGTGAAGAGATCTATGGCGCATGGTTCTTTCAGGGCTATCAAGCCCTCAATTGCTGCAGACAACTCCATTTGATTGTTTGTAGTATCAGGCTTACCACCAAAAATTTCTTTAGAAGCTCCTTCGTAAGTAATATACGCACCCCATCCCCCAGGACCGGGATTTCCTCTGCATGCTCCATCTGTATACATTATTACTTGTTTCATGGGTTAAAATATCTCACTACTATTATGAATATCCAATCTATTAAAGCCTTTAATGATAATTATATTTGGTTAATTAGCACTAATGAAGGCAATCTTGTCATTGACCCTGGTGAATCTGAACCAGTTAGAGATTATATGCTCCAAAAGCAACTTCAATTAACAGATATTTTAATCACTCATCATCACTATGATCATGTTGGAGGCATTCTAGATCTCAGAGAAGATATTAATGGAAGGATATTCGGTCCAAACAATTCACAAATTGAAGGGTTAGATGTTAGTGTGACGGAAGGGGAAACAATTCAGTCGTGTGGAATAGATTTTCAAATTCTTGAAATTCCAGGCCATACCCTTGATCACATTGCATATTTTGCAGCTGATACCTCTCAACCCAGACTGTTTTGTGGGGATACTCTGTTCTCTGCAGGTTGTGGAAGAGTCTTTGAGGGTACTGCTCAGCAAATGTATGCGTCACTAGAAAAATTAAAGGTCTTACCAAGCAACACCTTGGTGTACTGTGCCCATGAATATACTCTAGCCAATTTAAAATTTGCGCAAGTGGTCGAGCCACAGAACCTTCAAATCTCAGCACACATTGAGGTTTGTGAGCAACAAAGAAATAATGATTTACCAACCCTTCCCAATACCCTGGAAGCAGAAAAGAAGATTAATCCATTTTTAAGATGTGCTGAAGTGGAGCTTAGAGAATCTCTAGTAGATCAAATGAACAATGCATTGACTGCAAGCGATGTTGAGGTATTTCAATACTTGAGAGCATGGAAAGATTCTTTTTAATTCTTGCTCTAGCAACTCTCTCCAGCTGCCAGCTAAGCAATGTTATACCTGCGGATAGCTATTCAGAAGCTGAGCTGGCTAGCCCCATTAAAAGCGAAGCAGTCTATGAGAATGTTTGGCAGCGCATTTCAATCAATGCGAAGAGTGAGATCGAAAATCTAGATGCCCTGACGCTAGAGTATGTAAATTTATATTTAGCTAACCCAGAACAATTTATCAAGCTGCTGGTAAAGGGTGAGCACTTTATCTTTTTTGTGCTTGAGGAGCTTGAAAAATATAATCTCCCACCTGAGCTGGCGTTATTGCCTTATATTGAAAGTAATTATGATCCCTTTTCAATTTCTGCCTCAGGCGCAATGGGTCTATGGCAATTTATGCCAGCAACAGCAGGGATTTATGGGTTGCAGGATACTTGGTGGTATGAACAAAGGCATGATCCATTAATCTCGACTGAAGCAGCGGTAAAATATTTAGCCTACCTGCACCAAAGATTCGGTAAGAATTTAGCCTATACATTGTCTGCCTATAATGGCGGGCCCACCATGCTTGAAAAACAGATCAAGCTCAATAAAAGATTAGGTAAATCTGTGCATTATCGGCAATTAAAAGTGCCAAAACAAACACAGGAATATGTCCCAAAATTTAAAGCAATATTAGAGCTGATAGTTAATGCTAAAGAATACAACATAGAGTTACCTGACTTTCCTGATCGACCTGTGTTAGGTCAAATTACTTTGGATGGACAGATTGAAATCTTGGCCTTTAGTGAATTTGCAGAGCTGCAACCTGAGTTTATTTATAAATTAAATGCAGGATATACCAAATGGGCTTCTCCACCAGGCAAGACTACCATCTTCAATATTCCAATTGAGCTTGTTGAACTGCTTGATCAAAAAAAAGATCAGTTTAGCCAAGCCAATCAAATAAACTGGGTGACTCATAAAGTTGCAAGCGGTGATAGCCTTTGGAGCATTGCAGAAAATTATGACACCGAGGTTGGGGTCTTGAAAAAAGTAAATTACCTTAAATCAAGCAAACTGAATGTGAATCAAGAGTTATTGATACCTCTAAGCAATTCTAACAATCAAACGTTTATACCTTACCAAGCGCATATTATTAGCGAAGGTGACACGCTCTGGAATTTAGGGCTGAAGTATTCCATTTCTCCTAATGAGATAGCCAAGAATAATGAATTAAAAATGACCTCTGCTCTAGTCATTGGCAGAGAACTAAATATTGGAAATAAAAATATTTACAGAACGATTAATTCAAAAAAACGAACAATTTTATATAGTGTTAAGCAAGGGGATAGCCTCTATAGGATAGCTAATATTTTTAATATTGAAATCCAGGACATTCTTGATATTAATGCCATAGAAGAAAATCAAATCAAACCTGGGCAGGTAATCAAAATAATAATTAAAGCTTTCTAATCAGAGGAAATTTTTGGATCAAGAGCATCTCTAAGACCATCACCAAAGAAGTTTAGGGCAAATAAGGTAATAGTAAAAGTTAAGCCAGGATAGATTAGGAGCCATGAGTATTCTTCCATGGACTCTACGCCATACCTAATCAGTGTGCCCCAGCTACTCATAGGCGGTTGAATACCTAACCCTAGAAAACTTAAAAATGCCTCTAAAAGCATAACCTGCGGAATAGTTAATGTGGCATAGACAGCTATGGGCCCGAGTATATTTGGAAAAATGTGCTTTCTAAACATCTGGAGATTAGATACTCCCATGGCTTGAGCTGCTAAAACATATTCTTGATTCTTGATTGTAAGCACTTGACCTCTAACAATTCTAGCCATGGTGAGCCATTCAACGGCGCCAATAGCTCCAAATAATAACCAAATATTCCGACCAAAAATTACCATTAATAAAATAATAAAAATAATAAATGGTAGGCCATACAAAACATCCACGATTCTCATCATAATTGAATCTACCCTTCCACCAAAATAGCCTGCAACAATACCCCAGCTCACACCAATAACGAGTGCGACGGCAGTTGCCACAAAGCCAACTAGAAGAGAAACACGAGCACCATATAAAATTCTACTAAACAGATCCCTTCCTAAGGTATCGGTGCCAAGAAAGAATGTTGCTGAAGGCGGTTGAGCACCCAAATCAAGGTTTTGATATGAATAGGAATGAGGGGCTATCCATGGCGCAAAAATAGCCAAGGTAATTAGAACGCAAAGAATTATCCCACCAGCAACCGCTGCTTTATTTGCCAGCAATCTTCTCCAGGCATCTGACCACAAGCTACTTTGGTTGTTCACGCTTCGCTCCGAGCTCGAGGATTCATTAACAGGACTGCAATATCTGAAAATAAGTTGAAAAAAATAATAAGAGCAGAGAAAAAAATAGTTGTACCCAAGATCATGGTGTAGTCACGATTAAATGCTGCCTCCACATAAAATCTACCTAGGCCAGGGATTTGAAAAATAGTTTCTACTACAAAGGAACCTCCAATTAGTCCAGCAATTGCTGGGCCTAAAAAAGATACCACTGGGACCAACCCACCTTGCAGTGCATGACGGAGGATCACCTGGTATTCTGGCAGGCCTTTAGCTCTAGCCGTTCGAATATAATCTTGACCTAGTGTTTCTAACATCCCCCCTCGACTAAGGCGTGCGATATACGCTGCATACGCAGCACCAAGGGTAATAGAGGGTAGGATTTTATCACCAGCCAAAGAATCCCATCCAGAGACAGGTAGTAACTCAAGATGAATTCCAAAAAATAAGACTAGTAATGGGCCCAATAAAAAAGTTGGCATGCAGATACCAATCATCGCAATGGTCATGGGGATGAAATCTAGTGCTGTATTTCGCTTAACAGCAGCAATAACTCCAGCGAGACCACCAATAATCATTGCAATGAGAATTGCATAAAAAGCTAATTCTAATGTCACTGGCAAGCCAGTGAATATCATCTCTGTAACAGACCGGCCTGGGTATCTAAAGGAAGGACCAAAATCTCCCTGTATAAGGTTAAACATGTAGTCTTTGTATTGAATAATTAAAGGGGCATCTAAGTTATAGACAGCATTTAAATTCTTCATCACTTGAGGGGGAACGACTTTTTCTGCATCAAATGGTCCGCCAGGAGCCATTCGAACTAAGAAAAAGGTTATGGAAGCGACCACAAGGATTACCGGTATTGCTATGGCAACTCTTTTCAGGATAACTTGAAGCATTAACTTAATTAACGTTCTAAATAGATAAATTTAGGATGATGGGTATCACTAAGATTAGCGTCCCACCCTTTCACATCACTATTAATTTGATAAGCCTTTACATAGGTATAAATTGGAATAATAGGCATCTCGCTAATCAGAAGCTTTTCTGCTTGATTTAGATAGTTGTATCTAAGCGCCTGGTCATTAGTGGAGTTTGCTTTGGCAAGCAAGGAGTCATACTCTTGATTTTCCCAACCTGTTTTATTATTCCCTCGATTAGGTCTGAGGGTATCAAGGAAAGTATTAGGGTCTTCATAGTCTCCAATCCAGCCTGCTCGTGATATTTGAAAATCTCCAGTCATCTCGCGAGCTAAATACACTTTCCAGTCTTGGTTAACAAGTTGAACTGAGATTCCAAGATTTTGTTGCCACATTTGCTGGACCGCTAAAGCTATTTTTCTGTGGCCCTCTTGTGTATTAAATAAGATTTCTAGAACAGGGAAAGTTGAGGGGTCTGAATAGCCAGCTTCCTCTAATAAAGACTTGGCTAGCTCCGGATTAAACGGAATAGAGGTATCAGGTTCGTAGCCTGCTATTCCAGGGGGAGTAAAGGAATAAGCTGCCAACTGACCACATTTAGAAACTTTATCAACGATTTGCTGTCTATTGAGGGCATAAGCTAGGGCAAGACGTACTCGCTTATCTTTCAAGACAGGATGATTGGTGTTGACCCTATAGAAATAGGTACCCATATAAGGTTCTATGCGCAAATCAGGATTCTTATTCTCAATATAGACAGGACATTTTTCAAGAGGAACCACATTGGTTACATGTAATTGACCAGCTCTAAACATTCTATCCTCAGTAGATTCATTAGACACTGGGTAATATCTAATTTCATTTAGGCGCACATTATCAGCGTCCCAGTACAAAGGATTCTTAGTAACTGTAATCTCTTTATTGAGCTCCCAAGTATTAAGATTCATAGGGCCATTGCAGACAAAATTACCGGGTCGAGTCCACTGACCGTTTCTATCATCGATGGTGCCATGTTTTAAAACAGTATCTTTGTGAACTGGGTAAGTGCTGTAATGACTTAATAGCTTAATAAAAAATGGAGTAGCAAAGCTCAATTCTACCCTTAATTCATAATCATTAACGGCTGTTACTCCAACTGTAGAAAAGTCATCTGTTAAACCCTGATGATAGTCAGCAGCGCCTGTAACATAGTACAGCATGTCAGGGTACTGTGAACCAAGAGAAGGGGTCAGGATGCGCTTCCAGGACCATACAAAATCAGATGCGGTAAGTTTATCCCCATTAGACCATCTTGCATTTTCTTGCAAAAAAAATGTATAAGTCTTGCCATCAGGACTAATCGTCCAGGATTTCGCAACACCTGGTAGGTTTTCCCCACCCTTAGGGTTCGCAATAGTTAAGCCTTCACACATTGCAATCAATAAATGATGCTCTGGAACGCCTGTAACTATATGAGGATCTAAACCTTGTGGCTCACTGCCGTTTCCAAAATGTAAGATTTGCTGGTCTAAAGCTGAGTCAACTGGTGGAATAGCCTTAGAGCAACCAAAGAATAATACTAAAAAAAAGATGGAGAGATAAGAGTATTTCATGACTTTATTATATATAAAAAAAGGGCCGGTAAACCGGCCCTTTTATTAGATTAAGTATCTATTAAAGTGAGATTTTAAATCCACCGTAGATAAATGCTCCACCAGGGATGTCCCAAGCATAGTCAAAGTTTTGACCGAAAGCATCGTATGCTACTGGAGGCTCTTCACCAAATAAGTTACGCGCTCCGATAAACATGCTGATTTCATCAGAATATTGATAAGCGACTTGTAAATCAGTGTAGAACTCAACTTGCATTAGATTGTATCCACCAGGGCCATAGTTACTATCCTCATCAGGATTAGAACATCCATCATCTAGACCATAGTAATATGAAATCCAGCAATCATCTTTGTTGTCATCAAGGAATCTGAAGTTTAAAGATGTTGTGAAGTCGTTGTAATCCCAAAGAATAGAAGCATTAGCTCTCCATCTAAAGTCAGCAGCACCGTCATACCATCCAAAAGATTCAGAAGGAGTAGAAGTAGCTGATTGAGCAAATTCATCCTTGGTGTAGTAAGTCATATCAAATGCTGTTGCAAATGAACCGTAGTTCTCAACATCAAATGAATATGCAACCACTAAATCAACACCAGATACATTATTTTGTGCGGAATTAACCTTTGATGTTCTTACAGTCTGTAGACCACCAGCTCCTGTTCTTTCAATAAAGTTACAGAATGTATCGTCTTGTTGCGTGGAGTCAACGTAGCATCTATTCAGAACAGTTGAAACACCAATTGAGCTAAAAATGTTTTCAAGTTCAATTTCCCAGAAATCAACACTAACACTTAGGTTTTCAATTTGACTAGGAGTGTAAACAACTCCAAAAGTTTTATTTTGACCTTCTTCAGGTTTTAAGTATGGGTTACCACCAACAAATCCTCTAATTTGAGTAGTCGGTTGAGCGGCGCCGCCAGCTGGAACGCCAGCTGCTAAACAGTTTGCCTGTGTTCCGGCTGATGCAAGTGGGAATTGAGTTGTGTTACATGGATCATTAGCTTGTGGAAATGACTCTCCACCACCTTGGTATAGATCTCCAACTGTAGGCGCTCTAAATGTATCACCTGCTGTGATTCTAACTAATAGATCGTCAATTGGTCTCCAGCGAATACCGATCTCAGTTGTAGAAGGCTTGCCCGGGTTATTCATGTTAGGTGTAACGCCAACTAATCCTTGTGCTGAATAGTCTGAAGTTCTAGCTGAAAGAGTCATCTCAAGTTCTTGAGCTCCAACAACACCTTCTAGCAATGGAATATTAACCTCAACAAAGAATTCTTCGACAGAAGTCTTACCTCTAGTTGGTTCTCTGTAGTTAGTTGAAGAACCACCAGAGCTTACTAGTGCATCAGGAATATCAAAATATCCTCCAGCACGTTTCTCGTAACCAGCTGCAAAGAATGCAGTTCCGTATGGCATATCAAATAATGGACCAGAAATTTCTAACCAGTAATCATCACTGTCATAACCAGCTGATTGAACGCCGTCGTAACCGACATATCCAACCATGGCATCGTATTCAGCTTGTGAAATAATGCCAGCAGAAAGGCCTAAATCAGGACCTCCAAAAAGGTTAAATGGAGTACAGCCTGCAATAGGATTCTCGGGAGTACCACATGTTAATACGCCAGTTGTAGCATCTCTAAATGAATCTCCAACAGCGTTAGATAAATGGTTCAGATCAACAAAGTTATATAATTTAGAATCATAAGCTGCATCGTTCATTTGAACACCAGCTGACCAGTAATAGTTATTACCTGCCATTTCAAAGCTTCCTTCTAGGCCAGCTCTGATTCCGTAAGTGTCATAATCATAATCATAGATTCTAGGACCAATGGCAATAGATCTAAAACCAAATGTAGTGTCCACACCAAATGGGTTGAAGTAACCGCCTTTAGTGGCAAAACGACCGTTGTTGAGCTGCCATTGAGGACCAGCACTGGTAGTGGCTGTCATTGGAACTTGAGCTAGCTGGTTAACACGCTTTGATTTTGTGTAATTAAACTGGACGTATGCCATAAGATCATCTGAAATGTCGAATTCAGATGAAGCATATACTCCATATCTGTCAACAGGATTTTGAACATGGTTTACAGGAGAGTAATTGTATCTACCTGCATTTGACCATGGGATGAAGTCATCAATAGATGCTCCTGATTTTCCTGGTTCTAAGTATTTATTTACAGTGAAGAATCTACCGTATGCAGGGTATGAAGATCCACAAATGCCGCTAGTAGCAGGAGCAAAGTTACCATATCCAGAGTTTTGTGCGTTATTAGGTCCAAGGTTAGTTGGTGAATTTTCAGCACCCGTTCCAGTTCCTGGTACATTCTCACAACCATAATAAGGCTGATTAGCTCTCGGGATTTGTCCAGCCATGATTTCAGCTTGGTTAGCAAATGAGATATTAAAGATATTTCTTGATTTTTCAGAAGAACTACCAAAAGTCATGCTGATAGAATTTTGCTCACCATAACCAGCATCATATTCACCAGTCTGTGCTCTTAGCTCAAAACCATCAAAGTCTTTTTTGGTGATGATGTTAATAACACCAGCAACAGCATCAGATCCATAGATAGATGAAGCACCATCTTTTAGAATTTCTACTCTTTGAATAATAGAAGCAGGAATTGTCTGCATGTCGACGGAGCCGAATGAGTCTGTTACCCATCTTCTTCCATCAATCAATACAAGAGTTCTTCCTGATCCAAGATTTCTTAATGAAATCTCATTAGAACCGTCACCACCATTAGTGGCTGTAGTAACTGGTCGAATACCAGTACCGTCTGAGGAAGAGATATTTTGAAGAACATCACCAATATTGTTTAATCCAGTTCTTTCGATAGCAGCATCAGTAATAATTTCTAATGGTTTTGAGCTATCAAAGACTGATCGCTTGATCTTAGAACCAGTAACGATGACTTCTTCTACGTCATCCTCAGCTGCTGCTTCTTGAGCAAAAGAATAGTTCGGCATTAGACCTAATGAAAGGACTGCTACCAGTGTAAATTTAATAACATTCGACATATAAACTCCCTAAAAGTTTGTTAGTAACGGTAATTGTTCCTATTTTGTGACTTAAAGTCAAATTTAATTCATATTATTTTCACTATGTATATAAAAAAGATATAAATAAATAGTCTTTATTTTCAATGGTCACGCCCCCCCTGATCCTCTGCCTATGTTAAGGAGCCTTCTAACAAGGTTTGTGCCCCTTAGATTTCTATAATATTGGATATTCACACTTAAAATTTACCAAAAAAAAGGGGTGCTGATGCACCCCTTTTTTTGTAATTCTTTTTTACTTAGTATGAAAGAGTCAGATTTAAGAAAATATACTGACCGAATGCATCAAAGTAACCAGGGAAAGTGTTACCGTTTCCTGGGGCTGTTCCAGCATCAGAAGTGTAACCTGGCTCTTCATCAAACAGATTATTGATACCAAACGTCACAACCATATTTTCTGTAGGTGTGTGCTGAAGGGTTAGATCAAAATATGTAGTAGCATCAAAGTCAATTTGATTTGAGTTTTGATCTTCTGTTTCACCAAGATATCTCATACCAAGAGAGATGTCTGTATCGTACTCAGTAGTAAGAGTTGCTTTGTATTTACCAGATACTTCAGGCAATGGATTCTTTCCACATGAACCACCCCAATTACCAGCACATGAAATAGCTGATGAGCCTGGAAGTTCAACAATGTCGAATGAATCTAAAATAGTTGTTACGCCTTCAACATCAACAGATCCGTAAGGAGTATCAAATGAGTAATCAAAGATAAGGTCAAGACCACTTGTTGACTCTTCGCCAATGTTAGTTAACTGAGCAGAAATATAACCGCCTGTTAGCCATAATGAACCATTGTCAGCTCTTCTGTTAATCAAGCCACAGTATGCAGCTTGTCCAGTTTCGATACATTTGTCTAATGCAGTTTTAGCACTTACAGAACCAATGCCGTCTTCAACAGTGATGTCAAAGTAATCAATAGTTAGAGTAAGGCCTGGAACTGATGCTGGAGTAATAACAGCACCAATAGTCAATGACTCTGACTCTTCTGGAGCAACATTTGCGTTACCGCCACCTTTAGTATTGTACTGATCAGCAGGAGAGTTTAAGTCAGTGCCGTATAAGTTAGCAGCTAAGCCAGTATTAGCACATTGTGCTTGGGTGGCTGTTGCAGGAGTTCCATTTTGTTGAATTGAACAAGGATCGTTATCAAGATCAACTAAACCATCACTAACAGCAAGATAAAGTTCACTAATAGAAGCATGACGCTGAGCTGTCTGAAAAGATGCTCTCAATGATACGTCATCACTTACAGTCCAGTAAGCACCAAGTTTCATCGCATCTGTTTCAGCGCCTGTGGAATACTCAGCTGATCTAAATCCAGCATCAACACTTAAGTTGTCCATTACAGGAATACCTAGCTCGAAGAAGAATTCATCAACGTCGTAACCACCGCCAATTGGCAATGTTGCACCACCTGAACCAGATCTGTCGCCCTGCAATGTAGGTGTATCAGGTCTAAAGTCAGTTGAAACTTCTTTGGTCTCAAAACCAGCTACCAAAGAAATTGAGCTTGGAGCGCCTGGAATAGTATAGCCAGTATCACCAGTAACATACCCAGACAGGATTGTTTGCTTTCCATCACCATTAATAAAAGTAGATTTTGCAAGATAGTCTTGAGCAGTCTGCCCACCATCTATAACGCCTTGAATACCTGCATCACCAGCCAAGCCACCTTGGAAAAGGTTGTAAGGTACACAGTTTGCATCAACCCCTTGAAGTGTTGATACGCAAGTTGGAACACCTGCGACGCTAATTACATTAACCGCACGGTTAATAGCAACAACAGAAAGGTCATTTCTGTACTCACTAGCAAAGTTAACATCTGCAGTTTGGTAATACACATCGTATGCCCAATCATCGTTGATGTCGCCTCTTAGACCTAAAGTCATGTTGTAGCTCTTGTAGGTTTGAATTTCTTGTCTTGGGTTGCCTTCAACATTTCTTTTTAATGAAGTTAGAGGAGCGCTGTAGCCTAGAATATCTCCATCAGCAACAGAAGTATTTAGCCCATTAATGTATGCAAGGGCATCTGCGCCTGTTGCAAAGTCAGGAGCATTAGATCCACCCATTCCGGTCCAATCAGCACAAGCAGCTTGATATTGCTGTGCAGATAACAGAGGGTTGTAACAAGGAAGTGACTCGATATTTCCAAAAGTACCTGAATATGCAATTTGAGCATTTGATTCAGACTTCATAGAGGTGAAGTCTAGGTAGACCTCAGCCTTGTCAGTAATTTCATATTTACCAAAGAATCCGACATTCATCCTGTCATCAGGTCTTTGGAAGAAGTTTGTTGGGTTGTAGTTATAAGTTTGGCCTGCTCTAGGAACAAAGTTATTGCCTTCTACTTTCCAGTCTACGCCCGTTACTGTAGGGTCAACATTCACAAATCCACCTGATGTGTATCCACCAAAGTCAGCCCATCGTCCTGGAGGTATAGTAGATGAACCACCACATTTTGAAGTACCACCACTTAGCGCACACGCACTAATGTCGAAGTCGCCCTGTAGGATAGGTTTAGTGTCTGTATGCTCAAAGAATGCTGTTACGTGGCCTTTTCCGTCATTGATGTCACCACCAAATGCCATAGAGAATTTACCAGTGTCGCCTGTTTGAACATCGCTAGGTGCCTGAGCATAGCCATAGCTTTTTACAAGAGCTCTGAGTGAGCTGTTATCATTCTCGTGATTGTAGAAACCATGAGAATAAGCTGCTTTAAAGCCTACAAATTCATCATTCAATACAAAGTTAACAACACCAGCAACCGCATCTGAACCATAAACAGATGATGCGCCACCTGTAAGAACCTCTACTCTATCTAAGAGTAAAGTTGGGATAGTGTTTAAATCTGCACAACTTCCACCGCCAGTTGTTCCTGGAACAAGTCTTCTGCCGTTCATAAGAACTAAGGTTCTTGAGCAACCGAGGTTTCTTAGGTTAACTGTAGCTGTTCCGTCAGAGCCATTAGAGTTAGTGATAGATTGACCCGGTGAGATTTGAGGCATGTCATTTAAGAAATCCTCAACCCTGGTTACACCAGCGTTAATAATGTCTTGCCCATCGACTACTGCGATTTGCGAAGAACTAATAATATTTGGATCTATAATTCTTGATCCGGTTACAACAACTTCCTCAACATCAGAATCAACATCTTGAGCAAAAGCTATAGGTGCTGACAATGAAACTACTGCGAAAGTGCTTAATAAAAATTTATTTAAGTCAATCATGTAATACTCCATATGGTTTAAAAATGAAACAAGATAGCGGAGCTATAATGATTCGATCAGAATTATAAGCTTTTTATGCCCCTAGACACAAGACCCGCTCAAAAGTTCCATGAAACTCTTAAAAAAACCTTTTGCTATCTTTAACTAAGTAGCATGTATTTACTGTTATATAATAGTAATTATTAAACTCAATTAGATAAATTTATACGCATGATGTTAAAAAATAAAAAGATCTTAATCGCTGGCCTAGCTAATAAACACTCGATTGCAGCAGGTATTGCCAAAGCAATGAGCGCCCAAGGTGCAGAGCTTGCATTCACCTATCAAAGTGAAAGATTGAAAGGTAACGTTGAAAAAATAGCAAATGAGCTAGGCTCTAGCCTGTTATTTGAGTGTGACGTTGCTTCAGATGAAAGTATTGATGCCATGTACAAAGACCTATCAAATCATTGGGAGACCTTTGACGGGTTTGTTCATTCAATAGGTTTTGCACCAGCCAATGAGCTTGAGGGAAATTTTGTTGATGCTTCAACGAGAGAAGGATTTAAGATTGCTCATGATATTAGTTCTTATAGTTTTACCGCCATGGCTAAGGGAGCTAAGCCAATGCTGAATCCTAATTCCGCTTTGTTGACCTTAACCTATCTCGGCTCTGTGCAATCTCTACCTAACTACAATGTAATGGGCCTAGCAAAAGCTAGTCTTGAGGCTAATACAAGATTTCTTGCTGCCGCCATGGGACCAGATGGTATTAGAGTTAACGCAATTTCAGCGGGGCCCATTAAGACTCTTGCAGCCTCAGGGGTAAAAAACTTTAGGAAAATGCTAACCAGCTATGCAAATAGAGCGCCTCTGCGTCGTGTTGTCACAACACTTGAAGTTGGCAATGTTGCCGCTTTTTTATGCTCAGATTTAGCCAGCGGGGTCACAGGTGAAATCACTTACGTTGATGGCGGCTTCAATACAGCCGCAATGTCTATCGAGGAATACGCCGATTAATTGGCAGCAAAGTTTTCTAAACGGACCTTTTGATTCTTTTTAAAGGCCTGGTCAATAAAACTGGAAAATTGCTGTCCTAAAACTTCGCTATAAAATCCTTGGTACTGATCTAGGGACTCGCCCAGATCTTCTGCGCTTGGGATAACTTCATTAGAAGACTTTGCCCAGTAGCTGTCTCCATTAAAAGAATTGCTACTCACCAAAGAACCGACAGGATTTTCAAAAGTTTTGGTGACCACTTCTGAAGGAAGCAGTGAAGAAAATCGTTTTACATTTTTAAAAGTCTCTTTGCTCACACCCGCAAGCTCAGGCAATGCTGAAGCGCCAGCAAGGATAGGCTCGACCTGATTTTTAAATTCAGCAATGAGGGTATTGGCTTTTTCAGATCTGACTTCTTGAATAGCAAGCTCTGCTACATCCACAAAAGGCTGAACAGCAGGCTCAAGCTTTTGAGTCAGCATCACAAAGGCATAGCTATCTTCCCCTTCAAAGATCTCAATATTATTTGGTGACACTCTTGCATCAAATAAATCGGATGGTGTGTAGTTATCAAAATTATCCAAAGCAATGCTTGTGATATCTTGCAAGCCAGTCACAGAAATAGAGCTTTGAGAATTTTGAGCCAGATCTTCAAGAGTCACCCCAGCTAGAACCAAAGATTCAAGTTCTAAAAAGTCTTCTTGCATTAAAGCCAAGGCTTCAGCATCAACCAGCTCATCAAGAATTTGTGAGGACATGAGCTCTAAGCTTTTTATTTCAGGCGTTAATTTTTCAGTGAGTTTCAATACATGGAAAGAATCTTCCAACTCGATCACTCCACTCAAATCATTTAAAGCCATGTCAGCAATCTCGGCTTCAAACTCTTCAGGAAATGCATCGCCAGAGGAAAGGCCTAAATCACCCAAAACATCCTTGGAGGCCAAATCATCACTTGAGCTTGTCACTGCATCTTCAAACAATAAAGATCCTGCTTGAATCTCTGCAAGTATTTGCTCAATGCGATTTTTTGCATCACTTGAATTCTCATAATTAGACTTCTCAATCATTAAATGAGAGATACGGTTTTGAATTTGCCCTTGCAGATCGTCTAAATAGTCAGCATATGCTTTTTCAATGTAGCCGTCGGGCACATTCACTTGCTGTTTATAATTTTCAAAAGTTAGGACAATGTATGAAAAATCTCTTCTTTCTTGAGAGAGAAATAAAAATGGATTGGCATCATAGAACTCTTGCCCTTCTGTGAGTGAGCCCTTCTGACTATCGGTCAGAGCTGCTTTATCAATTTTAATAAAATCAATATCTCTTGAAGTTTCAAGCATGGAGGCCATTGAAACAATATCTTGCTCAATTGGAAACGCTGCCACGCCCATTGCGGAGACTAATCTATCTAGTGACATGCTTTCTTGCACAAGTCGAATGTATTCTTCTGGAGCAAATCCATTAGCTCTAATAGTAGATTCAAATAGAGTCTGCTCAAACCCCTCCTCTCCTTGAAAGTTGGGTAGGTTGATGATTTCTTGTTTGGCTTTTTTCTCTGAAGTGCTAAGCCCCATTTTTTTAGCCTGAGAGAGTAAAATCTTTTGATTGATTACTTCATTTTTAATGAGGTTAACTGAGACCTCTTCATCCAGATCTTCCAGAGAAAAATCTTCTCCATAGATCGATTGCAATCTCTGCGAGACCTGACTGGTTGCTAAATTGATATCTATTTGAGTGACGGACTCTCCATTCACTGTGCCGTAACTGCTGAAGGTGGTACCCAGGGAGGTTGATCCCAGAAACACAAAAGGAATTGCAAGCAAGACTGCTACAACGATAACTGTTTTTCCAGACAAGAAGTTTCTAACTGACTCTAACATAACCAAATCACCCTTTTAAAAGCTAACAATGATACATAAAAAAAGGGTGCTTATGCACCCTTTTTTAAAAGACTATTTAAATCTAGAGTTAATTAAGACTTCTTAACTTTATCTTTTAATCCTTTACCAGCTTTAAAGCCTGGAACTTTTGAAGCAGCAATATGCATTGATGCGCCAGTTTGTGGGTTCCTTCCTTCTCTAGCAGCTCTATGTCTAACTGAGAAAGTTCCGAAGCCTACAAGCGAGACTGTGTCGCCTTTACCTAAAGAATCACCGATTGATTCTAAAACTGCATCGACAGCTCTGCCTGCTGAAGCTTTGGTTACGTCTGCTGATGAAGCTACTGCGTCTACTAGATCTGATTTATTCATTTAATTTTCCTCTAAATTATTATCGAACTAACTCTATGAAAAGCTAATCTAAAGCAAATGTCAAGCTTTTATACCCATTCTAATGGGGCTGTGAAGAGGATGTGCGGGAATTAGAGGCCTTAGTTTTTGTGATATTTTTAGCACCACGTTTTTTTCGCAAAGGTTTTGGCTCTGAAATTAAAGCGTGTGAAATCACTTCGTCGACCCAGCGAACTGGGATTATTTCAAGTGCGTGGGTTATTTGAGCCGGAATTTCCCTTATATCTGCAGCATTTTCAGCAGGAATTATGACACGCTTGATGCCACCTCTTTTGGCTGCCAGCAGCTTCTCTTTCAAGCCACCAATTTTTAAGACTTGTCCATGCAAGGTTATTTCACCCGTCATAGCTGTGTCTGATCTAACTGGAATCCCAGTAAAGACACTGATCATTGCAGCGCACATACCAACGCCAGCACTTGGACCATCCTTTGGGGTGGCGCCCTCAGGCACATGAATATGCACATCATATTTTTCATAAAAGTCTGCAGGTATTCCAAGTTTCTCTGAGCGAGAGCGGACAACCGTTAGTGCTGCTTGAATAGATTCCTGCATCACATCACCTAGAGACCCTGTTTTGATGACTCTGCCTTTTCCAGGAACATATGAAGTCTCAATAGTAAGTAACTCTCCTCCGACCTCAGTCCATGCAAGCCCAGACACCTTGCCAACAATATTCTCTATGTCAGCTTGGCCAAAAGTAAATTTAGGGACACCACAATATTTTTCAAGATTTTTTGGAGTGATGTTGATGGGAGAGTTAGCTTTTTTCTGGTCAGCAAGAACACGTTCTTTAACAGACTTTCTAAAGATCTTTGCAATTTGTCTCTCCAAACCTCTGACCCCTGCTTCTCGGGTGTAGTGACGGACCAAATCTAGGATTGATGCATCTGTCAATTTCACCTCACTTGCATCTAATCCATTTCTTTCAAGCTGCTTGGGAACTAGATATTGTTTAGCAATATTTAATTTTTCATCTTCGATATAACCAGGGATCCTGATAATTTCCATCCGATCTAACAAAGGAGCAGGGATATTTAAACTATTGGCAGTGCAAACAAACATCACTTCAGAGAGATCAAAGTCTACTTCCAAATAATGGTCTGAGAAAGAATTATTCTGCTCTGGATCCAAGACCTCCAATAAAGCAGAGGCTGGATCACCTCGATGGTCCATGCCCATTTTATCTATCTCATCAAGCAAAAATAAAGGATTTTTTGTTTCCACCTTTGAAAGCTTTTGAATAATTTTACCAGGCATTGATCCGATGTATGTCCTACGATGACCACGAATCTCAGATTCATCTCTGACTCCACCTAATGACATTCTGGCAAATTTTCTGTTAGTAGCTCTTGCTATTGATTTGCCCAAAGATGTCTTACCTACGCCTGGAGGCCCTACCAGACAAATCACAGGAGCTTTTAATTTCTTAACTCGCTGTTGAACAGCTAAATATTCTAATATCCTTTCCTTGACTTCGTCGAGACCAAAATGATCTTCGTTTAAAATATTATTGGCTGTTTTTAAGTCAGACTTAACCTTGCTTCTTTTTTTCCATGGCACGCCAATAAGATAATCTAAGTAGGATCGAACAACAGATGCTTCTGCTGACATAGGTGACATTTGCTTGAATTTTGAAAATTCATTATTGGCTTTTTTCAGAGCTTCTTTGGACATGCCTGCTTTGGCAATATCATTCTCTAGCTGCGTTAACTCATCGCCCTCTTCGTTGATATCTCCAAGTTCTTTCTGCGCCGCTTTAATCTGCTCGTTTAGATAATATTCTCGTTGCGATTTTTCCATCTGACCTTTAACCCTGTTGCGGATTTTTTTGTCTACATCCATCACATCAAGCTGAGATTCAATAAAAGCAATTAAAATTTCTGCTCTGAGTTGGAAGTCTGCAGTCTCTAAAATCTCTTGTTTCTGCTTGATATCCATAGGCAAATGCCCGGCAATAGAATCAATAATTCGGGATAAATCATCCAATGCATCAATCGATGCGAGAACCTCAGGTGCAATTTTTTTTGTGAGTTTAATAAAATCATGAAACTTCGCTTTAACAAAACGAGCTAAGTTCTCTCCATCCTTCTGATCAAAATCTGGTTCAGGAATTAAACTGACCCGGACTTTGGAAAAATCTTGATCAGATACCAAAGATTCCATTGTTGCTCTATGGGAACCTTCGACCAACACTTTAACTGTTCCATCAGGGAGTTTAATTAGCTGAAGAATATTGGCAATCGTGGCCACTTTGAATAGATCATCAAACAAGGGGGCGTCAAATGAACCATCTTTTTGCGCAGCAAGAATAATTTTTTTCTCACCAGCCATAGCTGCATTAAGCGCATTGATTGACTTATTTCTGCCTACAAAGAGTGTGGACACAACCCCTGGAAAGATCACAACATCTCTAAGAGGGATTAAGGGAAGATCATATTTAATGTTAGCCATATAAATATAATGAGGGGGAATTTGTTAAATTCAACCAGCAGATGAAGATTTTTTCTTGGGTGTTTTAAAAACTTTAATAGGATCTGTTGAATGAATGACCGCATTTTCATCAACGATAACTTTTTCCAGATCTACGTTTGGTAATTCAAACATGGTATCCATTAAAAGCTCTTCCATAATTGATCTTAATCCACGAGCACCAGTCTTACGTTTCAGGGCTTTTTTGGCGATTTCAACTAAAGCCTCCTTTCTAAAATCAAGTTCAACTTCATCGATTTCAAAAAGATACTTGTATTGGTTCACCAATGCATTTTTAGGCTCCTGAAGAATTCGAACCAATGCCTCTTCGTCCAGTTCATGCAGAGTAGAAATCACTGGAAGCCTGCCCACAAATTCTGGAATTAATCCAAATTTAACTAGGTCTTCAGGCTCTAATGTTTCGATGATAGAGGCGACTGTTGCCTGAGTATCTTTTACCGCAGCACCAAAACCTATTCCTGATTTATCAGTTCTATGTTTGATGACCTCATCTATCCCTGAGAATGCTCCACCACAAATAAATAAAATATTAGAAGTATCAATTTGAATGAATTCTTGCTGAGGATGCTTTCGTCCACCTTGAGGGGGAATGGAAGCAACTGTTCCTTCAATCAATTTCAATAAGGCTTGCTGGACACCTTCACCTGAAACATCTCGAGTGATGGATGGGTTATCAGATTTACGAGCAATCTTATCAATCTCATCAATGTAGACAATGCCTAGTGCTGCTTTATCTGGATCATAGTCACATTTTTGTAGAAGTTTTTGAATGATGTTTTCAACATCCTCTCCCACGTAACCAGCTTCAGTTAAGGTCGTTGCATCAGCTATGGTGAATGGAACATTCAGAACTCTTGCAAGTGTTTGCGCTAAAAGAGTTTTCCCACTGCCTGTTGGTCCTAGAAGCAACACATTACTTTTTTGAAGTTCAATCTCATCTTTTTTAGAGTTAGAGCGAAGTCTTTTGTAATGATTGTATACAGCTACCGAAAGTATTTTTTTAGCTTTTTCCTGGCCAATTACATATTCATCTAATTGATTAAAAATTTCTAACGGAGATGGAAGCTCTTCAAGAACTTCAACCTCATCAGTTTTGACCTCTTCCTCAATAATGTCATTGCACAGATCTACACATTCATCGCAAATATAAACACTGGGGCCTGCAATGAGTTTACGCACATCCTCTTGACCCTTGCCACAAAAAGTACAAATTAACTTGCTATCTTTATTTTCCATTTACTTGGGGTCTCTTTTCTAATATCTCATCTATGATGCCGTAACTTACTGCCTCTTTTGCATTAAGAAAATTATCTCTATCCGTATCTTGCTCAACTTTTTTTAATGTCTTGCCCGTATGTTTTGCAAGGATTTCATTAACTTTATGTTTTACAAGGAGCATTTCTTTGGCATGAATTTCAAAATCTGAAGCCTGGCCTTGAAAGCCTCCAAGAGGCTGATGAATCATAATGCGAGAATTAGTTAAGGCGAATCTTTTGCCTTGAGCGCCGCCTGCTAGGAGTAACGAGCCCATGCTTGCAGCCTGACCTATACATAGAGTTGATACTTCTGGTGCTATAAACTGCATGGTGTCATATATTGCTAACCCAGAAGTAATGACTCCGCCAGGAGAATTAATATAAATACTAATGTCTTTTTCAGGGTTCTCTGATTCCAAGAAAAGCAACTGAGCCACCACAAGATTTGATATGTAATCATCTATCGGGCCAGTTAAAAAGATAATTCTCTCTTTAAGAAGCCTTGAGTAGATATCAAAAGCTCTCTCCCCACGAGGAGTCTGCTCTACAACCATAGGAACTAATCCTGAGTTAATTGTTTCCATATTTATTTATTTGCCAGTTCCGAAAATTTTATTACCTTTACCTTTGATTTGAGGTCAGATTCTAGTTTTTCAATGAGTAAGTTTTCTAAAATTACCATTTTGTATTGATCAAGTTGCTGAGGTTGGCTTTGGATCCATGTTTTAAACTGATCCGCATCCTTATATTTACTAGACTCTTCCTCAATAAATTTCTCGAGATCAGCCTCTTGAACCTCTAACTCGTACTTTTTTAAGAGAGCTGAAAACAGAAGATCCAGTCGCACTCTTTTTTCTGCGTTCTCTAAAAAATCTTCTTTGGGAAATAAATCCTCAGCTGCATTCTCAGGCGTTTGACCCATTCTCATCAAAGAATCTTTTCGCATTAAGGCTGCTTGCTCATCAATGGTGCTCTTGGGCACTTTAAAATCATTCCCTTTTAAAAGGGTTTCATAGAGCGACTCTTTGGTTAAAGATTTCTCTTGTTGTTCAATCTCTCCCTTCATACGCTTTAGAATCTCTGCTCTAAATCCTGCCTCGTCCTCAACATCTTCCATTGCGAGAGTCTCAAATAGCTCTTTATCAATAGTTGCTTTATGCATTTCTTGAACTTCGTGCAGCGTGATAAAAAACTCTGTCTCTTTGCCTGCAAGATCTTTCTTAAAATAATCTTCAGGAAAATTTGTTTTAAATGAGAAGGTATCTCCTGCTGATTTCTTGAGAAGATTGTCTTCAAAACCAGGAATCATAGATTTAGACCCTATGACTAATTTAAAATCTTTGGATTGGTTGCCCTCAAAACTCTTTCCGTCAATCTTGCCTTCAAAATCAATCACTGCTTGATCTTTATCTTGGGCAGCTCTTTCCACTTTATGCCAATGGCAATATCGCTCAGTAATATCTGTGATGGCTAAGTCAATATCAGAATCATCTAATGTAATTTCAGTTTTCTCGTAATTGGTCCACCTTGAGAGCTTTGGTTTGACCTCAGGAAACACCTCAAAAACTGCAGAATATGAAATGGGCTTAGCTGGATCTTCGCTTTCAATATTGATTGATGGAGAGGACGCAGGCTTTAATTCTTGTGCCTGTAATTCAACAGGATAGCTTTCTTGAATGAGTTCATTCAAAACTTCATAATGAATTGAGTCGCCGTAACGTTGTTTTAAAACATCATTGGGTACATTGCCTTTTCGAAAACCATCCAGCTTGGCACTAGATTTAATTTTAGTGAGCTTGGTGTTGTATTTTGACTCGTACTGATCCACCTCAACCGAGACAGTTAACTTGCGCTCTAAATCTTTCAGTTTTTTTAATTTGCTAGACATAATATTTAATTTATCCAAAGTATCCAAAAATGGGGCGAGTGATGGGGTTCGAACCCACGGCCTCCGGATTCACAGTCCAGCGCTCTAACCAACTGAGCTACACCCGCCACGAAACGAAACATTATAGATGTAAAAAGCTTATAATAATATTTTTTTCAGGGGGTTATGTTGGCAAATAAGGATTTTTTAAATAGCACAAACAAATTGTTTGATAAAGCTATTCAATACACAGATATCTCCCCCGGTTTAGCCAAACGAATTAAAGTGTGTAATTCCACCTATACTATTAATTTCGGTGTCAAATTAAAAGATGGGATTCACACCTTTACTGGATGGCGATCAGTTCATTCTGAGCATTTTGAACCAGCAAAAGGTGGGATCAGATATGACATTGCATCTTCACAGAAAGAGGTTGAGGCATTAGCGGCTCTCATGACATACAAGTGTGCGATTATTGAGGTGCCATTTGGTGGATCAAAAGGGGCATTAAAAATTAACCCAAAAAATTGGACTGAGGCTGAAATTGAAAAAATTACTCGTCGCTTTGCTCAAGAGCTAATCAAAAGAGATTTAATAAATCCTGCACAAAATGTTCCAGCTCCAGATGTAGGAACAGGCGCCAAAGAGATGTCATGGATTGCAGATGAATACCGAAGAATTTTTCCGACAGATATAAATGCTTTGGCTTGTGTGACTGGCAAGCCACCTCAAAAAGGAGGCTTGGTTGGAAGATCTGAGGCTACAGGCCGAGGCGTCCAATATATTATTAGGGAATTTTTCCGACATAAAGATGATTATCAACCTGTAGGATTAAAAGATGGTTTGGCAGGAAAGAATATAGCTATTCAGGGCTTTGGAAATGTTGGGTTTCATGCTGCAAAATTTCTTCAAGAAGAGGATGATTGCAAGATCATTTGCATTATGGAGCACAATGGCGCCCTCCTAAATCCCAAAGGCATTAATGTTCAGGCTGCAAAAAATTTTTATATGCAGAAAGGAACATTTGATGGCTGCTCAGAAGGTGTATTTAAAGAGGACAGCGCGAGCTTTCTTTGCATGAAGTGTGATATTTTGATTCCAGCGGCATTGGAAAATGTAATTGACATGTCCAATGCACCAGATATTCAAGCAAAGCTCATTGTGGAGGCGGCCAATGGTCCCATTAGCTTTGAAGCCGATGAGATTCTGCTGAAAAAAAATATTGCAATTATTCCAGATATTATGGCAAATGCTGGTGGGGTTGCTGTGAGTTACTTTGAGTGGGTCAGGAACCTGAGACATATTCGATTTGGTAGGCTTGAAAAAAGAAGAAATGCTTATCAGTTTGAAACTCTCATTGCGGCCATTGAGACCATGACAGGCAAGCAAATGCCAGAGAAATTTAAAGACCAGCTTATTGAAGGTTCCAGTGAAATTGATTTGGTTCGCTCAGGTCTAGACGACATGATACGAGAGGCATATCAAAAAGTTAGGCTGGCCAAAATAGAGAACTCTATTCCCGATCTGAGAACAGCAGCATATAAAATTGCCATAGATCGAATAGCAATCAGCTATGACTCGATTGGGCTGTAAAAATTTGCCTAGTTTGGAAACAATACTATTTCAGGCTCATCAAGATTCCAAAGAGGAAATTTTTTCATGGCCTGGGTAAATAATGCAGAGGATTCAAAATGCTCAAGCAAAGCAATGACTTTGCTAAAGCTCTGCGCCTGAAACCACTCTGGGTTTGCAATCTTGGTTTGCCTTATAAAGGGTAGAATACAAATATCCAAAAGACTAATAGTCTTACCAAATACCCATGGAGCTGACTCAATTGATGACTCCAGCTCCATTAAGAGCTGCAAACATTCATTCTGATGATCTTCTAGGGTTTCTTTATATCTAGAGGCATACTTATACCTATCCAAGTGATATTTAAACTTTGAATCGAAGAGCGCTATCCAATCATTGGATAATGTCGATTGGTGTTCAGAGCAGGCGTGTACTCTGGAAGAATTTTGATGCAAAGCCCAGTCAATAATATCCATGCTTTCATCGAGAATTCTATTCTGAAGTTGCAGCACTGGCACTGTTCCTTTTGGAGAAATTTTTAGCATGGCTTGAGGCTTGTTTTTTAATAATACTTCTCGTAACTCACATTCCACAGAAGACAAAATGATTGCCATCCGAGCTCTCATTGCATAAGGACATCGCCTAAAACTGTAGAGTATTGGCAGCATAAATTATTTACTCTTTTACTTTTGAGCCAAGATGGTTTTGATTTCTTTCTTTGGCTAAATCAATTTGCTTTTGCCTATCAGCATAGCGTTTTTTTTGTTCTGGAGTTTTCTGATCAAAGCAATTTGGGCAGCTAATGCCTCGCTGATACTTGATTGATAGTTGATCGTCTTTAGTGATGGGCATTCTACATCCATGGCACATATCAAATGATCCAATCTGCAATTGATGGTTCAAAGCGACCCTGTCGTCGAAGACAAAGCATTCGCCCTCCCACAAAGACTCAGATTCATCAATATTTTCTAGGTAGCTTAAGATGCCTCCCTTGAGATGCTGAACGCTCCCAAACCCTTTCGCTTTCATAAAGGATGAAGCTTTTTCACATCGAATGCCTCCCGTGCAAAACATGGCTATCTTTTGATCCTTTGAGATGCCTGAACGCTCTAACTGCTCAACCCAATCGGGGAACTCTCTAAAGTTAGTGGTCTCAGGTTGAATAGAGTTATGAAAACTACCAATTGAATACTCATATATGTTTCTTGTATCAATTAACAGAACATCATCTTGAGTAATTAAATCATTCCAATCTTTAGGATCAACATACTCACCAACTAGCTCTTGTGGGTTTGCAAGCTCATTTCCAATGCTTACTATTTCATTTTTAATTTTAACCTTCAGCCTTGGAAACGGCTCTTTTTTAGAAAGAGATAGTTTAAAATCACTACTGCTTAGTAAATCCTGTTTGCCTAGATAAACTTTAAAGGCTGCTATAGCTTTTAAGCTACCTGCAACAGTGCCGTTAATGCCTTCCTCAGCAAGCAGCACAGTTCCTTTAACCTTGTGTCCATCTAAAAAATTATAAAAAGATTGCTGAAGATCTTCGAGGTTTGAGAGAGAGGAAAATTTATAAAAGGCTGCAACTTGAAATAGATTCTTTTTCATTTTCTAATAAGTCCTGTTTTATAAAACTTATTGGGTATATCTAATGCGAAAAAAGACTAAAGATAGAATCGCATTAATTATTGTCATGATCTTTATATTTTACTATATGTTTAGTCCTTACTTTTAAACAATCAACACATCGGTGAGTTGATGCTCAAGATTTTGAGAGCAGAATATTGTGAAGAGGTGCAGAGGCAGCACATTAAAAATGGCGCGCCTGAAGAGATTCGAACTCCTGACCCACGGTTTAGAAAACCGTTGCTCTATCCAACTGAGCTACAGGCGCACAATGGTCGGGGTAGTAAGATTCGAACTTACGACCACTCGCTCCCAAAGCGAGTGCGCTACCAGACTGCGCTATACCCCGAGGTGTGTGATCTTAAAGTTTTAACCCTAAATAATCAATCTCCATTGCATAAATATTTAATGATGGGAAAATGCTGGCATGTCATCAAAAATTTTAGACGGTAAGGGACTTGCTCTAATTGCAGAGGAAGAAATTCAAAGACACGTATCTGAGCTGAAAAATGAGGGCATTGTTCCTACTCTTGCCACTGTGCTTGTTGGGGTGGATCCAGCCTCGGCAACATACGTGAAGATGAAACAAAATGCATGCGCCCGCTTAGGCATGAAATCTATAGCTATTGAGCTTGGCAAAGAAACAACAACAGCAGAGCTCTTGGCAACAATCCATGGGTTAAATAATGACCCTAAAGTTCATGGGATTCTTTTGCAGCACCCTGTGCCCTCCCAGATCAATGAGCGCGAATGTTTTGATGCAATTACTGTGGCTAAAGACGTCGATGGGGTCACCTGCATTGGATTTGGTCAGATGACGATGGGTGAACCGGCCTACGGATCCTGCACTCCTGCAGGCATCATGAGGATGTTGGATCACTATGAAATTGATATCTCAGGAAAACATGCAGTTGTAGTTGGAAGAAGTCCCATCCTGGGCAAGCCCATGGCAATGATGCTGCTGAATAAAAATGCGACCGTAACTGTCTGCCATTCCAGAACAGAACATCTAGAGCTACACATTAAGAATGCAGATATTCTTGTTGGTGCAGTTGGAGTCCCTCGGCTAATAAAAAAAGAATGGATTAAAACTGGAGCTGTTGTAATAGATGCTGGCTACCATCCATCAGAAAAATGTGGTGATATTGAGCTAGATGGAATAGAAGAAATAACTTCAGCACATACACCTGTGCCTGGTGGCGTTGGCCCAATGACGATCAACACGTTGATACTCAATACTCTATTATCAGCTCAAAAGTTAATGCAGGGTGGCTAGTCTTCCTCTGATTGTTGGCTATGGCGGCATTAATGCGGCAGGACGTTCAATTTTTGATCTAGGCTATAAGCGGATCTTATTTGATGACTTCGGACCCTTTGAACAACAAGAAGTGCTGCAGAGTCTTGGACACCTTATGGGTGAAAGCGATGAACAAACTATTCTTGATAGATCATTAATTAGAAAAATTGATAGTGATTTTTTCCAGAACAATAATTTAAGAAACCCAGAGCTTCCGACTGCCGCTGGTGGTCAGCTACCCTCGGGTTTTGATCCTGCGGATACATATAATGCTAGGCAACATCCCAGAAGCCTCGCAATGACCGTATTTGGCTTATCTGACACACTCAAAAGTCTCGGCATGCCGTGGGAGGAAATCATTAAAAGAGTGCCCAGAGATAAAATTGGATGCATCTCTGGTTGTGCAGTTGCGCAAGCAGATAAATATGGCATGGGTGGGATGTTCCAGTCAGCCCTTTCAGGATCAAGGGTAACAAGCAAGCACATGGCAATGTCATTGGGAGAAATGAGTGCAGATTTTGCTCATGCATATGTCCTAGGAACCATGGGCATTACTGGTAACTTTGTTGGTGCATGTGCTACTTTTCAATATAATTTAAAAGTTGGCATCTCTATGATTCAATCTGGAGAGGCTTTGATTTGCGTTGTTGGCGCAGCTGAATCAGGAATAGTGCCTGAGATTTACGAGGCTTTCGCAGCCACCAGAGGATTAGCGGAGGATGACAATTTGCTTGCCCTACAAAAAAAATTAGGTGAAGACTTTTCTGCACCCAATTATAGAAAAATTTGCAGACCTTTTGGTGAAAACATAGGTATGAGTTTGGGTGAATCTGCTCAATTTGTTGTTTTGATGGCGGATGAACTTGTAATGGAATTAGGCTTAGACATTCATGGCGCTGCTCTCTCTAGCCATATCCATGCTGATGGATTTAAAAAATCAATCTCCGGGCCTGGTGCAGGAAATTATCTAACAATGGGTAAGGCGCTCCAGCAAGTCCAGCAATACTTTGGTCAAGATTCTCTCAACAAGACATTTGTTCATGCTCATGGCACAAGCACCCCTCAAAACCGAGAAAGTGAATCGCACATTATTTCTAGTTTAGCTAAAGCCATGCATATCGACAGCCTTCCTGTGACCGCAATCAAGTCTTATCTTGGGCACTCTCTTGCAGCAGCTGGAGGGGATCAGATGATTAATGCAATTGGTAGCTGGAATAATCTTAAGATACCTGGCATCACCTCAACCCCAGCCCTCGCTGAGAATGTGAGCTCAGATAATGTAAATTTCTTACTCGACCACTTAGATTTTGAAAGAGGCTCTTTTGATTTTGCAATCTTGAATGCAAAAGGTTTTGGGGGGAATAATGGAACGGCTCTAGTGGCTTCTCCTGATAAAACTCACAATTTACTAAAAGTAAAATACTCTAAAAAAGAACTAATAAAATATCAAGAAGCAAATGCTTCTATACAAGATGCGTTGCATGCTGAAAAAGACCTCATTTTGAATGGAAGCACTAAATCAAGATACATCTTTGGAGAAGGCGTTGTCGATGGCATGGTGGATTTTGATTTTCATGCTCAAGAAATTATTAATAATAAAACGGGAGAAAAACTTTCATTAAAGGCAACTTTGCCTTACAAAGAATTTCTATAAAAGTTAAAATAATAGCTGGTTAACCTTGGGTAAAAAAATGGCAGAGAATATTTCAAATTTAGAGAACTCAGATGATTTTGATGAAATTGTAACCCCATCAAATGAATTGATAAATTCCTTCAAACATATGATTGAAGACATAGGTGAAGATGCCACTCGAGATGGTCTTCTTGATACCCCAAAAAGAGCTGCTGCTGCATTTAAGTTTCTGAATCATGGATATAAAATGAGTCTGGATAAAGTTGTCAATAATGCTTTATTTGATTCTGATATTGAAGACATGGTCTTGGTTAGAGATATTGAGTTTTATTCCCTATGTGAGCACCACATGCTTCCATTTAATGGAAGGTGCCATGTTGCATATATTCCTGATGGCAAGGTTTTAGGTTTAAGTAAGATTGCAAGAATAGTTGATATGTTTGCAAGAAGGCTTCAAATTCAAGAGAGGTTAACTCACGAAGTGGCGGATGCCATCACAGAGATTACAGGATGTAAAGGCTGCGCAGTGGTAGTGGAAGCTCAGCATATGTGTATGGTGATGCGAGGCGTACAAAAGCAAAATTCAGTGATGAAAACATCTTCAATGGTTGGCGCTTTTCGAAACAACCCATCTACAAGAGCTGAATTTCTTGCGTTACTAGGAAGTTAGCTAGAGCTGATTGTCTTTGGAGGTTGACCCTGCAGCATCTGCTGCATTAGTGTCTACTTCAATAATGTCCTCGGCCTCTATAATCTCTTCTTCATGAGTATCAGGGCTCTCATTACTACCCTTGAATGGCCAAGGCTTGGAGTTGGTATTAAAGCTTAAAAAATCTAATGCGTCGTTGAAGAAATCTTGAAGCCAATCCTGAACGATCTTTAATTGATCGTTAGTATTTGAGGTAAAGAGATAAAAGAGAAATTGTATGCCAATCAACAGCAATAACACACCAACAATAAAATGAATGGCAGCACCATATATCACCATAAAGAAAAAGCGTTGCCACTTCTTCGGCTCTAATAGTTCATCTTTTTTAATTTCTGTCATGATTTAATCCTGTTGTGTGAATTCTACATCAACTTCATTGGGATGATCTAACAAATCTATAAGTAATTGCTCTGATGCCATGCCTTCATATAGGATCTTGTAAAGAGACTCGACCATTGGCATGCAGACCGCCATCTGTTGTGCCTCCTGATAAACCACTTCGACTGTTCTTGCGCCCTCTGCCACCTGACCCACCCGCTCTTTAGCTTGGAGTAAAGTCATATCTTTAGCAATGAGCTCTCCTAGCTGAAAGTTACGGGAAAGCTTGGAGGTGCATGTGGCCATCAAATCACCCATTCCAGCCAAGCCAAGAAAAGTAATAGGGTTGGCTCCCTTGGCCACTGCAAATCTACTCATTTCAGCCATGCTTCTGGTAACAATAAAACCCAATGCATTCTCGCCAACATTTTTTGCGTGTGCAATTCCACAACATATTGCATAAATATTTTTTAATGCTCCAGCCAACTCTACACCCTGAACATCCAAGCTTGAAAAAACTTTAAATGTTGATGAAGAGAGAATTTTTTTAATGTTTGATGTAAGTTCTGAGTTAGAGGATGCAATGACTGTGCCTGCAATTTTCTGCTCAGCAATCTCCTTTGCCAGATTTGGACCACTTAAAACGCCTACCTGACTGCCTATAATGTGACCAAGGTGGTGGGAGATAATCTCTGTCATGGTTCTAAACGGATCTGCTTGAATTCCCTTGGTGCAAGAGATGATTGAGACAGATGAGCTAATGTAAGGTTCAAGTCGCGCAATGATTTGCTCAAATATTAAGCTTGGAGTTGCTACTAAAATATACTCAGCATCACTAACAACTACTTTAAGATCCTCAGAAGCAGAAATATTCTCTGAAAGTTTAAGTTCAGGGTGGTAAGTCGTATTTGCACCTTCAGAATTTATACGCAAGGCCTGCTCTGCATCACGAACCCATAAACGGACTTCATGACCATTGGATGCAGCGATATTAGCCAGCACAGTGCCAAAGCTCCCGCCACCGAGAACTGCGACCTGTTTGATGTGCGCCATTTACGCTAAATACTTATCTAGCTGTCTTAGATATTTTGAAGGGTCTTTAGGGGTTCCACCCTCAGCAATTACAGCGTAGTCAAATAAGAATTGGGAGAAGTTTGTAAATTCTTTTCCAGACAAGCTACCTAGTTTTTTAATAAGCTTGTGTTTAAGATTCACTTCAAACACTGGCTTCGACTCTCCAAAACTTTGTCCAGAGGCCTCTAGTATTCTTTTTAGCTGCGCGCCTGGCTCATCTTTAGATAGGACTAAACATACTGCTGAGTCCACAAGACGTGAGCTCGCTATAACATCTGAGACTTTTGCATCTAATGATTTCTTCATCTTATCGATAATTTCCTGCTTTTCTTTGGTGACCTTTGGCTTCTTTTCATTCTCATCTAACTCTTCTTTCGCAATATTGACCAAGGTCTTGCCTTTAAACTGCATAAGCGTTGACATCAACCACTCATCAATACGATCAGTTAGCAGCAGCACTTCTGTATCATTTGCCTTGAGATGCTCAATGTGAGGCGAGTTTGCTGCTGCCTCATAGGAGTCAGCAATAGAGTAATAAATTTTGTCCTCGCCCTCTTTAAGTCTGTCAATATATTCATCCAAAGTTGTATCGAGCTCATGGGTGTCAGATGAGGAGCTAGCAAATAGAAAAAGCTCTGCAATAGATTCAGAGTGCTCAAAATCCTCGGCTGGACCCTCTTTTATAACTAAACCAAATTCTTTCCAAAATTTCTGATAATCCTTAGGCTTATCTTTTTGCATTTTTTTCAAAGAATCGAGCACTCTTTTAGTGAGGCCTTTTTTAATAGAATCAACAAGGGGATGGTCTTGTAAAATCTCTCTTGAAACATTAAGCGGTAGATCACTAGAATCAACGACACCCTTAATAAATCTTAAGTACAGGGGAAGAAAATGCGCAGCATCATCCATGATAAAAACCCGCTGTATAAATAATTTTATCCCTCTAGGGGTATCACGATTCCAAAGATCATAAGGAGATTTTTCAGGAATAAACAAGAGACTGGTGTACTCTTGCTTGCCCTCAACCTTGTTATGAATCCAAGCCAAAGGATCATTATTGTCATATGAAATAAATTTATAAAAGTCTTTATATTCTTGATCTTTAACTGAGCGCTTAGATTTTAGCCATATTGCATCAGAGTCATTGATGGTTTGTGATTCACCCTCTTCTGGATTGAGAATCAAGGGAAAGTTAATGTATTGAGAATACTTTTGTAACAAGAACTTCACACGCATTAATTCTGAAAATTCTTTATTGTCATCATTTAAATAAATGGTAATCACTGTTCCGCGATTTTCTTTTGGAATGTTTGATAATTGGTATGTGTCCTCGCCAGCGCTCTCCCAAAGCACGGCCTCTTCTGCTTTTGCGGTGGCCGCTCTGGAATGAACCGAGACCTTGTCGGCAACCATAAATACAGAATAAAAACCAACACCAAACTGGCCAATCAAATTTGAATCTTTCTTTTTTTCTCCAGCCATGTCTGCTAAGAACTGAGCTGTACCAGATTTAGCAATGGTTCCAATATTTTGGATAATTTCTTCTTCATTCATGCCAATGCCGTTATCAGAAATAGTAATAGTATTATTTTTAGCATTTAAATGAATGTTGATCTTTAAGTCTGAGTCTTCGCCTAGAAGCTTAGAATTCTCAATTGATTGGAAGCGAATTTTATCTAGTGCATCAGAAGCATTAGACACTAGCTCTCTTAAAAAGATCTCTTTGTTCGAGTACAGGGAATGAATCATCAGCTGCATCAGCTGCTTTGTTTCAGTTTGGAATGATTTAGTTTTTGCTCTTGCCATAATATTTATCCTCTTTGTAGAAATATGGAGTTAAATCAGCGAACTTCAAGGTGTACTGATCTCTTTTTTGATTCTGCCTTGCATCGAGAGCTGCAAAATTTCACCTCATCCCAAGAGCGCTCCCATTTTTTTCTCCAGACAAAAGAGCGTAAGCAATACTTGCAGAGCTTCTCTTGCAGGGTAAGTTTTTTATGCAAATCGTGAAATGATCAAAGATAGAGAAAAAATTGAATTAAGCTCAAAGCAAAAATAACGATTGTGCAGTAAACGCTAACACCATGAGTAAATGAGAATATTTTATTCCACCCTCGATCTTTAGCGGCATTTGTAATGGGTACACCCAATAGGCCCACCAAAGCATGAAATGAAAGATTGATAGCCAGCCACCAATTCAAAGAAGAGCCTTGAAAAAAGAGTATCAATAGAATTGGTAAGGATAGAAGAAAGATCAGTAAATAATAACGTGGAAAAATTGCTCGTAAAAATTTTGCAGCAGATTCCTCGTCCAGTATTTTAAAGATGACAGGTGTGGTTAGAACAAGGTGACTAAATATAACTCCAGCAATTAAGAGATTGAAAAGTATTAAAGCTATTTGTATAGTCATGAATTTATTATAATGGCGATCCGGACGAGACTCGAACTCGCAACCTCCGCCGTGACAGGGCGGCGTTCTAACCAGATTGAACTACCGGACCGCGAACGCTTGAGAATGATAGCTTTTTTTAATTTTTCTGCAACATTTTTTTGATTAGCGATAAATTATTTCTTTGTCAAATATTTCTAATCTGAATGTAAAAAAATTTTTACTCTTGTGTTAAATATTTGATAAGCTAATTAAGTTCCTCATGTTGAGGGGCATTTAAATATAGGGGTATTGTATGAAATTATTGATGCTTTTGACTTCAGTAATGACAGTTCCTGCTTTTGCCGCAGCCGGTGGAGACCTTGATCCTAACGACTACGTTGGTGTGTCTTTCTGGCTAGTTACAGCTGCTTTGCTAGCTGCAACTGTTTTCTTTTTCCTTGAAAGAGATAACGTTAGTGCAAAATGGAGAACTTCATTAACTGTATCTGGTTTGGTAACTGGTATTGCTCTTTGGCACTATCTCTACATGAGAGGTGTTTGGGTGGATACGGGGACATCGCCAACAGTATTTAGATACATTGACTGGTTACTAACTGTGCCATTGTTGATTGTTGAGTTCTATCTAATTTTAAGAGCTGTTACAGACGTTGCTGCTTCATTATTCTACAAGTTATTTGTAGGATCATTGGTAATGCTAGTGTTCGGCTACTTAGGTGAAGCTGGAATTATGGCTGCGTTACCTGCATTCATCATTGGATGTTTGGCTTGGTTCTACATGATCCATACCTTATGGTTTGGAGAGGGCGCACAAGCTAAAAATGCTTCAGGCAATGTTGCAGTTCAAACTGCTTACAACACTATGATGTGGATCATCATCGTGGGTTGGGCTGTTTATCCATTAGGATATTACTTTGGCTATTTGGCTGGCGGCGTAAATGAAGGTTCATTGAACTTGATTTACAACTTGGCTGACTTTATTAACAAAATCTTATTTGGTATTGTTATCTGGTCTGCTGCTGTGAGTGATTCAAATAAATAGTTTGAAGTCATTATAGAAATAAAAAAGCCCGGATAATCCGGGCTTTTTTTTGTTTGTTTGGTGGGTGATGACAGGCTCGAACTGCCGACCCTCTCGGTGTAAACGAGATGCTCTCCCAACTGAGCTAATCACCCATGACTTGATGAAGGTCCCCTTCTATCAAGGAAGGAATTATATAGGGAGTTTTCAAACAGAGCCAACTTTTATTTTTCCAGTTAAAGAAAAATTTCTTTTGATTGTGACTTAAATATGTCAGTGGGTATTTAGCCAACAATAGAATAAATAACAATAAAGTGAAGCACTGCGGCTACAGAAACTAAGATATGAAAAAATTCGTGATAGCCAAAATATTTAGGACTAATATCTGGAAACTTAAAGCCATATCCAATCGCCCCAACGGTATAAATAGTGCCCCCGGCAGCAGTTAAAGTAAAGTTGGTCATACTCATCACTGAAAACATTACCGATAGATAGGGTACAGCCATATATCCTGCAACCAAGTAAATACCAGCTCTAACCAAGCGTGGTGTTTGGGTGAATAGAATTGTTTGTACTATCCCGATTCCTGCAATGACCCATATTAAAAAGAGTAGCTGAATCCCTGTGTCGCCAGGAAGAACAAGGAGGCATATAGGAGTAAAGCTGCCAGCAATCATTATAAAGATTGCTGAATGATCCAGTTTTTGCATAATTCTTAGCACTCTAGCCCGCCAATCAACTCTGTGATACAAGGCACTAAACCCAAACATCATGCAAACACCTAGTGAATAGACAATGGTTGCGGCCAATTCAACTGAATTGGTGCTATTAGCAATCAAGGGGATACATGCTCCGACTGAAATAAAGAACATCCATTCGTGAAAGTAACCCCTTAAAAAGGGCTTGGTAAGCTTTCGATTGTTCATAGCGCTTTAGGAGACTCCATAATCTATTCCCAATTTCATAAAATTTTGCTTAAGGCATCTCAATTTTTTGGTTAACGATATGTTCAAGCAGAGGGCTTTTTGCAGATTTAATAAATGCTGCATCAATTGCTGCATTGCGTCCTTGCATAACAGGGTGATAGTTGGGGTGAGTAAAAATATAAAACTCGCCGTCTTCAAGCGCTTCCACAACCCGCTTTCCAACAATCGACACTTCAATTCCATTTTCTACCATTTGCTTGGTTGCATTCGCAAAACTGCCTTCATCTGGTATATGGGCTGAACTAGATTCATATTTAGCTGGACGGTTTCTTTCAGATTCATGAATCCTAGTTTGAACAAAAGCAGGGCACAAGACTGACACGTGGATGCCCTTCTCCTCTAATTCTCCTGCCCAGCTTTCTGATAAGGCGACCACCGCAGCTTTGGTAGCAGTGTAAGCTCCTAAATAAGGCACGCCACCCATGCCTGCCATTGAGGCAACATTAACAATCCAGCCACCTTCTCCGTGCTGCTTGATTAGCGGGGTCATGACTTTAGCTCCATATACAACGCCCATCAAGTTAACATCCAGAGCCCATTGCCAGCCTTTTTGATCCTGAGTCTCAATTGGCCCTGTATCACCACCAACACCAGCATTATTTACAACCATATGAATTTTTTTGAATCGAGCTATTGCCTGATTGGCAACTTCTTGCCACTGATCTTCTTGAGCTACATCGAGCGCAACTGTCAACACAGAAATTCCTGCGTCTTCTAGAATTGAACCAGCTTTTTGCAGGTTTGCTTTATCAATGTCTGCGATCACAATATTCATCTTTTGATCACCTAAGGCTTGAGCAATAGACAAGCCAATGCCTTCAGCTCCACCGCTAATCACAGCTGTTTTTCCTGCAAATTTGGACATGTTAATTCTTCTCCTTATTAATGTGAGGTTAATCTAGCTTAGGTTGAGAGCAGTGCGTTAAGTTGACCTTCCATCTTCTGGTAATCCCAAAATGCACGCAAGGACTCAATCTTATTATTTGAATTGATGCGATACATCACAATCATTTTGGTCTCTATTTTCACCTCATCAATCCGGTTGACTATTTGTGCATAATTAGCACATTCATCCCCACAAGGAATGGATTCAATAATGGTAAACTCAATATTTCCATTTGCAATGACAGTGTCATAAAACTGTTCGATCGCAGCAAGGCCTTTGTGGCCATTGCCCTCTGGGTCTAATGGGCTTTTTCCTATTGGGTCCTGCACAAGGGCATTTTTATCAAACAACGCAAGCCAGTTCTTTTTATCTTTAGCTACGGCATAGTCTCGGGACAGAAAACTTAACTCCTGAGCTTTGGTTTTATAGTTCATCTGATTCCTCCTCTGTTGGCGGATTAATTTCTAGTCTAGCAAAGTATATCCCCACCAAAGCCAAGATCACAAAGCAAAGTTGAGTAAAATTTAAATACTCTAAAAAGATCAAGGCTCCAAAAATTGTTGCAACTATTGGCTGCATTAGTAAGCCCACTGAGCCAAAGGATGCAGTGATTTTTGGCATGCTGTAAGTGATAAAAAATTGCCCTCCTACTTGGCACAATATTGCCATGGCAAATAAATTAATGATTTCTATCTTGCTGGCTGGAAGAAATTCCCTTGATTCAATTAATGCAGGGATAAGTGAAAATAAACATGTGAACAAGGTGGTATAAAAAATAATATTGATTGAACTTTCTTTACCTAGTCTCGAGATAATTAGCAGATAAGTTGCATACATCAATGCTGCCATTAATGCTAAAGCGTCACCAAATAATGCGCCATCTGTTTTGGTGGATGAAAAGTAAACCAAACCAAACACGCCGACATAGGTTGAAACAAACGATATCAAGAAGCGTCTGCTCACAGATTCTTTAAACAGAAAAATTCCAAGAATGACCACATATATTGGTGCAGTATTCACGATGATTGTAGAGTTTGCGATAGAAGTATATTGAAGACTCCAGTGCCAGGCACTCATGTCTGTGGTGAAAGCAAAGGCAGCGATCATCGCAAAAAGCAGGCTCTTACCATTGAGTAATTTAAAAGCTTGCTGCTTGTTAAAATAAATATTAATGAGAGCCAGAAATGGTAAAGCAAGAAACATTCTATAAAACAGAATCCAGGATGGCGATAACTCGCTCCACCTTACAAAAAGAGGAGCTAATCCTATCAACCCTGCTCCTAGCAACAATATAAAAAAATTTTTAGCTGGGTTTAATTGTGAGGACATCAAGATATACTTCAGTTATGTGTGCAGATATTGTAAATCATGAAGATGAAGTTATCTCTGTTGGGCAACTTAATCAACAGGCTAAGAGATTACTAGAAAGTCAATTCCGAAGTATCTCAGTGCTGGGTGAAATCTCTAATCTAGCGAGACCGTCCTCGGGGCATATCTATTTCACCCTCAAGGATGAAGATGGAGCTATTAGATGTGCCATGTTTCGCAATCAAAACTCCCGGCTAAATTTTGAGCCTGAGAATGGGGACCAGTGCATTCTAAAAGGACAAGTCAGTTTATATGCACCAAGGGGAGATTATCAGTTGATTGTTAGCTCAATGCAGCCCGCTGGTTCAGGCAATTTAATGCAGCAATTTGATGAGTTAAAAAAGAAATTAGATGCAGAGGGGCTGTTTGCACAAACATCCAAACTGCCCTTACCAATAGAGCCTAGACATATAGGTGTTATCACTTCAGAATCGACCGCTGCGTTTCAAGACGTATTAACAACAATCAAAAGAAGAGCTCCTATTAGTCAGGTAACTCTTATCCCTGCAACTGTTCAAGGAGAGACAGCGCCAAAAACGCTTATTCATGCTTTGCACCAAGCATTGGAGTTCAATGATGCAAATCCACGCAACGCCTTTGATGTGATCTTGATCTGCAGAGGTGGTGGGTCCATTGAAGATTTATGGGCATTTAACAACGAGAGTTTAGCTAGAGAGATGTTTGATTTTCCTATCCCTATTATTTCGGGCGTAGGTCATGAGATAGATTTTACCATTGCAGATTTTGTATCAGACCTTAGGGCCCCCACCCCTACTGCTGCTGCTGAACTGGTTACTGAATATTTTTTTCAGCTTGAAAGTCATCTTGAAGATTCAAGTCATCAGCTTCTGCAGAGCCTCAAGGGAACTTTAAAAGAAAAATCTCAAAAACTTTTGTTTACCTCTCAGAGCTTAAAGAGCCCTGCAACTCTTTTAAAGGAGCAATCTCAATCCTTAGACAGTCTAGAAATTCGTTTATCTCAAGCTATAGGAAATGCAATCTCGTCAGCTAAACAAGATCTCAAAATATCATCTGCTACTCTTCATCAATCTAATGCCATGAGAATAATTCAAAAATTTCAAGTGATCCTCAATACTTACCTTCAAAATATACAACATCATGTGAACAATGCATTGATAAAAAAAATGTTTGCTGTGAAGAACCTTTCTACTAATTTAAGTGCTGTTAGCCCTTTGGCAGTATTAGATAGAGGTTATGCAATTGTGATGGATGATGCCGGAAAAGCCTTAACATCCTCAGGGAATATTAAAGTTGGTGACACTATTCATACGCGGCTAGCTAATGGAAAAATTATTTCTAATGTTACAAAGAAAGAATAATAAGCAGTTAATTGCTCTTGGAGCTTTCGGAGCTTTGGTTTTTTTGGTAAGCCATGCAGAGGCTGGACCCATTAAAGGCAAGAGCGGAGAAGTTATTGCTATTCCAGCATCTCAGGAAGAGAGAAAGGACCAGTTTCTAATCAAGCAGGGATCTCAAACTCTGCAATTGATAAGTCTGCCTTTTGTTAAAAGTGATTTGTTGATTACCAGGCATTCTAAAGACGTCCTAGTAAAACAAGTGAACTTTGGCGAATCAAGAATTACTATTTCGGATACATCTAAGGTCAACTTAAGTCAGGAAGATCAAATGCGAGCAAATGCAGAAGCGGTTCAGATTAAAAATGCTTTAAGCGCATCAACTAAAAATATAACGCCCTCTTTTAAATTTTTATCTCCAGTCCCTGGAGTTGTCACTTCGCCATTTGGAAAACAGAGATTTATTAATGGTCTCCCTAGATCAGCTCATCTTGCATTAGATTTAGCCGGGGCCGAAGGCACGCCAATCACCTCGCCATTAAAAGGAATTGTCGTGTTAGTGGGAGACTTTTTTTATACAGGACATACTGTTATTTTAGATCATGGGCATGGTCTTTTTTCCTCTTATGCCCATATGAGCGAGACCAAAGTTGCGGTTGGTGATGTGATAGAGCAATCAGCTCTTGTCGGATTGGTTGGCTCCACAGGTAGAGTAACCGGACCTCATCTACATTGGACCGTTTATTTTGATGGCAATAAAATTAATCCTGAATCCTTGATAAAAAAAGATTTTTTAGCTTCCCTGCTGCAGCGCAGCATAAGCGAGGGATAAGCTCTTCTCATCTTGTGGCTTCAGGCTTGTAAAAGCTATCTCACCACCAGGTGAAATAAAATAAGTTGCAGGCAAAGTTTTTGGAGTAGCTATACCCCAGAGACCTTTCGGGTGAGTTATGAGGGATGGGTATTGAATACCAAACTTTTTAATTTGAGGCCTTAGATCTTCTGCTTCTAGTCTATCAAAATTAAACGCTAGCACTATCACCTCAGGATGCTTAGCCATAAATGAGTTGATTTCTGGAATTTCTTTGATGCATGGAGGACACCAATCCGCCCAATAATTAACTAGAATCCATCGATCCTCAAGATCGGATGAAAACATTGGGCGAGCATCAAATATTTCAATATCTCCCCGCTCACAGGAAATTAACAAAAGACAAAGAAGAGATAATGGTAATTTTAATTTCATGATTTATAGTAAGGCAAATGGAAACTATTATGCATGAAAAATATCTCCTCATCCTCTTTTACTCTGGTACGGGGGCTGTGAAAAATCTCGCGCATGCAATTGCAGATGGGGCTGAAAAAGAAAATCTTGCAGTTAAAATAAGAACTGTGCCAAAGGTCTCTGCAACGGCTGAGGCTGTTGAACCAAGCATGCCAAAATCAGGTGAGGTGTATTGTACTAAACAAGATTTAATTCATTGCTCGGGGTTGGCTCTAGGCTCACCCACGCGATTTGGATCGATGGCTGCGTCCATGAAATATTTCTTAGATTCTACAGGGGAACTCTGGGCTAACCATGAGCTTGAAGATAAACCTGGCTGTGTTTTTACCTCTACCGGCTCTATGCACGGAGGGCAGGAAATGACGCTGTTCAACCTCATGACTTTTTTGCTACATCACGGAATGATTTGTGTTGGCTCACCTTATTCTGTAAAAGCCATGAATGAGACAAAGGCTGGCGGAACACCCTATGGGCCTTCTCACGTAAGCAATTTTAATAATTCCATTGAACTTACCCCTCATGAGTACGAGATAGCTCATGCAACAGGCCAAAGGTTGGCAAAACTTATCAATACACTAGACTAAATATGACTCTCAACAAATTATTTATTTTTTTTACTGGTGCGCTGATCACAACCCATGCTCTTAACAGTCTTATGATTGGCACTCCATTAATTGGCATTATTATCTGGTCACTTCCCTTAGCCATATTTTTTTTTCAAGCTTGGTTGATGCCAACAGCTAGGGTGTATCAAATATTTAGCTTTATTATCTTGATTTACTTTATGACTACTTGCCTTGATGTATTTGGCCTGCCCAATGCAAGGCTATTAAGCTGGCTAGAGTTGGTAGAAATAGTTGTTGTCTTTTTTGTGGCTGTTTACGCTGCCAGAGAACAATTACGTAATGTAAAGTAAACTTGACAGACAAGTAAGCTTTACAGTAAGATTCGCGTCATGGCTAAAATTACACATAAAGGAATGTGGGTCGAAGTATCCTCACTCAATCCAACTGACAAAAAAAATTATATTAAAGCTTTTGCTTGTTTTATGCTCGGTGCTGTTTTGCTTGGCATTCATCTTGCAGAAGTAGGCTTTCTTGGAGACGATGCAATCAATTCGATGCCTGAACCGTGGCTAGTTATATTAAGAATTGTAATGATTGCATTATTTTTTATTGGTGCTTTTTTTCACTATAAATTTACTATCACCCAGGATGATTTATTTAAGAGC
>ERZ651776.517-NODE-517-length-53521-cov-7.739971_pt1 | contig 53521 bp, 50 predicted proteins | sample MGYA00514761_ERZ651776 | MGnify/ENA metagenome assembly ERZ651776
TATCCCGATGTGTTCGCGGGGCAGCGAGTCGGCTTGGTGCTCTGTGGCGGCAACATCGATCCGCGTACGTTGTCCAGTGTCACGCTCAGGGGCCTGGCCAACCAGGGCCGGTTGAACCGCATTCGAGTCGAACTCGACGACATCCCAGGGCGGCTTGCTCAGGTCGCATCGATCATCGCGTCGGCTCGTGCCAACGTGGTCCAGGTCGACCACGATGGTCTTGGCTCCACCGGCGCCCGCAGTGCGCTGCTCGAACTGCGCATTGACACCCTGGACTTCGCACATGCCGAAGAGGTGCTGGTCGCACTTCTGGACGAAGGTATTCACGCGACCCTGCTTCCCTGGTAGCGCTGTTGCCCCCGTAAGCCTGTGGCCCTGGTGAACATGCTGCCCCAGTAACCAGGTTGCGCTGGCAAGGGTTACCCAGCGGCCTTCAACGTGAAACCGACATTGTCTGGTGTCGTCATGGTCAGGTTCGTGCCGTTGATCGCATACTCAAGTGCACTGCGGCTGAGCGCGGTGAAGATGCTTTGGCGGTAGCCAGCGGGTGCAGTGCAGTCCTCGGCAGTCGGCATGGCCACAGGCGCGAAACGAATTTCCGTGTCGTTGATCTCGACCGGCAAATCCACGGTGGCGCAGCCATCAAAGAGTCGCATAGTGTCATTGTCGATGCGTATGGTGGCCCGCACGTCGGTGGCAAAAGACGAGGCCGTCTGACCGGAGAAAAACCCGTCGATCTCCCAGCTTGTGCCTTGGAGCGGACGATCGGGATTGGCGATGGTGGCATCGATGAAATCGATCGATGCCGTCGCCGTGGCCAGTCGAAGAGTATCGCCGCCGACAGTCACGGTTGGGGCGCCGGATAACACGTCGATAAGGAATTGGTCTTGGGCATGTCGCTTAGGGTCACAACCCATCTCGGTCATGCTCAGCTGAGTCGTGAGCAGTTCGTCGTCTTCGACGGTGAACGCGCCGCCAATCGAGTTGCACCCCGCGTGCGCTCGTATATTCCCGTCGGTGAACGTCAACGTCATGTTGGTGCCCTCGACGAGCGGAAACGGTTGGCCATCCTGCACCACGTTCGTTGACCAGTACTCATGGCCGTCCAGATCCTGGCTGATCTGATCACCAGACGAACAACCACTGGCAACGAGGAGAAGAAGCGCTATGACGAGCACGGAGCGGGATCGGTTCATGTGACCAGTGTTCCGCACATTCGGCCCGGTAGGAGTGCAGCCCACCCAATACGCTGATCAGTGATGCACAGTGTCAGCGTTCGCCTTGAGGAAACAATCGACCCAGTCGAGCTTGGTGCTCGGACTGGCATGTTGTGGAGTCGCCATGGCCTGCTGCTGGCTGGCATAGGCGAAACAATGCGCATTCCGATTGCTCGGCCAGGCGGAGCGGCGGGTGCGCAGGCACAGCTGGCTGCACTTCATGGTGACAATGAACTGGGTGTGCCAGCCACCGGGCCGGTGGCGTTTGGCGCGTTGCCATTTGACCGACACGCGCCCGGTGAGCTGATCGTGCCTCAGGTGGTCATCGGCCATGACCCGGCAGGCAACCGATGGATTACCACAACTGGCGTCAGTCCTGATGAGGGAATCGCCATGGCGGCCGCCGTCTTGGCGATGGAGTCCACGGCGCCTCAGGCCACGACCTATGAGCTGACATCGGCCGTGACCCCTGAGCTGTGGCGTGACGACGTCGTTGCGACCGTGCGTGACCGGATCCTGGCCGGCGAATTCAACAAGGTCGTGCTGGCACGCGAACTCAGACTGACGACCGATCAGCCCATCGATGTCGCCGCAGTGCTTCGCCGACTCAATCAGAGTTTTAGCACCGCCATCATCTTCGCCGTCGACGGCTTCATAGGTGCATCTCCTGAGCTGCTTGTGTCGCGAGATGTCGACATGGTCCGTGCCCACCCGCTCGCGGGCACGGCGCCTCGGTCATCGGACCCCGAACGCGATGCTGCGCTTGCTGCCGCGCTCAATGTGTCCACCAAAGATCAGGGTGAACACCGGATCACGATCGACTGGCTCCTCGACAATCTGCTTCCCTACTGCAGTTATGTCGATGCCGAACCCGAACCAGCAATTATCACACTGCCAAACGTCCACCATTTGGGAACTCAGGTCGAGGGTCGACTGTCGTCGCCCGCCGCATCGGTACTCGAACTTGTGGCAGCACTACATCCCACGCCTGCTGTCGGTGGTGACCCACAGGATCTTGCCATCCAGGCGATCGATGCGGTCGAACCAGGTGACCGCGGCCTGTACGCAGGGCCAGTTGGTTGGGTCGACGCTGCTGGCAATGGCGAGTTTGCTGTTGGCCTTCGTTCTAGCCATATCGACGGCAATACCGCCTCGATCTGGGCCGGGGTTGGTGTGGTCGGCGACAGCGAACCCGAGGCAGAATTGGCGGAGACTCGGGCCAAGTTCCAAGCAATGCTTGGCGCGCTGCTGCGGCCATAACGCTCACCGGGACATTCGCAGCCGCGCTTGGATGGCAACTAGGGTCCACTCGTGCGCATCGTTGAGTACTTAGGAGACGACGGATCGGCAGCTGTTGGCGTCGTGCGGGCCGAAGGCATCAGCACGGTCTGCAGCGGGACGCTGCATGAACTGCTTCAACAGCCAGATTGGTTAACCACTGTAAACAGGCAGCTAAGCCACGTTGGCCTGGCTATGGACCAGGTCACCTTCCGTCCACTGCTCGGTGATACCGGTCGGGTCTTCGCTGCTGGCCTGAACTACAAGAAGATCTATCCGGCTGGCGATCCGCCGCCCACGCCGAAGTTCCCACCATGGTTCTCGAAAATGCCGGGAACATTGGTCGGCCACAACCAGCCTGTCATTGCGCCAAGTGTCTCGGAGACGTTTGACTACGAGGCAGAACTCGCCGCCGTCATTGGTCACGGAGGTCGACACATCGCGGTCGAGGATGCACTCGATCATGTTGCGGGCTGGACCTGCCTCAACGATGGTTCGGTGCGAGCATGGCAGCGCCACAGCGTGAATGCCGGCAAGAACTTCGAACGCTCCGGCTCGATCGGACCGTGGATGGTCACCGCCGACGAAATCGCAGACCCGCAGAACCTGCGACTGCAGGCACGTGTCGATGGCGAGACCCGCCAAGACTCGTCGACGAGCGAGATGATTTTTTCGGTAGCCGAAATCATCAGCTATCTTTCACAGTCCATAGAGCTGCGTCCTGGCGATGTCATCGCAACCGGCTCCCCCGAGGGCACCGGCGGATCGTTTAACCCGCCCAAATTTCTCTTACCTGGCCAACGACTCGAGATCGAGGTCGAAGGTATAGGCGTGCTCGTAAATACCGTCGTTGCCGAGGCTGACCATGACTGACCTGACCCAACGTTTGCTGGATGCTCGCGCCGAAGGCGACTACAGCCCAGACTTTCTCGCCGGTGCGATCGACCTGCCACAGGCGCTTGATTTGCAACTCGCGGTATTGCAGCAACATCTTGACGCCGGGCGGACCGTCGGCGGCTGGAAGGTAGGCCTGACCTCCGAAGCATCTCGAACTCGCCTCGGTGCCGACGAACGGCCATTCGGTTTCGTGCTGGACGATCACACGCTGGCGTCGGGTGGCACCGTTGATTCATCGACGATCCGCAACCTGTCGATCGAAACCGAAATGTGCTTCACCGTCGGCACCGACATCGGCAACACCGATGTCACACCCGACGACATCTTTCGGTATGTGACCGGTGTTGCCGCTGGTTTCGAATTGAACGAAGCCCGGCCGGGTTCGGTGCAGCCCGACTTCCATGCGATGGTCACCGACTGCCTGACGAACTGGGGCATCGTGGCTGGCGCGGCCGTAACGCCAGCATCGGCGGCGGAACTGTCGGCAACCGAAATCACCATGGAACGAAATGGTGAGGTCGTCTTTAGCGGCGTCTCCAGCGACTTCGTCGACGATCACGCCGTGTCGTTGTGTCGCCTAGTCGAACAACTCGCTCGCCACGGGGTCATGCTGCGAACCGGTCAGAAGATCATCACCGGAGCGTTCGCCCGTTTCCCTGCCGAACCTGGCGACCATTGGCGAGCCAGCTACGCCGGTATCGGCGACGTCGAAATCACCATCAGCTGAAGGGACACACACATGACGACAGTGGAACTATCCGGTCCGACCAACATCCTGGTTATCGAGGCGTTGACGTTGATGGATGCCTCGCCATTCATCGGCGACATCCGCGATGCGGCACCTCCTGGTAGCCAGGTCACGGTTGCGTCGAGCCTGGCCGAGGCCGCAACACACGCCGCCGACGCCCAGGTCATCCTCGGCATCGTGAACGAACGTTTCTATGCGCAGGCTCCGAACCTGCGCTGGGTGCATGCGACTGCGTCGGGTGTCGACATGTTCATGTTCGACGACTTCATCAACTCCGATGTCGTGCTGACTGGCGAGAAGGGTCTGGTAGGCGGGCATTTGGCTGACACGGGCTGGGGTTTGCTGCTTGCCCTGACTCGTCAGATCCATACCGCGATCAAACTCGGCCCCGATGCGTGGGCACACCGGGTCGACATGCGACGCAAAGAAGTCGAACTCGATGGTATGACCATGGGCGTCGTTGGTTTCGGTGGTACCGGCCGGGCCATCGCTAAACGGGCCGTGGGTTTCGGCATGCACAACATCGCAGTCGACGCATTCCCGAGCGAGCCTGATCACGGCGTCGCCGACGTATGGGGTATTGACCGGCTCCCGGAACTGCTCGAACAGTCAGACGTGGTTGCGGTATGTCTTCCGTTGACCGACGAAACCGACGCCATGTTCAACGATGAACTGTTCGCCATGATGAAGCCGGGTAGCTACATCATGAACGTCACCCGTGGCGAGATCATTCATGGCGACTCGCTCGTGCGGGCGCTCGAATCAGGCCAGTTAGGTGGAGCGGCACTCGACGTCGCCCCCGGCGAGCCGCTGCCGCACGACCACCCACTGTTCACGCTGCCCAACGTCGCTATGACGCCACACACCGCTGGGGCTAGTCAACTGCGTGCCCCGAAGAACGTCGCCCGTTTCATCCGCAACCTCGGCTTGGCCCAAACCGGACAACCCCTGGAAGGCGTCGTCAACAAACACGCCGGGTACTGAGTTTCACCGCGTTTCTTCGCTCCGTTTGGGGCGACGTTGGTCGGACATGGTTTCGGGGGTTGTGGTGTTGGCTCGTTCCTCGCGGCTTGCTCTTGTAGTAAGGAACCGAGTAGAGGTAAGTTCAGTTCGACGAACCATGGGGGACAAGTCATGCAGTTCTATTCGTGCGATTCACATGTTGTCGAGGGTCGAGAAGTGTTCGACGGACTCGCAGAACGCTTCGGCGAACATGCACCTACCATAAAGATGGAGCCGGGCGAAGGCGAATTCTTGTACATCGGGGGGCAGCGCCGGGTCGCAGTTGGTCGCATGGGTATTGCTGGCAACACGCTGGGTACACCCGAGACCGACGCCAAGATTGCCGCCGGATACGAAGGCCTTAATCCTGGCGTTCTCGATTCAACAAAACGGCTAGGCGAACAAGAACAAGATGGCATCCGGGGCGAGGTCATGTATCCGAGCCTGTCCATGTTCACCTTCGCCGTCGAAGATCCACTCATCAAGGCCGCAGCCTTCCGTCAGCACAACGACTGGATCCTGGACTACTGCGCCCCCAACCCAGATCGGCTGATCGGCATCGGCTGTTTGCCGGTCCCAGACGTCGACGCATGTGTCGCCGAAGCAAAACGAGCCGGTGAACTCGGCGTGCGGGGGTTCGCGATCCCATCACACGCGCCGATCGAACAGCCGTACAGCGACCCGATCTATAACCCGCTGTGGGCGCTGCTCGAGGACATGCAGCTGCCGGTGACCATGCACATCTTTACCGGTACATCATTCGACTGCGGATTGCCGCCGCATTGGGGCACTCCCGGCGGCACGCTTAAGGGCTACACCCTGGCCCACACCACTGTGGCCAACTCGGTCATGGACCTCATCGCGAGTGGCGTCGTGGCTCGATACCCGGGCCTTAAATTTGTGTGTGCCGAGTTCGAGACCGGTTGGGTCGCACACTTCAAACAGCGCCTCGACCATGCCGCATACCGCACGCCGTGGGAACTGGCCGACGAGGTCACGATGAAGCCGTCGCAGTACTTCGACCGCAACTTCTGGGTCACGTTCGAAGACGATGCGCAGGGGATTGCAACCCGTCACGACATTGGCATCGGAAACCTGGTCTGGGGAAATGACTATCCCCACCACGACTCAATCTGGCCGCACTCCATGAGGACCCTGGACGAAGTGCTTGCTGGTGTGCCCGACAACGAGCGTCAGGCAATGGTGTGGGACAACGTCATGGGCCTGTACAACATCGATCAGACCAAGCTCTAAGTGAGGCTCTAAGCGAGGCTCTCGTCGAGTTACTCGAGCACGAGTCGGTTTGCTTGGAGGGTGCCCGAGAGGTTGACCCAGTCATCGGTCCAATAGATTCCCTGATTGATGTTGATCTTGGCGTCATCGGGGTTGCCGAACGACTCGGCGACATGTTCGAGCACAACATCGAGTGGGGCTTCGATGTCGATGACCAACGAACCGCATTGTGGCGGGAAACTTTCGGCCAACGCCGAGCAGAGTTGCGAGATGGTGCCGTCGCTGTAGAAGAAACCGCCGAAGTTGACCTGTAACGGTGCATCGGGATCGTCGGGGTCGGCCAGTGAAATGACGTCCGGCAGTTCGCCAGCCGCACCACCGTCGGCGCCATCGGCACACGCGGTGTCACCGGCGAGACAGCTGCTAGATGCTGCATCGTTTGTTGTGGCAACGTCGGCTGCGTCGTCGGATCCGCCGCAGCCAACCACAATCAGGCAGAGCAGAGTGGCTGTCGCCAACATTCGCTTCATGGCAGCGACTGTAGGACAACCCGTCACGCTGGCGGGGGCGCTCGGCGAGGAACTAACCCGCGGGAGATTCAAGAGCGGTGTTGACCGAAGCATGCACGCGGTGATGGAGTTCCAGGTTCTCGGCGCGATTGGTGTGGGCAACCACCACCCTGACGCCGTGTGGGGCCTGGAGTACACCAGTGAACTGTTCGACAACGATGCCGTGGGACCGCACCAGCGCCTCTAGGTCGGTTCCGTGGGGTGTTCCGAAGAGTTCTTCATACTCGTGTGCGTCGAGCAGTTCGTGCTGAGGTAGGAACGAGAAGATTGCACCGCCGTCGTTGTTGGTGACGACCACAGTCAAGTCGATCGCTCGTTCGCTGAGCGCGACCAGCGTGGACGAGTCGTGCAGGAAAGCAACATCGCCGATGAGGCAAATGGTTGGCTGGCCGGTGAGTGCCACGCCCACTGCGGTGGCGATCACACCGTCGATGCCGTTGGCGCCTCGATTCGCTACCAGCGTGATGTCGCCGCGATTTGGGCCGAACCACTCCACGTCGCGGATCGGCATAGACGCGGATGCCACGAGTGCACCCCCGGTCGGAACGCCGTGAACACACGCTTGGGCAATACCGATCTCGTTTGGTTGAGGGCCGGCTTCGATAGCTGCCTGCACTGCCTGTGCGCCACGTTGATCCGCGCTGGACCAGCTGGCCAGCCATGCTGTGTCAACGGCTGTCTCACCGCATCGATCCACGAGAGCGGAGATAACACCTGGCTCGTCGAATTGGAAGTCAGCGATTGACTCGGGGTCGATGTTGCGGCCGTAGGGTCGGCTTGAGATCACCGTGGTGCCTGCGCCAGCGCACGCGCTCAGCCACTGAGAAACGGCCTTGCTCGAAACGATCTCGCCAATACGTAAGACGACCTCGGGCCGGTGTCCGTCTGTGAAGGCGAGGGATCGCAGCAGCGAGTCAAAGTGGCGAATAGCAACGGGGGCAGAAGCATCGCGGCAACCAGACCGATGGTCTGACAGCACCGGCCAGCCCAGTATGTTGGCCAGCTCCAGAATGGTGGCAGCCCCGGTTTGGTTTCGTCCGGCAATGATCACGCCTCGGGGTGATGACACGAGCTCGTGGAGCTGATCGACAACATCGGCCGGAACCTCGGCCTGGGTTGGCGAAATTGCATCTTCGATCACAGCCGGCAGCTCGTCGGGTGTGCCGGTCAGCGGATCGCGGAAACTCAGGTTTACGTGTACAGGTCCGGGTACAGCGCCGGTCGCCGCTGCCCAGACCCGCCTGGCGATCGAACGCCAGGTTGCCGGATCCAGGTCGTCAGGCGGTCCTGGTTCGACGAAGTCACGGACCCGGGATCCATACAAGTGGGTCTGGTCAATGGTCTGAGGTGCGCCGCGACCCCACAATTCCGGGGGTCGGTCGGCGGTGACCGCAATGAGCGGGACACCAGAGGCATCAGCCTCGATCACCGCCGCATAAAAGTGGGCGCCGGCAGTGCCGCTGCTGCACAGAATGAGCGCTGGTCGGCCAGTAGCCCACCCATGGCCGAGCGCTGCAAAGGCTGCGGAACGTTCGTCGTGGAAGATATGGGTGGTGATGCCCGGGTGTGCAACCAACGCAAGCGCCAGCGGGGTCGATCTGGATCCTGGGGCGATGAAAGCCGTGGTGAGGCCATCGACACACAACTGGTCACACACTGTTGCGCTGTATGTCGCGTTCGCCGTTAGCGGCGCGTGATTCACGCTTGCACTGTATGACGGCTTGTCCGGCCATATAGGGTCGTGCTCAGAATCTTTTAACCACCGTCGATCATCATCGAGGGCAATGACTCGCACATTTTCTGCAACTGAGCACAGCTTGTTCACGGTCGGTGCGCACTGATGTTGGGTTCGCAGCGGCTTGGACCGTCGAACAAGTCAGACCGACTTGTTCTGGCGCACGGGTTTACCCAAAATGCTCGATGCTGGGGTCGCTTCGGCGAACTGTGCTCAGACAATTTTGATGTACTCGCAATCGACGCACCCGGCCACGGGTTGAGCGGTCATGGCGACGCCGACCTGACGGAAGCCGGCAGGCTGATCGTGGAAGCCGGGGGGCTCGGACACTATGTGGGGTATTCCATGGGTGGCCGCATGTTGTTGCACGCGGCTCTTGAATCCCGAATCGAGATCCGCTCGCTGGTCCTCATCGGTGCAAATCCAGGCATCGAGTCGGCTGACGAGCGGGCCCAACGACGTGCCACCGATGAGCGGTGGGCTGCGCACATAATGGAAGTCGGCGGACCCACATTCATAAACGACTGGTTAGATCAACCCATGTTTGCCCACATGAGCGATGAGCAGACGTTCAAGGCCACACGCTACGAAAATGCCGCCGACGGCATGGCGGCATCGCTTCGATCATGTGGTGTCGGGGTTCAAGAACCGTTGTGGGATCGTTTGAGCAGCTTGCGTATGCCGGTTCTGGTCATCGCCGGAACGAAAGATGAGAAATACACCATGATCGGCGAACGGATGGTTGCAGCGATTGGTTCTAATGCTCGCTTCGTGAACATCGAAGGTGGTCATGCGGTGCACCTAGAGAACCCTGCGGTTACCGCAGCAGTTGTTGCATCCGGGGGCAGCCAGCTCAGCGGTTTGTGACCGCTGCGAGTGCTGTCGCAGCAGTGACTGTTGCCCGCCGAACGGTGTAGCGCTCGAGTCGGTTGGCAAACGGTTCGCCCGCAATACCGAGGCGAGATGGCGCTGCAATCATGCCGGAGCGCATCGTGATGTCAGGGAACGGGTCGTCGGCAAGCCAGCGGCCAGCCGGTGAGAGGTCACCAACAAGCGTGAACGCGGGAAGCGGCGCGAGTGCAGCCAGGACGTGTCGGCCCAGTCCGCTCTCGAGCATGCCGCCGATGGTGGCGTGCATTCCGGCTGCATGCACCTGGTCGAGGACGTCGAGCGCTGCCTGGATACCACCCAGCTTCGAAGGTTTGACGGCGATGGCTGTTGCGGCCTGGTTGGCTGCCAACGCGTCGACGTCGGCCGAGCTCTGTACCGCCTCATCGGCGGCCACGTCCAGGTCTGTCTCGGCGATCAGACGAGCCGGCATATGACGGTCGTCAACGGAGAACGGCTGCTCCACGACCCGTACCCCGAGATCTCGCAGCTGCATAAGTGCCGGCAGGTCTTCCTGTCGCAGCGATGCGTTGGCATCGACATGGAGTTCAAGACCCGGAAACGAACTGCGTACTGCTGCGACCGGGTCAACGATTCGGCCGGGAGCGATCTTGATCTTGATCCGCCGGTAACCCTGGGCAGCCAAATCTTCGACCTCGTCGAGCATGGTGGAAAGCGGGGCCAGCCCGACCACGGCCCCAGCGGGTGCTGAACTTCCACTGGTGCCCAACCGGCCGCTGAGCGATTCTCCCGCCTGCTTGAGGTCGGCATCGAGTGCCGCCATCTCGATAGCAGCGGTCGCCATTGGTGCGGACACGTTCGTGAACGGAGCGCCACTCCGTAATAGCTCAAAGGCGCCTTCGGCCCATTCCGGGGTGTAGCCAGCCTCATTGAGGGCGCTGCATTCGCCCCAGCCCACTACCCGGTCTAGGTCGTTGTCGACATGAAGGCCGACGAGCGTGAGCATACGGAACGAGGTGGTGGGCACGCCGTGGGCAGCAGCGAGAGAGCTATGGGTGGGCAGCTGCAGAAGCCGAAGGCTCAGGTGGGTTGGAGAGAACACGACATCTCGACGTTAGTGGTAGGTCTCACAACTGGTGTGGAGCCGAAGATTCTTGGGGCTGATATTTCTTTGGCGAGCTACAGGGCCGGTTCTTGGTGAGAGCCCAATCGCGAGATGTCATGGGATGACTGTCTGGCTGGCAAACGTCGGGTGACCGCCTTGACATGAAGCGGGATGCGGCTCGGCCCGCCAGAGATAGCCCAGAGACACACCAGGCCGCCGAACTCCACCACATGTTCTGCTTCGGAGAGCAGGTTCGCCTGACCGTTCAGCAGGTCGGCTGCGGCCGCAATCGCCATAAGCACAGCAATCGTCGATGTCAAAGGCACGAGTCCGATAGCACGATGTGGTTTGCCGGCAACTGCGAGCATGCCGATGCCAAGTGCCGTACCGAAAATGCCGTCATGGCGGCTGAGATGGGACGCGGCACCGCCGTCGGGCGACAGGATTGACGCAACGTTCAACACGACGAGCGTGCCGCCGATCACGAACAACGCGATACGTAGGATCGATAACCCTTTCATCGATCCGACCAGATCGACCACGAGTTCCGTCTCTGGTTCGGGTTCGACGGCCCGCATTCGCAACGAGCGACGGAGTGAGAAGGCATCGTCTTGATAGGAAGCACACGCAGGACAGCCCTGCGTGTGCGTATCGAGGCGGGCATCGTTCGTCGACTCGAGCTCGCCGTCGATCCGCGCCGAGATCATCTCCCTGGCTTGGTCGCACGTCACATATGTCACATGAGGAATGGTCGTTGTGCCCTACGGGTTGGTTCCCAACAATATGCACACTGGAGCCGTGAACGAACTAGATGAGCTTGCGTTGGCGGCCCGAGACGGCAACCGGTTTGCCCTCGATGCGTTCACGCGGAAAACACTTCCTGCCGTCCAGAGCCTGTGCCGTCATCTTGGCGATCCTGATACGGCCGATGACCTGGTGCAGGAAACCTACGCTCGCATGATGCGGTCGTTGCCCAAGTTCCGTGGCGATGGTTCGTCGCGGTCATGGCTGCTGCGTATTGCTCGAAATACCTGTGCCGACGCAACCCGCGTCCGCAAACGCCGTCGGACCCGCGATGCGTTTGCCCCAGTTCCTGACATAGCCGCCGGACCGCCGTCTGGGTGGACCGAAGTGACGTCGGTACTTGCGGGGCTGAGCCCAGAACGCCAACAAGCATTCGTGCTCACCCAGATTCTTGATCTTCCGTACCAGGAAGCTGCCGAGATTCTTGAGTGCCCGATTGGCACCGTGCGGTCTCGAGTCGCCCGAGCCCGCGAGGGCCTTCTCGCTGCCGAACAACGCTCCATGCGAAGCGCCTAAAGGTTTCGTGCAGCACAGGTTTAGCTTGAGAGACGAGCGTCGAATAACTCGATGAGAAGTTCTTCGAGTTCTTCGGTTTCGAGTTCGCCAGCATGTACCTGCACAATGACACCGTCTTCGTCTACGAAGACCGTCGATGGCATGCCGGTGATACGTAACGCCTGTTGCACGGACGCAAGCGGGTCCAACACCTGGGTGAAACGCAGGTCGAGTTCTTCGACGAGCTCAGCGGCGTCGTTGCCGGTGTCACCCACATTGATACCCACGATGTCGACACCAGTTACCCGGCTGGCCACATCATCGAACACTGGCAGTTCAGCTCGACACGGAGCACACCAGGTGGCCCACAAGTTCAGCGCCCGAGGCTGACCGGTTTGTGTCAAGTCGTAGGTCCCACCTGCCAGCAGTTCGAGTTCGATGTCGGGGAGCACGCGGTCCTCGGCCGATGTCGCACAACTCGTGGCTGCGAGAATGAGCCCAAGTCCTAGGGCCATGGCGCGTTTCACGACAGAACCTCGGCGGGAAGCAGCCGTTGTGGCCGAAGCAGGCCGTACACGCCCTGCACAGTGAGTGCCACGCCGACGACCAAGACCAGGCTGATGACTAGCCGGTCAAGAGCGGCAGGTGCATCGGATGGGATAAGCGCTCGTCTCAGCGCGTCGAACCGGATGATGCCCCATCCGGCCAGGGTCCCGCCGACAGTCACCGCAAACCCGTCGAGGTACACGGTGGTAGCGGTACGTTTGCGGAGAGCGATAAGAGCCAGTGCGGCAATCACAGCAATCACCGGCAACAGCCACAGAAGTTGGCTTGGTCTGGTTTCTGGCGGGACAGCGTTGAAGGCAACCGAACCCAGAATGGCAGCGGACCCTGCTGTGAGCAGTCCGACGATTGCTCGGGACGCCCGGTTACTCCGCCAGGCCACGGCCGCTGCTGCCAAACCAAGTGTGGCACCAACGATCGAGGGGACAATCGATGGGCTGGCCAACAAGAAGCTGGCAACGGTGATGGTCACTGGCTGGCCATCGACACGGATGGGCACGGTGGCCTCAAGGACCTGATCACCCGGTTCTGCGCTGGGTGGAGGTTGCGAGTTCATCCAATGGCTTCGATGGTCATGCCAGGCATACCGGCCGTTGTTGGCGACCTCGAACCATTCGGGACGGGCATCGGCGCTGGCGAAGGACGGTGGTTCCTCGGAGCCGTATCGTTCTTGATTGAGCCATACCGCGGGTGAACGTCGGTTCTCGTAGACGGTGCCGTCGGGATCGAACCGCAGATAGGGCTCGGCCTGGTAACCGAGCACGATGATCTCGACAGGTTCGAGCTGCTCAAGGCTAAGGAAGGCATCGCCACCGATCATCTGCACCTTGATCGGTGCATTCGCTGGCTCGACGGACACGATGTCGGTCCGGTAATTCGTTGGCCCTGGGGCATCCGCCTTGGCTGGTGGAGCCGTACTTGCCACCATCATGGCAGCAAGTATCAGCGCCGTTCCGATCTTCGCGGTTCTGATCTTGAGGGTTCGAGGACCGTTCATGCCGAGACAGTTACAACGATTTGGCCGCTCGGATGGACAGTGCAGTCGCCGATGAATTCACCCGTGGTTTTGAATGTCTGGCGCATGGTTTCCCCGGCTCCTACGAACCATGGTCCCACCAGATGACCGCGGTTGTCCTCGTTCACGATCTGGATGGTTTGGCCGACTCGGGCATCGAAGCTGCCGGGAAGGATCTCGAGCGGAGTTCCTGCGTCGAGCGCGAGACCAGCCCCGACAGGAATCGTGTAGTCATAGTCGGCAACTGCCTCGGCTGCTGCGTCGATCTGTTCAAAGGAATCGGTCCCGCCGCTGCAGCCAGCGACGGCAAGAAGAATCGAGGCTGCAGCGACTATCTCTCGCACGGTCTTACGAGTCATGTCGCTGAGGGAGCGTCGTAACGATCGAGCAGGATATTGAGGTCACTCACCATGTCGGCCGCAGGTACACCGAAGGGCCAGGTCAAGACGATGGATCCGGAGTCGTCGACCACGAAGACATTGGGTGTGTGGGCTACTTCGAGTTCACCGGCATCGTTTTCTTGCACGATGTAGGTCACGGCGAAGGCATCAGCAGCAACGAAGAGTGCTTCGGCATCGTCAGTGCGAAGCGCAACACCATCGGCCACGAATGCTTCGACGTAGTTGGTTATGACTTCGGCGGTGTCGCGTTCAGGGTCGATGGAGACCCACGCAAGGGAGACGTCGTTGCCGCGGTCCCCGAGCTGGTTGTAGGCGATGCGCATGTCAGCCAGGGTGGTGGGGCAGATGTCGGGGCATGAGGTGTAGCCAAACGTGACCATCATGAGTTCGCCGGGATCGGCCATGAAGGCGAAGGCATCGGTGTCGCGATTGGCTGCAGGCAGCGTGATCGTGCCGACTGTGGGTTCTGGGTCACGTTCATAGCCGGCCAGCACCGGGCCATCTTGCTGTTGATCGGCTGTTTGGTTCGCGCTATCTCCGCCACACGAGGTCAGAAGGAGAGCCACGGCAAATGTGGCAACCAGCGAGCGCAGTACCGGACGCGGGGCGATTGGTGACCGGCTCATTGCAGTTCCTTGATGTAGGCGATGATCGAGGCGACTTCGTCGTCAGTCAGGTTATTGGTGGGCATTCTGATCGACCAGTCACGCCGAATCAGCGCCTGAGGGTCGGTGATTGCCTGGTAGAGGTAGTCTTCGTCGGCGAGCACGGTTACACCGCCGTCGATCTCAACCTCGGCCTGGTAGAGCCCTTTCCAGGTAGGTGCGGTAACACCCTGGCCATTCTTGCCATGGCACGAGGAACAACCGCTGGATCGAGCCAGATCCCGGCCTTCGTCGGCCACCGGAGACAGAGCAATGTCTGGGTCTCCACTACCGCAGGCCCCGAGGCTCAAAACAGCAAGAAAAACGAGCGCGACGGCGTATCGAAACTTCATCGCATACATGGTCGTCTAAAACCCGCTGCGAGTTCCGCTCATTCCACCATTAAACAAACCGCAACCCAACCGTCATCTCCACGCCACGATTCGGCTCGTTACTCGACGCTCGGGTGCCAGGGACCGTCATGTTTAGAGATCGCAGCCTTCGCCTCAGCGGCGAATTGACTGCAATCAACCGATCCACCGCAACATGACGGTGCCAGGCACCGTCATGTTGCGACACACGACGAGCGGCCACAACCGTCCTTATGTCTCTTCCCCAGACGCCCTCTGGGACTAAATGGGGGCATGTGAAACAACCAGATCCCAAAAATACATTAAGGCCCAGCGCTGGGACGGCGCTGGGCCTTAATGCCGGAGACGGGAGCAAGTTCGGGAAAAACCCGCTCCCGGGTGCATAGTGCGATCTGGGACGTAGATCACACAGCAACTGGCGGCTGCTGCATCAGGGCGAGGCAGCACCGTCAGCGAACTTTTACTCAACGCTCAGCTGATCCGCGTGTGCGAGCGCAGCGAGTAAAGGCGTTCTACTAGAAGTCTTCGTCGAAGTTGACGGTCCCTTCGATGCCGGTTTGGTATGACGACACGGTGCGTTCGAAGAAGTTTGAGAGCTGCTGGACATCTTGGAGTTCCATGAATGCGAACGGGTTCGAGGCTCCATATAGCGGCGCGAAACCGAGCATGGCCATGCGCTGATCGGCGACAAACTCAAGGTATTGGCGCGTGTCAGCGAGTGACATGCCGGTCACACCTTCGCTCAGAAGGTCTTCGGCGAAGAGGTACTCGCAGTCGACTGCTTCGGCCATCATGTCGTGGATGCGTTGGTTCATGGCGTCGTCGAACAGGTCAGGTTCTTCGGCTCGAACAGTGTTCACGACTTCGAGGGCGAAGTTCATGTGGCCACTCTCGTCGCGGAAGACCCAGTTGGTGCCGTCGGCAAGGCCGTTGAGCAGGCCCTTGGAGCGCAAGAAGTACACGTAGGCGAACGCTGCGAAGAAGAACAGGCCTTCGATGCAGGTTGCGAAGCAGATCAGGTTCATCAAGAACTGACGACGTTCGTCCTTGGTGTTCAGCTCGCTGACACCGTCGAGGCTGCTCATGTACTTGAAGCAGAAGTCAGCCTTCTGCTTGATCGACGGAATGTTCTCGACCGCAGCGAATGCTGCCTGGCGTTCGTCCATGTCGGGGATGTAGTTGTCGAGCAATGTGAGGTAGAACTGCACATGCAGCGCTTCTTCGTAGAGCTGGCGTGACAAGTACATGCGAGCTTCGGGCGCATTGATGTGCTGGTACAAGTTGAGTACCAGGTTGTTGGCCACGATCGAATCGCCGGTAGCGAAGAAGGCGACCAGGCGGTTGACCAGGTGTCGCTCGGCCGGAGTGATCTTGTTGTCAAGATCGTTCAAGTCGGTGCTGAAGTCGATTTCGTCGACAGTCCAGGTGTTCTTGATCGCATCGCGGTACATGTCGAAGAACTGGGGGTAACGCATGGGGCGCAACGTCAGATCAAAACCAGGGTCCAAGATGTTGGTGTGCTGGGTCTTCGATGCAGGCGCAGGCGCATCGACCAAAGCGTGAGCTTCGGCGGCAGCGCCGAAACCTACAGCGTTATCGAAGGCGGGATCGGTAAGTGCCATTAGTCGCAGGCCTCGCAGGATTCTGGGTTCTCGAGCGAGCACGCAACGGCGTCTTGGTCGCTGAACCGGTTGGTGGAAGCAGTGGACTGATTGATGCGGGTCGCTGCCCGGCTGCGCAGGTAGTAGGTGGTCTTGAGGCCGGCCTTCCACGCATGGAGATACATGGAGCTGAGCTTGCCGATGGTCGGCGTTTCCATGAACAGATTGAGTGATTGGCTCTGGTCGATGAAAGCGCCACGATGGGCGGCCATGTCGATCAGGGAGCGCATGGGCAGTTCCCAAGCGGTGCGATAGAGCTCTTTGAGGTCGTCGGGGATGCCGTCGATGCCTTGGATGCTTCCCTCGGCGGCCTTGATGGCCGAGATCATGTCTTGGGTCCACAAGCCTCGGGCTTGTAGGTCACGCACCAGGTAGTGGTTGATCTGGATGAATTCACCCGACAGGGTTTCGCGCTTGAATAGGTTGGCGACCTGGGGCTCGATGCATTCGTAGCAGCCTGAGATTGACGCGATGGTTGCCGTGGGGGCAATGGCGATCATGAGGGAGTTGCGCAGGCCATGTTCGGCGATGCGCTCCTTGAGTGCGTCGAAACGTTCTGGCTGCGCAGGCTGGAAGTCATGGCCGTTGGCCGTAGCCCACATGTCGTACTGCAGTTCGCCTCGGGCAGCACGGGTGTGCTCGTAGGCAGGGTGAGGCCCGCTTTTCTCGGCCATGTCACACGAGGAGGACAACGCCCAGTAGTAGATCTCTTCTTGGATGCGGGTCGACAGCTCGAGTGCTTCAGGAGAGTCGAATGGCAGTCGGAGCTTGAAGAACACGTCTTGCAGGCCCATGACACCGAGGCCGATTGGGCGCCATGCGTCGTTGGAGACGCCGGCTTCTTCGGTGGGGTAGAAGTTGATGTCAATGACTCGGTCGAGGAATGGCACTGCCGTGCGGACCACATGGCCGAGCTTGTCAAAGTCGAAACCGACGCCATGGGGAGCACTGGGATCGTCTTTGACGAAGCGGCTCAGGTTGACCGAACCAAGGTTGCAGACGGCGGTCTCTTCCTGGCTGGTGACCTCGAGGATCTCGGTGCACAGGTTGGACAGGTGCACGACTCGAGGGGCCTCGCCAGCCACTGGCGCAACGCCGGTCTGGTTGCACTTGGTGTTGGATGCGTCCTTGAAGGTCATCCAGCCGTTGCCGGTCTGGGCCAGAGTGCGCATCATCCGGCTGTACAGATCGCGGGCCGAAACCTGCTTCTCGTAGATGCCAGCTTCTTCGGCTTCGATGTAGGCACGTTCGAACTCGGCGCCGTACATGTCGACGAAGTGGGGGACCTTCTTGGGGTCAAAGAGCGACCACTGCCAATCCTTTTCGACCCGTTCCATAAACAGATCAGGAACCCAGTTGGCCAGGTTCAGATGGTGGGTGCGGCGGCTTTCGTCGCCAGTGTTGTCACGCAGTTCGAGGAACTCGTAGATGTCGGCGTGCCAGCTCTCGACATACACACAGGCGGCACCCTTGCGCTTGCCGCCCTGGTTGACAGCCTGCACCGACGAGTCGAGGGTCTTGAGCCAGGGAACGATGCCATTCGACAGGCCGTTCGTGCCCTTGATCAATGATCCACGGCTGCGGATGCGGCTGTAGCTGAGGCCGATGCCGCCAGCGTGTTTGCTGAGGCGGGCGACGTCGGTGTAGCGCTTGTAGATCGATTCGAGGCTGTCTTCAGGGGAGTCCAGCAGGTAACACGACGACATTTGTGGGTGGGCGGTACCCGAGTTGAACAGGGTCGGGGTCGAGGTCAGGTACTCGAGTGACGACAGCAGGTTGTAGAAGGTGATGGCCTCTTCGGCGGTGGTGGCCAGACCGCTGGCGACTCGCATGAAGAAGTACTGCGGGGTCTCGAGCACTTTGCGGGTCTCAGGGTGACGCAGTAGGTAGCGGTCATAGACGGTACGGAGGCCAAAGAATTCGAACAGCTGATCGCGGTCGTGGTCGATGGCGTCGTTGAACACCGAGGCGTTGGCTTCGACGAAGTCGGCGGTGGTGTCGTGGATGAGACCGACCAGGCGTCCAGCGGCGATGGACTGTGAGAACTTCTTGACGTTCTCGTTGCGCAGTTCTTCGTGGATGTAGGTGGCGAGCAGTCGACCAGCGAGCTTGGAGTAGTTCGGCTCCTCGATAATGTTGGTTGCCGCAGTGCGAATGGCGAGTTCATCGAGTTCGATCGTGGTGGCGCCATCGTGCAGGCCACTGATCGTGCGAGTAGCCACTCGCATTGGGTCGACGCCATCGAGACCTTCGGCGCACCGCTGGATGCGGGTCACGATCTTCATTGGATCAACCGGCTCAAAGCTGCCGTCACGTTTGCGGACCCGCATCTTTGGGGTCGGTAACGTTCGTGCTTCGCTGAGGATGGTGAAGCCGTTGTCCTGGTTTGCCGAAGTGTCGGCAGTGGTCTCTGTGAGTGCCACAGTTTCTCCCTGATCTGGATGCCCTGATGTGCTGGCGAGTCGTCGGGTGCAGCGGCCAATCCATGCAATTGTCTGCATGTCATGGGCAGCGCACGTTGCAGAACGCTCGTTCAGCCCTGAGTGTCGAATTCCCTACGTAAGTCCCTGATGCGTGACCTGACGACGTGTCGTCGAGTCCTGTCCCCAGCCGTGGTGACGGTTACGTCACGAGACCATGAGGTCCGGCGGTGGAAACAGTGCTTCGCTGCGGCTGGAGCATTCGGACGACAAAGATCTTGATTGTTGATCAGAACCTGTGTTGTCTGTACACCCAGTCAGTCTCTCGAGTCGTCCCGTTCTCTTCATCGGGGACTAACTGTTGCAACCGCCCCACCGTCGTGACATGTGCTTCTGACATACGCTCGGGACATGAGTCCGTCACCTATGTAATTACACACACGTCATTTAGGCAGGATCACCATTCAATCGTCTCGGAGCGCGAAATGTCAAGGGTGTAATTCAATTAATGTAATTTCTTTTCGGAAATGGCGCCGAATCGGGTCAGATGTGCGGCCTGTCAGCAAACAGGTAAGAATCAAACCGTGAGACATCCCATTCGAATCGGCCTGCTCGGTGCAGCCCGGATCACGCCCAAAGCATTGATTGAGCCCGTCGCCAAACTTTCCAACGTCGAGATTGTGCGGGTTGCGGCTCGTGACCGGTCGCGAGCCCAGGCATTTGCCGACACCCACCGCATCGCCAACGTCTGTGATTCCTATGAACAGTTGGTCACTGCCGACGATGTCGACGTCGTGTACAACCCGCTGCCTATGTCACTGCACGCCGAGTGGACGATCGCTGCGCTGCGTGCAGGCAAGGACGTCTTCTGCGAAAAACCGTTCGCCTCGAATGCCACCGAAGCCACTGAGATGGTCCGGGTCGCCGAAATAGAGGGCCGGGTACTGTGCGAAGCCTTCCACTATCGCTACCACCCCATGTTCCTGCGCATCCTCGACGAGGTCGCCAGTGGACGCATCGGCACCGTGCAGCGGGTCGAAGGTGTGTTCAATGTGCCAATCTCACGTCAGAGCCCATCAGGTGCCATCGACATCCGCTGGGACTACGCGGCGTCAGGTGGTTCGCTCATGGATCTTGGTTGTTATCCCATGAGCTGGGTTCGCCACATTACTGGCGAAGAACCAACGGTGGTCTCGGCTGAAGCGGTCGAGGATCCGGACAAGATTGACGCGTACATCACGTGCGAACTTGCCTTTCCCAGCGGCGCGACCGGGTCGGTCACGAGTGCGATGGAGCGCGGACCCCAGATCAGTCTCACGATCACGGGTTCTCAGGGTTCGATCGTGGCCGACAACCCGATGGCGCCCCAGAACGGCAACCTGTTGACCATCACGACCGAACGGGGTACAACCTCTGGCCCAGTCGAAGCAGGGATCAGCTATGACCACATGGTGCGTGCCTTCGTCGATCATCTTGTCCTTGGGGCACCGTTCCCGACCAGAGGACAAGACTCGATCAATAACATGGCAGCAATCGACGCGGTGTATCTCGCGGCAGGGCTGCCACTGCGGGGCGAGTAGGCCCGTCATTTGCCTGAGGCGGGACATGATGTGATCGCGCCGGTTGCTAAGTCACAGCCAAGCGATGCGGGTGTTCGTCACCGCTCCAGGTCAAGGGCCATCGTAGGATGAGCATCAATGGCGTGTTCCGCGTGCCTGCAGGCGCTCCCTGAAGGGGCACGATTCTGCCCGTTTTGTGGGCACCAGGTTGTTGCGACCACCACAGAAGAACGCCGACTCATCACCGTATTGTTCGCCGACATCGTGGGGTACACCGGTCTCGTCGAATACCTGGATCCGGAGCGAGCGAAGCGGTTGCTCGACGATGCCTTCGAACGACTCATCGCCGACGTCATCGAATTTGGTGGAACTATCGACAAGGTGCTCGGCGACGGCGTGCTTGCGTTGTTTGGCGCTCCAGTAGCGCACGAAGACGACCCGGACCGTGCTGTGCGGGCGGCGGTCAAGATGCACAGCTCACTGGCAGCATTCGTCACTGAGCATGCAGAGCTGGCTCGGCCGGTCGAGCTGCGGGTCGGAATAAACACCGGCGAAGTCCTCTTCGGACGGGTGGGCGGAACCGACGGCTACACCGTGATGGGAGACGTCGTGAACGTGGCGTCTCGGCTTGAAACGATGGCCCCGCCGGGTGCCACCTACGTGGGCGACTCCACCGCAGCCCTGACATCGACCTCGATTCTTCTCGACGCAGTCGATGACTTTGATGTGCGGGGGTCGCGAACAGCGGGAGTTGGTTTGGCAGGTCCGCGGGATCGAACATCCCCGAGCCGATCTGCGGCTCCGAGGTAACACACCCTTCGTAGGTCGGGCCAGGCAACGCCGCTCGCTCGTCGCCGCGATTGAACGCGCCGCTGCAGGCGAGAGCGCTGTGGTGGCGGTCGTCGGCGAGGCTGGGAGCGGCAAGACTCGACTGATCGCTGAAGTCCTTGATTCGATCCACAAAGACACCGTTGTGCTTGCCGGTGCCTGCGCCCCATTTGGTGAGACCAATCCGTGGGCTCCGATCGCTACCGCGATGTTTGGCCAGATAGATCTAGCGACCAGCGCGTCGGCCGAGCGTATGCGCAGCCTGAGTATCGAGAAGGCAATTTCGATCTACGGCTTTGGCGCCCAGGATCCGCTGCTTGGCTGGTTAGTCGAGGCTGTATTGCACATTGCGGGCCATCCATCGGCATTCGACGATGTGCCTCTGGCCCGGGCTCGAAACGCGCTGTTTCGCCTCATCGTCGAGGCGCTCCGTCGACGCAGCGCCATCACTCCGGTGATCGTATGTATCGATGATTTGCAATGGGCCGACAATCTGCTCATCGACGTGTTGCATCGCATCTGCCGGTCACTGGCCGACCGGCCGTTTCTGCTGATCACCGCACAACGACCTGATGCCGACGTCACATGGCCTCCTGTTGTGGATGGTGTTGTGTCGTTGTCGCTGAACCTGGAGCCTCTTACGCGAGTGGAAGCCGACGAGTTGGTAACGGCAATTACCGCTGGCGCTGTCGATGCGCCGTTTCGTGCCCAGCTGTATGAACGCAGCGGCGGCAATCCACTGTTTCTCTCGGAACTCGCAAGGTTGCCCGACGCCACCGATGGTGGCCTTGAACTGCCAAGTTCGCTGCGTGTCCTGATCGCGGCTCGCCTCGACCTACTCGATCGCCCAGCTCGAGCGGTGATCGAAAATGCTGCGGTGCTCGGTGTGGCGGGTGCGGTTGCATCGCTCGAAGTATTCGCCCGCGAACTAGGGCAGACCTTTGATCGTGAAGCACTTGATCGAGTCGATGCCGCTGGGTTGTTGGAGTTGTCGGGGATAGGCCGGTGGCGCTTCCGCAGCGATGTCGTACGCGAGGTCGCCTACGAAACGTTGACCAAGGTCAGTCGAGCCGAACGCCATGCTGGCGTAGCTCAGGCGATGGCTGCGACCGTCGGCGTGCCGATCAGCAGCCTCGCGAACCACGCGGCTCGGGCCGCCGAACTCGATCGCGAAATTGGTCCTCTCCAGACAATTCCGTCCGACATGGCTGCCATTGCCATCCGGCTATTGCTGCGAGCGGCACAACGTTCGCTCGAGATGGGCGCATTCCGTCAGGCCCGTCGTGAGGCAGAACGCGCGCTAGCCCTCGAGCCCCAAGACACCTCGACATTGCGGGAGTTGCTGTTGGTGCGGTGCACCGCTGCGACCGAACTCCGTGAGTACGACAGTGCAGGCGACGATGGCCACCTAGCGTTGGCCTCGGCTATCGAGGACAATGATCGCCACGACGAAGGGACGGCACGCCGGTTGCTTGCTGTACAAGCACATGGCCTGGGCGACTTGCCCACAGCTCGCCGAGAGCTTGATGCCTCGATTGGGATCTTCCGTGACCTCGGCAACGATGCCGAGTTGGCGATCTCGCTTGCAGATCGTGGCTTCTGTGAGATCTTTGGCGGATCGCTTGACCAGGCCGATGTGCTGCTCGATGAGTCCGAGGCCCTCGCTGCGAGACTCGGTGATCGTCGGTCAGAAGCGTGGGCTGGTGAACATAAGGCGTTGGTGGCGTTCCTTTCGGGCGACACCGAGCTTGCCGCTCGCCGGCTGGACGGGGCAACCGCGATATTCGAGGAGCTAGGTGATCGAAGCGGCTTGAGCTGGACCCAGGCAATCAAAGCGTTTCTGGCGTACTCCGAACGGCGTTTCGATGATGCTGAAACGCTGGCTGTTGGCGCACGGACCGAAGCGCTGAAGCTGGGCGAGCGGTGGGGCCCGGCAATGATGGACTCACTGGTGGCCTCGATTCGGCTGTGGTCAGGCAAATTTGTCGAAGCCGAAGCGTTGTCCCGGCGTTCCCTGGCAACCTTCCGTGAGCTCGGCGATCGATTCGGCACTGTGCAATCGCTCGCTCCTCACGTGCGTTCGTTGGTTGCCTTGGGTCGTTTTGCCGAAGCTGAACGCGGTATGGAGGAAGCCCTGGCGCTCAGTGAGACCGCGGGAAGTATCGCCCTGCCAGCCATGGTCGCAGCCGGGACGGCGGTGCACCTGGGGTTTGGCGAACGAGCGCTGGTGATCAGTGAACTTGCGCTTGAACGAATCAAGGAGACGGGTGCCGATGACTCCGAAGTTCAGACGGCGCTTGCGTTGGCCTTGTGCCAAGTCGGCAGAGCCGACGATGCAGTCGGACAGCTGCTTGCCGTCACCGGCAGTCGCCCCTACACCACATCGGTGCGAGCATTGGCTTTCGCTCTGGTCGAAGATGGCGAATCGGCAGTGGCGGATGCTGACCTGGTGGCAGACGATCCAGGTGCGACCTATCTCGACAGAGTTATCGCGCACGTCACTGCTGCCGGTGCACTCTCCGCCGACGATGAGGCTGGTGCCGTCGAGCACGCCGCTCGTGCTGTTGCCGTTGCGGAGTCCGTTGGTGACCAGGTCGCTCTGGCCCTGACTAAGGCGGCCCAAGCCCGGGTTACCCACGCTCCCGACGTGTGGTCGGCGTCGCTGGGTGATGGCTGGCGCCGAGTGTTGGACGATCTGTTCTAGCCAGCGAGCGCATCGGGCGTTGCGGGTCGGCAGGGTAGGGACGGCACCCCAACCGCGTCCAGATCCTTGAGCGAGACGCGTATCGTGGGGTTATGGGAACAGGTGGGTTCATGTCTGGACGTTTGGTGTCTCGGTTGATGGTGGCGCTTCTCGGGTGTGGTCTCATTGCGTCAGCCTGCACTGGTACGGCCACGGTCACCCAGACCGGCTCGTCATCAGACGGCGACACACCAGAGCCTGTGGAGACGCCGGGCGTAGAACCAACAGCTCAGAGCGCACCCGTGAAGGCTCCTGAACCGACCGCATCTCCTGAACCAACGCCGGCACTGGAGCCCACGCCTGCTGCGGCGCTTCCACCGGTGGAGTTCCGTGCCGACACGATCCTGGGCATCTCCAACGGCGGTACGTATGCCTACGCCGGGACTACCTCTCCCTGGTTCGATGAAACACCGTGTGACGTTGCGACGGCCGAATCGCTCTCCGTCGTGAACATTGCTGTTGCTGCCCGAGGCGAGTTTGCTGGCGTTGTTGCCGGGGTGGCTGCAGGATTCGAGCAGGTCGGAGACGTGCGCCAATTGCTGCCGGGTTCCGGATCGAGCGCTGTGCTCCTGTCTTCGTGTGGGACTGGCGAGGATCCTGCGTTGTGGCTGAATCGGGTCGAATTCGGCCAAGACGGACGTATCGCGTCCGTGGGTAATCGGTTGGACCTCGGCGGCACCGGTGAACGCGACCCGTACCTCATTCGATGGGTTGACGACGACACGATCGAAGCCAGGGTCATCATTGAAATCGATCCTGATGATGCTGCAACCTGGCTCGTCGAGCGGCGCCAGATTTCCCTGACGACAGGTCAGGCGGTCAGCATCGACCAGTTCGGCTACTTCGACGATGCCGGATTCGCGAATAGTCCAGTGCTGGCAACATCCGCCGGTTTCACCTACCGGGTCATCGATGATCCGGCGGGGGGAATCGGGTGTGAAGGGTTCGGTGTAGCCCGCACGTTGGAGGTCGGCAACGGCGCCGACCGTCGTCTGGCCCTCACGCAGCCCACCCTGGTCTTCTCCGATGTCAACAACCTGCACCTGGCGCCAACTGGACACATCGCATGGACCTCAGGTTGTGAAGGTTTCGTGAATGCATTCGTTGGCAAGATCCTCGACGACGGCTCCGTTGCCGATGCCCACCTGGTCGAGACGTACACGTTGCCCAACTCAGAGTTCGCCGACTATCAGTTCTTCCGACTAACTAACGACGGCTTTCTCGCTGCGGTCGGGTGGTCATTCGACCCCGATAGTGCCGATACAAACGTGGCGTTGCTTCGATACGACTTGAACACAGACCCACACTTCATCGACACCGCTGATCCAGCGCTGCAGATCGATGTCGAGCCGCTGTTCGAAGCCGTCGGGGGAGATGGCACCTGGCATGTCGGCGACACACTTGCGACCGACCCGGCCTGTGGTAGCCGCACGCTGTACGGCAAAACGGCTGGCGGGTTTGTGCGAGCGTTTCCGGTCGGGCAGGAAGTTGATCAGATCGTCGACGTCGATATGGGCGACACCCACACCGTGACCTACGACTTCGGCGACGACTTTGTGAGCCGAACGGTGGTGATGCAGACCGAGTGCGCTGGCAGCTACGAGGGTCGCCGCGTCTGGTTCGGTACCGAATTCGCCGGCATCATCTGGGGCCTGTACGTGGAGCCCGCTGACCTGGGCGAAGTGGCTGATGTGCTCTCGATCCGCGATGTGGTGCAAGCCGGCACAGACTTTGTGGAGACCACGATCTTGGAGGTGGAGTTGCTCGATGGCAGCGTGGCCGAGGTCGAACTGGTGGCCGTGCCTTTTGCTGGCTGACTACCGCTACTAACGTCCCCGGCGCATGGCCGGGCTCATGGCCGGGCGATGTCGGATCAAATGTCTTTCGTCGGCTCGTAGAATCGGAGTATGCAACATCGGTCTGCTCCAATCATGGTCGAAATACGTCGAGGCGACTTCGTCGAGTCGACACATCAGGTGCACGCCGTTGTCGCCACTGCTGATCAGGTGCTCAGCACGTGGGGCGACAGCGATCGGTTGACCATGCCTCGTTCGGCGATCAAATCGATCCAAGTGTTACCCATGCTCGCACTTGGCGCGGCTGCGCAGTTCGACGTGAGCGACGACGAGATTGCGCTGGCGTCGTCGAGTCACAGCGCCGAAGAGGCACACACGACGGCTGTCGCGTCCTGGTTGGAGCGGATCGGCATGGGCCTAGACGCACTGGAGTGCGGGCCAAGCGACCCGATCAATGATGACGCCACCAAGTCCATGTACATATCGGGGCAGGCACCGACGTCGCTCCACAATTGCTGCTCCGGCAAACACACCGGATTCCTGACGCTGGCCAAGCATCTCGAAGACGATCCGGCCTTCGCCGTCCCTGGTTATCTCGATCCTGCCCATGGGGTGCAGATCCGAGTGCGCGATGCTCAAGCGCTCATGACCGGTGTCGACCTGCAGGACCAGGTCCCGGTGATCGACGGCTGCGGCATACCGGTGTACCAGTTCCCGCTGGTCTCGCTTGCGCAGGCAATGGCCCGTCTCGTCACGCCCGAAGCTGTGCCAGCAATGTTTGCGGATGCAGCGGCTCGGGTCACCGCTGCGCTTCCGAGTCGTAGTTTCCTCGTGTCGGGCACGGGGCGCACCCCGTATGTGTTGACCGAGGCCGCTACCGAGCCAATGATCCTCAAGGGTGGTGCCGAGGGCGTAATGATGGGTGCCCTACCCGAACGAGGTATCGGCTTTGCGCTGAAGTGCGAAGACGGCAATGGCCGTGGCGTAGACGAGGCTGTCGCCGCGGTTCTGCATCAGTTGGGCGTGTTGCCAGACCGGGTGTCGATGAATACGCCGTTGCTCAACCGGGCCGGAACCGAAGTTGGTTCGGCAACCGTTGTTCTGTAGCTAGTGGCGGGTGGCTTCGATCCTGAGTCGACCTGCGGTTAGACCAGATCGATTGCAGGGACGGCTTCTTCGATGCGGCCGAGTTCGACCATGCGTGCCACAACTGCATCGAGCACGTCGGTGTCGACCATCGTCGTAGATGGCCATTCGACACCTTGGAGCCAGGTGCGTGCGTCGTGTCGGCTCATGCCGTACCGGTCGACGATCAGATCGATTGTCGACTCGGGATGTGTCACCAGCTCAGCGGCATAACCAAACATGATGTCGACCACGGCATCGACCAGCAGGCGGTCGCGGTCAAGTAAGCCCGGCCGTGCCGCGGTGTAGAAGCTGGGCCATGGCGTAGGGATCTCGCCAATACGTGCGAACACGCCCTGTTCCACCAGCGGTGCCGTTACGAATCGCTCCCACAAAAAGATGTGTGCGTTGCGTTTTGGCAACGCTTCGACGGCGCCATCGACCCCACCCGCGACCACGAACTGCGTGTCGTCGAGTTTCTAGCCTTGCTGATTTGCAAGCTCGTAGGCCATGAGCTCGCTGCCCGAACCGAATCGAGAGATAGCAAACTTTTTGCCCTCGAGTTCGGCGATGTTGTTCTGCGTCGCTTTTGCCGCCACATGGATACCCCAACGCAGCGGGCTGGTGACGAACGCGCTGTGCAGTCGGATCCTGCTGCCCCGGCCAATGGCAGTGACGCCGCCTTCGGTGAGGACGGTTGCCAGGTCGATGGCTCCGTCCTCGAGCGCTCCGACCAGTGCACCGGTGCCACCGTCAAAGTTGGTGAACGTGACCTCGACCCCGAGGTGGGCAAAGGCGTTGTCTTCGAACGCTCGCAGCCACGGAAGGTTGAATGGCTCGTGAACGCCGCCTACTCGCAGAACTCTCATGCGCACAGGTTCGCCTCAACCGCTTGGATCAACAACAGTCCGGCTCTACTTTCTGCCACCGGCTCAGGATGTATAAACCCACATCGCGAAGAGTGATGCCGTGTTCGTGCTGCAAGGGGTTCACAGCTGTGGGCTTAGCTGAGGGCGGTGAGAGCTGCTTCGGTGGCGTCGAGGTCAGCCTTGAGCGCAGCGAGTTGGGCTCGGGTTTCGTCGACGAGATGGGCGGGTGCATTGTCGACATACCCGGCGTTGGAAAGACGGCCTTCGAGCCCTTTGACCTGGCCGCGTAACTCGTTGGCCTTCTTGGTGAGGCGATCGATCTCGGCTCCAGCATCGGCGGCATCGACCATGTCAGACAGGCCGAGCTGTTTGCCTTCGAACACCAGAGGGCTGGCGCCAGCGGGAGCGTCGCCGATCTCGACGAGTGCGATACCGGCGAGTGATTCGACGTAGCCGTCGGCCATGGCGATCAACGGCGACAGCGCCAGCGGAATGTGTAGCGTGACCATGCGTCGAGGTTTGACCTGCTGTTCGGCCCGCACGACACGGATCGCTGCCACAAGTGCGTCGGCCCGTTCGAATTCGGCGATCACGGTTGTGTCGGCGGTCTCGGGGGCGACGACTGGCCAAGGAGCAGTTGCGAGCAGGTCGCAGGCGGGCAGCGTGAGCGCTGCTACCTCGCCGGTACGGACCTGGCTCACGTGTGGCCAGAGTGTCTCGGTCACGAACGGGCACACGGGGTGCAAAATGCGGAGCACCGCATCGAGCACCGCTGCCAAAACGACCTGTTGGTCAGGATCGTCGTCGATGGTGGCTTTCACTGCCTCGAGATAACGGTCGCAGACATCACGCCAGATGAAGTCGTACAACGTGTTTGCGACCTCGTTGAAGTGGTACGTCTCGAATGCATGCTCAAGCGAGGCAACGGTCTGATGAAGACGAGCAAGGATCCAACGGTCGGCAAACCGGGCGTTGCCCAGGTTCACGACTCGGTCGGTGTTGTCCTGACCCTCGAGGCGGCCGAGTGCGAAACGGGTTGCGTTCCACACCTTGTTCGAGAAGTTACGACCACCGTCGAACTTGGACGATGTGTTGCGAGCCAACGGAATGTCGGCAGTAGGCACGGCTGTGCCGGTCGCCACGCCGTAGGCCGACACCATCTGCTTGGACGGATCGCTTGGCGACTTCTGGATGGGGGCTGCGACCGTATGTCCAGCCGTCGTAGTGATGTACTCGGGTGTAAATGCCTCGTCGGTGTGGGGGCACACCATGTCGACGGGCATGCGGACGTCCTGGGTGTCGGTCGTCATCTGCACCAACGTGTAACGCATTGCATCGGCGCCGTGGCTGTAGATGATGTCGCGTGGGTCCACGCCATTACCCAGGCTCTTGGACATCTTCTGACCATGGCCGTCTTGGACCATCGCATGGATGAAGACGTCGTTATAGGGCACCTGACCGTCGAGGAAGTACCGGTTGAACATGACCATGCGGCTGACCCACAAGGTGATGATTTCGCGCGCGGTCGACAACACCGATGTGGGGTTGTAACTCTGGAGCAGACCCACCGTTTCCGGGAAGTCTTCGGGGAATGGCCAGCCCATGGTGGACATCGGCCACAGACCAGACGAGAACCAGGTGTCGAGTACGTCAGGATCGCGGGTGTAACCAGCCGCTTCGACTGCTGTCACGAGTTCGGTTTCGCCAGTGGTATTCGGGGCTTCGGACCGACGCAGCGTGGCATCGGGTGGAATGCAGATCGCTTCTTCGATCTCGGTGGTGGTGACTCGTCGGGCGTAGTGGGCGGCCCCCATCGGGTTCCACTGCGAGTCGACGCGGACCGCTTCGTCGATGCCAACCCGCTCGAGTGCTTCGACGACTTCTGCCGATGCATCGGCTTCGTTGACAAGGCGCATCCATACCGGGATCTGGTGGCCCCACCACAGTTGACGGCTGATGCACCAGTCGCGGATGTTTTCGTGCCATGCCTGATAGGTGCGGGCGTACCGATCAGGGAAGAACCGAAGTTCGCCGTCGCCTGGCATTTCAGTCGATCGCTCGGACACATCGGCAGGCAGGTCGGGCGCTTGGTCAGGGGTCTGGGCTCGAAGAGCAGAGCCGCGGAGTCGGTCGTCGGTTACCGAGACGTACCACTGGTCGCTGAGCCACGGCTCGATCGCAACATGGCTGCGATAGCTGTGTCCAACAGAGTGCGAGTAGTCGCGGACCTCGGCCAACAACTCGTTGGCGTCGAACCATTCGACGATGGCCGTGCGTGCATCTTCGCGGCTCATACCCACAAATTGGCGGGCCTCGTCGCTGATATCGTCCCAACCGTACTGGTCGCTGATGGCGCCGTCGGGACCCATGATGTTGATGACCGGCAGCTCGTGGCGAAGGCCGATGTCCCAGTCGTTTTGGTCGTGTGCCGGAGTGACCTTGAGGAAGCCGCTGGCGTATTGCGCCTTGGTATCGCCCTCGGGGTCTGCCATCACCACATAGTCGTCGCCAACGATGGGAATGCGGCGGCCAACGATGGGTAAGACGACGTACTTGCCGATGACAGCTTCGGCCTGCGGGTCGTCGGGATTCACGGCGATTGCCGTGTCTCCGAGCATCGTTTCTGGTCGGGTCGTGGCCACGGTGACATGGCCGCTGCCGTCTTCGAGCGGATATCGCAGATACCACATGTGGCCGTCGATGTCTTCCATCTCGACCTCGTCGTCGGACAACGCGGTGCGGGTCGCCGGGTCCCAGTTGACCAGCCGTTTACCGCGGTAGATAAGTCCATCGTCGAAGAGTTTGAAGAATGCGTGGCGCACGGCGGTCGCACACATGTCGTCCATGGTGAACCGAGTTCGTTCCCAGTCACATGACGCGCCCATGGCCTTGAGTTGTTCGAGGATGGTTGCCTCGTATTCGTCCTTCCACGCCTGGGTGGTCTCGACGAATGCTTCGCGCCCCATATCGAGTCGTTTGATGCCATCGGCCAGGAGTCGCTTCTCGACAACGGTCTGGGTGGCAATGCCAGCATGGTCAGTGCCAGGCATCCACAAGGTTGGTTTGCCCAACATGCGGTTGAAGCGGATGAGCACATCCTGCAACGTGTTGTTGAGCGCATGGCCAAGGTGGAGCGCGGCCGTGACGTTCGGTGGCGGGATCACCACGGAGTAGGTGTCAGTCCCCGCGTCGACAGGCATGGCATGGAATGCGTGTGCCGCGTCCCACTTGGCGGTGACCGCAGCCTCGGCATCGGCCGGGACGTAGGCTTTTTCAAGCTCGCTCATAGGTCCGCAAGGGTAATTGAGAACACCCTGGAATGGTCGGGCCTTATCGATGCCAGGTCATTGTTTCGTGATCTCGTCAGCTCTCTCACTGCACCAGATTGATCGTGGAGCCCGCGAACCAGCGTTCGCCTAGAGTCGAGGCATGCGCTTTCGTGCCCTGCGGTTTCTGGGTCTGCGGTTTCTGGGTCTCGTTGCGGTGCTCATTGTCCTTGCCGGATGTGCGGCCGGCAACGGCACATACTCACCCGGGGATACCGCGGGCTTCTTCACGGGGATCTGGCATGGCTGGATCGCTCCGTTTGCGCTGGTTGGTCACGTCTTCGACGGTGATATTCGCATCTATGAGCCGAATAACGACGGCATTTGGTGCGACGTGGGTTTCTACGTGGCAGTGATCTCTGGCTTTGGAAGCCTGTCGTTGCGTCGCACCTCGAAACGGCAGCGTCGCAACGTTCGTGATGACGATCGACCGGGCCAACACAGCTGATTACAGGTGGCGAAGGTGCATCGTTTCGTTGAAGCTGTCGAGTCCCCAGATATCCAACGTTGAGGAACCACGCACTCGAGTCAGCCCGGTGTAGTGAGCATGAAAGTCTCGAGGCCCTGGCTCGAAACCGAGCACGGTCGACAGGAATGTTGTGGTGACCATGCCATGGCAGAAGACGGCCACGGTTTGACCCGGGTGGTTGTTCCGGACCTTGGTGAAGGCGCGTATGACCCGTTCGTTGAACACGTGGCGGCCTTCGGGTCGGTAGAGGTAGTCGGGATCGTCGCTTATCCGATCTTTGAAGAAGCCCATGTTCTCTTCGGTTCGCATATAGGCCCCGGCCTGCCAGCCAGCCTCCTTCAGGTCATCGTCGAGTTCAGGTTCGATGCCCAGTCGTTTACAGAGAGGCAGCGCGGTTTGGTGAGCCCGAAGCATTGGACTTGCGACGACATGGTCGATCTGTTCGCCGCTGAGATAGTCGCCAATGGATTGCGCCTGCGAGATACCGAGTTCGCTCAGCGGCGGATCGCCATCACCACCGGACTTGGATTCGTCGTGAGGTTGGCCGTGGCGGATAACGAGGATGTGCATGGGTTGTTCAAAGTTCCTGTAGGCCGATTTCGCGGCCGCGGTCGCCGACCGCCTGCACGAACAGATCTGGTTCGTCATTGCTAACGACGGTCTGAGAGATGTTCATGCGGTGATCGGAGGTGGTCAGATGGATGAGCCGTTTGTGCAGGGTTGCTTCGGTGAAGTCTGCCCACTGAAGTTCAACACTGGTGCGATGTAGCTCGTGTTCGAGTTTGCCGATCCGAGTCAACACGCCGCTGCCGCGCTTTTCAAAAAGCAGCATCCGATGTTCGGTTACGACTAGCCACTGTGCACCCAGCAGTCGGTGTGATCCAAGTGTGCTCGTCAGTCCGTATCGCTCGATATACCGAGCGAGCACACTGGAGGCCGACGCCGTGCGAGGACCTTTCACACCCTTGATAGCGAACGCCGCTTCGATTCGGGTGTCGGGCGAAATACGGCTTGCGAACTTGCGGCGCAGTCGGTCATTCGGCATCACGACACTCGAACGTAGTGGGCGGCGGGCATCAGGTTGGTCCTCAGCGGTGACGTTCCCGGAGCTGCACAGCGATCTCCGGTCCAACGAGGCCTCGTAGCTCGGCGTGGAGCGACTCGCCTACGGTGACGTCGCCCACGAAGGCCGATGCCAACGCTTCGTCGTCGCCGCCCTTATTCGTGCAGCACCAGGCCATAGATTCTAGGCCACCGTCCCAGTCGGGGCGTTTCCACGGTCGCAACGTCTTTGAGCCATCGTCGTGGTGGTCGACCTTGAGCGGTGCCTGCCAACAGATCGATGGTTTGTATTCGATCGGGTTCTCGTCGTCCTGCATCGCCGCCAGGTGCAATGCGCACCCCTCGCCGCCAGCGAATCCGGGTCGGTTGTGAAAGATACATGCGCCGTCGATGACTCGCGTGTTTGTGCGATTCTCATCGCTGAAGACACCCCCTTCGAAGGCGGCATTGGAGTACTGGAAGATCGAGTCATCGATCGTCAGGCCGAGCGCTGCGATTCGAAGCGCCTCGTCCTCATCGATCATCTGGGCGCCGACCGAGCAACATCCCTGGTTCAGGTCCGACGATGCCCGCTCGAGGATCCCTTCGCAGCCGTTGTTCCAGATGCACGTCCAGTTCGAGTCGATGAAGCCGACGTCGATCTCCCATCGGGTCCCGTCGATTGGATCAACAAAGGTCTCGAAGCGGCTGGCTGATTGCTCGGTCACCTCTGCAGTATTCCCTAATGCAACCCGGTCGGTAACTATCCATGCAAGGCTCGGGTATGGAACAAGACCATGAGCCGAGGATCGCCGTCTATCTCGACTACGAGAACCTTGCTATTGGTGCTCGCGAGAACCTGGGTGTGGCCTTCGATTTTGCCAACGTTGCCGACGCTCTTGCCGAGCGGGGACGCGTCATTGTGCGAAAGGCCTACGCGGACTGGTCGTACTTCGACAAAGACCGTCGCATGCTCACCCGTCATCAGGTCGAACTCACCGACATCCCCCAAAAGATGGGTGGCAGTCGCAAAAATGCAGCAGACATCAAGATGGCGATTGATGCGGTCGAGCTCGCCCTCGAACGGAAATATATTTCCACGTTTGTCATTTGCACCGGTGACAGCGATTTGAGTCCGCTCGTGCATAAATTGCGCGAGTTTGACCGAACCGTGATTGGTGTCGGTGTCAAGGGATCTACATCGAACTTGTTGCCTCCGGCATGCGACGAGTTCTTGTTCTACGACAATCTTGTGGATACTTCGCAGCCGCCTTCAACCGAGCGAAAACACTCAACACCAGGCGATCTATCGCTTGTCATCACCACGCTCGCAGGTCTCGAAGAGTCGACGTCGGGTCCGGTGCGGGGGTCAGCACTCAAGCGGGCAATCCTGCGCAAGGAACCCACATTCAATGAAGCAGATCTTGGGTTCCGGGGCTTCGGCGGCTTGTTGCGAGGGCTGGTCGACCGAGATTTGGTCACGCTTGATGGATCGGGTGACCCGATCGTGTCGATCGCTGGCAGCGGCGCACTCGAGGCTGCCGACACGTTGCTCACGACGGTGGTGGGTGATGCCAAGAGTGTTCCTTATACCGGATTGAAGCAGGCACTTCTGAAGGCCGACAACAGCTTCTCCGAAGCCAACTTGGGCTTCCGTAACTTCGGCAGTTTCGTTCGGTCTGCTGAAGCCCGCGATCTGATCAAGGTGACCGGCAAGAACGACGACCGTGTTGTCAAGCTCGCCCCCAAGACGCGATCGAACCGTCGATGAAACCGCCGGTAGGGCCCAAGCCATCAAATCAAAGCGAGTGCGATCCGAACGGTCCGTGCAGCTGCCACTATCAAGTGATCGGCTTTATCAGCGGCGACCTTGGGCTGGGCGAAGCAGGGCGTCACAGCCTGCGGCGCATGGGGCATTTGGGTATCCCCACGACCACCATCGACATCGACACTGGGGATCACCGCAGCGGGCAAAACCAGGAGTTCGCTGGTGCCATAGAAAGCCCGCCGCATCAGTGGCGTGGCCGCATTAATCTATTTCACCTCAATCCAACGGAATTCGAGAGGCTCGTGCTGCGGCAGCATCCCAGGATTCCCTTGGTCTCCAAACTCAATGTGATTGTCCCCTTCTGGGAGATCCCTGTTTTGCCCGAAGATTGGCTGACACAACTCATCGCGATGGACTGCGTGCTGGCTCCAACCCGCTTCATCCAGGACATCGTTTCCCAGCACTGCCCGGGCAAGTACGTCATCCATTACCCGCAGAAGGTGGACGTCAGCGAACCAGCGATAGCGAACCGTCCACGCTTTGGCGTGCCCGAGGGGGCTTTCGTATTCCTCTGCGCCTTTGATGCCATGAGCGATGCGGCGCGCAAGAATCCATGGGCCGTGATCACTGCCTTCAAGAAGGCTTTCACCAGCGATGAGGGGTTTCATCTCGTCATTAAGGTGGCCAATCCCCAATTCGATGGGGTTGGCGAGAAACTACGGCAAAAATTCGCCGGGGATTCACGCATCCAGTTGATTGGGGAGATGCTGCCGCAAGATGAACTCCGTCAACTCTATGCGAGCTGCGATGCTCTGGTCTCGCTCCACCGCTCCGAAGGCCTTGGCTTCATCATTATGGAGATGATGGCACAGGCCAAGCCCTGCATCGTCACGGGGTGGTCAGGCAATATGGACTTCACCACCGAGGAGAACTCCTGCCTGGTTGACTTCAAAATGGTCCCGATGGAATCTAACCACCCGGCTTATCGAGCCGTCGCTCAGACTCCGGGCGTCCAGTGGGCAGATGCCGACATAGACTCGGCTGTAGGCTGGATGAGAAAACTCGCTGCGGACCCCGGACTATGCAAGCGCATCGGCACGCAAGCCCGTCAGACTATGATCGAGATGTCGGCAGACGACTGCGCCGAGGTATTCGCAAAACTCGATGCCATGTCCCGGGGAGACTTCAAGCGGCCAACCGCCACCCGAGCTCACCTCCGAAGACTCCGACGCAAACACTTTGGCAGAACCATCAAGCGGTTCCTTCGCGGCAAGAATTGGGAGAGAAAACGCAAACGCGTTCGAATTTCATCAAGGCGCCACAGACCCAGGGCCTGACTCATTCTGCAGGTGTCATCCTTCTCGACCACTCGCCCACGGGGCATGAGTTGGGTCGCGCCAATCCTGCCCTTGTTCACGATGTCCGGAATCTCGATCGCCCGGATTACGCGCTGCTGCCCGCAATCCGGCAGTGGCGACTGCGTCGGCAGACTGCCATAGGACGTCCGAAAGCTGCGATGTTTCGAACTCGGCACGATCCTGAAATTCAGCACGTGTCAGGCTGGGTTGCAAACATGCGACACCAACGCCTGTGCCGCTCATCTCCTCGTGGAGTGACTGGCTGAACGAGGTGACGAACGCTTTCGCAGCGGCATAAATGGCGCTCGTGGGTGCAAGCAGCCATCCGGTTATCGACGACACGTCCAAAATTTGGCCATTGGCGCGCTCGGCCATCGCTAGTGCTGCGGTGTGTGACAGGTGAACTAGGGCCGACACGTTTACGTCGATCATTCCCTGCCGGGATCCAAACTGGTTGGTCACCGATGTTCCCCGTCACGCCGAAGCCAGCGTTGTTGACGGGTAGATCGATCGGGTCGTCCATAGCGAAAACTCGCGGGGCAACATGTTCGACTGCTGTGGGATCGGAGAGGTCGGCTACCAGAACCAGGCAATCAACGTCGACCGATGTCGTGAGGTCATGGAGACGGTGCTCGCCTCGAGTGACAACCACCAGTGCGGTGCCTTCTTTGGCTAGTTGGGTAGCCAGTGCCGGCCGGTCCCATTCGACGCTCCCGTGACCAATGCACGCATGAAGGCTATGTCACCAAGTTAGCGCCGGGACTGCCAGGGACGGCCTAGCACTGCCAGCGCTGGTGGGCATGCGTGTCGCTCCGGTACGGTCACTTCTCATGACCGACGCTGTGCTGGACCAATTGCGGGACCTTGGAGTCGACTACGAGCTTGTGCTGTGTGATCCGGATCTGGCCGACACTGCGCAGTTCTGCGAGGCATATGGTTTTTCGATGGACGATTCGGCCAACGCAATCGTTGTCGCCGGCAAAGCTGATCCACCGGTGTTTGCGATGTGCCTGGTGCTGGCCGACAGTCGGCTCGACGTGAACAAGGTCGTGCGTAAGAAGCTCGGTGTGCGTAAGTGCTCGTTCGCCACCGCTGACCAGACGATCGAAATGACCGGCATGCAGATCGGTGGTGTTACCCCATTTGGAACGACCTCGCCGTTGCCGTTGTGGATCGACGCTCGGGTCATGACCCGCGACAATCTCATCATCGGCGGCGGTAGCCGTGACCGAAAGCTGCTCGTTCCGCCAGCAACCCTGGCTGCGCATCCACATGCAGAAGTCATCGAAGGTCTCGCCAAGGTCATCGAGTCCTAACCCCGCCCCCGGTCACGTGGGGTCAGACCCCAGGTGACGAGGGGTCTGACCCCAGGTGACGAGGGCGTCCGTTTTTGGTGCGGAGTGCGTGCGGAATGAGACGCAAGGTGGTCGAGCGCTAGCTGGTGCCAGAGTTTGGTTGGCCGCAGCGGATCCGGTTGCCGTCGGGGTCAACGATTTCCAGTTCGCGGGCCCATGGTGCTTGCTCGACGGTCTGGCCAACGGCGTCGGCGATTGCGTCGATGTCCTGAACCCAAAAGTAGGCCAGCGATCTTTTTGGTGCATCGCCCGTGTGCTCGGACAGGTGAAGCTGCACGTTGCCTCGCAGCAGGAACGCGTAGACAGGCAGGTCGGCAGCGAATTGATGGGTGCCCTCGAGGACAAATCCGACCCGCTGATAGAACGCAATCGCCTTGGCGGCATCTTTGACCCGAAAGATCGGCACCATTTGGTCACTCACTGGCCTGAACCTATACGGCTGTCGCCGCCGGCGCGTGTGGCTGCGGCAACGGTGGCTGCCAGAGTCACGGGATCTCCGGTGTAGGAACCGATGCTGAGCCGAATGAAGTCATAGTTGATCGCATCGACAAGGAACGGCCGACCAGGTGCTGCGCCGATGCCGTGAGCGGCCAGATAGATCACCGCGCTCTGTTCGTCGCGCACCGGAAGTGCCATATTCAGCCCGGCGCCGACCGGGATCACCACACCATGTGATCCGAGCGCGTTGACAAAGAGGGTTCGCCGCTGTTTATACGTTGATGCTGCGAGTGCCACCTGGGCTTCGATCTCGGGGTCAGTCAACATCTCAAGCAGAATCTGCTGGGTTAGTCGACTGGTCCACGATGGCCCGAGCGAACGTCGTCGTTCAAGTTGGCGAATGGGAGCTGCCGCCCCGCCGATGGCGGCTATACGCAGGTCCGGCCCGTGGGATTTGGAGTAGGAATGGATCAGCAGGCTGCGGCCTGGCCGTAGTGCGGAGACAGATGCGAGAGCAACACCGGCAGCGTCGCCAGAGTGGTCGTCTTCGATGACCCAGGTTTCTGGTCCTAACAGCGCAGCGATGGCCTGGGCTCGGGTCGCGGACATGGTGATGCCGCTGGGGTTATGGGCTCGGGGTTGCAGGATGACGGCTCGAGGATTTGCCTGCACCGCGGTCCGAAGTGAATCGACCTGCATGCCTTCGTGATCGAGTGTCACGCCGATAACTTCGGCACCTGCGAGTTCGAGCATGTCGAGTAGTGGGGGAAAGGTCGGTTGTTCGACCACGACCGCGTCGCCGATCTGGACCAGTGCGCCGATGAGCCGGTCAAGAGCATCTTGCGCGCCATCGACGACGGTGAGATGTTCAGGGCTGAATGGCCACCGCCGTCGCAGTTCGGCTTCGAGTTCGGGAAGCACGGGCGCATCGAGATAACTGCCCACGGCGACCTTGGCGTGAATGCGGTGCAAGATGATGCCTATGTCGGGCAGCAGCTCCGGGTCAGGAGTACCCGTACTCAGGTCAATGTCGAGTGTGCCCTGGGGAACTGGCACTTGCCAATAGCGGCCCTCGATCGAACCGCGCGATGTTCGTACGGTGGTGCCCCTGCGACGATCGGTCGAGATCACGCCGTGATTCTGCATTAACCGCCATGCGGCCGAGATCGTGCTCGAACTCACGCCCAGGGTGCCAGCGACCGAACGGACTGTCGGTAGCTGATCGCCGGGTTTGATCATGTTGGCAGAGATCAAACCGCTGATGGTTCGTGCAATCCCTTGGGCGCTGGTGTCGGCGACCTGTTCGCGGATCATCGCCAACACTGGGTTGGGTGTCACTGGGTTGGGTGTCACTGGGTTGGGTGTCACTGGGTTGGGTGTCACTGCTCGCCATCGGATCTTTGTAAACGCGCCATGAATAGTTTTGTATACAACAAAACGACGCTTGTATGGCACAGAACCCGTGTCTATGGTCCGGAGCGAAGGCTACAGATGACGAAAGTCGGGGGACACAATGACCACGGTCAAAGCCGCACTCGTGCAAACTGCATGGACGGGTGACAAGGAGTCGATGATCGACTTGCACGAGCAGTACATGCGCGAAGCTGCAGCCCAAGGCACACAAGTCATGTGTTTCCAGGAGCTCTTCTACGGCCCGTATTTCTGCCAGGTGCAAGACGCGGCGTTCTACGACTACGCCGAGTCCATTCCTGATGGCCCAACCGTGAAACGTTTCCAGGCACTGGCTGCGGAGCTCGGCATGGTGCTGGTGCTCCCCATGTACGAAGAAGAACAGCCCGGCATTTTATACAACGCCGCTGCAGTGATTGATGCCGACGGGAGCTACCTGGGTAAGTACCGCAAGACTCACATCCCCCAGGTGAAAGGTTTCTGGGAGAAATTCTACTTCCGCCCCGGCAACCTGGGCTACCCGGTCTTCGATACCGCCGTCGGCAAGGTCGGCGTCTACATCTGTTACGACCGCCACTTCCCCGAAGGCTGGCGTGAACTCGGCTTGGCCGGCGCCCAGATTGTGTTCAACCCGTCGGCCACAAGTCGGGGTTTGTCGTCGTACCTATGGGATATCGAACAACCCGCTGCAGCGTGCGCCAACATGTACTACATCGGCGCGATCAACCGAGTCGGCATCGAACCACTCGGTGACAACGACTTCTACGGCACGTCGTACTTCGTTAATCCTCGTGGCCAATATGTCGACGAACGGGCGTCAAACGAAAACGAGGAGCTCATCGTGCGTGACTTGGATCTCGAAGTGATCGAGGAAACTCGTAATCAGTGGGCCTTCTATCGAGACCGCCGTCCCGACATGTACACGACGATCGCAGCGAACTGATGGGTGCCAACGCCGACCTGGCCAAACGGTACGCAGCAGTTCTACCCGCCTACACCACGCCTCTCTACGAGGATCCAATCTCGATTGACCGAGGTGAAGGCAGCTTTGTCTTCGACCTCGAGGGCAACAAATACATGGACTGGTTCGGCGGCGTGCTGACCACCATGGTTGGCCATAGCCAGCCCGATGTGGTGGCCGCAGTGCAGGCTCAAGCCGCGAAGGTCATGCATACCTCCACGCTGTATCTCAGTGAACCGATGATCGAGTTTGCCGAAGAGGTCGCAGCAGTTTCGGGTATCCCCGATGCCAAGGTGTTCTTCACCACCAGCGGTAGCGAAGCGAACGACACCGCATTGCTGCTGGCCACGCACTACCGCAAGTCCAACGAAGTGCTGGCCATGCGCAACAGCTATCACGGTCGGTCGTTCACGACCCAAGCGATCACGTCGCACCGATCATGGTCGAACACCGCAGTGTCTGGCCTGTCAGTCAACTTCGTGCAGGGTCCTTACAAACTCCGCAGTCCCCACCACGATGCCGATGACGAGGGTTACACCCAGGCGTGTGTTGCTGATCTGGTGCAGGTCATCGACATGATGACAGCGGGCGACGTAGCGTGTCTGATCGCCGAACCCATCCAGGGTGTTGGCGGTTTCGCCACACCGCCCGACGGCTTCTTCGGTGCCATGCACAAGGTCCTTGACTCACACGGCATCTTGTTCGTGAGCGACGAAGTTCAGACCGGTTGGGGTCGCACCGGCGACCACTTCTGGGGCTACCAAGCTCACGGCATCGTGCCCGACATGTTGACCTTCGCCAAGGGCGTCGGCAACGGCATCACCCTGGCCGGGATCGTTGGCCGACCCGAAGTCATGGACTGTCTTCCTCACCTGTCGTTCTCCACATTCGGCGGCAACCCACTGTCGACAGCAGCGGGTCTTGCCACCTTGCGATATGTCAAGGAAGCCGACTTGCAAGGCAACGCCAAAGCCCGTGGTCAACAGATGAAGGAAAGGTTGTCCCCCGTTGTAGAGGGCGCCGACTGGATCGCCGAGCTCCGAGGCAAGGGTCTGATGCAGGCCATCGAGACCGTGCACGCCGGCAGCATCGAGCCAGATGCCAAGGCGGCCAAAGTGCTGCTCGAGCGAGCCAAGGACAACGGCCTGTTGATCGGCAAAGGTGGCCTCTATGGCAATGTGCTGCGGCTCACCCCAATGCTCAATATCACCGAGCAAGAAATGGACCAAGGCCTCGACGCCCTGATCGCAGCGATTGCCAGCGTGTAGGGCAGTGTCTAACCGCTCCGCTCGGGCCGACGTTCGTCGGACATGGTGGCCAGCCATGTGGTGCGACTCCTTCGTCGCTCGCTGCTCGCTCGTCCCTCGCTCCTGCCTGTCGGGACCGTAGGCGGGTATGGCTCGGACAGCCGCAGCGAATTGTTACCTCCCCCTGGGGACGTAACAATTCGATTAATGACAAGATCTATGGATAGCAAGCAACTGGGGAGAATGACATGACGATGTTAATCAAGGGCGGAACGGTTATCTCGACCACCGGGGCTGACCCGGCCGAGGTGCTCGTCGACGGCGAGACCATCATCGCGCTCATGTCTCCTGGGTCTGATCCAGCAATGGCGGCCGAACGTGGTGCCGAACGAGTCATCGACGCAACCGGAAAATATGTCATCCCTGGCGGCGTCGATGTGCACACCCATATGGAACTGCCCTTTGGGGGCACGAATGCGAGCGACGACTTCGAGACCGGCACCAGAGCCGCGGCATGGGGCGGCACCACCACCATCATCGACTTCGCGTCGCAACAAACCGGCGAGAACGTGCGCACCTGTTTTGATGACCGCATGGCGCTGGCCGAGGGCAACTGCGCGGTCGACTACGGCTTCCACATGATCATCGGTGGGGTCGACGACACGTCACTCAAAGAGATGGACATCTTGGTCCGCGAAGGCGTCACCAGCTTCAAGTTGTTCATGGCCTATCCCGGTGTGTACCTGAGCGACGACGCCCAGATCCTGCGGGCCATGCAACAGTGTGCAGGCAATGGCGGCATGATCATGATGCATGCCGAGAACGGCATCGCCATCGACCTGCTCGCAGAACAGGCCGTGGAACGAGGCGAGACTGCACCCGTCAACCACGGCTTGGTGCGCCGAGCCGAGCTCGAAAGCGAAGCAACTCACCGTGCCATTCAGCTGGCCAAGGTTGGCGCCTCACCGTTGTACATCGTGCACTTGTCGGCCAGCGAGGCACTCGAACAGGTGGCGATTGCTCGGGGTAAGGGCGGCAACGTGTTCGCCGAGACGTGCCCGCAATACTTGTATCTCACGCTCGAGGATCACCTTGGAGCGCCGGGTTTCGCCGGTGCGGGTTATGTCTGCAGTACACCGCTGCGTACCAAACACGAACACCACCAGGCCGACCTTTGGAATGGGCTTCGCACCAACGACCTAAGCGTCGTAAGCACCGATCATTGCCCGTTCTGCATGAAGGACCAGAAGGAACTGGGCCTCGACGACTTCCGGGCCATCCCAAATGGCATCGGCGGGGTCGAGCACCGTATGGACCTGATCTATCAAGGTGTCGTCCAGGGCGAGATCTCGTTGCCACGGTGGGTGGAGTTATGTGCGACTACACCAGCTCGCATGTTTGGCATGTACCCGAAGAAAGGCGTCCTGGCCCCGGGCAGCGATGCCGACATCGTGCTCTATGACCCCACTGCCACATGGAACATCAGCGTCGACAACCACCACATGAACATGGACTACTCGGCATACGAGGGCCAAGAGATCAACGGCCATGTAGACACGGTCATGTCGCGGGGCAAAATCATCATTGAAAACGGCACCTACTTGGGCACAAAAGGCGACGGCAAATACCAACCCCGCGGCCTGTCCTCCTACCTCATCTAGAACTCTCCACCTTTCTGAACTGTTTGAGTGAAATCGTCGCCCAAACGGTTCAGAAACGTCTGAAGGAAACACGAACTTATGGAAACAATTCATCATCTGATCGACGGCGTTGCGAGTCCGAGTGCGTCGGGTGTGACCAAGCCGGTCTTTAATCCTGCGACCGGTGAGCAGACCGCCTCGTTGGCAATGGCCAGCTTGGCCGAAGTCGATGCCGCAGTGGCATCGTCACAGGCGGCGTTCCAGGAATGGCGCCACGTGAGCTTGGCTCGCCGGATCAAGCTGATGCACGCCTTCCGCAATCTGCTCGAAGCCAATCAGGCCGAGGTTGCTCGGCGGCTCACGGCCGAACACGGCAAGGTCACAAGTGATGCCCTGGGCGAGGTCGCCCGTGGTCTCGAGAACATCGAATATGCGTGTGGTATTGCCGAGATGCTCAAGGGTGCGTACAACGAATCGGCTTCCTCTGGGGTCGACGTGTACTCCGTGCGTCAGCCACTCGGTGTAGTTGCTGGCATCACGCCATTCAACTTCCCGGCGATGGTCCCGTTGTGGATGATCCCGAACGCGATCGCTACCGGAAACACGTTCATCCTCAAACCCAGCGAACGCGACCCGTCGGCTCCGCTGTTTATTGCTGAACTGGCCCAAGAAGCAGGTTTCCCTCCAGGAGTCCTGAATGTTGTGAACGGCGACAAGCTGGCGGTGGACCGACTGCTCGAACATCCCGACGTCAAGGCCGTCAGTTTTGTTGGGTCAAGCCCGATTGCCCACTATGTGTACGAAACCGGTTCGAAACACGGCAAACGTGTCCAGGCACTCGGTGGGGCCAAGAACCACATGATCGTGCTGCCCGATGCTGACATTGATCTTGCTGCCGATTCAGCGGTGAGCGCGGCTTACGGTTCGGCTGGAGAACGTTGCATGGCGATCTCCGTCGTAGTTGCCGTGGGCGACGTCGCAGACCCATTGGTCGATGCGATCAAGGTTCGCATGGACAAATTGGTCATCGGCGACGGTACCGACCCGTCCAGCGAGATGGGGCCGCTCATCACCGAAGAAGCACGCGACCGGGTCAATGACTATGTCGGCCAAGGTGCAGCGGCCGGCGCAACGGTCGTGGTCGATGGCCGCGATACGCAGTTCAACAACAACGGGTTCTTCACTGGCGTGACGTTGCTCGACAATGTGACCACCGAAATGTCGGTCTACCAGGATGAGATCTTCGGGCCGGTCCTGAGCGTGGTGCGGGTCGACACGTACCAGCAGGGCGTGAAGCTGATCGAAGACAACCGGTGGGGCAACGGAGCTGCCATCTTCACCCGCGACGGTGGTGCGGCTCGCCGCTTCCAAGAAGAAGCTGACGCTGGCATGGTTGGCATCAATGTCCCGATCCCTGTGCCCGTTGGTTACCACTCGTTTGGCGGCTGGAAGGACTCGCTTTACGGCGACACCACCATGTATGGCCCCGAAGGCGTCAAGTTCTATACCAAGGCCAAGGTGATCACGAGTCGGTGGCCAGACCCATCGACGAGTTCGGTCGACCTGGGTTTTCCAACGAACGACTAAACACCGAGACCGTCCGAGATCACCGAGACCGAGCGATTGACTACTAGGAGGCTGAATCATGGAATTTGGCGTAGTACTGCAAACTGACCCACCGGCATGGCGGGTCGTCGACCTGGCTGTGCAAGCCGAGAAACTCGGCTTTACGTATGGCTGGACGTTCGATAGCCATGTGTTGTGGCAAGAGCCATACGTGATCTATAGCCAGATGCTCTCGGCCACCAAACGCATGATTGTTGGTCCCATGGTGACCAATCCTGGTAGCCGCAACTGGACCGTTACCGCGTCACACTTTGCGACACTGAATGACATGTTCGGCAATCGCACGGTGTGCGGTATTGGTCGAGGTGACTCGGCTATGCGTGTGCTCGGCCATACGCCGGCCAAGCTGTCGACGCTCGCTGAATCCATGAAGGTGATCAAGGGCCTGGTCGAAGGTCGAGAGGTCACCTACAACGGCACGCAGCAGCAGTTCCCGTGGAGCAAGGGCGGCGAGATCGACATCATGATGGCGGCGTATGGCCCGAAGGCGCTACATCTTTGTGGCAGCGAGACCGACGGCGTGATCCTGCAGTTGGCTGATCCGGTCATCTGCGAGTGGATGATCGCTGCGGTACGTAAGGCGGCCGAGGAAGCGGGCCGTGACCCGGATGCACTCAAGATCTGTGTAGCAGCACCGGCGTATGTCGGCGACGACATCGAACACCAGCGAGATCAGGTCCGATGGTTTGGTGGCATGGTCGGCAATCATGTCGCTGATCTTGTTGACCGGTATGGCGAGAGCAGCGCCATTCCTCAGGCGTTGACCGACTACATCAAGGGTCGCCAAGGTTACGACTACGCCGAACATGGCAAGTCGAACAGTACCCATGTCGATTTTGTCCCCGACGAGATCATCGACCGGTTCTGCATCCTGGGCAACGAGGCAACTCATATTGCTCGACTCAAGGAGCTCGAAGCGTTGGGTGTTGACCAGTTCGCCATCTATCTGATGCACGATCAAAAGGATGAGACGCTGAACGCGTATGGCCAGCGGATCATCCCCGCATTGTGAAACCCTTCGGTCGGCCGCTGGTGAACCTGGTTCGTTAGCAAGGGTGGCTGCGTCGAAGCGTTTGTGAGTGAGCTGCGCGGCCACCAAGTCCGGTCACATGGCGGGGCACTGTTGCCGGCCGATTGAGTGTGGGGTGCGGCCACTACTCCGTCGCACCCAGCTCTAGCCGGCCTTCTCTGCCGGCCCGGACTGGGCTGCGGTGCGGGCGCCATCGATGCTGGCGGTAGTCAGATGGCGGGTCGCGAATCCGAGCAGCAGAAGTTGTCCGGCCCCGCTTGCAAACCACGGCAGGCGAAGCGCCATTTCTCGTGACGTTGCTACCTCTGCGAACAAGATGATTGCACCGCCGATGAGTGCGCCGATTGGGATGGATCCCCAGGCAAAGAATCGATAGACGCTGTTGACCCGCCCTAAGAGGTGGTCGGGAATAATGGCTTGGCGCAGCGACACCGTGATCACGTTCCACAATACGGCGACGTACATCGACGTCGTGAACATGAGCCACACGAGTGGCCACCACGACGTCAGGCCGATGATTATCGACGTGACGCCGCCCACTGTGAGTGTGGCCCACAATGATGGGCCTGAACCCAGGCGCTGAGAGACCGCGGATGCAGTCCAGCCGCCGACGATGCCACCAACGGCGCCGCCCGTGGACAGGATGGCAAACTCGGTGGGAGAGGTGAGCAGGACTTCCTGAGCGAAGAGCACCAGTGTCGCCCCGGCCACGGTGCCCAAACCATTCAACAGTCCCAGCGTGATCGCGAGTGGCCGCAGTAGCTCATGATTCCAGAGCCATCGACAACCTTCGGCGAGTTCTGATTTCCACGGACGACGTTCTGGGCGAGCTGCAGTCACGGCTTTGGGCCGGGGCAGCAGGAAGATCAGCAGCGCTGACAATGCAAAGGTGACGGCGTCAACAAAGAATGGCGCGGCAAACGCGAAGGCGAGCAGCGCTGCTCCGGCCGCGGGCCCGGCCACGGTGTTCGCAACCTGTTCGGCACTCCACATACGGCCGTTTGCCTTCTCGAGCTGCGAGTCGTCGACGAGTGACGGCATGAGTGTTTGGGCAGTGTTGTCGTAGAGCACCTCGGCGGTTCCAAGGAACAGCGTGGCTGCGAGCACGACCAGGTACAACAGAACGTTCGTCGACACGACGGCCGAGGTGTCACCGAGTTCATCGGGGCCGGGGAGCGCGCCTTGTTGGTCGAGGACCATGAGCGCTACCGCTGCGGTCAGAACTGCTCGGGCGATGTTGGCGCCGACCATAAGTTTGCGGCGTTCATAACGGTCGGTGATCACGCCAGCAGGAAGACTGAAGATCAGCCACGGCAGCCGCTGGAACACAGTGACGAGGGCAACCAGCAGCGGGTTGCGGGTCACCGCTGATGCGAGCCACGGATACGCAATTTGGCCGATGCCGTCGCCGAGATTCGAGATAGTGCTTGCCGCGAAGAGCTTGTGATATGCCCGACCGAGTTTCGGCGACTTCGTGGTGCCCACCTGTGCACCGTAGGCGGTGTGGCTGATGTCGAACCCGAAGTGACCGGAGCAATGTGTATCGACATGCCAGGACCAAGGTTCGGGTGAGGGTGAACTTCTCTAAAAGCTGCTGCGCTGTGCGAGTTCGCTGGCAAGGTCGTCGAACAACGTGACGGCGACCAGTCCGCCGACGAGGGCAACGACGGACAAGCCGATAGTCCTGACGCGGGGGTGATCGCTGATGTCACCGAATGTTGGCCATGCGACCTGCAGGGCGGTGATCACTACCAGAGGAATGAATATCCCGAGCATGTAGACAAACGTGCGCACGAGCTCAGACCATGGTTCTGCCCGGGCATTGTTCAAGACGTCACCCAGCTCACGACCTACACAGGGGATCCACGTCCAGCCAGCCAAGAAGGCCACCACGACCGTGGTAGCGAGGTCCGAGATCATGGTGTCGGTCCGCCATGCCAACACGGTCAGTGCAAGAAGGCCGAGCCCAACCACCACATGACCAACGCCACTTGGCAGCGGAGTCCACCAGCCGGTGAATCGCAACCATGCGATCAGGCTCACGGTGAGGATCCACGCAGGTACGAGCCAGATTCGGCGTCGACCCATCAGGGCAATACCAACCGCTGGAATCAGCAGCACCAGGCTGCAGGCGAGTTTGATGCTCTCGATGCCTTCGGCCAGAACATCCATTGTCAGGTCGCTGGGTTCGCAGCGGGAGGGTTCTCGATCGGGTACCGGATTGTTTCCCGGAGTTCTTCGTAGTTGCCTTCGCCGATGTGGTCATAACGAATATCACCGTTCTGGTCGATGACGTAGGTGCGGGGCCAGAAGTTGGTGGAACCCGGCTGCCATTTCCGAAAGTTCAACTTGTCGGTATCGAGCGCGATCGGCCAATTCACGCCCAGCTGGTCCGCAGCTTCGATGATGTTGTTGACGTCAGCCTCGAAGCTGAACTCAGGCGCATGGACACCCAGGATCTCGAAGTTCGCATCACCGAACTCTTCGTAGTAACTCTGGGTGAACGGGATGCGGGCCTTGCAGTTGCTGCAGCCAAACGTCCACATCTCGACCAGGAGAACCTGGCCAGTGAAGTCGTCGATCGACGTGGCGTCGGTATTCAGCCAGCCGTCGATATCCACCAGGTCCATGCGGGGCCCGAAGTTTTCAGGTGTTTCGATCTCCGGTGCTTCGATCTCGGGTTCGTCATCGGTGATTTCGTCCAGGGAAGCGGGTGTGTCCGTTGTAGCTGTCCTGGTGGGCTCGGCGGTGGATCGCTGCTCGGTCGCCGATTCAGTGTCATTGCCGCCGAGTGTGACCCAAACCAGGACCGCAACTGCAACGACGAGGACCATCGTGGCGGCGATCCGGCTTCCCATGTGCAAACACTACGGGTGTGCGTCGGTGACCTGTGGCGGTTGACTCGGTGTTCTCCACGTTGTAAGAACCTGCACGATGCTGAATCTACAAGCATGAGTCCTCACGGATTAGTTGGTGCCGAGTTGGCCTTCACCACCGGCCAGGTGGAAGGCATGGCGCATCTCCTGAGCAGCCTGGCTGGTGTCGCTCGGAGGTAACACCTGCGCTTATGAGTCGATCGGGGATTACTCGCTTGCTGAGGTGGAGGGTTGTCGATTGCCCCGATAGCGTCTTTCAATAACGCTCGTTATTACAGACTCGATAGTTTCGGTAGACAAGAAGGCACCCCTATGGCTGATTTCAACCCATCGCTGAACGAAGACCAACTCACGATCCAGAAATGGGTCCATGACTTCGCTGAGGACGTCATGCGGCCAAACGCAGAAGAATGGGATGAACGAGAAGAGTTTCCGTGGCCGGTGGTGCAAGAAGCGGCTCAGATTGGTCTTTATGGCTGGGAGTTCCTTGCCAACGCCATGTTCAACGACCCGACTGGCCTTACGATGCCGGTGGCGATCGAAGAAATGTTCTGGGGCGATGCAGGTCTCGGTATGGCCATCATGGGATCTGGTCTCGCAGCGGCTGGCATCGCCTCTTCGGGTACCCAAGACCAAGTTATGGAATGGGTACCGCAGTGTTACGGCGATGCGAAGGACGTGCAACTCGGGGCCTTCGCTGCGAGCGAACCCGATGCAGGCTCCGACGTAGGTGGCTACCGCACGTCGGCAAAATACGACGAAGCCACCGACGAGTGGATCCTCAACGGCACCAAGGCATGGATCACCAACGGTGGTATTGCTGACATTCATGTTGTCGTCGCTGTGGTCGCCCCCGAACTCAAGACCAAGGGCCATGCAAGCTTCATCGTGCCACCCGGTACCAAGGGCTTGAGCATGGGTCAGAAGTACAAGAAACACGGTATTCGCGCCAGCCATACCGCCGAGGTTGTGCTGGACGATGTCCGGGTACCGGGTCGTTGCCTGCTCGGCGGCAAAGAGAAGCTCGATGAGCGCCTCGCCCGGGTCCGCCGTGGTGAAAGAGGCAACTCACAGGCTGCGATGCAGACGTTCGAGGCGACCCGCCCAACCGTCGGCGCTCAGGCAATCGGCGTCGCACGTGCTGCCTATGAGTACTCACTCGACTATGCCAAAGAGCGTGAAGCCTTTGGTCGCAAGATCATCATGAATCAGTCGATTGCGTTCATGCTGGCCGACATGGCCACCGAGATCGAGGCCACCCGGTTGCTGATCTGGCGTGCCGCGTGGCTCGGCAAGCAGAAGGCGTTCGTGAACGCCGAAGGTTCGATGGCCAAGCTCAAGGCTGGCCGTGTTGCCACCCACGTGACCGAACGAGCCATCCAGATTCTGGGTGGCTACGGCTATACCCGCGAGTACCCAGTCGAGCGCTGGCACCGCGATGCCAAGATCCACGACATCTTCGAAGGCACCGAGCAGATCCAGCAGCTCGTGATCTCGCGGGCGATCTCAGGGCTACGGATCGAGTAAGTCAGGGATGGCGTGTGACGGTACCGATGGCGGCCCACATGGTGACAGCCAGGGTGAGGCTCCCGTCGCTCGACTGTCGACGAAGCTCGTCGAGGTACGTCTCGGCGTCGTGCCGGGTGCGGCCTCGCTCGATTTGCAGCTCGAGGTATTGGTCGAAGGGGAACATGCCGTCTGAGTCACCGCGGGTGATGGCTGGTTCGGTCCATGCGCGGAGTTCTTGCACTGCTGGCCAGCGGGCGGTGGCGTCCATTGCGGCCAGGAGCCGATGATTGCGGTGTGCCTGGTCGACGTCAGCGAAGAACGCCGTTTCGACGCTGTCGCCAGTCCCGGTTGTCGGCTGCGGCTGTTCCGCGGGCCTGGTCATCACTGGAGGGTGGCGAGCATCTGGTCGAGTGCCGCTTGGTCGGGCATGGGTGGGGCGGGGGTGGTGGGCATGGCTCGGAGCATCGTGAAGGCTTGGTCGAGGTGGGTCGAGGGGATGGTTGGGGTGTGGGCGCCGGCGATGGTGGTGACACCGAGTTGTTCGATGGTGCGGGCTGACTCGGCGAAGGCGTCGTGATCGAGCATGGAGACCCACGGGCTGTTCCATGTCTGGAACATGGTGAATCCTTCGATCCAGAACTCGGGGTCGATGTCGGCCACGGTTGGTGCGCCGGCAAGGACCGGGGTGGCGTAGCAGTCCGAGGCCCAGTACACGCCGGTGGTGGGGTCGAACAGGCCGCGGGTTGTGGGCGAGTCGTAGAGGGGCGGGCGGATAGCGTGCAGGGTGCGGTCGCCGACGTCGAGTGTGTCTCCGTCGCCGATCCAACGCCACCTTGTGGGGGCGACGTCGAGTCGTTCGGCTTTGAGGCGTTCGCACAGGAACCAGTTGGCGACCAGGGTGGCGTTGGGGCAGGCGTCCATGACCTCGTGGAGGTTGCCGTGGTGGTCGCTGTCGTCGTGGGAGATGAACACCCAGCGGACATCTTGGGGATCGACGATGCCGAACAGATCGTCGAGGTACTGGTCTCGGTGGATGGGGGCTCCGGTGTCGACCACGATCGGTTCAGCGCCGGTGATGACCATCGAGTTGAGATGAACCACGAGGGGCGCTTTGCCTTCGCCGAGGGTGGCCTGGATGACCCAGGTGTCATCGGCGATGCGCAGGGGTTCGTGACGGGAGAGGGCGGGCTGTGCTTGGTTCATGGCTGCTGGGTTCTCCTTATGCAAGATGGGTTTGGGCAGGCGAGAAGTAGAGGCGGATGTCAAAAAGACGCATCGGCTGCGGCGAAGATGTCTGTCTCGACCGGACCTCCGTCCCAGTCGGGATGGACCCGCTGCAGACGTTCGGCGGTAAGGAACTCTCGGCGCAGTCCGGCCGGCATGACCTCATAGGGAGAGGTCTGAGAGCGGTGCACGGCGATTGCTTGCTCCCGCAGCTCCAAGAATTCGGTAGTGTCGATGACGGTGGTGATCTTGTCTTCGGGAGTGCCGAGGTCTCCCAGACCGAGGTGCTCGCTATCAGGCTGTTCACGAACGAGCGCCTCCACCCACTTCCGCATGAGCTGCTGAGGCAGGCAGTGCAAGTAGACCCCTGATGGGCGCCACGAGCTGACCTCCACAGCGCGGAGGGTGGCATCGCGGATGTGCGCGTGATCGCGGTGACCGTCGCTGGCATCGAGCGTCACCACCACCGATGGACAGACGTCGTCGATCAACGAGGCGATCACCGCAGCCACCTCGACGACTGGCGCAGCGCACAGGCTTCCGGGAATCGGTTCGCCATCCATGCCCGAATCGACCCAATCGAACAACTCGACGCGTCCGACCCCAACCAGTTTGGCGGCTTCGCGCAACTCGGATTCTCGAACTTCAGCCATGTCGGCGTCATCGAGGCCGCGACCAGGTGTCGGCGAGCCTGCCTCTCCCCTCGTTGCGCACGCAACAACAGTCGGCACCCCTGACGCAGTTGCATGCGCCAACAGAGATCCACACCCGAATGTCTCGTCATCGGTATGGGCAACCACCACCAGCAAACGATCCGTTGTCTCACTCATGAACACGCCCCATCAATTGACGTTTTTACTGCCATTGGCAGTATTATCCTCTTCTGTATTAGACACTGCCATTGGCAGCATGTCAAGCTCCTTGCATGGCGAAACCCCTCACCACCACCTCCAACGCACTCCTCGGCTTGCTCAGCATCCAGCCCTGGAGCACCTACGAGCTCGCCAAACAGGTCGACCGCAGCCTCGGCTGGTTCTGGCCCCGCACCGAACGCAAGATCTACGACGAAGCCAAGAAACTCGTCGAAAGCGGCCACGCAACCGCGAAGCTCCAGGCCACGGGATCCAGGCCGCGAACCGTCTACAAGATCACCGCCAAGGGACGCCGGACGCTCCAGGCCTGGCTCGATGAAAGCTCAGCGCCGCCCAAGCTCGAGGCCGAAGCCCTCGTGCGGGTCTTCTTCGCCAACGCCGGCACCCTCGACCAGCTTCGAACCACCCTCGACGACCTTGCCGCCCAGTCCCGAGCGAACATGGACGAACTCCGAGTGCTCATCGCCACAGCCGACGACGCCGACTACCCCTTCGCCGAACGCCGCCACATCAACGCCATCGCCATCAGATTCCAGCTCGACTACAACCAGATGATCTCCGACTGGGCCGAGTGGGCGACCGCGCAAACCGACAGCTGGAACGACATCACCGACCCCAACTCTTGGGACTGGCACAGCGCGCTCACATAACCGAGACGCCGAGAGTCGCCCGGAGATTGGCGTTCGAGTACACCTACGACCTGGTGTTGGGCAAGCTGATCGACTCGGTCAACGACCGCACGACTGAGTCCGAGACACAGGGGCGGCAGGTCACCCGAGAACCGGCGAACTAAGTCGCACCAGGCCAGCTCGAACCCGCTCAATAATCACGACCGGTCGTGGTCGCTCGAGCGGGCCGTCGTAGCCGTCCATGGCCGTGCGGCTCAATAGGTCTTTGGCGAGCGGTTCCGGCGTGGGACGAGCGGCGAGCCCAACTGTTCGTGACCCAACCTGGCAGACGAGGCCGAATATGTCGAGTCAGGGCGCGTCAGCGAACACATCAAGTCGGTGACCGGCGTAGACGTTCTGCTGGCCTCATCGATGGCCGGAACGATGGGGCAGATTGGCTTCATCGCTGGGGTGGACACGGCGGCTGAAGTCGATGACGTCAACGCGGCGTTGGCCGCTGATGCGACGTATCTCGGGACGAGTGTAGAAGCAGGTGATCTTCTCGTTACCGGCTCAACCGACCCAGTGATCGCCATGCAGATGGACGAAGCGACCGCTGAGCACATCTCCAGGTTGGGCGCTTCCACGGAACCGGCCAACGGTTGAGAACTCGACCACGGTGCGGGTGCCTTCGCGGCGCGGAATCGATTGCTGGCCATCGTCATCTCGTCGAGCGTGATGCGTTTGGTCGCGCCTCGGGGGATCGCTGCCCTGACACTGGATTTGGGCCGTGTCGTCGGGACGGGCGCCTCAGGTTTTACATGCCCACTGAACC
>ERZ651776.518-NODE-518-length-53418-cov-7.110515_pt1 | contig 53418 bp, 44 predicted proteins | sample MGYA00514761_ERZ651776 | MGnify/ENA metagenome assembly ERZ651776
ATGGCAGAAGCCAGCCTGACTGCGAGACTGACAAGTCGAGCAGAGTCGAAAGACGGCCATAGTGATCCGGTGGTCCCGAGTGGAAGGGCCATCGCTCAACGGATAAAAGGTACGCCGGGGATAACAGGCTGATGGTGCCCAAGAGTCCATATCGACGGCACCGTTTGGCACCTCGATGTCGGCTCATCTCATCCTGGGGCTGGAGCAGGTCCCAAGGGTACGGCTGTTCGCCGTTTAAAGAGGTACGTGAGCTGGGTTTAGAACGTCGTGAGACAGTTCGGTCCCTATCTGCCGTGGGTGTAGGATACTTGAGAGGAGTTGCCCCTAGTACGAGAGGACCGGGGTGAACGATCCACTGGTGGACCAGTTGTTATGCCAATAGCAGTGCTGGGTAGCTATGATCGGACAGGATAACCGCTGAAGGCATCTAAGCGGGAAGCCCCCCTCAAAACAAGGTATCCCTGAGAGCCGAGGTAGACCACCTCGTCGATAGGCCAGAGATGTAAGCGTAGTAATACGTTCAGTTGACTGGTACTAATGGCTCGATAGGCTTGATTTGATCCAGTAGAAGCAAGACTTTTACTTATCATTCAAAAGCATACACACATACATAAATGTACTGACTTGGACTTCGTTGTCGTTAGCACCCTGAGGAAAACAGGGCGGTAACAAATGAGTGGCTACGCGCATCCTTCGGATACGCTGACGCCATCCGACTGTTTGCTGCGCAAACAGCCGGTTGATGAATTTATTTGGTTTGGTGGTCATAGCGTAAGCAAAACACCCGATCCCATCCCGAACTCGGCAGTTAAGTGCTACTGCGCCAATGGTACTGCGTCTTAAGACGTGGGAGAGTAGGTCACCGCCAAACCTAATAAGTTCATCAACAAACGTATCTCTCTTCGATATCAAAACAAAATCATCCAAAAAAACACCAAGAAATAAACAACGTACGAAAACGCACAACGCGAAGCGCACAATATAACATCAAACGTAAGCGTCCGGCCTCCTAACCACGACACGACCGAGCCAAAAACATCAAACTCAGGCAATTCTTAAACAACGCGCCATAAAAACCTCGTCGCAAGCCGATTGGTGTAGGGATCGCACCGCAAGCTCAACCTGCTGCCAATAATTGCCGCAACAGTTTCTCCTTGCGTGCGAAAACATGCTCGGAACCATGCGTCTTTTGGATCATCAACCTGGCTTGTGCCTTAAGCTGTCCAACTTCTAGTGGGTGGTCAAAGCTGTATTCGATCATGTCAGCCACTTCCTCTGGGTCATCCATATCCACCAGATACCCATTGGTGCCGTCCTCGATGAACTCCTGCACCGGCTTGGTGTTTGAGCCGATGACCAAGCACCCTATGGCAAGCGCCTCGGCAAGTGACCAAGACGTCACAAAGGGTTCCGAAAAGTACAAATGCGCCGTAGAGGCTTGCAAAACCTTGATATATTCATGCCGCGGGCGAGAGCCTGCAAAATGGATGCGCCGTTGATCCAGCCTCAGCTGATCCAGCATGCGCAGCCGCCAGCTGTCCCCATCGCCGAGCTGCGCACCATAGGAAACCGTGTCACTCGCCAGAATGACCGTATCAAAATCCGATCTCCGCCGCTGAAGCTCTTCAACCGCTCTCAGGAACTGAGGAAACCCCCGCAGCGGCTCCATCCCCCGCGTCGCATAGGTTAAAACCTTCCCACCAACCGGCAATCCCAACCACTCAAAATCAACCCCAAACACCAAGCTACCCCGGTGAAGGGCGGCCGCTAACACCAAATTTGTTCATTCGCGTGGCCTGTGCGATAACGGCTTCTTCGTCGGTGGGGATCACCAGGACGTCAATTTCTGACCAGACGGCGTTGATGCGGGGAGCGTTTCTGACGTTTGCAGCGGTGTCGAGCCTTACTCCCATCCACAGCAGATGATCGCAGATTCGCGCCCTCACGAGAGCCGAGTTTTCGCCGATGCCAGCTGTGAAAACGATGGCGTCCAGCCCGTCGATACTGGCGGCAAGCTGCGCCAGTTCCCCTGCCGCGCTGTAGCAGAAAAGCGCGATTGCCTCCTTGGCGCGGGGGGCTGCGCTGCTCTGCAACGCGGCCATGTCATTGCTGATGCCGGACACGCCAAGCAGGCCGGAGCGTTCATAAAGCAGCTGGCTGATCTCGGCTGCCGACATCCCCTTTTGTTGCATCAGATACAGCACAACACCGGGGTCCAGTGCACCGCATCTTTGTCCCATCATCAGCCCGTCCAGCGCGGTAAACCCCATGCTGGTTGCAACGCTGCGTCTGCCTTTCATCGCGCACATGCTGGCCCCGTTGCCAAGGTGTGCGACGATCACGCGTCCGTTCGCTCGGTCCCCCAAATGGCTGGGCAAGGTGCGGGCGATATAGTCGTAGGATAAACCGTGAAACCCGTAGCGCAGGATGCCTTCGTCAGTCAGTTCACGGGGCAGGGCGAACATCTGTGCAAGGGGGCTTTGGGTTCGGTGAAAGCTGGTGTCGAAACACGCAACCTGCGGTAAATCGGGTACGGCGCCCGAGACGCAGCGGATCGCAGCCAGGTTATGCGGTTGATGCAGCGGGGCAAGCGGCACCAATCTGTCCAGCTTTGCCATCAGCGCGTCGGTGACCCGCGCAGGGCCATCAAAGTCGCGCCCCCCGTGCACAACACGGTGCCCGGCAGCAATGATCGTCAGATCACCAATCTGTATCTTGAGCCAGTCCAGCAAGGGAGGGATCAGCGCGTCGTGGTCGGTATCGGGGCAAAGAGGCGGGCCCTTGTCCCATCGCAACGCCTGTCCTGTGCGGTCATGCGCGGAAAAAACCGGTGCTGATCCGATACCAGCGATCTTGCCGCGCACCAGAGGGGGCTTTTTGTCATCCGCAACCGGATATACCGCGAATTTCAGGCTGGACGACCCCGCATTCAAGACAAGGATCGCGCCGGTCATGGCGCGGGCTGCATGTGGTGGCTGATGAAAAGTTGCGCCAGCGCACAAGACGCAAGCCGCGAAACGGCACTGTCGGCGCGGCTGGTCAGGATGATCGGGACCTGCGCGCCCAGAACGATCCCCGCCGCATCCGCCCCCGCAAGATAAATTAGCTGCTTGGCCAACATATTCGCGGCCTCAAGGTCGGGGGCCACAAGAATGTCGGCATCCCCCGCGACCTGCGACACGATCCCTTTTGCCGCAACAGCCGCAGGGGAAATCGCATTGTCGAACGCAAGCGGACCATCCAGTAGTCCGCCGGTGATCTGCCCGCGATCAGCCATCTTGCACAGCGCTGCTGCATCAAGGGTGGATGCGATGCGCGGGTTCACCGTTTCGACGGCGGACAAGATCGCGACTTTGGGCAGATCTATGCCAAGCGCCAGCGCAAGATCGATTGCATTTTGCACGATGTCCCGCTTGATGCCCAGATCGGGCGCGATGTTGACTGCGGCATCGGTAATCAAAAGCGGTTTGGGATAAGTCGGTACGTCCAGCACATAGGCATGGCTCATTCGGCGTTCGGTGCGTAGGCCAAGGGTGCTGTCAACAACAGCTTCCATCAGTTCGTCCGTGTGCAGCGACCCTTTCATCAGGGCGGTGACCTTGCCTGCGCGTACCAGCGCCACGGCCGCTGCGGCGGCGGCGTGACTATGCGGGGTGTCGATGATGTCGATACCCTCAAGGCTGCGGTCGGCCTCGCGGGCAGCGGCGTCGATTTTGGAGCGCGGTCCTACCAGTATCGGCAGGATCATCCCTTGGACGGCTGCATCCAGCGCGCTGCCTAATGATACCGGATCGCAGGGGTGGACGATCGCCGTGCGCACCGGATCCAGCGCGTCGGTTTGCGCGATCAGCCGGGCATATTGCGCCCCTTGTGTGTGCAGATGCACGTCTGGCAACACTGTTCGCGGACGGCGGACCTTTTCACGCGGCGCGATGACCAGCGCCTCGCCTTCGATCACAGTCTTGCCGGACTGGTTGATGCAGGTGCACGCAAGGGTCAGCCGGTTCTTATCCAGCTTTTGCGTCACCTCGACCCGTACCGTCACGGTGTCGCCCACGCCAACAGGGGCCTCGAAGTTCAGAGTTTGCTTTAAAAAGATCGTACCGGGGCCGGGCAGTTCCGTCCCCAACACAGCCGAGATCAGCGCACCGCCCCACATGCCATGGGCAATAACGCCGTGAAACATATCGGTCTTGGCATATTCAGCGTCAATATGGGCTGGGTTCACATCGCCAGACATCACGGCAAACAGTTCGATATCCTGCGCTTTTAACGTCCGGATCAGGTCAGCATGGTCGCCGACCGAAATTTCGTCATAGGTCTTGTTTTCGATATACTGCATCGGAGGACCTGGATCAGGTGCGGTCATGGACGTCTCCGGTATCTACGCTGCGATTGGCTGTGGCGCGCGCCCGATTTTGCGGTGTTTTCCAGTGGTTTCATTTTTGCATCACATAGCTGCCCGGCGCATTGCAGATCACCTTGTAGGGGCCCGAAGGCGTGCCGGTTTTTGGCGGTGTGACAGGTTTTCCAGAACGTGCGGCAAGCCAGTCGGAAAATGCTTCCCACCATGATCCGTCTTTCGGGGCGTGGTCGGCCCGCCAGTCATCAGGATCGCGGTAGGCCGCATTTACGGCAGTTTTGGCGATCCTGAAATGGCGGCCCGGATGTCCCGGTTCGGACACGATGCCTGCGTTATGCCCGCCATTGGTCAGCACGAAGGTCACGGCGGTGTCAGCATACAGATGGAACTTGTAGACCGATGGCCACGGGGCGACGTGGTCGTCTTCGGTTCCCACGGCAAAGATCGGTGCACGGATATCTGCAACGGCGATCGCATCCTTCCCGACGTGATAGCGCCCTTCGGTCAGGTCATTGTTCAAGAACAGCTTGCGCAAGTATTCAGAGTGCATTTTTGCAGGCATCCGTGTCGCATCCGCATTCCACGCCATCAGATCAAAGGCACTGGGCCGCTGGCCCAGCAGATAGGCGCGGATCGCTGGTGCCCAGATCAGGTCGCGGGCGCGCAGCAGCGCAAAGGTGCCTGCCATCTGGTCTGTGGACAAGAAACCCTCTTGCGCCATCATATCTTCGATAAGGGTGACCTGACTGTCATTGATGAACAAGCGCAGCGGTCCCGCCTCGGTAAAGTCGACCTGTGCAGCAAGGAACGTCGCGGTTGCCAAGCGGTCATCATTGTCGCGCCCCATGGCTGCCGCTGCGATCGCCAACAGCGTCCCGCCAAGGCAATAGCCGATGGCATGCAATTTATCGGCCTGCGTGATGGCAAGCGCTGCCTCTATCGCAGCCATCACCCCAAGCTCACGGTAATCCGCCATGCTCAGATTGCGGTCAGACGCATCCGGATTCTTCCACGAGATCATGAAGACGGTAAAGCCCTGTGCCACCAGAAATGCGACCAGAGAATTATGCGCCGACAGATCAAGAATATAGTATTTCATGATCCAGGCAGGAACGATCAGGATCGGTTCAGGGCGCACCTTTGGGGTGGTCGGGGTGTATTGGATCAGCTCGATCAGGTCGTTGCGCAGCACGACCTTGCCGGGACTGGTTGCCAAATTACGTCCGACTTCAAAGGGTTGCGGGCCAGCAGGCTTGGCTATGCCGATTTTTTGGGCCATATCGGTGAACAGGTTTTCGGCCCCGCGGACCAAGTTCTGCCCCTTTTCGCGAAAGGTCGCAGCGATCACATCGGGGTTGGTCAGCGCGAAGTTCGACGGGGCGGTCGTGTCAACGATCAGGCTGGCGGTGAACGCCAAAAGGTCTTCGTGGGCCGGGGCGACGCCGTGGACGTTTGTCATGGCATCTTGCCACCATTGCCACGTATTTTGGTGGGCCAGTGCCCAGACGTTGAAGGGGTATTTCTGCCAGCCCTCGCCGTCAAATCGGCGATCTTCGGGGGGGCAAGGCAGCTCTTTGCCAAGGCTGGCGGCCCAGATCTCGCGGCTGTTTCTGATCGCCTGCTGGGTCATCTGCAATTGCTTGCCGGGGGACACGGCCAGATGGACTGCCCAATCCATCCATGCCTCTGCCAATACCGATGGGGCCAGCCCTGATGTCGCGGTGGCGACGGTCGAGTGGGCCAAACGGTCCAGTTTCTCGTAGGTTTCTTCATGGCGCGTCGCGGGTACCGCAGGCTCTGGGCATTGTGCCTGAACCAGACCATTCGGACGTTTCGTGACAAATGGGATCAACTTGGGGTCGGTTTGCATACCGTGCCCTTCATTTGAAGGCGCAAAAACGCGTTTTTGGTGGTGACACTATTTTGTACGCTGCAATGCGGCATTGATCTGGCTCGATCTGGCGGTGAAAATAATGAGGCGCGGCGCATGTTGATGCCACTGGACCGCGCCGGACAGATGTCCAAAGGACATGTTTGTCAGACGGGCATGTTGTTGAACATGTCTTCTTCGACAGCATCAGCGGTGGTGGGTTTTGCCAGTTTATCATCTGGCATCGGCTTTTCGGCGGTCTTTTTTGCTGCAGGCTGCACTTTGTCGTCATCCTGTTTTTGCACGACGGGTTCTTGATCGGTCTGTTTTTCTGTCATCATAGCCTCATTATCCGGGTTGGGTTGCGGTTTGTTGCGTATCATCTGCCTTGGAATGCGGGATTGAATGCCTTGACCTTTGGCATCTTCAATCCTTGAATAGGACATTCTGGATCGGGGAACATTGATCTAGATCAGAGACTGAACAAGACGGGCATGAGATGGATACCTTAATCAGCTGATGCCATTATTCCGGATTGCGAACCCATGACTGCACAAGGACAACAGAAAACACGCGATCCCTATGAAGTTCTTGGGCTGACCGCCAAAGCCACAGCCGACGAAATCAAGAAAGCGTACCGCAAGCTGGTGCGCACCAGTCACCCGGATCTGCATCCCGATGACGCGGCCGCCGAGGCGCGGTTCAAGGCTATCTCGACTGCCTATGATCTGTTGAAAGACCCCGAAACCCGCGCGCGGTTTGATGCGGGTGAAATCGACGCGCATGGGGCCGAACGGCCCCAGCGCCAGTATTACCGTGATTTCGCCGATGCACCCGACAACGTCTATCAGCAGCGGCACGGCGGCGGTCCCGAGTTTGACCCGTCTGACCTATTCGCCGAGATTTTGCGCAACCGTGGGCGCACAGGCGGTGGCTTTGGTTTTGACAGGGCAGGCGACGAAGGCTTTGGGGGCGGTTTCGGCGGGCGGGGCCGTGCGGCTGCCGGGGCCGATGCACAGTATGGGCTTGAGGTTCCGTTTCTCGATGCGGCCCGCGGCAGCGAGACGCGCATCACCTTGCCAGACGGCAAGGGCATAGCGGTGAAAATTCCCGCAGGCACGCAGGACGGGCAGACTTTGCGCCTGCGCGGCAAAGGTGGGCCAGGGTACGGTGGTGGTCCTGCGGGGGATGCATTGATCACGGTTTCCGTACTGGACCACCCTGTATTCAAACGCGAGGACGACGATATCGTTCTGACCCTGCCGATCACATTCGACGAGGCTATTCTGGGTGGCAAGGTCACGGTGCCTACGATTGATGGACCTGTTGGGTTGACGATTCCGGCAGGTGCAAGTTCGGGGCGGGTTATGCGGTTGCGGGGGCGTGGCCTGGTCCGCAAGGGCCAAAAGACCAAAGGCGACCAGCGGGTCGAGTTGAAAGTCGTCGTGCCCAAGGAACCGGACGCGGAACTGCGCGATTTCCTGACCGGCTGGCGCGAGGCCCATGCCTTTGACCCACGCCAGGATCTGATGAAAGGGGCCGAGAAATGACCGATTTATTTTCAGAAGACGACGTAATCACTACCGTTACGCGCCTGACCCGCAGCCAGTTGGTGCGGTTCGTCGAGGTCGATCTGGTCAAGCCGGCCCGCATCGACGGTCGGCATATGTTTCGCGAGATCGACATTGCCCGGCTGGAGCTTTTGTGTGACCTTTCAGAGGATCTTGAACTGGATGAAACTGTCATCGGAATCCTGATTTCGTTGATCGACCAATTACATGCCGCACGGAAGGACAGTGTCGTGATGGCGCGCGCCATTGACGCGTTGCCGAGCGATCTGCGCAGCCAGATCAGTGCTGCGATGACACAAAGCTGATACTGAAAGCGGGGCTGATACCGATAACGGCCGGACTGGCCGCAATTGACAGCCCTTTCAGGCCAAGATCAACTTGTGAATGGTTCTTAGGATGTCCCCGAATGTTTCATGATCCCCCAAAGATGGTTCTGCTGCTGTTGTCTGCCTTGGGGTTGGCCATCGGCGCAGGGCTTTGGATGGCGGGCATGCCCGGGATGGCGCATTGGGCTTGGGGTGCGGGCGTGGTGCCTGTTCTTGCCGCTTTGTGCGTTGAGATCATCCGAAGCCTGATCAAGGGGGACGTCGGGCTTGATATCGTGGCGGCGTTGTCGATGTCTGCGGCGCTTTTCTTTGGCGAAACCCTTGCCGCTGCCGTCGTCGCGCTGATGTATTCCGGCGGTACAGTTCTAGAAAGCTTTGCCGAAGGGCGTGCCCGCCGCGAGATGCGCGATCTGTTGGCACGTGTCCCGCGCACGGCGACGCGGCACCGCGACGGCCAGCTTGAGAAAATAGCGCTTGATGCGATCATGCCCGATGACCTGCTGTTGATACGGCAAGGAGAGGTGGTGCCCGTCGATGGTACGGTTGCCAGCGAACATGCCATGCTGGATCAATCCGCCCTGACGGGCGAGGCGATGCCGGTGCGCCTGACGCGCGATATGAACGTGATGAGCGGGGCCACCAACGCAGGCGAGGCGTTCGACCTGCGTGCCACGCGCGAGGCTGCTGACAGCACCTATGCCGGGATCGTGCGGCTGGTTGAGGCAGCCCAGAAATCCAAAGCTCCGATGGCGCGGATGGCGGACCGCTATTCGCTTCTGTTTTTGGGGGTGACCGTGGCGCTGGCGGTTGCTGCGTGGTGGTTCAGCGGTGATCCGATCCGTGCGGTCGCCGTTCTGGTGGTGGCCACACCCTGTCCGCTGATCCTTGCCGTGCCGGTCGCATTGGTGGCGGGGCTGTCGCGGGCTGCGGGCTTTGGCGTGCTGATCAAGGGCGGCAAGGCACTTGAGGCAATGGCCCGTATTCGCACGCTGATTGTCGACAAGACCGGCACCCTGACCGACGGGCGACCGCAGATCGTGTCGGTCAGTTCTAGCGGTGAACTGACCGAAGACGAGGTCCTTTATTTCGCGGCAGCATTGGACCAGGCATCCCAACATCCCGTCGCACAGGCTGTTGTTGCCGCGGCCCATTCAAAAGGCATCAAGCTGGGTGTGCCTAGCAAGGTCAATGAGATCCCCGGCGAAGGCGTGTCTGGTACAATAGACGGTCGTGATGTCGTGGTCGGCGGCATGGATTTCGTCGCCGGGCGCATGGCGGTCCCCGTTCGCGATGGTGGACCGCAAGAACCGGGGGCGGTTCTGGTATCGCTTGGCGTGGACGGAAACGTTGCCGGAGAGCTGGTGATGGCGGATGCGCTACGGTCTGATACGCCGATGTTGCTGGCGGGGCTGCGGCAAAACGGGATTGAACGCATCGTGCTGGCAACCGGGGATCGCCATGCAGTGGCGGTGGCGGTGACTGATGGTCTGGCCCTTGACGGGGTCCATGCCGATCTGACGCCGGATCAAAAGGTGCTGTTGGTGCTGTCTGAGCGCAAGAACGGTCCGGTGATGATGGTCGGGGACGGGGTGAATGATGCACCTGCACTGGCGGCCGCCGATGTGGGCGTGGCGATGGGCGCGCGCGGGGCTGCTGCGTCCGCCGAAGCGGCCGATGTGGTTTTGCTGGTCGATAACCTTGCCCGCCTGCTGCCCGGTCTGATCGTCGCGCGTGGCGCGCGCCGGATCGCATTCCAAAGCGTGATTGTAGGGATCGGCCTGTCCGTCGCAGGGATGATTGCAGCCGCTTTGGGGTATCTGACCCCTGTGCAAGGTGCGGTGCTGCAAGAGGTGATCGACGTGGCCGTGATCCTGAATGCGTTGCGGTCGCTGCGGATTGATCCGGGCCCGATGCCCCCACAAGCCACGCAAGGGGAAAGCCAAGCGGCTTCCTCGATTGCCCAAGGCCAAACAGCATGAGCGAGGCCATCCTCAAAGACAGTGCCGCGGATGCCGGTTTTTCCGTCACCGCCGCGCGGCTAGAGGTATCAGGCGATCTGCGCATCGCCGCGGTCGAGCGGCTTGATCGCTCTGCATTGTTGCAGGAGGCACACGATGTCACTGCTATAGATATCGGTGGCCTGACGCGGATCGACACCGCCGGTGCATGGCTGTTGGTTGATTTGCACAACCGGCTGTCTGCTGGTGGCAAAGAGGTGGAAATCAACGGCGCAAGCGATGCGCAGGCCCAGTTGATTGACGTCGTGCGGGCCAGCATGCCGCCCCAAGACATGGCGATGCCAAAACCCAAGACGCTGCTGGATCAGATCGAAACATTGGGCCAGATGGTGACACGTGGCGTGCGAAAGACGGTCGAACTAACGTCCTTTCTGGGGCAGGTCGTGGCCACGTTGGTTGGCATCTTGTTTCATCCGCGCAGATTGCGGCTGACCTCATTGGTGCATCACTGCCAAGAGGTCGGGTTGAACGCGGTGCCGATTGTTGCCTTGATGGCGTTTCTGATCGGTGTGGTGCTGGCATTTCAGGGGGCCGTACAGTTGCGTCAATTCGGGGCCGAAGTCTTTGTCGTGGATCTGATCGCCATTTCCGTATTGCGCGAGCTTGGCATTTTGCTGACCGCGATCATCGTGGCAGGGCGGTCCGGGTCGGCGTTTACCGCCGCCATCGGTTCCATGAAAATGCGCGAGGAAATCGATGCGATGCGCACCATCGGGCTGGATCCGGTGACCATACTGGTCGTGCCGCGCGTTCTGGCGCTGATGTTGATGCTGCCTGCGCTGGGCCTGATTGCAGATATCTCGGGCCTTGTCGGTGGCGCGGTCATGTCGTGGATCGAATTGGGCGTATCGCCTGCGGTGTTCCAGTCGCGGCTGGTCAGCAATACCGATGTCTGGCATTTCGGCGTGGGCATGATCAAAGCCCCGTTCTTTGCGCTGATCATCGGCATCATCGGGTGTTACGAGGGTATGAAAGTCGGCGGCGATGCGGAATCTTTGGGGCGGTTGACGTCGACGTCGGTTGTCCTGTCGATTTTTATGGTCATTGTGATGGATGCTATGTTTTCGATCTTTTTCGCGATTGTGGGGGTTTGATGTCGGACGCTGTCGATGATCCCATCATTCGTGTGCGCGGTTTGACCACTCGTTTTGGCACCCATACCGTCCATGACGGTCTGGATCTGGACGTGCGCCAAGGCGAGATTATCGGCGTGGTCGGTGGATCGGGGACGGGCAAGTCGGTGCTGTTACGCGCCATCGTGGGCCTGCTCAAACCGGATGCAGGGCAGATCGAGGTGTTCAATCAAACTGTGCGCGACACCTCTGAGGAGGATTATCGACGCCTGCGTCGCCGCTGGGGCGTGATGTTTCAGGATGGCGCGCTGTTTTCATCGCTGACCGTGCGCCAAAACGTCGAGGCACCGATGCGCGAGCAATTGCATCTTGAGGAAACCCTGCGCGAGACGCTGGCAGCCATCAAGGTGCGCATGGTGGGTTTACCGGAAAACGCGCTGGGCAAATACCCGTCCGAACTGTCGGGCGGGATGCGCAAACGGGCAGGGTTCGCGCGGGCCATCGCCCTTGACCCCGAGATTGTGTTTCTGGACGAACCTACCGCAGGGCTGGACCCGATCGGGGCGGCTGCATTCGATATCCTGATCCGCCAGCTTCAGGCGGCCCTTGGGCTGACGGTGTTTCTGGTCACCCATGATCTGGACAGCCTGTATGCGATCTGTGACCGCGTGGCGGTTTTGGCCGATAAACGCGTGCTGGCCGTTGGCACAATGCAAGAGATGCTTGAGGTCGATCATCCTTGGGTCCGCGAATATTTCCACGGGCCGCGGGCGCGTGCTGCTTTTACGTCTTCGGGGGCAACTTCCTAATGGAAACACGTGCAAATTTCATTTTGATCGGGGCGTTTACGCTGCTGGCGATCCTTGGCACCTTGGGGTTCTTTATCTGGCTGGCAAGCGTCCAGATCGACCGGCAATATGCGACCTATGGCATTTTGTTCGATGACGTTTCGGGGTTGGACCCGTCGGGTGATGTGTTGTTCAACGGGATTTCCGTGGGCAAGGTAATCGGGCTCGAAATTTACGCCGAGGACCCTTCCAAGGTGCTGACAACCGTTGAAATTGACAAGGCAACGCCGGTAACCTCGGGAACCGTTGCGCAGTTGCAGTCCCAAGGGGTGACGGGTGTGGCATATATTTCCTTGTCCGGCGGCGCGCTGCGGGCAGGCCCGATTGAGGTGCCCGAGACGGGGTTGCCGATGATCGCGTCGAAAAGGTCCACGGTCCAGGCGCTGGTCGAAGACGCGCCGGACCTTTTGGCGCAGGCGACCGAGCTGTTGAAACAGTTCCAATCCCTGACCGGCGCGGAAAATCAGGCTTATGTGACGCGCATTCTGCGCAATCTGGACGCTTCTTCGGGGCAGCTGGATCAGGCGCTGACCGATTTTTCCAGCATCACGGGCACGGTCAGCGATGCTACAGCCCAGATTACCCAATTCACCGGGCGGCTTGATCGTATCGGTTCATCGGTTCAGACTACGCTGGAGAAAAGCAATTCGGCGCTGGAAGCGGCGCAGCGTGCCTTTGATACGGCCGATCAGACGATGACGGCCTCTGGTGCTGCGATCAAAAGCGTCGAAGGGACGTTCGCACAATCGGAACTTCTTTTGCGCGACAGGGTCCCTGAAATTCTGGCCGGTATTGCGGCGGCGGTGGCGCGGACCGATGCCGCGATTGCAGACTTGCAGAACAGGTCGGGCGATGCGCTTGACGGGTTCGGCCAGACTGCCGATTTGTTGAACGCGCGGCTGACAGAGCTGGCGGAAACGCTGGCCAAGGCGAACACGGCATTCGTTGCGGTAACTGACGCCTCGGACAGTTTTGATACACTCGTCAGTGGGGAGGGGACGGTCCTGATAGGCGATGCCCGCGCAGTCTTGGCCGACGCCAAAGTCGCGATTGCGACGATCCAGAGCATCGTTGAGCAGGACGTGCCGGTGATCATGACGGATATTCGCACGGCAGTCGCCGCGGCATCGGACGCGGTGGACCGTGTGGCCAAGGATGTGACCGGGCTGACCGGCAGGTTTGATCCGATGGCAGCGGGGGCGGAACAGGCGCTGGCATCGGCCAACGCGCTATTCACGCGCGCCCAGACCAGCCTTGGCGCGCTGGATGGTGCATTGGGCAGCGCGCAAGGGGCGCTGGTTTCTGCCGAGACAGCCTTTGACGGTGCGAATGACGTGCTGCGGACCGATGTTGGCCCGATGCTGTCGGATTTGCGTACGGCGGCGGACCGGATCAGTGTCGCCGTCGAAGACGTGACCCGTGACATCCCCGCCATAGCGACCGACTTGCGGGCGCTGATCAGCCGTGCGGATAGCGTCGTGGCGCAGGTCCAAGGGGCCGTGTCGGCCAGCGCGCCGGGCATCAGTGGATTTGCAAAAGCCGGATTGCCCGAACTGACCCGCCTGTCAGCCGAGGCGCGCAGTCTGGTCAGCACCCTGAACAGCCTAGCACGCCGGATCGAAAGTAATCCCGCAGGTTTCATACTGGACAACCGTGTTCCCGACTATAGAAAGTAGCGCTATGACCACTTTGAAAATCACACGTCGGATCGCTTTATTTGGAGGGATTTCCGCCCTTAGCGGGTGCAGCGCAGTGGCGGCGTTGAATTCTGCGGGGGTGCCGCTGGATACGTTCGATCTGCTGCCGGCCGGGGGGGCCACCAGCGGTCGGCGGACATCGCACAGCTTGCTTGTTGCACTGCCGCAAGCACCTGCCGCCATCGCGAGCGACCGCATCGTGGTCAAACCTGATCCGGCGTCGATCACCTATTTGCCCGCGGCCCGTTGGAGCGACGAAGCCCCCGTGCTGCTGCAATCGCTGCTGATCCGCAGCATCGCTGCAACCGGCAGGATCGGCTATGTCGGGCGCAGTGACGGTGGACCTGTGCCTGACTCAGCGCTTTTGGTGCGCATGGATGCATTCGATGTGAACGTCATGCCGGACGGCACGATGCTGGCAAAGGTGGATATTGCCCTGACGGTTCTGGATGATTCCAATCAACGGCTGATCGCCAGTCGCAGTTTTTCGCAATCAGCGCCCGCCAACGATGATACGCCAGCAGCCATCGTTGCGGCCTTTCAGACGGCTCTGAATAGTTTGTTGCCCACGGCCACAGATTGGGTGATGCGCAACGCCTGAACTGACCCAGCGTTTTGAAAACCAATAGGCAGGGGCAGGGCGTGCCGGCTGGCGTTCATAGATGGTTCAGGCTTGGTGGCTAGCATCTCGCAGTTCACCTAGCGCTTCGATGACCCGTTCAGCGGGTTCTATTTTGTCGACTGCAATCATGTTGGGATGTATCCGTTCAAGTTGATGTTGCATCCGGGTAAAGGCGCTGTAGACGACGGTCGGGACTTGTACGTGAGCGAGCACAGCGAGCAACCGCCGCCCTTCTTCGCCTGGACCAAATCCAGAATACATACTGCCCCCAAGATCAAGGTCGAGGACACAAAAGCTCGGGGAAAGGTCATCGAGGCTCTTCAAGGCCGAGAGGTATGTTTGGAATTGCCCGATAGGCTGAAACCCTGCAGGCTCCAGTAATTCGAGGACCTCTTGCGCGATCAGAACATTGTCTTCAATAATGATAACGGAATAAGAGCTTTCTGATATTTTTGACATGCAGGCCCAACGCACCTTTGGTTATAATCTAAAACTTTTGCAGCGTGAAAAATGAACGCCTTGGTGGTAAAAAAAATGTAGATGCCAAGCTAAGCGAACGATGCCACCACCATCTCGACGATCTTGGGGCGACCATAAATACGATGGCCCGTTAGTACAACATAAAGCCGTTAACCTTTTACCCCTGAGGCAGATTTCGGCGGGGGATCGCCTTGGTTCCAGCGCCTGTCAGTGTCATGCACACGCAGGAGGCTTCGGATGACATAACGGTGGGCTATGATACGGTGGCGTACTGCAGTCTGTGGCAGCGGGTCGTTGAGAGATCATATTTTCTCTAGAACCAGTCGCATTCACACGGTGACCAAACCTCAATCCTAATCCTAACATAAAAGTACTACGCCGCTTCGGCAAAGAAATCTGCAACCTCGAATGAATCGTTTGAACAATGGCCCGTTTTGAACATCAACCAAGTCGTAGCTTTCAAGAGGCTGTCCGCAACATAGATTTGATCTTCTTTTCTAATACAATAAATCTCAGCATAAATGCTGTACATCCTAAGCATCCGAAATCACGCGCAAAGCATGCCACATGATTGTGGAGGAACGGTCTTAGGATCTACTTCGAGGGTCAAATTTTATTGAGGTGGTGTGTGATATCAGACGTGTCTAAAGGTGTAAGGCTTACGTCGGAAAGGTCTTCGATCAAAGACAAATGGTGACCGCTCCGTAGACGCTCCAAGCTATCGGGGTGACCTTCAAAGCGCAGCAGAGGCATGCGCATCTATGAATGACTTCATTTCAGCCTCGATAAACGGTTTGCTCAAAATCAATACATCTTCAAGCGCACCTGCACCTACACTGCGTGCCGACCCGTATCCTGTTAGATACGCAAAGACTATTCCCCGCTGTTTCAACGTTTCTGCCACTGCTCTGCTATTTCCAAACTTACCCAAATTCAGATCCAGTAAAGCAATTTCAGGTTCGAATGTTTTGATCGCGTCAATAGCATCTTGTGGCGATTGGTGGGGGCCGCTTACGGTATGACCCCATTCTTCCAATAGCATCACAAGATCCATTCCGACGATCAACTCGTCTTCCAAAACCAGAACTTTCATAACCACCTACTTTTTCAAAGCATCAATTATCCAAAACGGCCGTGAAGAAACACAAGCTGTCACGCCCCCCCGGTCTTGACGATAGACCACTGAACACCGGACTTGTTGTAAAGGACCCGAACGGTAGCGTCCAATTCCTTTTCGAGGAGGTTTTGGACAAGAAATGTCCCAAAGCCCTCGTGATCGGGGGGGAGAACCTCGGGGCCATCAAATTCGCACCACTCAAGCTTGAAGGTGCTGTCCTTGTCATGTTCGGCCGTAAACTCAACTCGTCCCGACGTGTTCGAAAAAGCCCCGTACTTGGCAGCATTGGTTGCAAGTTCGTGGAGGGCGAGACCAAGGGACAGAACGGTCTTGGGTTCAAGAAACATGTCGTCGCCGCGGTAGGTGAACCTGTTTTTCCCAGCTCCGATGTAAGGGGCAATTTCAGTTTCCACAAGCGCGCGCAGATTTTGCCCCTTCCAATCGCGTGCGGTCAGGGCGTCGTGCGTCCGGGACATGGCACCCAGTCGTTCGACAAGGCTTTTGGCCATGTCTTCCTTTGATTTGGACATCCGCGCGGTGAACCGTGTGATCGCCTGAACGGTGGCGAGCGTATTCTTGACCCGATGCTCTAACTCGGCAAGCAGGATGTCTTTTTGTCTTTCCGCCATAACACGTTGGGTGACGTCGATCCCTGATGGTACAATTTCGACTACGTTACCTTCTTCATCAAAGTTCGGCACAAGCTGAAAATCTATGATTCCCATTTCGCCGCCCGCCATGCGTACCTCGACATCATAGCAGGACATCTCGCCGTTGACCGCCCGATCGATTGCGGTCTTCAGTCGATCTTGGGACCGGGTGCTAAAGGACCACCACCAACAATCCCAAAGTTTCTTGCCAATGACTTCACTGCGAGAAAGACCGCCCCGTTCGAGGGCTGTGGCGTTGACTTCGACCAATGTGCCCGTCGTGTCCAAAATGCCCACAAAGGCGCTCAGGCTGTTCTGAAGGCGCTGAACACGGTTCAGGTTTTCGCGTTCGCGCCGGCGCGCCAGCGTCTTTTCGGTGATGTCGGCAACAACGCCAATCAGGCGGTCTGGCGTGCCGTCTGCTGCATATTCGAGGGCGCCAAAATACTCTAGATCCCGCGCCGCGCCGTCGTTGCGGCGGCGGATGGGCATTTCGAAATTTACGGTCCCGTCTTTGTTCGTGACGTTCTGCAACAGCATGTCATTAGACGTAAGATTGATGTCATCTTGCGTCGCATCGGCAAGCTGCAGCGGGCCGTCGGCCGGATCACAGCCGAATATTTCGAACATACGGTCATTTTCCCAGATCGCATGACCTTTCCGGAGATTCCATTCGAAAACACCAAGTCCAGCGGCATCCACAGCAACCCGTTGCCGCGCGGCGCTTTCTGCGATCTGCCGTTCCAGCGCCCTTTCGGCAGTAACTTCGCGCACGCAAGTCCCCAAGGCAAAAACGTCGTCGCCATGTTTAACGGGATAGAAATCAATGATGAATTCGCGAATGTGACCAGGGTCAGCGGGGGTGGCTGTTTGTACGATCATATCGGTGGCCGCCTTACCAGTCCTCAACACCTGTTTTTGGATATCGCTGACATTGGCATGGGCTTCTGGCAAAAGATGTTCTTGCAGCTTTCCGATATGTTCGGCGACGGTAAATCCGTTTATAGCAGCCAAGGTTTCATTGACCCGAAGATATCGCAGGTTCCGGTCAATCAGACTTAGCCCGATCGGCGCAGAGTCGTATAGCGTTTCAAGTTCACTATACTGTTCGGCAAGCACTTTCGCGTTTTCCTCAAGCTTTTTTTCGTTTCGCTTGCGGCCCGATACGTCGATGAAGGTTGCGACGGTCCCGTCTAGCCGGTTGTCCACCGTGCGGTAGGGGAGCAGGCGCATGATAAAGGTTTCATCGGTCAACTCGATCCGGACTTCGCGTTCGAAAGGTTGCAGCGTCTGCCGCACCCGGGCGGCGTCCTCTTGTAAATCATGATAGTCGATTTTGCGGGCCAGATCGTGGATTGAACGCCCAATATCGCGCGCCTGAATGCCGAAAAGCCGTTCTACTTGCGGCGTAAACAGGCGGACATGATCGTTTTGATCAATGAAAAGTGCTGCGATGTCGGTGCTTTCAAGCAGATTTTTCAGGTTGTTGTTCGCAGACGTCAATTGTCGGTTGGTCTCTGACAGCTCTGCATTGATTGTCTCAAGCTCTTCGTTGATCGCCTGGAGTTCCTCCCGCCCCGTCTCGAGTTCCTCATTTGAGCTTTGAAACTCCTCGTTCATGCTCAGCAGTTCTTCGTTTGCACCGCGAAGTTCCTGATCCGTGGAGGTGTATTGCCGCAGCATTTCCGAAAGACGACGGCGTGTCAAAAGCAGTTCTTGCTGATGATCGCTACTGCCAATTGGTTTGTCGATGCCCTCGATCTCGTTCATGTTACGCTGGCGCACTTCGGTCAGCGCGACAAGGATCAAGCTGCTCGACTCTTCAAAGGGTTCGGCGCTGATATCGAACAGCTTTGGGGTGTCACCAATCTGGACCACCACGCTTTGAATTTCGGCAGCCATCCCGGTACTGCGTGTCTGTTCAATCGCCCTGTGGACAGGCAGGCGCAACTCCATCGTCAGGAAATCCTCCAGAGCGGTGCTTGTCGCCCCCCGGGACGGTCTGACAAAGGCAGTCATGGCTTCTGAGACATAGATGACTTCATTTTGCCTGTTCACAGTCATGAAGGGGGGCGCATGGCGCTGTAAAAAGGCCTGTTCAGAGCGGTTTTCTATCTCGGTTGCCGCTGAACTTGAAACCCGATGTACGACGGTACGGTTGGCGATTGCATGGGGCTGGCCTTTACGCTGGGGCGCGGCAAGAGACATGGCACTAAAGCTTGTTTCTGTTTCGTCATCGCGTCGAAAGATTTTTGCGTTCCGGTCGACTGTTTCAAAGTAGTGTTCGTTCCGCCCCAGTGTTTCTGAGGGGCCGAGAAAAAGAAAACCTTTAGGTTTCAGCGCATAATGAAGCCGTGGCAAAACCAACGCCTGACTGTCAGCCGTGAGATAAATCATCAGGTTGCGGCAAGACACCAGATCCAGTTTGGAAAACGGCTGATCCGTCAATAGGTTATGGGGGGCAAAGACACACATCTCGCGGAGGGCCACGTTGACGCGGAAATTGTCGCCGTCGGGTTCGAAATGACATTTCAGTCTGGCGTCGCCCAGCACAGTCGTTGACGATTTAAGGTATTGGCCGGCACGTGCAAAGCGTAGCGCGTCAGCATCAATGTCTGTCCCAAAGATTTTCCAGGGCCTGTCATCTCCGGTCTCGTCGATAATCTCTTGGATCAAAATAGCGATGGAATACGCTTCCTCCCCGGTCGCACATCCGGGGACCCAGACACGGAAACTCTCATCCTCGCGTTCAAACAGGGGGTAAAGCACGTTCTTGCGCAGGGCGTCGAATTTTTCATTGTCGCGAAAGAATTCAGTCACGCCGATCATGAAATCCTGGACCAATAGTTTGCGTTCATCGGGCTGTTCATCAAGGATTTGCAGATAGCGCAGAGCAGAGCTTTGGCGCAAAAGCGTCATACGGCGTGCGACGCGCCTTATCAGGGTGCCTGGTTTGTACCCTGCAAAAGCATGTTCGCCACCGGTCTCTAGCCGCCCGACGATATCTGCCAAGTGGGCTTTGATATCCTCAAGTATGCCATCGTGTCCGCTCTGGTCGTTGATCCTGCGCTGTTGGTGTACAAGTTCAACAATCTTTTGCGGCATGTCGCGGGGATGAAGCACGAAAGCAGTCTCTGAGGGGGCCGCAGCCCCGTCTTGCACAATCGTCACGCCACCCTGTGCTGTGATCGCCCGCAGACCCGTCGTCACGTCCTGCCCTGTCTCGGACAAGATAACACCAAAAGCGCGTTGGCCTGCGGCTTGCGAGAGTGAGATAAGGAACCGTTCAATGGGGGCGGGCGCACCGCCGTCGGGAATATCTGTGCCCAGCCTGAAGTGATCTTGAGCGATCTCAAGGAAAGAGCCGGGCGGGACAAGATAGATATGATCCGGTTCGATTGGGTCGCCGTCTTTGATCCGATCGACAGGCAAAGCGGTATGTGCCCCAATCAGGTGACCTGTCTGCGAGGGTGCCCCGGACGCGAATTGCTGCACCACGACATAGGCGATACCGCTTTCCTCTGGAACGGCACTGATGAATTCCTCAAGTGCTTCTTTGTCGGACTCAGATGCGCCAATGCCAACAATTGGCGGAAGATCAGTCATGCTCGTGCCTCATACTACGTCGATTGCCGTAATCGTGTCAGTTCGTGGCCCTTTCGATTGACGGCAATTCGGACATCGTTGCGCAAACATAACACGATCTCGTGGGGGAGCGGATAGGAATAATAGCCAACTGTCGAATTGGGCCAAGTTGATCTTGGCCATTGCCGTCTGGTCCTGCTTGCCATTCAGCAGGGTGTCCATGTTGAAGTAGATCCGCCCCGCGTCAAATCAAGGCGGCAGCATCTGGCGCTTACGCACGCTGATCAACAAACCGACGGTCAAAAGGCCAAGGGCAGCAATGCTCAGCCAACTCAGGCTTTCGCCCAAGATTACAGCACCCAGAATGCCCCCCACACCGGGGACAGCCGCAAGGATGGAAGAGGTGTTGCCATTTCCGATCCGCCGCGAAGCGTGTGCGATAAACAGCAATCCGATCAGGTTCGGCACAAACCCCTGATACACGGCTTGTAACAAAAGCGGGCCCATCGGTGCCTCGGCCAGACCAGACGGCAGCCAAAGCGCCCAGATTGGCAAATAGATCACGGCATTCACCACGGTACCGCAAAAAATAATCTGCATCGCGCCAAGCTGCCAGCGCTCTGAAAGGATCATGTAGAACGAGAAGAAAACCGCGCCGACGATGAAAAGAAGATCCCCGATCCATGCGGTCTCGCTTCGGGTGGCGACCCCGTCCCACGCAAGCACGATCGCTGATATCAGGATCAGTGCAGCCCCAAACAGCTGCCGCGCGCTGGGCTTGGCGCGAAACAGCAGCACACCCAAAACGATGCCGACCAGCGGCAGTATTCCGTTCATAAATATCCCGCCATGTGCAGCAGGGGCAAATACAAAGCCGGAAAAAACAGACAGGATATAGACCGGCCCCAAGATGAACGACAGTACTGCCATCTGGACCAGCGAAAGACCCCGCCAAGGTTTGTAATAAATGCAAAGCGGCACTGCCACCAACGAGGCCAGCCCGTATCGCATGGCCGCCAGATCATACACCGTAAGGCCGCTTTGATTGGCAACGCGGCTGACGATCAGCCAAAAGGACCAGACGAAAACGATCACCCATGCGGCTGAATAGCCAGTGACCTGTGAAGGAGAGCCGGTGGTCATCTGTTCTGTGCCTATCTCAAAAAACCGTGAAAAATTCTTATTGCCTCAGCAGTAGGACCTGCATCGGGGCAGAGCAATAGGAACGCTGAGGAATTGGCCGTGTCTTGAATGCTGGAATGTGGTCCGGCTCCGTTGCCTTGGCTTCTTTGGAATTGCGGGGTGTTAAAGCCTGTGGGGTCGGCAAACTTGCGTGTTTTACGCGGAGTTAACCAAAGTGTCGTTTACATCGGGTAATGTGGAAAAAACTGTCCTTGATCCTGCCTGTGCTCATTCCGTCGTGGCGGTTTTTCAAGGCTATTGAGCCTTCGCCACGGGTCCAATGGTCGATCCTGTCCGACGTGGACAGCCATGCGCGTGATTGGCAAGATTTCCGGCCGCGCCCGCTTGCCGTGACGACCTTGCAGATGCTGGGGCGGCTGTTCTGGAACCCCGCGTGGAACGATACATTGTTCGTGGTCAGCTGCGCCGAGCGGATTGAACAGCAGCCCACCGATCACAGCATCACAGAAATCGCGCGGCGCATTCAGGCGGATATTGAAAAGTCTCAGGTGTATGCCAACGCGCAATTTTTCCGGTTTCGGCTGGTTTTCGTGCACCGTGATGGCGCGGGGCTGGTGGAAGACATCGTTTTTCTCTCGGACCCCGTCGCGATTTCTGCTGGTGCAGCGTGCTGACCCTTGATGCCGCCTTGCGCGCCACCGAGATCATTTTGGCATTGGCCTTTTTGCAGCAAAGTGCTGAGCATGTCTTGGGATCACACACCGCCCGGATATTGTTCGTCGGGCGGGCTGCCTTGTGCATCCTGCTGCTGTGGGGCTTTCTTAGCACGTGGGTGCTGTTGGCCCTTTGCGTGCACAGTATCTTGGTGCTGCACCGGTTTCAGGGTCCCTATAATGGCGGCAGTGATCGTATGGGCTTGCTCGTGCTCTATTGCTTGTGCGCGGCGCGATGGATGCCGAACGCCATGCTGCAAGAGGCGGCATTTGGCTATCTGGCGGTCCAGGTGATCATGTCATATTTCATCTCGGGGCAGGTCAAAATCGTGAACCCGGAATGGCGCAGCGGACGAGCGTTGCGCGACGTGTTCAGCTTTTCTGCCTATCCGGTTGCTGAATCCCTGCGTGCCTTGGCACAGCGCCCACGACTACTTTGGGCCGCTTCATGGAGCGTGATGCTGTTTGAACTGCTATTCCCGCTCAGTTTTCTGAACGCCGGTCTGCTTGTCCTTGCGCTGATCCTTGCTGCTTGGTTTCACATCGCCAATGCCTGTTTATTCGGGCTGAACCGTTTTGTGTGGTTTTGGGTCGCTGCCTATCCGTCGATCTTATGGTTGCAAGGGCGTGTCATGGGCGGCGTTTGATACCAGCCACAACCCCATATGGCGCATAGGCGCTGGCGAGCAGACGACCTGTTTAAGTCAGATTAACCCACTCAAACCCTTGCCGAATTGGTCATTTCGCCCTACCTAGACAGACCTCGGAAACCTGTTGAAAGGGCGTGAAGTGCAGACACCATATTACCTGATCGACAAGGCACGCTTGCTGCCGAACCTTGAGAAAATCGCTTGGCTGCGCGCTGAGTCTGGTGCGAAATCGCTGTTGGCGCTCAAGTGTTTTGCCACGTGGTCGGTGTTTGATTTTATGTCGCAATACATGGATGGCTCCACGTCATCCTCCTTGTACGAAGTCCGCTTGGGGCACGAAAAATTTCCCGGTGAAACCCACGCCTATTCAGTGGCTTATGCCGATCACGAGATTGCGGAAGTGCTGGAATGCTCCGACAAGATCATCTTTAACTCCATCGGTCAGTTGACCAAATTTTCGGATGCGTCGCAGGGCCATATCAGGGGGCTGCGGGTCAATCCGGGGGTGTCCACCTCTGAATTCGATTTGGCCGATCCGGCGCGTCCGTTCAGCCGTCTTGGCGAACATGACCCCGACCGGATTGCCGCCGTTGCCGATCTGATCAGCGGCTTGATGTTCCATAATAACTGCGAAAACGACAGTTTTGCTCGGTTTGACGAGATGCTGACCCTGATCGAGGATCGGTTTGGCACGGTGATACACGCCATGGACTGGATCAGTCTGGGCGGTGGTATCCACTTTACCGGTGCCGATTACCCGCTTGATCTTTTGGCCGCGCGACTGAAAAACTTTGCGCAAAAATACGGCGTCCAAGTCTATCTTGAGCCGGGCGAGGCGGCGATTACAGGGGCTGCCACGCTTGAGGTAACGGTGCTTGATACCATGCATAACGGTAAGAACCTTGCCATCGTCGACAGCTCGATCGAGGCGCATATGCTGGATTTGCTGATCTACCGCGAACCCGCAAAGATCAGCCCGAACACAGGTGACAATGAATGGATGATCTGCGGAAAATCCTGTCTTGCCGGTGATATCTTTGGGGAATTCCGCTTTGATGCGCCCTTGAAAGCCGGTGATCGGCTTTCGTTTCAGGACGCAGCGGGCTATACCATGGTCAAGAAAAACTGGTTCAACGGGGTCAAGATGCCAAGCATCGCGATCCGTGAACTGGATGGGACAACGCGCCTGGTGCGCGATTTTGACTACGATGATTTCGCCGCCGCCCTATCATAAACGGGCGCAAACGAACGAAACACTAACAAAGGTCTTTGGATATATGAAACGCAATGTTCTTATCATTGGCGCTGGTGGCGTCGCACAGGTCGTGGCGCATAAATGCGCGCAAAATAACGATGTTCTGGGTGATCTTCATATTGCCAGCCGGACCGTTTCAAAATGCGAGGCGATAATTCAAAGCGTGCATGAAAAGGATGCGATGAAGCAGGACGGCGTGTTCAAAGCACATGAGGTTGATGGCATGGACAGCGATGCCGTTGCGGCGTTGATTGGCAAGATCGGTGCGCAAATCGTAATTAACGTAGGATCGCCTTTCGTAAACATGACCGTGCTAGAGGCCTGCATTCAGACCGGTGCTGCCTATATCGACACCGCCATTCACGAAGACCCCACCAAGATCTGCGAAACGCCGCCGTGGTACGGTAACTATGAATGGAAGCGTCGCGACGATTGCGCCAAGGCGGGCGTCACGGCGATTTTGGGTGCGGGGTTTGATCCGGGTATGGTAAACGCCTTTGCGCGTTTCGCGGTCGATGAATTCATGGACGAAGTCACGTCGATCGATATCGTTGACATCAACGCCGGAAGCCACGGCAAGTATTTTTCGACCAACTTCGACCCAGAGATCAACTTTCGCGAGTTCACCGGCACGGTTTACAGCTGGCAGAATGGTGCGTGGCAGGAAAACAAGATGTTCGAGGTTGGCCGCGAATGGGATTTGCCCGTCGTCGGCAAGCAAAAGGCATATATGTCCGGCCATGACGAGGTTCATTCGCTGGCGGCAAACTATCCGCAGGCCGATGTCCGGTTCTGGATGGGCTTCGGCGACCACTACATCAACGTCTTTACGGTGTTGCAAAACCTTGGGCTGTTGTCGGAACAGCCCGTGGTCACCGCCGAAGGGCTTGAGGTTGTGCCGCTGAAGCTGGTTAAGGCCGTGCTGCCCGATCCGTCAAGCCTTGCACCGAATTACACCGGCAAGACATGTATCGGTGATCTGGTCAAAGGTACCAAAGACGGAGAACCGGTCGAGGTGTTCGTTTACAACGTCGCCGATCACAAAGATGCCTTCAACGAGGTAGGCAGTCAGGGGATTTCCTATACGGCTGGCGTTCCACCGGTGGCCGTTGCGATGTTGATCGCTGATGGCACCTACGATCAGGGTGTCATGCTGAATGTCGAAGAACTTGATCCAAAGCCGCTGTTCACATTGCTGGATGATATCGGTCTGCCAACGCGGGTGAAAGACGTCAAAGGCGACCGGGAATGGCATCAGGCTTAGGTCTTAGCCTTTGCGAATGGCAATGGCGGTTGTCGCGCGGGTAGTGGTTGAATATCACTGCTCGGGGCGAATTGCCTTAAACTCTGGTGCATTATTAGTGCAAAGCTTCATTGCCAGTCGCATTTGAGTGAATGAGATCAAAATCCACGCTCAATAGATTTATTCCGGTTTCCTGACCCTGTGAAGGAAAGTCTGTTCTATATCAATTATCCTTCGTATTTCAGCTAAATTATCCAAGAGTGTCGCACTGTTTCTAGATTTCACCGTCACCAAACCCATTCGACAGCTGTTGAAAGTCAAAAAACTCAGGTTTTTGAGCCTCCAATATGGAAACTGTATCAGGTTCGCCTTGCAGGGTCGGGTGTCCATCGACGTAGGTGATCCGCTGCAATGCACGCATGACAAGGGCGACGATGCGTTCGTCGGCAAGATGATTTTGCACAACTTCGGTCATCGCCGTAACGGTGCGGTCGTGAATAGCATCCATTTGCCCCTGCAAAACCCGCGAGGCGTGGTTTTCAAGACGCTTGGTCGCGGATTTCATAATCGTTTCAAGACTAAGAGCATCAAGATCGCTTTTTGCAACATAGTCTTTGCACCCGTTTTTAATCGCTGAAACAGCCACTTCGTGAGACACTTCGCCTGTAATCATGATGGTGGCGGCATCGGAATTGCGTGAATGTTGGCTGATGACCTGTCTCGCTTGAAGCCCGGTTTCACTGGCAAGGTGGTAGTCCACAAAGATGATATCATAAGATTTTTTATCAAGTGCGCGACGCATCGTTGACAGATCAGGTGCCGTGTCGATTGCGACCTGCATATTGGTGCGTTTGCATTGGCGTTCAATATTTTTTGAATCAAATGATGAATCATCAACGATCAGAATTTTGATTTCTTTTGAATGGAGCGGGGAAAGGTCAGTGCCATTGTCTGATCCTTCAAGATCTGAACTGATATGTTTCATCCACTGGCTCCCTAATTTATCGGGTAAACTGACCTAGCTTTCTTAAAGATTGATAACCAAAAAACGGACGCTGAAAAGATTGCCGTTACATTGCATTCTATCTTGCAGGGATGTGTAAAGAATTTCGAAAGCAGTCTGTTGTATCCCAATTTTGGGGACGAGTTCTTTTGGGGGATGTGGAATGATAGGCGCGATGGCCCATGTGCAAGGGCTGGGAATAACCAGTGAAAAATTTGTTTCCCATTTTATCCACGACTTGCGTGCATGTCTAAGGGCTACAGGCACGCTTCCAGATTGGATAATCGAAGATCTTGAGGGGCTTGAGGACGTTATTCCACCCGATGTCTACCAATATCTATCGGATATTAAAGTGAACGCGCTACGTGCTGATATGCTGATCAATGCCACGCGCGAACTTTGCACCCTTGAGTGGGCGGAGGAACCCAGCACACTGGTGGAATTAAGCGATGTGGTCGAGGAGACTATATCCGAATTCTCACTGCCTGACGGGTTTGAAATTGATCTTCAGATGACTAAACAAAGCTGCACCATACCCTATCAGTCGTTTAAATATGTCCTGACTGAACTTTTGACGAATGCGTGCAAACATCACGGCGCGGCAGCAGGGGGTGTTCGGGTTGCCAATACTGGAACGGATGGTGCACTTCATGTCGCGGATGATGGGGCAGGGATACCGGAATCCTATCACGGTTCCATTTTCGACCCTTTCACCTCGCTCAAACCGCGGGATGTTGTCGAAGGAAGCGGGCTTGGATTGACCATTGCGCGACGGCGGGTGGAGCTTTGGGGGGGAACGTTGAGCATTGTGCATGATCCGACTTATAAAGGCGCTAACTTCAAGATGACGTTCGGTGATGTGACGTGATGATTTGGATGGAAGAACCGCCCTATTTCGAAAATATCCAACGGGTTATGGGGCAGGCGGGTCAGACCAAATGGACTGCGGGGCCGGCCCTCCGGAAAGCATCCAGCGATAGACGGCGTCATGTTCCTTGGCGATTTTTTCCCAAGCAAAGCGGTTCTTTACCAGATCCAAACCGTTCGCGCCAATCTGGTGAAGATCTGTCCGAACCAAGGCCTGACGTAGCGCCGGAACCATCTGGGCAGGGTCCGTCGGGATCTCGATCGCTGCATGTGCGGAAAAGCCCTCGGGAATATTGCAGTGCCGTGTCATCAAGACTGGCAGGCCTGCCGACCAAGCCTCCAACACTGCCATAGGCAGCCCTTCTGAGTGCGAGGGCAAGATAAACCCATCCGACGCGGAAAAAAGCGCGGCTTTTTCATCTGCAAAGGCTGGGCCCCGCAGGGTAATGTTCGAAAGGTTTGTCTGCGCAATGCACCGGCCCAAATGATCAACAAACTCTTGCTCGCCCCATCCGGCAATCGTCAAATGCCAGTCTGCCGTTTGATCTGCGCCATTCCGGTTCAGCTTTGCCCAAGCCTCGATCAGTTCACTCAAGCCTTTCTTGGGGTGCAAACGACCCAAAAAAAGAAGGTTTTTGCGTCGCTTTCCGGCGATCGCGGTACGATCCGCTGGCCCCCCAATCAAAACATCCGTGCCGTTTGGAATAACCGCGATGGTTGTTTTGCCAAGATGGCTTGATATCGCTTGCGCCTCGGAGGTGTTGAGGGCGTGGATGCAGCGCGCTGCAGCAAGATTGTTTTCTTCAAAGAGCCGACCCGCGATCCTCTTGCGATAACCCGAATTGCCAAGCGCCCAGCTGTCCAGCATGCCCCTAGGGGAGATCATGGTTGGACTGCCGGTTCGGCGCGTATATTCTGAGGTGTATTTCGAAAAATATTGCCAGATGCCATGTTGATGCAGCACATCATGATTTGCTTTCGCAAGTGCCGCGCGCATGTGTGGGCTGATCCCCAGTTTTTGCGGGCCAAGTGAGGGAAACAGCCGGGGTTCCAGCGGTTTCCATGCCGCGACATCGGCAGCATTCGGTGCGTCGTCCAATGCATAGACGGTAATATCGACGCCAAGATCGGCCAAAGCTTGGGCGGATCTGCGCACAGAGGTGAACAGCCCGCCCGCCTTGTGAGAACTTGATCCTAGTATAATACCGAGTGAATACATGATGTTTCTTGGGTATCCCGTGTTCAGAAGAAGCGGTGTCGCCTAGGCTACGTCGCGAATGATCCGCTTTGAGAAGTTGTCTAACATCGCTTTTTGCCAGAACCAGAGTTTGCCGCGCGGTGAGGATTTGAGGGTTTGCGAAATCGCGCGGGCAAAACCTTCTCCGAACCGGTCCGGACCCCACTCTGCGATTGCGTCGGCCGCATTTGCACCCATGGTTTTGCGTTCTTCTGGCGACATCTGGAACAATTTTGTCAGCCCATCGGCAATACTGGCGGTCTTTGTCGCATCAACCAGAAAGCCGCTTTTGCCCTGAGAGATCACAGTGCTGGCAGCGCCACAGGCTTGCGAGGCAATAACCGGGACGCCGGTTGACATGGCCTCGTTGATCACAAGGCCCCATTGTTCAACAAAGGAAACATGTACGAAACCTTCGGACAATGCATAAAGCGCGGGCAGTTGTTCATAGGTCCTAAACCCTGCGAGGGTAACACTGTCCTGCATTGCGGTTGCCGCAATTTCGGCTTCGATGATTGCGCGTTCCTTACCATCGCCCAAAATCACCAAAGACGGGGCGTCGGGGACGGCTTTCTTGGCTTCGGCATAGGCGCGGATCAAGCGAGGAAAATTCTTTTTCTCGATGAAACGCCCGGAAGCTAGGATGTAGCGGTCTGGTAGGTCGAATTCTACGCGCAACCGGTCTGCATTTTGACGCGCAGCAGCCGCATGTGTTTTGAAATGCTCGTTGTCGACAGCATTGTAACCTAACGATATCAGATCGTCTGCCATGCCCAGATCTTGCATGTATTGTTTGTGCGTATAACCGCCAACAAGTGCTGCATTACATAGTTTGACGATCTGCTTTTTGATCCACTCAGCGCTCCGAGACCGTTTCGCATCAAAAGCCTGACTTTCCGACATAATCATACACGGGCAGCCGTTTTCGTAGGCCCATAACAACGCAGCAGCACTTTCGGCCGCGGCCCATCCGCCGATGGCAATGCAATCGGGAGAGATTTCATCCAGCGCTTGAAAAACAGCGCCGCGCATCTCGTCGGCACGGATGGCTGCATCATAGTCGGGCAGCGAATTATAAAGTGTCTTTACCGGATAGCCGCCGGATCGGTCAAACGAAGTGAATTCCTTGAACCACCCTTGAGAAGCAGTGGAAACCACCGTCACACCCGGGCAAACCGCATAGGCGGCGCGAAACCGTGCATCGTGGTAGGGCCCGATCTGGCGCGTGAAAATCGCGATCTTAGTCATGTCTGTGCATTCTTATCTAAAAAGGTGGTTTCAGTCATCTAACATAGGAAGGCGTTTGCCGTCAGGTCCAATGCGCCGCTTGGCCTTGGCCGGTGCGCCTGCCACCAGTTCGTTCGGTCCTACCGTCCCGTTTACAACGCTATTGGCTGCGACAATCGTGCCGGACTGGATCAATGATCCGGGCCCGATGTGCACGCCGCGGCCAATCCAGACGTTGTCCTCAATTATGACTGGCGCGCTAAAGAACCCTTCGCCGCGCACACCGTTTTTGGGGGTAAAAAGGTGATCCTGGTCGCGGATGGTCACATATTCACCAATGGCAACATTAGATCCTATGGTGATTTTGGTACTTGCAACGACATGACACCCAGTGTTGATACTGGAATAATCACCGATCACAACTGATGCTTTTCTGCCGATCTGCATGAAAACGCCGTATCCGATCATGCAGCGCCGACCAATGGTCGCATTCATCCCGAAATTGGCCCATCGGAAATTCCCGAAAAACATCGTGCCTTTGCCGACGCGACGCAGAAAAATCGGGGCCGTCACCGCGTAAAAAATTCCACGTAACTTGGGGATAATAGGCATGCTTTACTTTCGCTTGTGGTCAGAGAGGGGCGGTTCGGTTCAAAAGCACCTTGCCCAAGATCCGCATCACCCTGTCCTTGTCACAGTGCCGCGTCACCCAGTCAGATGCATCCTGCGTATGGTCGCAAAGCTGCCCGATATCATGAATGGCGGCCAACCAACCATCAAAGCTGTTTGAAGACAAGACTTTGACGGATTTGAGATCAGCAAAAATCGTCGCACTGCGCCCGGCCGATGCGATCAACGGCGCACCGCAGGCAAGGGCCTCTAGCCCGGTTGTTTGACCTGCGGCATGAATATCTTCGACCGAAGGCATGATCGCCGCCCGGCATGTCTGATATAAATTGCGCAATTCAGAATAGGAAATCCGCGTGACAATCTGCAAATTCGGGTGGGATGTGGCATAACTTTCAATCAACTCCGGCTGGTTGCACAGCCAGATCACCCGATGACCGGCCTCGGCGATCTTGACCAACAGCTTGGGGTCGCGGCCATTGCTTCCGTTGCAGAACAAGAAGTCTTCGCGCTCTGGCGCTGTTTTGAAGCCGAAGTATTCGTAGTCGATAAACATCGGCACCATCAGGGGCCTGCGCCCGGAAAGGGTCGTGACCTCGTTTTCGGAGGTGGTTTCATTGACCAGCAGATGTTTGGAAAACCGCAAAAGCGTACTTAGAAATATCCGCCGTGCGGGTTTCATCGCGCCGACGCCCCAGCAAAGATACGCGACCTGACCGAACAAAGCCTGACCCAAGGCATCTACCGAAGGGTGCCAAGTAAAAAGCATACGGTTGGGTTTGATCGCATCCGAGGTCCGATGCGCTTTGACCGGACTGCCGGTGTAGGACGTCGCGAAATGGTCGACCAACAGATGCCACCTGAGCGGCGCATCGATCCCTGTCGCGGCATCCTGTCGTTGCGCATGAAGCGCCCTCATCGAGCCCGCATCAAATAGGATTTGCACTGTGGTTTCCTTGGTCGATGGTTGAACGTGGTTTATGCACAGGAAGTGATAGAAACCGGCTTAATGGAAATCCGGCAATTGCGATATCTTTAGCCAAAACAGATTTCGCCCCCGTTTTGGCGGTTGACCCGCCGATTGTTTCAACGCTGCGCAACATATCGGGTCACATCATTCTATTAGGGTTCTTTTCGGTAGGCCTTAACAAGAAACCTGATGGGCAGAAACCGAAAAACCGTCCCTCATATTCCATAACGTCGCGCAAAGGGCGACTTGCATCCTACTTCTGATTGGCAGGCGCAAGGGCCGTCGAGTGCCGGATCGCCTTGAGCTCTTTCTTTTTGCGTCGTCGCCGTTGAAGCTGGAACACCAATGAGGCCCCAAGAGGCAGGTATATGAAGTACGTTATGTTCAAGGTGGAACGGATAGACATATAGCAATATAGCGCCCAAATAAGATAAATGGGAATGCCCATGGAAAAATTGCAATATCGATACGACCATCGAAGGACCATAAAGACAAAAATACCACAGAGAATAGATGGGATAATCATTCCGACCGGCCCATAGATGGCAACCATTTCACCGACGTGCAGGGTCGTTACATAGTCAAGCTTATAATTGCCAAAGAAATAGGAATCCAGATAGGGCTTTTTCGGCCATATGGCGCGCGGAATAGGGTTTGTCAGAATGACCCCGAAATGTGTCGCGGCATCCCAGTTGTAGTTGCTGGTTGTGGCCACGTCATAGGCATAGATTGCGCGGTAATAGCTGTCATCCTGATGGTAGGTTACTTCGTAATTATCGGAAATGGAAACCTCAAGGAAACCGGTGCTGCGGAACAATAAAATAGCGGAAGTCAGTATTGCCACACCCGCAATTGACGCGGCGGTCAATGCGATACGGCCAGACCTGCTTTTTAGCCGCAACATTCCCAACATCCAGAAGATGAAAAGAGTGATCACCACGGGCGTCCGGCTTCCGTTGGTGATCAGCACGCTCATCGCCAGCAAAAAGCCAATAATTGAAATGAGCCGAACGATGCCACGGCGTTCCAGAATAAGCAGTGAGAACACGATAGACGCCAGCGGGAACAAACTGGTCAAAAGCGAAAAAAGCGCATTGCCGTTAAAGGCGGCTTGGTCCCAGTTTCTTTCGCCCCGAGGCTGTAGGGACTGAACGATCATTTCAGAAAATGAACCGTTGACGGAAATGTACCGCTTGAACAGCTCAAAACCGACAATAAAAACTGCACCAGCCAGAAAAATATAAGCCTGATTTTTCGACAGCCGCTCCGCTGCGGTGGTGTTTATATTGATCTTTTGGGTGGGGATAAGGTGAATGATACAAAGCGTGGCGGCAAAGATAAACAGGATCGTAGTCTGCGCCTCTACGATAACGTCCGGCCAAAGGTTTTCGAGGTTGTAGTCATCATATCCGCGAATGATGAAATCGGACAGCATCACACATAGAATTGTTGTGAACACAAACACAGGGTGCAAGAGCTGCCGAAATCGTACCCAAGCCACTGAAAGCGTTGATACAACAAATATGACGTGGACCAGCCACATGAATTGAAACTCAACACTCATCGGAAACTCCTATGCCCCTTTTCGGGTGATTTCGCGGATCAAGCCGTTGAAATCGGATTTTCGGGGAACCAGCATATCGGTCAATCTTATCTGGATCAGCTTTTTCAGCAGGCTGGCCATCGTCAGGACGCCGATCAGCCCCGCGCCAACCATTGCGGCAGCAATATAATAAACGTTGTCGAAAATCAAAGCAGGGATGCACAATATCACAAATGCACTGAACCAGATGATCAGCCCGAAAGATTGCTGCAAGGACTTGTTCAAACCTTTAAGAGCCTCTTCGAATGGCCGCATGATGGCCTTGAGGGCAAAGGCCGGGATCAGGAAACATGCTAACCCGATTGCGCCGCTAAATTCAGGCCCGAACAGAATTGGAATTGCAAAGAAAGAAGCACAGAACGTCAGCAGGCCAGACATGACATTTACAATTGTGGATTGGCGGATGCGCATGGCAAGCCAGTCTTTATCCAGCTTGTCGTTTTCCTTTAGTGCCGACATCCGTGCGAAAAACAACGGTGCCATTGCCTCGCTAAAGAGAGATTGTAATTGTGCGATGGACATTGCGACAACGTAATTCCCCAAATTTACCGCACTGAACAGCAAGGTAACAAACAGGCGGTCCGCAATGGTCGCAAGTGCCACCATTAACGTCGCCATGCCATCTTTCTTGGCATCCAGCAGGCTGGCGAACGGGGTTTTGGTGCTGCTCCATTTGGTGGTGACATCGCGTATTGTTTCACCGATTGCCCAATATGTAATGGCGGCACCGCTGGCTGCCGTCAAAACAAGGGCCCAAAAGTAATTGAGCGGCGTACTTGCAAATAGAACGTAAACTGATGCGATACCAATCAGGTTGAAAATTGCAAAAGAGCCGCGCGCAAGCGCATAGGTTTTCAACGAGTTTCGCGATATTTCGACCTGTACCTGAATGGCATTGAAGACGCTGAAAGCCACAAACGCGCAGGCAAGTGCCCAACTGGTCAGGCCGCCATCGAGGTCTTTGACCATAAACAACACAAAAAGCAAAAGCCATGCGATGGAAATCGGATAAAGCGCGGTGGTAAAGACGCGTTTGTAAATATCCTTAACGGCCTTTGGTTCTTGGGCGGCGGCGCGGCCAGCATAAAGATGCAATCCGAAAAGCGCGGCACCACCGGCAGCACTGCCAAGAATGACCCAACTTGCGAAAATCCCGCGTCCTTCTACGCCCAGAACACGCGCAAGCAAGATGCTTGACACCATCTGAACCGCCGCAACGGAACCGTTCAAACCGAAAAGATAGGCGGAGGGGGGGAGGCGGAACAGGCGCATCTAGATAAATTCAATCGACACTGGTGATTTCCAAATTTGGTGGGCGGGGATCGGACCATTGGCAGCATGTACCAGTTCAACGGGTTGGGCAGGCTTATCGAAATGGTCTGGGTGCATAAAGTGGTTTTCAACCGCGCAGGCAAAGTCATTTTGCGCGATATGCCGATCCCAAGGGGCGGTCCGCACCGATAAACAACGCCGCTTGCGTTGCGTCATGATCCGTAAAGCCCTGTCATTGTGAAGCTTTACGTCTTTGAAGTTGAAGGTAGAATGCTGGGCTGGCTCGGACACAACCGGCCCCGTTAAGGGCCTGAGCCATAGCGTAGCATCACCATAGGAGGGGACATATATTTGTGAGACCGGTCTTACGTCATTAGGTCCGTTGGGGCGGGATTTCGCCGGACCGGCATCGCGTTTATTTCCTGTGAACGAATACGGCTTCATCTGTTGTAGCTTTTGCCCGTTCAACGGTGTGGTCATGGGGCGGGGCCTACCTTGTTTGCGCGCATATTGCGGCGATGCGGTACGCGACTGAAATGCGGTTACAATACACGTCGACGGCACTAAAATCGGATGCGCGCATTTTGGGGCTGCGATTGATGACGACCACCTGAGGGCTGAGAATTCTCATAAGGGGCCTATCTGGGCCGGTAAGATATAATTGTCGACCATTTTTTCACTACCCGAGATTTTGCCGGAACAGTCAGAGATGGGCAAAAGTATTCGCGTGGTTGGCCCCTAAACCTCATGGTTTTCAGCAGCCTTATCAATGCCGATGTCGCTGGCCGGCCTGTGTCCGATCACACGTGCGGGGTTACCGGCAACAATTTGATCCGCGTCAACCGGTTTCATCACCACCGATCTTGCCCCGACAATCGCACGCGGGCCTATCACGACATTGGGGCCGACAAACGCATCGGCAGCCACCCATGCGTCTTCGCCGATCACGATGGGATGCTTCAAAAGCGGCATGCGCGGGTCACGCCAATCATGGCTGCCGGCACAAAGATGCGCACCCTGCGATACCGTGCTGCGCGCGCCGATGGTGATTGGCCCAAGGGCATACAATATCGCGCGATCGCCAATGGCGGCTTGGTCATGGATGGTGATGTTCCACGGGATGAATATGCGCACCGTTGGGTGAATATGGACATTGGCCCCGATCTTTGCGCCAAACGCCCGAAGCATCGCGCGCCGGATGCTCCAAAGCGGTCTGGGGATCAGGCGGAATACAATCGCTGCGCCACCCCACAGGACGCGGCCCAGCTTTTCCCGGGGGGTCCATTTGGACGCGCTGCGGTTGGCGGAAACGTCTACCTGTGCAGAATTATCGTGAGGCACCTGTGGGGATTCCTATCTTGCGGCAAAAGTGTTGATTGGAATTAGCATGTTCGGACAGCACACAACACCCCACGGGCATGTCTGATCTTGGGTCACGTGGCGTGCCGTTCAGGACCTATTGCGGTGCGACATATGTTTTATGAACATGGCGAAGTCCGGCCAGCACCGCATCGGTTCGCGGCCGCGTTCCCGCCTGCAGGCCGACATGCGCAAGGGCCGCAACATACAGTGGTGTCATCATAGCTTCGCCCAAAACGAGCACCCGTTGCCCCAACCAATAGGGACGCGCACCGCTAAGCTCCAGCCCGATCACGGCCCCCATCAGTCTTGACCAGCACGTGTTGACATCCGTGCCGTTCAGCGCCGCACTTGCGGGAATGCGCCCCAGTTCCGAGCCAAAGTTTTGGGGCCGCGCAATGATGTTTTCCAGCACATCGGTAAAGGCGTTCGCCCTGAAATTACCTTGTGCAACAGCCGGTGCCAGCAGGGGTCCATGCATCAACCCCAAGGCCAATTCCGGGGTCAGAAAGCTTTGAAAACTGACGATTTCGCCGGCGCTGATATGGGTCCAGACGGACTTGTTGCTGATACTGCACACGACGCCGTCAAAATCTGGTTCCGCGGCAAGAATCCCGGCGATTGCCGTCTCGTCGCCACACATCATATCGGCGGGCTTTTTCTGGGACAGGCCGGGAATGGCCAGTAATTGCAGGCGCGGATCTTCGGTTTGGACCTGCAACAGGCTAGACACCGCAGTCACGGGTACGGCGCGGTAGGCTGAGACAGGGATAAATGGCAGCCCTGAACAAATCACCGGCGTCGTTTGCCGGGCCGGTAAATAAGCATTCAACTGACCCGCGATCTGGTGGGGTTCGACGGCAGGTATCTGTGTCTGTGCCGACAGCTGACCGTTCTGGTCATGGACCCAGACCTGCACGCCTGCGGTGTCCCAATGCAGGCCGATCCAGCTGGGTGAAAGCGATGTCATTTTGCTGTTTTTCCTTTAGGTTCGGGGCAGGGGCTGCTGTGAACTTGATCCCAAGGCAGTGTTTTGGCCCTTGAACGCCCATGAATTTACCGTGCGCGACCACCCAGATCATAAAACGGGTTGCATCATGCGGGGCATTGGCCGTCTATTGCGCCATCAATTATAACAACACCGGGAGCCACACCACCATGAAAATTCTCGCCGCGACCACCGCCCTTTCCCTCAGCCTCGCCTCGGGCGTTGCGGCTGCTGGGTGTGACGAAATCACCTTTTCCGACGTAGGCTGGACCGACATTACCGCAACCACCGCGGCAACGACCGTTGTGCTGCAAGCGCTTGGCTATGAGACAGACATCAAGATCCTGTCGGTTCCGGTTACCTATACCGCAATGGGTGCAGGTGATATCGACGTGTTCCTAGGCAACTGGATGCCCACAATGGAAGCCGACATCGCGCCCTACCGCGAGGCAGGCACTGTTGACACCGTGCGCGCCAACCTGAACGGGGCGAAATACACGCTGGCCGTCAACAAGGCCGCCGCCGACATGGGCATCACGTCCTTTGCAGCCATTGCCGCCAACGCGGATGCGCTGGATGGCACCATCTATGGGATCGAGCCGGGCAATGACGGCAACCGCCTGATCCAGTCCATGATTGATGCCAACGCCTTTGATCTCAAGGATTTCGAGGTCAAGGAATCGTCAGAACAGGGCATGCTGGCGCAGGTCAAACGCGCCACAGGCAAAGGCGAACCGGTTGTGTTCTTGGGCTGGGAACCGCATCCGATGAATGCCAATTTCGACCTGACCTATCTTGAGGGCGGCGATGATTTCTTTGGTCCCGATCTGGGCGGCGCGTCGGTCTATACCAACACCCGCGCGGGCTATGTCGCGGAATGTCCGAACGTTGGCAAACTGTTGACCAATCTGGAATTCACCCTCGCCATGGAAAACGAAATCATGGGGGCCATCCTGGATGACGGCCAAGACCCCGACGAGGCCGCAACCGCTTGGATCAAGGCAAACCCTGCCGTGCTTGATACTTGGCTGGCGGGCGTGACCACCAAGGACGGTGGCGACGCGATGATGGCCGCAAAGTCGATCGTCGAATAATGTAAGCATTGCGATAAAAAGGGCCCGCTGCACAGTGGGCCCTTTTTGTATGACCAATCCCAGATTTCCACCGGAGTTTCGCATGAACTGGCTGACCGACAACAAGATCCCGATTGATGACGCAGCCGAGGCGGCGTTCGACTGGCTGCTGGTCAACGCAGGCTGGATGTTCGACGGGCTTTCCGTCGCGATGGAAGCGCTGATTGATGCGATCTTGTGGGTGCTGCAAACGCCGCATCCCCTAGTGGTTATCGCCGTGTTTGCCGCCTTCACTTGGGCCATGCAGCGCAACTGGAAGACACCTGTATTTGTCGTGCTCGGCTTTTTGTTCATCCTCAATCAGGACTATTGGGAAGAAACCACCGAAAGCCTGACGCTGGTGCTGTCAGCTTGTGTCGTGTGTATGGGCGTGGGCGTGCCGATTGGTATCGCAGCGGCGCATCGTCCCAGACTTTACCGTTATATGGCCCCAGTGCTTGACTTGATGCAGACCTTGCCGACCTTCGTTTATCTTATTCCGGCCATCGTCTTTTTCGGGATCGGCATGGTGCCGGGGCTGATCGCCACGGTGATTTTCGTGCTGCCCGCACCGATCCGGCTGACGCAGCTTGGCATTGCCTCGACCCCGAAATCCTTGCTTGAGGCAGCACAGGCCTTTGGCGCGAAACCCAGCCAGACCTTGTGGAAGATTGAATTGCCCTATGCGCTGCCGCAGATCATGACCGGCCTGAACCAGACGATTATGCTATCGCTGTCGATGGTTGTGATTGCGGCGCTTGTCGGTGCGGACGGGTTGGGCGTGCCAGTGGTGCGGGCCCTGAATTCGGTCAACACAGGGCTTGGTTTTGAATCCGGTCTGATCATTGTGGTCGTGGCGATCATGCTGGACCGTATGCTGCGGGTGACACGTAAATGAGCGCTGATATGACAAACACACCCCAAAACGCCGTCGAATTTGACAATGTTTCCATCGTCTTTGGTGAAAAGCCGGGTCAGGCGCTGCCCTTGATGGACGCAGGGAAAGATCGGGCCGAGATTGAGGCCGCCACCGGGCAGGTTCTTGGGGTCCACAATTGCTCGCTGGATGTGAAATCGGGTGAAATTCTCGTGCTTATGGGCCTGTCCGGGTCGGGGAAATCCACGTTGTTGCGTGCGGTCAACGGGCTGAACCCGATGGCGCGGGGCACTGTGCGGGTGAATGACGGGTCGTGGACATGCGATATCGCCGCCAGCTCTGCCACTGATCTGCGGCGCGTGCGGCGCGAATGTGTGTCGATGGTTTTTCAGCAGTTCGGCCTGCTGCCATGGCGCACTGTGCGCGACAACGTGGCCTTGGGGCTGGAACTGGCTGATGTGCCCAAGGCTGAACGCCTGAAACGCGCGGATAAGCAGCTTGCCCTTGTGGGCCTTGCCGATTGGGCCGACCGCAAGGTGGGTGAATTGTCAGGCGGTATGCAGCAGCGCGTCGGCCTTGCCCGCGCCTTTGCCACCGAAGCGCCGATTTTGCTGATGGACGAGCCGTTCTCCGCGCTTGACCCGTTGATCCGGACACGGTTGCAAGATGAACTGCTGGACCTGCAAAGGGACCTGAAACGCACGATCATCTTTGTCAGCCATGATCTGGACGAAGCGTTCAAGCTGGGCGGTCGCATTGCGATCATGGAGGGCGGGCGGATCGTGCAATGCGGCACCCCGCGCGAGATTTTCTCGAACCCGGCGTCGGACTATGTTGCTGAATTTGTTGCCAATATGAACCCGCTGGGCGTTTTGACCGCCCGTGATGTGATGGGGCCAGTGGTTGCGTCAAACGCCGACGCGGTTGCGGCTGAAACCCCCGTCGCCGAACTGATTGAACAGATGGGCGGGTCAGACGCAGCGATTCCAGTTATTGAGGGTGGTAAAAACATCGGCTCTGTAACCTCAGGTAGTATCGTGGCGCGACTAAAGGCTGACTAGGCGGTCTGACCTCAGAAATACCCGCTATCTTGCGGGTATTTCAGGAATTTTACTCCCAAATGCATGTAATTTTTTGACGGCGCGGTAAAAAATTCGTTAACATACTTACGAAGACGTTAACTATTTTTCTGTGTGTCAGTCGTCTGTCCCGCGCAAGTTGCGCGCCTTTACCCCATATTTTTATGCAAAAGGCCAAATTCTATGACCACTCATGATAGCAAAGCCCATTTCGCAAAAGTATTAAGCGCGTTCCACCAGTCAGAACAGGATAACGGACGGTTTGACCTGTTCAACGCCAAAGGATCGCCGTCCCTTGCCGGGTGGTTCATTGGCCCGATGGGGGAAAACAAGGATGTCATGCAAAAGATGGTCGCCCGGGCCGTTGAGGCAAATGCCAATGCGCGGTCCGAATATGGCATGCAGTTCCACGACCCGGTTTATGTGACCGATGCGATCAAGGGCACGAAGGAGTATACGTCCACCATCGACACGCTAGAGGCAAATCTGGAGCAGATGTTGGGCGCGCTGCACGGGTCGATTCCGCTCTCAAGCTATCGCAACCAATCCCACATGTATTGGGACTGCACGATGCCGGGTTTCGTCGGTTATTTCGCGGCAATGTTGTACAACCAGAACAACGTCGCTGCCGAAGCATCCCCCGTCACCACCATGCTCGAGATCGAAGTTGGCAAGGACCTGTGCCGGATGCTGGGCTATGCCGTGCCCGAAACCGATACCACCGGCACCGACGCGATTGTGCCTTGGGGGCATATCACCTGTGACGGGTCGGTCGCCAACGCCGAAAGCATGTGGGCCGCGCGCAATCTAAGCTATCTACCCGTGTCTCTGGCCAATGCGATCCGGCTTGAGCCCGCGATGGCAGCAGCCAAGGATTTCGTCGTCAATCTGGTGCAGGGCGGCAGTGCCAAGCTGGTTGATCTGGACAATTGGGGGCTGATGAACCTTGGCCTCGACGAGGTAATCGGCCTGACGCCCAAGATTGAAAAGACCTGCGGGATCTCGGCCGATACGATCAAGGCGATGCTGGACAAATATTCGGTCCAGAACATCGGGCTGGCGGACATGCACCGCACCTATTTACAGGACCTGTCCCAGCTTCCCGTCATCATGGCCCCTAGCACGCGGCACTATTCGTGGCCCAAAGGGGCAGCCTTGCTGGGCCTTGGCGCGAACCATGTGATCAGCACCCATGTCGATCTGGATGGCCGCATGAGCATGGATCACCTGCGTGACCAGATCGAAACATGCTACCAGAACCGCCAGCCGGTCTTGCAGGTCGTGGCTGTCATGGGCACCACCGAAGAAAGCTCGGTTGATCCGCTCGCTGATATTGTTGCGCTGCGCGAAGAATACCGCGCCAAGGGGATGGAATTTTCCCTGCATGTGGACGGTGCATGGGGCGGCTATTTCGCGTCGATCCTGCGCGAGCCGCGTTTCCCCCAGCCTGAAATTGAAGCAGGCGCTGTCGAACACACTCCGGCAATGGTGATGAGCGAATACGTGACGCGCCAATATCAGGCGCTGAGCCACGCAGACACTCAGACCGTCGATCCGCACAAGGCCGGTTTCATCCCGTACCCCGCCGGTGCCATGTGTTATCGCAATGGTGCGATGCGCGATCTGATCGCCTTTACCGCGCCGGTCGTGTTCCACGGCGGTGTTGATCCGACGGTGGGTGTTTACGGCATCGAAGGGTCCAAACCCGGTGCGGCCGCTGCGGGGGTCTACCTGTCGCATGCGGTGATCCGCCCGGACAAGTCCGGCTATGGCAAGTTGCTGGGCAAATGTATCTTCAACTCCAAACGGTTCTACGCGCAGCTTATGGATATCGCAGGCGATAACGAATGCTTTAAGGTCGTGCCGTTCCAGCGCTTGCCAGCCGAAAAGCAAGGCAAATCCAACGCCGAGATCGCCGCACAACTGGCCCTGATCCGAAACGAAATCGTGCCACGCGAAAACGATGCGTTGCTTGAATACTTCATGTCAAATCCCGACGCCCAAGAGGTTTTCCGCGAGATGGGGTCGGATCAGAACATCGTGACCTATTCGCTGAACTTCCGCACCAAGGCGGGCTGGAATACCGATGTGGCGCTGGCCAATGACTTTAACACCGCGATGTTCCAAGCGCTCAGCATCGGGGAATTCACCACTGGCGACGTGCCGAAGCAGCCGATGTTCGTGACGTCGTCCTCCTTTGAGGTGAGCGATTATGGCCAGCGTTTTGTGGATGCATTCGGGGCGCGGCTGTCACTGGCACCGACCAACGGGGCAGGGATCAACTTCCTTGTTTCGACCACGCAGGACCCATGGGTGACCGCGACCGAAAAACTCAATTGGTTGCCGATCGTGCTGGAATCGCTCAAGAAAACCGCGCTGGAGCAGACCAAACTGATCGTCGAAAAGAACAACCTGCAACCATGGACTGGGGGGTAAGCGCCATGGCGGTCACAACAGCAGCTTTCGGATCTTGGGCATCGCCCATCGCCGCCCAGGATCTTGCGGCGGGGGCGGTCAAGTTTGAACAGCTTGCACTGGACGGCGATGACGTGATCTGGGTCGAAAGTCGACCCGATGAAAAAGGCCGGTCGGTCGTGGTGCGCATGGGCCCCGATGGCCCGCAAGACATCACGCCTGCGGGGTTTTGTGCGCGAACGCTGGTGAATTCCTATGGCGGCGGGGCGATGGCGGCCAAGGATGGCACAGTATGGTTCACCAACTTTGCCGCTTCGGATTTTCCGCAAACCAAAGACCAGCGGGTCTATGCCCAAACGCCGGGCCATTTTCCCAAGCCCATCACCCCGCGCCAGCCGGTGCATTTTGCCGATATGGTGCCTGACCCCGCACGCGGTGTGATCTTTGCGGTGCAGGAACGCAGCGATGTGTTGTTGAACGGGCAGGCGCAGCAAACCCTTGTGGCGCTGGATATGCAGGGCGACGCTTTGCCGATTACTGTCGCGTCGGGGGGGGATTTCTATGCCGCACCGCGTCTGTCGCCCGATGGCAGCCAGATCGCGTGGCTGACATGGGATTACCCGTCAATGCCGTGGGAAGGCACCCGCCTGCAAGTCGCGACATTGGACGCGCAGGGCAATGCGACTGATATCCGGACAATCGGCGGTGCGCCCGCGACCGATATTGACCCGACGCTAAATCCGGTTTTGCAAAACGCCATGCGCTATTCCGGCGAGGCGATTGCCGAACCTTTATGGTCCCCCAAAGGCGCGCTTTATTGTGTGAGCGACCGATTGGACGTCAAAGGCACCCGTTGGGGGAACATTCACCGGGTCGAAGGGGATAGTTTGGTGCCCGTGACCACGCAGGCGGCTGAATTCACCTCGCCGTTGTGGCGGCTTGGAGTGTCTAGCTACGGGTTCGTGTCGGAAACCATCATTCTTGCGGCCTATTCCAAAGACGGGGTATGGGCGTTGGCTCTGGTGGATGTGACGTCGGGGATGCTAAAGCCCGTTGACCTGCCCTTTACCAGCATCACGCATTTGCGTGTGGGCCATGGCTTTGCTGTGTTCATCGGCGGTCGTTTCGACGGGCCTGCCGAACTGATCCGGCTTGATCTTGAGACCTGTGAAACCACTGTGCTGCGCAGCGCCAATCCGGGGCTGAGTGCCGAGGCGAAAGCTTGTTTTCAGGCCCCCGAGGCGATCTCTTTTCAGGTGGATGACGGCAAGGGGGGCACGGAAACCAGCCATGCGTTTTATCATGCGCCTGCCAACCCCGACTACAAAGGCCCCGTCAATGAGCGCCCGCCGCTGATCATCGTGATCCACGGGGGCCCAAGTGCCTCAGCCTCAAGCGCCTTGTCGCTGGACATTGCGTTTTTCACCTCGCGGGGGTTTGCGGTGCTGGATACAAATTATCGCGGCAGCACCGGTTTCGGGCGCAGCTACCGCCAGCGGATCTATGGCGGCTGGGGGGTGGTTGATGTGGCAGATTGCGTTGCAGGGGCGCAGCATCTGGTGGCGCAAGACAAGGTTGACCGCTACCGCATCGCGTCGCGCGGCGGATCGTCGGGGGGCTATACCACGCTGGCGCTTGCGACCTTTACCGACATCCTGTCGGCCGGTGCCAGCTATTACGGGATCTCGGATTTGCAGATGATCGCCCAGGACACCGACAAGCTTGAGGCATTTTACGCCGCTTTGCTGGTCGGTCCATGGCCCGATGCGCAAAAGGTGTTCAAGGCGCGGTCGCCGCTGTTTCATGCGGATCAGATCAGCTGCCCGCTGATCATTTTCCAAGGCGAAGATGATCCGGTTGTGCCGCCGCCACAGGCCCACGTGTTGATTGACAGCCTGTTGGACCGGAAAATGCCCGTCGCCTGGGAATTTTTTCCCGGCGAAAGCCACGGGTTCAAACAGAAAGCGCACATAATTCAGTCACTAGAAGAAGAGCTGTCCTTCTACGGCGCAATTATGGGCTTTACACCGTCGGGGCATTTGGCGAAGCCTGACATCAAGAATTGGCCTGTGTAGACAGGCCGTTAAACGTTCAAGGGGAGACATGAACATGCTGAAAATTGCAACCGGCGCAAGCGAGGAAACGGATACCACCGAAGCTGTTGAAGAAGCGCTCGAGATCGCACTTGCAGGCATGGACGGGATCAAACCCCAGGCAGCGCTTGCCTTTGTTGGTATTGATGTCGACGTAGAGGCGCTGACCAAAGCCTTTGCCGAAACCCTGCCGGGAGTCGAACTGGCGGGCTGCACCACGGATGGCGAAGTGGCGGGGCCCGACGGGTTTCTGGAAGACAGCGTGGTGATCACGCTGTTCGGGTCTGACGATATCGACTTTACCGTGGGCATCGGGCATGGCGCATCGTCTGACCCGAAAGGGGCGACGGCAACGGCTGTTGCCGACGCGCAAAGCAAGACCGACAAAACCTCGGCGCTGTGCGTGGCGATGCCCGAAGGGATCGGCCCCAATATTAGCGAAATCGTCGGCGGCTTGCGGGCTGCATTGGGCGAAGATTTCCCGATTGTGGGCGGAGCGTCAGGCGATCAGATGCGCTTTCAGGGGACCAAGCAGTTTTGCAATGCTGTGGTAACGTCGGATGCCGTTGTTGTGCTGATCATGTCCGGCCCGCTGGTTTACTCCTGCGGTGTGGCGACAGGGTATGTTCCCTTGGGTAACCGACACAGGGTCACCAAATCCGAAGGGTCGACGATTCACGAGATTGACGGCAGCCCGGCGATCAACCTCTACAAAGAATATGTACAGGCGCAATCGGTCCACTTTCCGCTGGCGGTTCACAGCCCCGAACGCGAAGGTTTTTTACTGTCGTCACCGCATTTCTTCAATGAAGAAACCGGGGCCGTGACCTTTGTAAACCCGATCGAGGCCGACAAAGAGGTTCAGATCGCAACGGCATCGCGCGATGAAATCGTCGTCGCGGCGCGGACTGCTGTGGAAACCGCGTTCAAAGGCTTTCCCAACAAGAAACCCGATGCGGCGCTGTTTTTCTCATGTGCGGGTCGGCGTGCCGTCTTGGGCACCCGCACCAAAGAGGAATACGAAAGCTTTGAGTCAATCATCGGCGATGCCTTTCCCACCGCAGGGTTTTATACCTATGGTGAAATCGGCCCCGCCGGTAACAAAGGTAAATCATTGCAACATACCAATGCCTTCCTTGCAGTTTTGCTTGGATCAGCATCGGCATCGTGACACATGTAGCGCATGAACACGCAACCTTCTCCGGGCAGGGCACTTGACCCTGAAAAACTGCTTCGGCGGTTGGAGAAGCGTCTTGCCAAGTCGGAATTCCGTCGGACTGAACTAGAGGAACTGATGGATGGATCACAGGCGTTCCAGCGCCGCGTGATCACCGACATCGAGGCGGCGAAGGCCAAGATCGAACAGCTTTATGCCTCGCTCGAGATTGAACAGATACGAACGGAGCAATTGCTTCGTTCGATCATGCCTGAATCCATCGCGGAAGAGCTGAAGGCCAATGGCAAGGTGCGTCCGCGGCAGGTGGAATCGGCCACGGTGATGTTCACGGATTTTGTCGACTTTACCAAAAGCACCGAAGCGATGGATCCGGTTGCCCTTGTGGGCATGCTGGACCGGTACTACGGCGCATTTGATGAAATTTCCGCCAAGCATGGCGTCGAGAAGGTGAAGACCATCGGCGACGCTTATATGACCGTGGCAGGGGATCTGAACGATTCAGACGAGATCGACCATGTCGCGGCCACTTGCGCTGCGGCTGTCGAAATCATGGACTATGTCAGTGGTCGTCTGGACCAAACCGAAGCGGATGAAATCGCCGGATGGGCACTGCGCATTGGCATTCACACCGGACCGATTTCGACCGGGGTGGTGGGGACCAAACGGCTTAGCTTTGATATCTGGGGTGATACGGTCAATACTGCCGCGCGGATGGTAAGTGCCTGCGCGCCCAATACAATTCTGCTCTCGGCCGCGTCTGAAAAACTGTTCGACCAGCCACATCGGGTCGAACAGCATGGTGATATTCAGGCCAAGGGCAAAGGCACGCTAAAAGCGTACCGGCTCAGGACCTCCTGATCACTCAGCTCCTGATCACTCCATGTAGATCGGCACGATCGGTTCTTTGGCGTTCCCATCCTTGTATTTCTGCTGCGTCGATGGTGCCACATAGGGAAACCGGTCGCTGAGAGGCTGAACGCTGCTTTTGGGCAATTCGACACCTTCGCCGGGCTGCAAAAACGGGTTCAGGTCTTCGAGGGTCCAGTAAATCGCGTCTTCGCGCAGGTTGCGCCCGTTGGGATAGCCATCGGGCTGGGACGGGTCCCACGCCAGCATATCGGGCAGATAGAACGCCACTTTTTCCGCGACATCCGCTTTGATGACCTCAAGCTGCTGAAAGCGATAGGTGAATTGTTCGCTGTAGTTTGCACCGTCCTGATCGGGGGTGGACGCGTTGTAGGCGCGGTTCAGATCGCCAATCGTAGGGTATTTTGCGCTGTTGCGCGGGATGTAATATTCGGAGTTATAGCCCGCTGGCGCATCGACCAGATAGATGCCTTGAATGCCCGCGCGGCCCACACGGTCGACGGTTTTGCCTTTGCCATCTGCGACCGTCACCCAGTAATTTAGCTTTTGATCCTGCAAGTCGGGCACCTCGAGCACGATCAGGGTCATGTCTGTCTCTCCAAAGGCCTTCTCGGAGGAGGCTTCGGCCGGCAGGTGGTCGCCGCCTGCAAGTGCTTCGGTGATGGCCAGGGCGACGGGGGCGTCGACCGTCAGAAAGTCAAAGAAAAACGGGTCGCGGCGGGGGCCGACGAACAGCAATTCGCCCAGTTTACCTTCGACGACCTGCAATGGTGTGTTCAACGCAGTGGTCAACCCGCTGCCGTGGGTGGTACCGGACCACATCCCGTCGCGCGCGTCGGCCCCGGTGGCTACGCGCAGTTCAACAGGTTGCTGTTGCCCGCCATCGCCAGCAGTGACCTTGATTTTATAGGCGATATCCGCAACCGCATCGCCATCTTGGTCGAAATTAAAGATATAGATCAAATCGGGGGACAGGGTAATCTTGTCGGGGTCGGTCGTCCCCTCAAGACCGGATCCGGCCAAGGGGTTCAGGGTCATTGCCATAGCCAGACCGCCGGTTTCGGACCCTTTGAACAGGAACACGTCGCCGATGTCTGATTGCGGTGCTGCAATGGTGTCAGGCGCATCCCGGTGGTCCGAGGCCAACACAGGGCCGGCCAGCGCAACAAGCGCCATCGAGAGCAGAACGGATTTTACTGAATGGCGTGAAAATTTCATGGGATCATCTCTTTTTTGGGAATATGGCAACCGTTAATCATATCTTAACATATCAAGTTTGCGTGCAGTTGCATATAGACAGGTGTGCCATTGGTTTTATGCACAGCGATTTTGCGGTCAATTTCCCCCACCGATATAGCCGACAAGATACTGGATCAGTTTGAACGCCGTGCGCGCGTCGCTTTCGATGATGCTCAGGAAATCTTCGGGATCAATGCGCAGCAAGGTCACAGGGCTTTGCGCGCGCATGCTTAGGCGGCGCGGATCGTTGCGGATCAGGCCAACTTCGCCCACGAGGGTACCGGGTGGGGGGATCACGCTAAAGGTCACCGTGCCGGTTTCATCTTCGTCGTATAATTCGATTGCACCCGAATAGATCAGATAGGCCCCGTCGGGCAGGTCGTGCTTGCGAAACACGATCTGGCCGGGGGCGACATCGACCCAGCGGGCACTAAACGCCAACAGACGCAACTGCGCGCGGCTTAGCTCGCGAAACAGCGGTGCCTTGCGCAGGGCAGACCGTTTTTGATGCAGGTCTGATGTTTCGCCACCCTCTGGCGCATGATCCGTGTCTTGCCCCACCGCAATCAACCGGCCTTGGCGCAGCTCTAGTTGGTTGTCGTGGGAACCGTCTTCCGGCAGCGCTGCTTCGAGCTGCAGAATGGTGGCGTCGGGCAGTATCTCGCGCAGCAGGGCGAAACTTGCGTGGCGCACCGGGGCGGGAAAGCTGGCCATGGCACGGTCTAGGATTACAATGTTAGGCCGCTTGACCACCACCTGCGCCAAGCTGATATGTTCAGCGATCTGCTGCGACAGGTTCGCCCCGCGCAGCCCCGTCGGCAGGCGTTGGATCAAGTCGAACAAGGCATCTTCCCCGACGCTTTGCATCAATGCCGCGACGACCTGATCGCGGATTTTTTCCAGATGTTTACGCCCCGCAGGGGTGACCTTGCCGAAAACCAGGTTCTCCAACACATTTAACCGATCGCTCCAGTGATCCGGTTGCAAGGGCAGATAGCGATCGGCCAAAGTCGGGTCGGCAAGTGTCTTGGCCTTGGGGCGCGCGGCAATGATGGCGTGTTTGACCTTTTTGGCAAACGCACGGTCAAAGGCACGGGCGGGGACGTTGAATTGCAGCGACAACAACAATGTTTCATCTGCTGGCTTCAGGTTTTCACCGGTTTTATTGGCGTTCTCGATGACCTTTTGCAATTGGGGCAGGATATCGCCGGGAATGCCAAGCCTGCGGAACAGGACACTGCCCGTCGTATCGCTGTCAAAGGAATCGACAAGGGCTTTTGCCAAGGTCAAAGACTGTTCAATCACCAGATCAAGCAACCCCAAAGCGACCAAGAGGTCGCTTAGCTTGCGGGTTGAGTTCAGGCCAATCCAGTCATCCTTGGCTTTGACGGCCATCAACAGGTTTTCGGCCAAGGTGAGGTCATCAAAATAGATATCATCTGAAAATGAATCTATGGCTCCTTTTAACCTCAGCTGGTCGATCTGCGCCGGAATCGATTCTCGCAAAGCGGTCAGCTGATCTTGGAGCGCGCTGTCGTGTGGATGCGACAGGAACCGGTCCAAGGCCTTGGCCAACAACGATTTTTGCGCGCCAATGGCCGACACTAGCAGCTGCCAGTCATGGCGCGCGGCGGCCATTTGTGCATCTGTCGGTTGGGGGGGGGCAGGCCAACCCAACTGATTGCCGCTGCGGCGGGTCTCTTCCAGATCATCCTTTGACAACTGCAGCGCCGGGGCCATGGTCAACGGCACCATCACATTGTCGCCCACGGTGCCGCGAAAGATGTAGGGCGTGGCATTGGCATGACCGATCATGCGCGCAATACTATGTTGCCCGATGGCCCCCAGATCATGGCCGCCAATCTTTACCTGTCCTGAGACGGGGGCGATGTCGCGCAGCAAAAGCTCCGCCAGCATGGCGCGGTCTTCGTCCTCGGGGGCCGCAATGCACAGCCAGTCGCCGGATGCAATTTCTAGGCTTGCACCGCTCAGGAGCTGGCGGCCCATGTCATCTTGAACGACAACATCCGAAAGCGACACGGTGCCCGCCATCGGGTTTTCCGACGCGTTTGACGGCGTCTCAAACAGGAAATCTGTCAGGATATCGGGCGGATCGAATTTTTCGACAATCATTTGGTACCGCTGTGAAACCTCCTGAACGGCGGTATAATAAGTTAACAGCTCTTTCCACGGCGACGAAAGATCTTTGAATGCTGCCAGCGACGCTACCAGCGCGCCAATCGTGAGACTACCGTTGATCACCAACAAGCCGCCGACCAGAAAAAAGAAGAACGGTGTGATCTGGGTGAGAAGGTTATTCACGAATTTCATAAAGAATTTTTTGCGGTAAATGTCGAAGCGCGTGTTGAAAAGCCGGCCCAGACGCGCGCTGATCGTGGTCATGCGGGCCGTCCAACCGCCATGCTGGCGCAAGGTCGCAGCGCCGGTGGCTATTTCCCCCACTTCGGCCGCCAGACTGCGAACCTGACGGACGCGGCTGCGGTTCAGCACATTGATCCGCCTTTGCATCCGGGGAATCAGCCAGACCTGCACGGGAAACATCGCCATAGCCGCCAATCCGAACCAGAAGTTCTGCAAGAACAGGAACAACAGAATCGTACCCATCTGGCCGGTCTGCATCAAAGGCGTCGCAATCGCGTCCCCCATGATTCCGCCCAAAGGTTCGGCCTCGGCGGTCAGGGCCGCAACCAGTTCCCCTTCCGAGGTTTGCTGCTGGTAGGCGCGCGGAAACCGCAGAACGCGCCCGATCAAGCCAAAACGAAAGCGCCGCAGCAATCGTTCTGCCACTACCCCCTTCATGGTGTTTACCCGCATCTTCAACAGACCGTGCAGAACCACAAAGCCAAGAAAAGCAAAGCACAGGATCAACAGAAATGTTGTTTGCTGCAGATCGACGCCAAAGACCGTGACCCGGTCCGCTGGGGCACCGATGGCGTCGTTTATGATCCGTTTGGGAAGTTCAAGGGTGACGTAGAGCAGGGGAAACAGCATCAGCGTCACCACCGCCAAGATGATCTGATCACGCCGGGAATGTCGCCATATGAAGGAAAAAAGGGAACGTTCCATAGAAATAGTATGGCACGTATTTTATTGCGCAGACAAAAAATGTGGCACGGGCAGGGTGGTACCGCGCGAACGGCCGTTATTAGGGCTGCAAGAACCGTATGCCGGGAATCTGCTGGATGCGTAGCACGTCCTGGTCGTAATTGTCGGTCATTTCCTCGACCAGTTCATCGGTCCAGTCCGGCATGTCCAACTCTTCTTCAAGCGCATCTTCAAGCGCGAATTTGTCGAGAAACGCAGAGATTACGCGCTGCTGTTGCGCCCCTGAAATCTCGGGGTGCGCCTCAAGATAGGACAAAAAGCGCTTCATGCCCTCTTTGCTCATGATGGTTTCGAGAAGGTCAAATTCACCGGCGATGGGTTGATTTGCCGGCACGCCGGTCATTTCACGCAAGATATTGCCCCAGATCAGCGGCGCATCTTCGTTGCACCAGACGGTGACCGCGATTTCAGGTGCCGAGTCGCGCAACAAACCCAGCGTATCTGACCAGCGAATATCCAACGGATCCTTTGTGCCCCAGAAATGCGCGTCGGAATTATCGCCTGACACATCATATAAAATTGGCAGTAATGTCGCCGGGTTGCGGATCGCCATGAAAATCTGCAACTCGTCGTCTGGGAACAGTTGCACCATCCGCATCATGCGCACCGGTGCCGCAGGGTATAGCATCCCCTCGATCATCGCAGTGGCAGGCGTGCGGAAAAAATTCGCATCGGACAAGATCGCCCGATCTGCTTCGGAATCGTCTAGGACCGCGTCTAGCAAAACATCACGCGCCCCTGCTGATACGGATGATTTATACATCGCATTCAACGTATCACGAAAAAGCCCGCGATACGTGCTGGGACCGGGCACACATGTCCCGCGCTTGGCCAGCATTGCCTTGTTGGCCAGCAGGCTTTTGAGCAACCGCTCTTCTTCTGTATAGTGCGCACCTGTGTGCAAAACCAACTGCATGAATTTCAGCTCAACTCTTTTAAATCTCCGTCAGCCAATAGCCTTTCTTGCGCGATCTGTAAAACTCCAAAATTTCTTCAATTTCACCTCTTGCACGCCCCGAAACAATCTTCTAAACGAACGCCCAGTGCCCCTATAGCTCAGCTGGTAGAGCAATTGATTTGTAATCAATAGGTCCGCGGTTCGAGTCCGTGTGGGGGCACCATTTTAACATCCAGATTAAACCGATGACATGCAGTTAGGCCTTGTTTATAAGGCCTATAATGAGAATGTTTATCCAGCTACGTTTGGTACCATCCGATACGATACCCCCGCTTTGGGGGTGTTGTCGGGGGTATCGTGAACTTGCCGAATTAGTGATACCCCCAACATGCCGTTAAGCGATATCCAGATTCGAAACCTGAAACCGAAAGAAAATGCCTACAAGGTCTATGACTTTGAAGGTTTGTTCGTGTTGGTGAAACCGAATGGGTCCAAGCTTTGGCAATTCAAGTACAGGATGGATGGCAAAGAGCGGCTTCTCTCGATTGGCGTTTATCCTGTTGTCACTCTAGCACAAGCGCGCAAAGCTAAAGAAGACGCGCGTGTGATGGTGGCCGCTGGTGAAGATCCCAGCGAGGCCAAACAAGAGGACAAGCGCTTACGGCAAGAGGCTAGGGGACAGACCTTTGCCAAGATCGGCGAAGCGTTTTTGGACAAGCAACGCAAAGAGGGGAAGTCCAAAGCTACTTTGGATAAGACTGAATATCATTTAAAACTAGCCAACATTGATTTTGGCCGCAAGCCGATCAGCGAAATCAACGCGCCGATGATACTTAGGACATTGCGAAAGGTTGAGGCCAAGGGCAACTATGAGACGGCGCATCGTCTACGCGCTAGGATTGGGTCTGTATTCCGCTATGCAGTCGCCAGCGGGATCACAGAGACCGATCCGACCTATGCGCTGCGCGATGCCTTGATCCGGCCAACCCGCGTTCACCGTGCTGCGATCACCGAGCCGAAGGCGCTCGGTAAACTCTTGCGCGAGATTGATGTCTTCGACGGTCAGGTAACAACCCGCATCGGATTGCAGATATCCAAGGAGATGCCTCCCTCGACGTAGCCTCGACTGTAGACCTCGTCCTTGAAACGAGGATCGTTGGCGACTTGCTTGCGGAAGTCCTTTCTATTCATTCCAATCTCATCCGCGATTTCCACGAGGGCGATCTCATCACCGAAGCCTTCGCCATCCCATTGGTCGACAATCGCCAGTGCATTCTGGATTGCCCCTGAGAGCTTTGTGACACCTTTGGGTCGCCAGTCAAGCGCATAAGAACCGAAGCCAAGGGCCAGACCTTTGAAAAAATCCGCGCTGTGTTTTTAGCCAAGCAGAGTAAGGAGGGGAAATCGGCGGCAACACTTTCTAAGACAGAATATCACCTAAAGCTTGCCAACCGCGATTTCGGGCGTAAGCCGATTACCGAAATCACTGCGCCCATAATCCTAAAGACCCTGCGAAAGGTCGAAGCGAAGGGTAACTACGAGACAGCCCACCGCCTGCGCGCCCGTATAGGATCTGTGTTTCGATTTGCGGTCGCGAGTGGTGTTGCGGAAGCAGATCCTACTTATGCCTTGCGCGATGCACTGATCAGGCCGACTTGCGTACATCGCGCAGCCATCACTGTCCCTAAAGCGCTAGGCCAGCTTGTGCGTGAGATTGATGGCTTCGAAGGCCAACCGCAGCGAACGACAGCTCTGAACTCACTATGGCAAATGCTGCAGTGAGTTCAGAGCTGCAATCAACTTTAAGGGGGGGGGGGAGGTTCGAGGGATGTCATTGAACTCTGGTCGGGGATGTCTTGTTGGTTTTCATTGGCTCAATGATTTTCCGCTTTGCTTAGATAGATAGTGCTCCAGAAATCGTTGCTTTGTTATAGTGACTTGCACGCCTGACGTCGTGAAGTTCGGCTGCGGCTCTGTCACAAAAGCTTCGCTCAACCAACACAAAAGTGAATTGATAGCGACGTACTGACAGCCCAACACAGGGGGCTGCTATGCTGCAATTTGATCAGGTCACGAAAACCTTTGGTGCGAACACTGCCGTAGATGCGGCGAGCTTCACAGTCGAAAAATCCATGATGATCGGGATTATCGGGCGCTC
>ERZ651776.519-NODE-519-length-53366-cov-16.670420_pt1 | contig 53366 bp, 56 predicted proteins | sample MGYA00514761_ERZ651776 | MGnify/ENA metagenome assembly ERZ651776
CCCCGCTTGGAAGCAAGCGCTGTTAATTATTGATTTTCAAGGCAATACAAGAAAAGGTTCTAGTACCTCTCTCTCCGCCTTACCCCATCCTTTATATCACCGATTCACCAAAACCTTTAAGAACCCTGTCCCTTCGGCACTGGCATAAACAACTAAGTACATACCATTGGGGAGATCCTTAGGGTCCATAACATTAACCCACTTTCCAGAAACGTCATAGAGATTAAATCTAACGTTTATATCCCTACCATCTAGCCAGTTATAAAATTCAACCTCCAACGGATCCATTTGGCTATATTCTGCAATGTTTATTAAAGCAATAGAAAATCCATTAGAATCAACCTTTTGATATCCACTAGAGGTAGTATCCACATACTCATAGTTATAGAAGACTTCATAACTAAAATAACTATTTGAAAAATTAAAGCTTTCATTTACCGTGTCTACATAATAAGTCATAAAAGAATTGGATGCAGACATGCCTACACTATAAAATAATTCTACAGCTATTGTATCATTAACATTTGAAACAACACTATCTCGTTTAAATTTTAGGTTGTCCGGCCGATGGTGAGAAAGCACGAGTAGAATTGAATTTGAAGACTTGGAAACGACGGCTCCTATATCTTCTTTCGGATAGTTCTGAGCGTACAACGAAGTAGACAGAATTAAAAAAAATACAATTTGACGCATAATAATAACCTATTTAATTACAAAATATATATGATCTAAAACAACACCATTTTCCTTAATATACAGAACATAAATCCCACTCGGAATTGCACCTATATCTAATTTTTGAACTTCCCTAGAATTAACACTCGATTTTTGACTAAACACCTTCATTGCATTCTGCATTGGAGAGTTAGGTTCAAAACCCTCTCTCTCCGGGGCACACTTTGCTTGCTACATCTGCGCACAATTAAAGCTTATAATGTACAGCTATGGAATTGCTCACAAAATTGTGGGTATAGAAAAAGTCAGTTGCCTCCATAATCCAATAAGAGTAACCATCAACTGGTAAATACTTGACAATGCTGGAATGTATGCTTACTGCGTACTTTTCGCTCAAATCTATTCTCAAGCCGTAAGTAAATCGACCCCGCCAACGAACTTTTTGGTCATCCACATATATAGGAGAAATATACGGTGACGTAATAGAATATTCTTTCTTCAAGTTGTACAGCGCACTAACTTCAGTCTGAAGGGAGAGCCAAGAAAATGAGCTAGCCCCAAAAGTTCCGGAGTTAATTTCAATAAGCCCGTTAATTCCTATGGACGTTTCAGACAAGCTTGAACTGAAATACTCCATATCAGATACGTTAACCACAAAGTCACCTGAATTAGTAGATTGACATACAGAAATACTCGGGGTAAATACCCCGATTTTATAGCCGTATGACATGTCATATAGGTATTCGTTATGGCTTTCAAATGAGGTTGGAGTGTCGTCATCCATAGTCATATTGGTGGACCCCAAGTTTAGCCGCAGCGTTTGTTGAGCCGTAAGACTCGCGCTTGTAATCAATGCGATGAATAGATATTTCCAGGCAGTTCTCATAAAAAATCACGCACTATACCTAAAAGTAATTGACTAGATAAGGTAAATCGATTTCCATTGGACAAAAAAGGGGTAATTCCCAATACTCCCGTATTTCTAACACCTGTAATGGGAGTTTGGAGTCCTATAGGTTCTATCTTGAGTGTAAAATTCAATGCGTTTTTTCTATCTGAAGAACTGCTCCATTCCAAACCGGGGTGGATGCTACCGCCTAGGTAATTAGTGTTCTGTTTGGAATAAAAAAATTCGGGATCAACCCATCTTTCATCGAACTGTTCATTTGACACTGACTTAACCAACGAGTATGGAATGTTAATATTAACATATGTACCTAAGTAAGCATTCAATCTATAGTTCCTCTCAATCAACAATGGAATTGAATAAGATATTCCCAACCTAGAACTGCTATAATTCATTTTGACCTCTTCAAAGCTATCGGAATAGTAACTCATAAAAAGATTCACACCGTATACAAATTCATTATTCTCAGAATGTATGCTGAAGCTGTAATTGGAATGGATAGCTGAAAAGCTTAAAATGGACTTGTTTCTTTTCTCGTGTCTAAATTCAAACCCTATAGTAGGAGATGAGTGATCTACGTTGTAGCTAATATTGTCAACGTCATAATAGTAATAGTGTTCATTCAAAGTATACGGGAATATGGCATTTTCATCCAATAGACTCATTCCTCCAAGTAAAGCAATGGAAGAGTTCTGAGGGTACGCAGTCATTAGCGCCAAACTACTGAGAATTACAATCAGCTTTAATTTCATCTCTGAATAATTATCTGTTTTCTTTCTATCAGTCCATTCAACAGAACACATTCAAGAATATAGAAACCCGGTGAAAGTTGAGAGACGTTAACCAAATAGGTTAACTCATAATTGGTGATTGATTCGGATAAAACCACATTACCTTTGGTATCCCACAGGGTTACGAGTTTGATGCTATCCTTAGACTTTACAGTAAAATTATTGCTTGCTGGGTTCGGAAACACATTAACCACGTCAATAGATGTAGTAAACTGACTCTGGAGTTTATTGCTCTCAGTAGATTCACCACATTCTTTAATTAAAGCGGTATATGAAGCGTTGTAGGGTGCTTCAAATCCAGGAATGATGTCAATAGAAGTTGATGAACTGTGACGTATGTTCTCTCCAGGTGATACAGTGTAACCAGAAGAAGTAGATAGAGTGCCTTCAAAAAATAAACTTCCTTCTGAGGATGACGTTGTTACGAATCCGCCCGTCTCACAACAATCGTCGTTTATGAGTGTTGTCCACTTAAAATCCGGAACATCAGGGCCGTAATCAAAGCTAGCCACTTTGGTTGAATGTTCAATTTTGGGATACATCACGCAATTGTCGACTGTAACCCTCATTGTATACACAAATTCCCCAGCAACTAAATTGCCATTAATTGTACCATCCCACATGAGCGTAAACACATCGTCATGTATCCTTAAGAAATCTGTTAACACTTGGTCGCTACTAGTAGATAAATCGTAGTCAAGGTTCGTTAAACCGTTAGGATTAAAGTACTCCCATGTCTCCTGGTTACCCCATCTATCTACAACTAAAAATTCTACGTAGTTAGCTCGTTTAAGGTTCACTATTAGTGGATTGAAATCTGTAATTGCATTCATGCTGAAACCTTCCGCTATCTCTAACTCCGTTTGACTGTTATCATTGGGATTCCACATAATAGCAACAGCCTCACTATCTTTGTTTCCTGCACAAGGGTGATCACAATAGGGTATTTTTTCAAGCTTTACATTATCGACTAGTAGGTATTTATTACTTCCAAAGTCATGATCTTCGTAAGTACCCATCATATTTTCGCCTTTAATTGCCAAATGATTAAAATTTTCCAAAATCGTGGCATGTTCCATTTCACCCTCAAAATGATTCCACACATTTGGATCGTGATCCTGAGAAGATATTGGAATTGTATAGTGGATTAGGTGGTTTATCCCAGGGTCCTCGCAACTAACCAGATTATTGCCGATAAACTCATCATCCATTATATAAACATTCAATTCAGAGTTAATGGAGTTTCGTGGCATAAAATCAAACGAGAGTTTATAACCGTATATTCGATTCGACAATGGTTGATTATTAACTGGGGCAAGTTTAATTTGCGCTCCTTCGCATGGACCGAAACCAATACAATAAGTGCCGGTCTTACTAACAACGTGCCGTTGAACGGGCTCCCACTGCATGGTAAATCTGTCACCGTTAACATACCAGTCTGAAGAACCAAATGGTTTCCAGTCTTCTAATCCTTCTAATTTGCCTTCTCCCATATTTCCGTCGAAACCATCATCTCGACCATGTTCAAAAGAATGGTTAGGAACTAAATTTTGAGAAGATGAGAAAAAAGAAAGCAGAAGTAGAACTGCTGAAATTCTAGTTTTCATTTTCTTCAAGTTTTTCGATACGAGCATTCAATTCAATAACTCTAAGAGAGAGCTCTTCAACCTGCCGAAGAAGCTTTGCATTTATTTCTAGTACATCAACACCACTTTTCACAACTTCTTCCGCAGAAGGAATATTTGGAAGGTGATGATTTTCTATGATAAACTTCTCCAGTTCGTTGTAACTTAATAATTCGTACCCGTCTTCAAATACGAAGTCCGCCCAAGAGTTCTGAGTTGCAACATCTACTTTTAGCCTTTCAGTTCGAATACCATCCTCGACATATAAACGATATCCGCCAGGATTGGTTCTATTTAATGAGGGCCCAATATAAACAACGCCATCATTGCTCACAGAAAAAGTGTTTCCCGATGCCGTTTTCGTCATTAGAACGTATTCGTTGTTGGATGACCCAGTGTTTTCAATCAATACCCCATACACATTGTTTTCATTACCTGGGAGATTTAATGAATTGGTTGAATTCCCGTTGTAAACATGAAATTCAGATTTTGGTTCAACAGCACCAAATCCCACCTTTCCAGCAGGCGTAAACGTAGCAAGGATAGTCGAATTGTAGATGTTATCACCTTCATATTCGATAGTAAGGTTTCTATCCTTAGTCGCTGTACTAGTATTTGATCCAGTCCACCCAATTGCGAGTTTTTTTGGATTTATAAACACATTTGCATCTAAATCGTATAAATAGAATTCTCCTCTTAGATTTAAAACTCCTAACGGACTTTGGTCGATACCACCAATTATAGTATGTCCTTGAGGTGTAACAGAAAAGACGGTTGAATTTTGTGGTCCAGGAGGCAAACCAACATTGTGTGTAGTATTGACAATTTTGAAAGCATATTTATACGGATTATTGTCAAAAATATCCACGCTTGTCTTTATCAGAAGACCATCAATTGTTGAAGAACCTGAAGAATGCCTCGTGTTGATGGCTAGTTTGGCTGTTTGGCTTCCAGTAGAAATATTCGTTCCTACAACCATATTTTCAGATCCAGAATTGGAATTATTGGTTTGTGGAATTTGTACTTGTGCATAGCACGTACTCGCAAAGCAAGTGGCCACAAGAAAGTTTGTGATTTTCATCGATAATTTAGTAGTTGTGATTCACTATTCAAGATAGGTATAAAATGGGTCACATCCTATTTATGGGAAGAAGGTAGGTCGCAGCTTCAACTAGGATCTATTCCTCTATTCGAAGGTAGTGTATCTAGTTTATGAATATCCTATTCTTCTGTACATACCAAAAACACAGGGGTTTTGGAATTACACGCGATTCCAAACGCATGTTCGGGATATTCCGAACAATCATTGAACCCCTAGAAACCTCTTTTAAAGGTCAAGTGAGATCTATAATCTGTATATTCACACCGCTATACAGTGATTCTGAGCGATTTATCCCTCCTGCACTCGATTTACTTGTTTACCGGCTTGCTCTAGAAAAACAGAGCATTGCACTATGTTGATTTTGAGTGTTTTACGCGATTGAGTTCGAATCCCTCCCTCTCCGTTGAGGTGGTCCCGGAAATTAGGACAGCGATTTAGAAATTATAAATTGCGAAACTATGAAGAGGACCAAACGCGTATTCAGTTCAGCGTTCAAAGCTGAAGTAGCCCTTGAGGCGATTAAAGGAGTAAAAACGGTATCAGAACTGGCCCAGAAGTATGAGCTTCACCCTGCACAGATCACCCAGTGGAAGAAGCAATTCTTGGATCAAAGTGCCTCTGTATTCGAGAGTGACAAGAAGAAAAACGAGGAGTTGGACCAACTCAAGAAGGAGCGGGACGAGCTTTTTCGTCAGATGGGTGAGTTAAAATTTGAGAACAACTGGTATAAAAAAAACTCAAATGATGCCGCCATCAGAAAAGATGAAGCTTGTAGATATGCGCAGTTCAGAGGTCTCCATTGCACATCAATGCAGACTACTAAACCTCTCTAGGAGCCGCCTGTATTATACTCCGAAGGGTATTCCTAGCGATGAACTAGAGATGATGCGTCTATTGGATGAGTTTTACATCCAGGATCCTACACGTGGGACGCGTAGAATGCGTAATGAACTGCGTAAGCACGGTTTTGATATTGGCAGAAGGCGTACACGTCGTTTAATGCAAGCGATGCGCCTAAAGACCGTTTATTGCCGTCCACGCACTACGGTTATTGACCCTGCGCAGTACTAATATCCTTATCTATTACGCAACTTGGAGATTAAGCATGTTAATCAAGTATGGGCGATGGACATTAGTTACATCCCAATGAAAACAGGATACATGTATCTACTGGCTATCATTGACCTTAAGAGCAGATACATTGTGGGTTGGAGCTTATCCAATACCATGGAAACCGCTTGGGTAAATGCTACCTTAGAGGTGGCCTTTGGCAGGTACGGAACCCCTGAGATCATCAACACCGATCAAGGGAGTCAGTTTACCTCTAGCGAGTATATAGACTTCATTAAATCCAAAGAAAACATTCAGATATCCATGGATGGAAAAGGAAGGGCCATTGACAATGTGTACATCGAAAGGTTCTTTAGAACCATTAAATACGAAAAGCTGTACCTTCAAGAACTCTGCAATGGGCACCAGGTTGAGAAAGCTTGCAGTGAGTTCATAGACTATTACAATCTACGTAGAGACCATTCTTCTCTTCAAGACAAAACACCTTTCCAGGTCTATTCCTTGGCTGCTTAAAAACAATCATTAACTTTAACTAACTCAAAAGCTGTTTAACAAACGGGACCAGCTCACCGTAACTTGACTTCGCAATACACTGAAAGTCAACATTTTACAAGTGCGATTTCGTACTTGGGGTACGATTTGGGGACGAAAGCATGCTTGATGGAAGACTTCGTCAAACATTCGTCCCTTTTCTATCAAAAGCAAGATACATCTTCTCGCAAATCGACGCAAGTTGCACGCAACCATTTTTTCGTCTGGGTGTGTGATTTTGAGAATTGAGTCGTAACTATTAGTATATCAGGATTATATCATATCTCTGTAGGTAGGGCACGCGGCACGGATATATATGTATACCGTGCCGCGTGCCTTACCTGGGTGTAAACGTCCCTTGATGATCCGATTGATGACGATAATTCCATTTGTGTTAAGACTGTTGTCATACTAGAACAATGTTTCAAGTGGAATAGCATTTAAGCGTTTATTAGACGACTAGTAGGTCTCAAGTATTTAATCTTTGGGCTATGACAGAAGTATCATAACGCGTTTGGTCCTTTTCATAGTTTCGTAATTTATAATTTCTAAATCGCTGTCCTAAATTCCGGAACCACCTCACATGAATCTCTAAATAACTGTACTCCAGCAAGTGTTTATAACGGTACAAACAAAATAATCCTAGAACAAAGACAACTACTAAAACAAAAATCTATGAAGCAGCGAAGAAGAAATCACCTTAGAACTAAATCAGCAATTTTTTTGTAAATTACTCCAAACAATAATGTCCAACTTCTTTGAAGACGTACAGCCACTTTGTTATCCTTCTATAACCACCTAAATTGTATTTGTCAGGATCTATATTGTTATTTCTTAATATATACCTCAACTTACCTACTGAAGATCTAACCCAAGTTGTACCAATATCATATGATCTCCCATCATTAAGGACAACATATAATCCGAAAACTTCTTTTTCAAGACCATTCCATTCTCCAGTTGATTTGATAACAAAATCCTCGGTCTCAAGAACAACTTCATGAGAAATACTTTTAGTACGTTTCTCAATAGTGACCTGGTCTTTCAACAACAAAAAGTAAAGAACGTCCCAATTAGCAGATGACAATTGCGCTACACTGCTCAATGGATGTAATAGAATTATAAATACTATAATCTTTTTCATAACGCATATATTTATTACGGAGCTTAAGAGTTATCCTCCAACAGAGCTTATTGCATTTAACATAGCAGCTCCAGCTATACTAGCAATGGACGCATGTTGAATGCCTAAATACGCACCTGATAAAGGATTCACACCTCCTCCTGAACCAACCGCATAACCTTCAAGGCCGCCAACGACATCACATAAGGCAACGAATAATTTTGACCAATTGAATTTATAAGAATTCTCACCAACAAAATCATCCCAATACGCTAAAGAATGTCGCATCACAGAAGAAGCCACTAGATAGGCATCAATGTTCGTGCCAACTGAAGCTGATATCACTATAGACTCATGATGCTTTATATTGGAAATTATGTCATTTAAATTAGATCCATCATATGCTTCACCGATCTCCATTAACTGCAAAACATACATCTCAACATCCACATCCAAATCTAAATCTCTTACATAGATTTCATACACGAATTCATTTGTAGACTCTACAAAACAAGACTGATATAATTCATCCCAGTACTCCTCTGAGCTCATGGCTGAATCAAATCTCAAATCAGAATCAAAATAGCTGTCCATATGGTCATAAATTGAACCAGATGTATATGTAGACAATATACTGTCAACCAGCTCATTGTGTATCAACCCAATGGAATCCAGCGGATTAATAGAATTTAATAATTCAGAATAAGAGTATTCCTCTTCAATTGAGTTGCTTTTTTCACAAGCCCCAAATAAACTTATTAGTAACGCTAATAATAAAAGTTTTTTCATAACACGTTAGTTTTAAAAAGACAATAGAGATCAAAAAACTCTATTCATTAAACATTTAACTATCAACGCATAATTAGTATAATTTCAATTGACGTCCTTATTCCAAGGAAAATACTAAGTACTAGAAGTAGTACTTCATTTATTCATTTTTTAGTAATCTTGAGCGAATATGCTTGAACAATGATCTTATCATAAAAAATGAGAGAAGTATTGCAGCTATATACAGGAATTTCGTCCAAGACTTTTTCCCCCTTTTCTTAGAATCCTCTTTGCGTCTACTAAAGTGCTCAAGCTCACTCTTCCATTCTTTATCCTGACTAGTAACCAACAATAATCTGCATTCATGAAGCGTTTGCGCTGACTTCGGGGCTTCAATTCTGGTTAAATAGTAATTCAGTATTACCATTCCTACTATTAAAGCAAGAGTGACATGATCAAACTCTGCAAATTCCCCATTCTTTTCAAAAGAAACATATGCGGTATGGATTGACTTCAATATGAGAAAAGAATAGGATACATACATAACAAAGCCAAAACTCAACTCAAACTTTAGACGTTCTAGCATATACCTTAGAAACCTATGTCCAGTTACCTTATTTGCGTCATATGAAAGAGTTAAGAACCTCTCCCAGCCAAATGAAAAAATTTGTTCTGGAGTAAGATCCGAATTGGCAGCTTTAACTTTACCATTCACTCCGTCTTCATCTTTAGATATGTAATCCAACACTTTGTTTTTACAATGCTTTGCCTCCCATCTAGATCCAAAATTTTCAAATATAAATCCGGAGATATAAGATGCAATCAGCAGTAGGAATGTGTAGAAAAGAGCGGTATAAGTGCTTTCTGAAAATGACTTAATGAGTTCAAGAAGCTCTAATTCGCACACAAACAACAGAACTATAAAAACAAATGCGGAGCCAGGAAGAATATAAAACACAAGTGTCCTTCTAATACTAGGACCCAAAACGGTTGAGAAAAACTGATCCATTCTTTTTTACCACAATCATGGTTATATAAAATACTCAGACAGTGTTTTAGAACATATATTGAGTACTACTTCTGATACCCAATTTGGGTTCAGCCCAATTGCTTAACCGTCTAAATTGATTACTTTAATCTGTGCCAAGAGCCTGGTCTAATTTCCGGGGAGTATTACAATATTAATCATAAAAACATATTTATTATGGCATTTATCAATTTGGCGGAAGCCACTGAAATGACTCACGAGTATCAAAACAATGCACCCGTGGGCGAGTCAATTGCAGCAACCTTTAAGAAGGAAGAAATGGCTCAATTAATTAATCAAGCTGGAGTTGAAGGAGTTCGTATGTATTTTGCAAGGACTGAAGGTAATTTGACTCTAGTTGTTGTTGGGACAGACGATGAAAATCAAGATTTGACCGATGGTCTCATTTTAGATTACGCATCTATTTGCCCACACTATTGTCCACCAAGCTCACCACTAATTGCATAGTCTTATACACTATATCACAACTGAACTAGCACAGTACTTTGTACTGTGCCTTTCTGTGTTACTTCTTTTTACGGACCAAAGAAAAACAGACGGGCTTATAGTTCCATTCTTTTTTACCGGAAGCCTGATAACAATACTTTTTGAACACCATGCTGCTTCAATAGAAATAGTTCAGCTAAATATGATATGTGTAGGTGGCCTTATGGTTGTCAGCCACTTTGTCTTTCAAAAAATCAGAGCTGCAGCAACACTTCTATTGATTTTATATACCGCTGCTCTTCTCAACAGTGGGCCTTCAACACAAGAATTGGTTCTTGATCATGGATTTCTTCTTTTATTTCTTAGCAACACAATGTTGGCTTACATTATAATTCGAATGTGGAACGTGTCAACAGAAATGATAATTCTTGTGATTTTTCTGTTCTTCATTATCAACAGCATGCAATTCATCGGTGCCAGCGAAGAAATGATTAAAGCAGGTCAAGAGCACTATAGCAACTGGTTGTATTACACAATATATGTTTCAGCCCTCCTCGTTATGAACATCCTGTTCATCACATACTCATTCAAAAGAATTAGAAATGGAATACGAGCTAATTAGGACCGTCTTATCCCTATTCTACTTTTCCCTCTTTGGTTTATTCCTCATATGGATAACCGTCACAACCACTATTAGGTCTGTAAAGCTAACGCGAAAAACCAGGCAGCAATATTTGGATCTAATTGAAGAGCAGCTGGAGAGAGCCTCAATGGAAATTCATGATAGTATGTCCTCAAGTGGGATTGAGCTGGATAGAATAATCTCTAAATCCAGCCTAACAGATTATGAGAAGAAAAGGTTTCATGATGTTTTATCACGTCTTAAAGTTGATGTGTCTATTGCTAATGAATCCATATACCCTAGGGGATTGCTCCTAGATGACTTCAAGTCTAGTTTGGAGGATTTGTTCAAGTTCATCACAGATCAAGAAGTTGAGTTTGAATTTGAATCGGACCAAATAGACCAGATGCCAACCGAGCATCAAATACACTTATACAGGATAGTTCAAGAGATTCTAGCTAATGCGGTCCGCCATGAATCTGGGCAACTCTTTAGTGTCTACATTCATGATGTGGACCAGGAAATTAACATTCATATCTCCTACCAAGGGAAACAGAAAAGCAAATCTGAGCTTCTCAAAAACAAAATCTCTAAAGGCAAGTTTGTTGCGTTGTCTAGGTGCAAGAGAATCAAAGCAAAACTCAAGCACAGAACAGGGCAAGACGGCTTTAGCACATACAATATTAATGTCCATTTATGAAGAAGGTACTAATCATTGAAGATCATGATTCCGCTATTATCACTATTAAGGATGTGCTTAATGAGGTTTTCAACTATGGGGCCGAATTTGTAGTCCACAAGACTTTTAATAAACATCTAATTGAAAAAGAAATTGAGGAGCACGGCTATGAGTTTGCTTCCTTGGACCTGTTCCTAAGTGGCCGCAGTAAAAATTTCTCTTCAATTGAGCTATGCCAAAAACACAACATCCCCTGTGTAGTGTTTTCAGCTAACACTCCAGCCAGTGTCATCAAGGCATCTATTAATCACGGTGCTTCTGGGTATGTGTGTAAAACAAGCTCAAACTGGGAATACCAAAGAGTGGTTCAGGCTATTATTGACAACATTGAAACCCCTATCTATTGTAATAATGCTGAGAAAGCCATTAGTAACCAAACTAGAGATGACGCAAATCTTGAAACAATGCCTGAACTCTCAGGTAGACAAGAACAAATTCTCAAACTATTCATTGCAGGTATGAGCGCAAAAGAAATATCAAAAGAACTTGGTATCTCCATTCATGGTGTGAACAAACATCGAAGCAACATGAAAAGGGAAAATGGTTGTAGCCTAAATGAGCTTATAGAGAGGTTTGAGTTTTGGGATTATAAGTTGTAGCCCTGATCATCCCGTGTCTTTAATGGGGCGCTTGTAGGGTTTGAATTTGAGATTCCCGTTGGTTGGGGTAATTTTATATGTAGACTTCATTGATGACTTTATCCATGAATACACTTAAATCAGTGTCACTTAGCAAAATGTCCAACGTATTGTGAAGTGTCATAAGCTCTTCAATACTGTGGGGAAGGTGCATAGCGTATTGTTTACCCTATAGTAACGCTAAGTAGCCATACGTAATACGCGCTACAGGTGAAATGTTCAAGATTAAGCCTTCTGGTTATTGACTTGAGCTTAGGTGCTCTTTATGTATTAACTCCGGTGTTTTTAGAAGGGTTTAATCAGATTTCAATGTTGTCTGTTCAACATATATTTTGGGCATTAACTTTTCCCCATTACCAATGGACATCATGATACTTTCCTGGCTGAATCAGACTTTAAACGTGCAAAGAGCCTATGCCTAGAAGCCCTTCAAAATGAAAACGAACGACCCTGGATGGGAAACCCTTGGATGGCAAGGCTATTGGAGATAGCGGAATTTGAAGGTGACAAGGATACACAGAAGACAGCTCTTCTTCATCTAATCACTAATGAGGTGGTCCCGGAATTTAGGACAGCGATTTAGAAATTATAAATTGCGAAACTATGAAAAGAACCAAACGCGTATTCAGTTCAGCGTTCAAAGCTGAAGTAGCCCTTGAGGCGATTAAAGGATTAAAAACGGTATCAGAACTGGCTCAGGAGTATGAGCTTCACCCTGCTCAGATCACGCAATGGAAGAAGCATGTAATACCCTTCCCGAAGTTGAACTAAAGTTAGTCTTATAGAGTCTATCGTTTTATAAAAGATTTTGCCCCAAACCTCCCACTAGCATTAACTTCTTCAGGACGTACTTCCAAAATGACATCCACTTCATGGGCATAATGATTTCCACCACGGAAGCGACCATCCTTGGTGGTGTGAAAGATATAGACAAACCCAACTCTAGGGTATTGCTCTTGAAGCTTGATCAAATCCTCAATCTCCAACCCTCCACGAGAAATGGAGTCAATAAACACGAAGTCCAGTCTATCTAGTTTCTTAGGCATTTCAGCTGCAAAAGAGAGCTTACTAGAAATTGCCCCAACACGCTGAATCTTATCCTTAAGTGTATAGCCGAAACCTTCTTCAATGGCCACATAAAGGGTCTTACCGTGGTTCTCTGCTAGGTGTTGAGCGAACTCCAACATCAAGGTGGATTTCCCACTCTTAGGTTGGCCGAATACCATCATGGAGAAACCAACAGAAGGATCACCAATGAGTTCCTTCCATTTTCCAACAAGACCAATGGTTTCAAATTCCATGGAGAGGAGTTGTTCAGAGCTCATCACATCGGGAAGTTTCCCTAGGTATTGAAGATTGTAAGCCAACTCTGGGTCTTCATACTGGGTGTCTTCAATGTAATGTTCCAGGACCTCAATCATCTGCATGATCCTGGGGTGGTACGGGTTGTCCATCTTGATTTTCTTTTCCCCGATCAAGTGAATGGCTTGCTTATGGAGCTTGATCACCTTCTCATCTATATCGGATTTGCCCTGAAGGGGAATGAATCGTTTTAGAAGCTTCACGGCCTCTTTTACGGACTGTGAACCTACGATCTCTTTGTAGTGCGCCTTGAGCTTGGGATCTAGCTCTACGATGAACGATTGAATTTGGTTATCAACTACGATTTCCCATAGCTGATCATGAATCTTTTGGATCTCATCAGCATAGGGTGAGTTCTTACGTATTCTGCGCTCTACCATCGCTTTTTGCAATGAGAACAGCAGCCTTTTGATGCTTTCCTTTGACCTTTGCTTACCGTCCAGCCACAAGAACCTTCGGATGAATCGGATTTCTTCAGAGATCAATGCCACATCACCCATTACTGGCTTAAGTGTAGCACTGCGCTTCTTCCTTTTCTTAGTGGACTTAGCAGGCTTCTTTTGGGCAATAGCCTCGTTAAGCTCACAGAGGTAATGGTCCATCACGGCCTTCACCGTTTTGTTTCCCTTATAGGCTGCCTGAGCATCCTTGAAGGCAGTCAATGCCAAGTCATGCCCTTTGGACAGAGCAGCTGGTAACTGATCAAAATTAACTTGACAGGATTGGTCTATATAGTTAGCTGGTGTAAGAATCATAACTCAGTTGCAAGGTTTAAAGCTGAGTATTCCAATTTGTCTCCTGGCTTTGAGGGCCCAGCAAGGCCTTTCTTCTCTTTACCTCCAGACAGGCCGTTGAGACTCTGCTCTCCATGGTCAGCAAAGCTGTAGTAGCCATCCTTTGTTGCGATAACGTGGTCTAATACCGATATACCAAAGATTTGAGCTGCTTGCTTGAGTTGCTTAGTCATTCTGCGGTCTGCTTCGCTTGGCCTCTTCTGCCCTGAGGGGTGATTATGAGATACTATCATGGCCTTGGAAAGCGTCTTGATGGCCACTGCTAGAATCACTTCAATGTCCACGTTGGTGGAGTTGATCGTTCCCTTAGTGTGGCGATAGTATCCAGTTATGGTATTGCTGTGGTCCATAAACAGCACGATAAAATGCTCCTGGATCTCAAGATCCTTGAACATCACATCACGAATGAATTTGTACGCATCAGCTGAAGAGCGTACTTGCTTGAAGTGCAATTTCTCTTCTTTGAAGGTGATATCTACCTCACGAATCTTAAAGTCCTTCTCCAGCTTCTTGAGTTTCTTATTGAGGGTATCCAACTTCTTAGAGTCTTCCATGACCATTAAGCCGTGGTGCTTTGTAGTGCTGTAATTCTTCATTGTAGTATCTGTATGTGTTGTGAATAGTTGATGGTGGCATCAGGGTTTTTGAGTGCCACACGTTGTTCTAGCTGCCTGGGTGAGAATATCCAAAGCCAAGGCTTCTTTCGTTTGCCTCTATAGACCGTCTGAATCAGCGTGTCCTGGTAGGAAATATTTAGATGCTGGGTATCGTTCACCGCAAAGCCCTCTATCTGGCAGAATTCATCTTCATAGCTAAAGTGCTTTACTAACACCGTGTCAAAGACAGTGGAATCCCTAAGCACCGTCCGCACATTAGTGTGACTTGAGAATGAAGAGGCACTAACAGATTCAACTCTTGAAGGCTTTACCTGTAGTGCTTTTATGTCTTTATGAAGTTCAGGGATAAGCGCTTCTAGTTCCTGATTTTTAAGTTCAAGAACCTGATTTTGGCCCACAATCCGTCCATTGATGTCCAGAACATCTGAGTATTTGACATTGAGCTGTTCATTGGCCACAATGACACGCTGATACCCTGCCAGTGATTTGCTGGCCTTGGAGTAGGTCAGTATCACCAGGGCAAAAAGCAGCACATTGAGCCAGATGGAATATGTCAATACTTTGAATTTCATTACTGTTGCTCAGAAGGTCTTTTAGTCTCTCCCCAGATGTATGAGGTGAGCGTTGTCATTACACCAGTTACAGCGATTGTAGCTACGCTGCTGCTCTCCTTGAATACTGCTACAATAGCCGTGATCATAAGGAATACTAGGACCATAATGGTCAATTTATATCTGGTCTTTGCCGTCATCATTATCATATTCGCATCCAATCGCCGTCAAACACTTCTGAAATCATTTGCCCGAACTCAAAACGTATCCGAGTGTTTCCTGATTGATTTAGCATTGCAGGGTTGCTAACCCAGTAGAGGTACCCACCTGAGATCACAATGGATTGCTGCTCACCCATGAAGGCCTGAGCAGAAGAGAATGTCTTCTGCCCAGATACTTCTTGGGAGGAGGTGGTATCCAGGACACCATCTACTTGCTTAGCTGTGAGCTTAGCCATGGATTACCTCCAATTGTAGGTTACTGAAATGTAGTCCGTTGCCTCAGTCTCGTAAGGCACTGTGAACTCTAGATCTGGACTCCCTGCATTGTAGGTGATACGGTGCACCTGAAGCCCATTAAAGAACACTTGTGGTGTAAAGCCTACAGCAATAGGATGCTCAAGATTAACGATTATCGGTGCATCGGCTCCACCAGAGAGGCCAGTTAAGGTTTCAGTAGTCTGTGTAAAGGCCTCTTCTTTGCCGTTTGCGGTGCTCTGTGCTGTAGCTGCGGCACTCGCTGCTGAATCCGCAGTGGTTTGAGCTGCCGAAGCTGCCGTAGAGGCTGCGTTTGCTGTAGTCTGCGCTGCTGCTGCATCAGTAACGGCCGTTTCTGCTGTAGACTGAGCTGCATTCGCTTTCGTAGTGGCAGTGTTAGCTGTGCTTTGAGCTGCCGAAGCTGCCGAGCTTGCGCTATTAGCCGTAGACAAGGCTGAGCTTGCAGTAGTTGTCGTCGTCGCCAAATCACTCTCTATAGCATCCAAGTCTACCGCTTGGCTTACGCTGATATGCGCCAGCTTGTTCTTTTCAGCATCTGTATAGGCATTCGTATTAGAGTTGCCCTCGTAAGCTGCTTTCACAGCACTAGCAGAAATGGCATTGGTGAAAAGGTCTTCATCAGCAATCTTTTCGAATGTTGATGTTGAGCCGTTGCCATTGGTAATGGCCGTCACCATGTACAAAGCCCATTTGCTATCACCGTCATTGGAGACGAACACGCGGTCTGCAACTTTCAGTCCTGTCAAGGCATCACGCGCTGTAACGGTAGCCACACTGCGTGCGTTTTCAGCACCGGCCACCATAGCGTCTACTTCTGAGCGAGAGTACACACCTAGGTTTGTTCTTGCACTTCCTGCATTGACATCTGAAAGGTTGTTAGATTTCTTGACTACTACGCTGTCTAAGGCTTTAGCCGCGAGGTCACTTACAAGTCCTTGGACCTGCTTCTGTTTGATGAGATTACTCATAGTTCTAGTTGATTAAAGGGTTATGGGGTATTTGATATGTACTTCATCTGTTGGCTCGAGGGCAAATGTCTGATGCCAGATGAGCTCAGTGCCTTCAAAGTGGTACTGCATACCGTGGGTGTAGTCCACGTTGTTAACCGTGAAGAAGGCCGATTCTGGATCTAGGATGGCATGGGGCAACTGGAAACGATCCTGACCACTGGCCTGAACTCTCAAGGGCGTTACCATCCAATCAACCGCAGCAGGCGAGCCGCCTGTGGCAATAGATTGGGCACTTGATATTCTGTACGTGACTTCCCCAATGACAATTTCATCATTGATGGAGTCACCCAGAAGTCCCAATAGGTCTTGGATGCCTAGTGTTTTCTGCTCTCCTCTAAGTGTCTTTATTGTAAAGTTCATTGCGTTGTCTTGTTAGTGCTATGGCTAGTGTTCCTGCTAATAGTGCGCCTACAACCCCTATGATTAAGGGACTAGGCCCACTAGGGATTATGTGCCTGATTACGGATACTTTTTTTTTATCAATTCTGAAATATTGCTGGCTGCCGAGATGATGCCCTTGCGATAGCCTTCACGATTATCACCGTTGTTCTCGCTGATGTAGGGTGAGTAGGCAATAGCCTGAGCATACTGCGTGGTATCACTGCTTACAGCAGATGCAGCTTTGTACTTACTAGTGATAAGCCTGGCAAAGTCGTAAAATGAGTCTTGATCCGTTTGGTACACACGGAACTTGAGCTTGTATTGGTTCTTGCTTACTGAGTACGAACCGTCCCAATAGGCATTGGGCGATCCAGCAGCGGTAATCCCAAAGAAGTTCTTGCGTACTCGTGCTCCATAACTAGAAGCCCAACCGCTTTCAATGGCTGCTTGAGCGAGTATTACCTCTGGGTTCAATCCAAAAGCATCACCTGCCTTTTTAGCTAGCGGATAATAGGTATTTACAAATGCTTCTTTAGTCATCTTATTGCTGGGTTAGAGATTCAGTGCCTATCCATCGGTCTTGTCCATTGGCTGTGCGGATAAGGGTGTATTCATTCAGACCTCCAGTGAGCGCCATTACGGGGTATCCTACCAGCATGTTGGCTGGAATCACCTCTGTTGGCTTAAACTCCTGGTCATAAGCCTGAGTGCTTTCATTGGTCACCATGCGGTGTCCTGAAAGCCCCATCCAGCCCAACATGGATAGTGGCTGCATGGTCATCAATGAAGTGCTGTTCTGAGGGTACTTTTGAAGCAATGCATCCTTTGATGAAAACTGCTCAGTGTACTTGCTTGAGGCACTGATCCAAAGCACCTTGGAAATTCCGTCCTTTTTGTAGGCCACTTCAATAAAGCGTACGCCGTTCTTGGAGTCGTAGTGCTGCTTTCCTGTAGCGTAGCCCACAAACTCACCAGCTTGGGCGGTCTTAAAAATGTTTTTGTTTTCTCCGATCTCATAGAACCGCCCGTGGTAGGAAGCATCTGGAGAGGTGCGCACATAGACAGCTTGGATGGCTACAATGAGCTTCTGAGGAGCTGCGTACGCGCCCTGGGAGGGCAGCCGACCATCATCTACGTTTTTGTTCGCTTGGCCCGAGGCCACTGCCTGTAAGAAGGCATTGAAGTCATTCGTACTGAGTTCTCCCTGTAGGTCCTTGATCAGTTCATCACTGTAGAGGTTGCGGTACGCTAGTGCTACGGTATCTAGGTCTGTTATCTGTTGGGCTACCTGCCAGATGGCATCTTCCTTTGTGCCGTCACCCCACATGAGCCACGAAGCTCCAGAGGGGTTCATAGCACTGCGCAGGCTCATTGCTTGGCGGACTTCAGGGCTTTTGTCTGCCAAAAGTGAGGTCTTGCGCTCTCGGTATTTTTTAAAGATGCGCTTCCCCACGAAATAGCCCAACGTGAGCGAGCCGATTACGACTACACCACGAAGGACTTTTCGCTGAAGGTCAGGAGCGACGGATGGAAGGGAGATATTAGGCTGCATCATAAGAGAGCTTTGATTTTCATTCTGACTACTGGACTTTGAAGTTTTTGAGCAATGCGTAGCAGCTCCTTACCTGAAAAGTGTGGTGCTATGAGCTCCATAGCCTTTGCTTTTTCGTTCGCCTCTATTGCTGTCTTTGCAGCGGTGTCAATGCTTAGTTTCATTGGAAAATGCGTTTTGGTAGAGCGCTGGAATAAGCGCTGGGTTATTCTGTAATTCCAGTACTAGCATGTAGAATGCTGAAAGCTGCTCTTCACTTAGTGCTTCAATAAGAGTTTTAGTAGACTCTAGCACGGTTGTCTGATCGTCCTTTTCTGTTTGTTCACCTGCCAATCCAGAGAGCGCTGGCCCGAGTGAAGTCTTTTCAAGCGCCTTAGCAATACCAGGCAAAAGGTCTCCTGCTACTTTGGAGTAGTACTCCAAGTTGCTTTTAGCTTCCACTTGCGCTTCAAGGGTTTCCACTTGGCCAAGGAGCTCTTCGTTCTTGGCTTTGAGTTCTATCTGTTCTGAGCGTAATCGTTCTAGTTCCTCAACCTGCCTAATCTGCTGAACCTTTTGCTCAACTAATGCCCCAAGGTCACCCTGTGAGGGACCTGATAAAGCAAGTTCAACATGTTGTTGTTCAACCGCAATGGGCTGAATGGGCTTTAGTGATTCAGAATCCTTGTCACTATAAACCTCATACCCGCCTTCCCAAATGCATTCATCGGCTTGATCGTAGAACTGCACGGTTAGGTTATCTGAGTAGGGGTGTCTACCAAACTCACGACTAAGGCTGGTTCTGATGTGGTCACGATCTGTGGTCCATTGGGATATGACCTCGCTGTCGTTGCAGAGTTCCATTACCACTCGCTCAACTACATAGCCTCTTGTTATCTGAGTGGCAATGCGACTTTCAATAAGTTTAGCTACTAATCGTATCCTTTTCATGCTACACTGGATTTTGGAATGATTCGGATAAAGTCAAGGCGATCAAGGACAGCACCTTCAGGCAATTTCACGAGCATCTGACCGGTGAACTCCTGAAGTGTCGCTGGGGCAGTTGTACCCACTTTTAATGCATGAGTTTCACTGATAATCTCAAGTCCATTTGGCAGCTCACCGCTCACCAAGAAATGCCACCCACGGTTTGCTGGAGTGATTTGCTCATTCTCAAGCAATAGCAAGGTGTAGAAGTCCATGTGGTAGTCCTTTACACCTCGTGAGGAGAGCAGCATGTCTATGGTCTGAATGGGATCTGATGTTATCACTCGGTGATTAGGTTAAATGAGATTCGTACTTGGTAAGGTGTGAATGGCTCTTGCTGCCTACCTAGATCGCGGTAAAACCCAGTTACAGGGCTACCACTCACTAGAGGTGTAGAAAGCGGAAGAAGACCAATCCTAGTGGTTGAAACCTGGCGCGTTTGGGCACTCTCATAAGGCACTAATTGGTGGATGGGATGACTTTCTCTGCCGTTAAAGCTGACTGAAAGCTCCCCAAAATCAATCACTGATTCCACCTCAGGAAATAGACCTGTGACTATAGCCTGAAGCCCGAAACACTCCTTGGCTTCACTTGGAAGAACCAGGTCAACAGGAACTATTGCTCCAGCTTGGCTAACCTCCAATACTTGGGTTACTCTTCTTACACTTTTCATTACTTGGCCCTCTTTAACTATCCTGAGTCAGGTGTAGAATTATGCGCGCCTCGTAAGGGTAGCCTTCAGCGGTGTTCCCTGCATCTACTAGACGGCCTTCAATGGCTGCACCTCCAGCTTCAATGTGCTCTGGAAAGGCAAAGAATTTTTCGTTCGGGGCTACCTCACGGCCACAGGTGATCAGGCGTACATCGTGATCGTCATCAAAGACCTCCTGGCCTCCAACTTTAAGACCTAATGCAGCGCCTATTTCCTTAATAGGTTCTGGCATCGCTACAAAGATTCCTGCCAAACGATCAAAACTTCTGTCGGTCTCACCCGTAAAGCGTACCGAAGCACCAGGCTCCGATACGTTTACGCGAATGAGTTGATACTTATGACTCTTCATAAGGGGTTAGCTTATGCCTTAGTCACTACGCTACCGCGAAGGATAGCCTTGATGAATGTACCAGCAGGGGCATCAGCGCCCCACTCAAGGTTGAGCTCAATAGCTTTCTGCTCATCAATCATCTTTGGGTTGTCCAAAGTGTAGTGACCTACAGCCACATCTTGGCCAGAGGTGTTGAACAGCTCCAAAGACGCGCCATCAATGATGGTTGTGTTATTGGCAGATAATTCAAACTGACCGTTACGGATGAAGTCCGGAAGGACGTTGAAATTCACATCGTGAGCAGTCTCACCTTCACCGGCCGTTCCGGCTAGCAATGTGATACCGTCCAAAAGGAAGTAGCTTCCTTTCTCCAGCTTACCTGAAGAAAGGTTAGAGATGCCAACAACTTTATTGTCGTCGTCACGAAGCATCTTCTGGCTGCGTGAACCAGCAACAGACTTTACTACATAGAATGCAGCATCGGCTGCTTGCAATTCCCCTTTAGCAAGGCGAGCACGCGTTTCATCAGGAAGTTGACTTACACGACGTTCAAATTGTGCACGTGAGCCACGAGATGGAACAGTGCTACGAGATTGTGTCATAGGACGTAGGATTTGGGGTTTCATTTCAATGAAAGTTTAGGGGTTAGTTACAATGGACCCTTTGGGTCTTAGATGATTTCGAATTCTTCCTCGATGATTACCTCAGGCTCCATGGTCTCCATAGGCAAGTCAACACCTTCTGGATCAATGAATTCTGGAATACCTGGCAGAGATGCGATAGGCTCATACACGCTCATGTCGTTTCCGCTGAGAGCAGGTGCGCCTGCAAGGAGGTTTTTCTTGGTGGCAATCTGTACGGCACTAACCACTCCTGAAGCACCTACGCCTGAAGCCAAAAGCTTCATGTCAGTGTTCTTGAGTTTAGCAGCGCCAAAGATTCCTGCGCCCAATTGGACTGCGGGCTTTACAAATCGCTTTGCATTGATTCCATGGATAGCGGAATCAACTTTCAACGCTCGGTCAATGGCCGAACCGCCCATAGATCCAATGACGAATCCACCAGCGACCATCGCAAGGTTTTTTACCTCGCCCATGATGGCTTTTGAGTTTGTTGCTTTTGGCATGATTAAAGGGGTTTTTGTTTGCGGTTATGAAAGGGTCACTTTTTTGATCTTCGGCTTCTTAGGTCTACCTAGATTGGCATTCTTTTCACATGAGGAGCCGTTTAGGCAGTCACCTCCTGAAAGGGTCTTTTTAGCTGGCTTCTTTCGCATTAAGAAGTAGCCTCCTACAAGCACAACACCTGCTCCAGCTACTATGAGTGTTGAGTTGTTTTTAAAGAAGTTACCTCCAGCACTTGGTGCTGCTGGGATTGCTGAAGCAGCAGTTGAAGGGTATGCGCCAGAATTTGCCTGGGCTCTCATCTCAGCCTCAATACCAGCTTTGGAAGTGTCTGCGTTTTTAGGAATCAACCCAGCATCTTTTAGAATCTTAATCACCGCCACGATTACTGGAGTGGCTGCTGTGATGGCTGCTGCTGTGGTTACTGGCTCAGCACCTAGTTGACCACTGAGACCTTCATCGTTGCCTTTGAGAATGATGTTTCTAAGGGTCTCCTGTTTACCAAAAAGTTTCTTGCTCCAAAGCTTATCCACTTTAAAAAGTGCATCCTGGATACGTCTGTGGGTATCTGGGTCAATTCCTGCACGCTCAGCTTGGGAAGCTGAGGCATAGCCCCACATCAAGTGCTTACGCATTCCGCGCAGGTTCATCTTCAGAGCCAACATCAATCCAGTTCTAGCCAGTGTTGATATTGGATTGTATTTCACTACAGTCTTCAGGGCTTTCTTAGCTCCACGGCCTACCTTCTGTAGACTTTTGAAGAACTTGCCCTCACGGTTGAGTCGGCCAAGGCCTTTACTTTCCTCTAGATCTGCTAGAAAGTCCAATGCTTCTTGTCGCCTTGGGGTGTGCCAATGCTTAATTGCATATTCCAGGGCAGCAATAAACTCATTGGAATAGCCTTCAGGCATAGCCAACAGTGCAGCCTTAGTTTCTAATAAATAGTTATAGACTGCATCGTCTTGAGGATTGTTGATTAGGGGCTGTATGTCGCCAATATGGCTGCCGTGCCATATTTCGCTGAGACCGAGTCTCTCGCTGGCACCGGGCGTCCCAGAAAGGACGGCCACATCAATTCCATTAAGGTTCATAGGGATATCTCGTTTAGTTGAAAAGGGGGTTTCGTAATTGAAGGTTGACAGCACTGGGTCAATCTTGATTAGGCCACTGCCATAAGGCACGACCACATAGACGTGCTGAAAGTACTCGCTACCATCGTACTTGGTGATGCGAAAGCTGTGAGGTATTTCCAAGTTGGTCAGAATGGATGAGCAGAAAATGGCGAAGCAATCGCAGTCAATGCCACTCTTACGGTCTGCCCAGCTCCTTGCGGGTCTGCGCAGCTGCTCTAAGCCTTCTTGATCTAGCTTGTACTGGATGTGGTGGTACAGAAAGTTCCAGATGTTTTCGCTGGTACGCTTAACACTAGGGCTCTTCAGCTTCTTGGCAATGGACTCAGTATCTGAGAGGTATTTCCAGACCACCTTCTTCATGAGCTCCACGGTGTCTGTGACTTCACCGTCCTGAATGATGATTCTATCGTCCTGCTCTGGGTCACTGAAGTACTTATTGTATTCTGATCCAGAGAGGATTTTGCGATACCCACTGGTTATTGAGCCGATATGTAATTGGTTTCGGCTCATACTATGCGCTCAGGGTTGGATTCATAGAGAACACCGTTCACATAGGTCGTGTACTTGTATTCAAGTGGGACGGCAAGGTTTTCTAGTGTACGTTGACCGTCTGGTAGTTCCTGAAACTTAGTGAGCATACCTCCAGCATAGCGAACCAGTGAAGTCCAAGGCAACTGAATCTCTACAGAGTTCAGCATGGATTGGCTCAATGCCTCAATTCTGAAGGTGTTGCGGTTTGGAGGTGTGCTGGCTAAGTGCTGGCCACTGCTGGAGAGTGTAATCACTGGTGAAGTGATGGTGACAGACTTGTTGGTAGGGTTGTCTACCGCTACATCTAGTGCAATGGTAAGTCCGTACCAATTGGTTTTTGAAACACGTGGCCTGAGAATGCGAATGACTGAGTTTTCACTCATCTGCTTTGCGCTGAGCATACGGCTAATCCAGAGCAATGCGCCACCTGCTGCTGTAAAGAGAAGGACCTTGCTCATCGCTTAGGGTTTTTACGACCCAAGAAGCGATCAAGGGTAAGTTTAACTCCGTAGCCTACACTGGCACTGACAAGTGCATAAATGGCAACATCAAGTGCCCCAGCTACTGAAACAGTAGTTGCTGAGGCGTGGTCTGCTGCTGCTTTGAAGAGCCCTCCTAGGAGGCCTGAGGCTGTTGTGGCAATAGAAAGTCCGTGTTCGTTGTGGGGCATAGAATAGAATTCTTAACCCGAAGAAACCATAAGTAGTTATGTCAAAAGTGTTTACACCGGTTATTGATGATTCTTAGTTGAGAATTGTGTTAATACATGGTTTAAAACATCCAGAACCTGAAATCTGATTTTAGATTTCATTCAATTAACTTAATTGGACAAGAAATCAGTTCACAATGAATGGAGATAAAGTATATAGGATGAACCCTAAAATTGGAGTTCTTTTTGGAATCTTTGGAATAGAAGTAAAAACAAAACAAGATTCATATAAGCCAGTATCTAAAGAAGGTATAAAGCCTCCTGAAGTCAACAATTTATATCTAAAGAAGGACGATAAAGAGTCTGTTCGAGTTACCAAAAAAGAAATTGCAGAGGTTGCCAAAGATGCGTTTCAAAAGAATAACCTCCCTATAATTGGTAAACCATCAATGGTTGAAGTCGTGATTAGTATTTCAATTAAACAAAGTAGGTTTGAGCAAGTTGATATAGATAATTTGTCAAAGACGGTACTAGATGGGCTTATTGGCACAGCTTTCGAGGATGATTCGCAAGTTGTAACCCTTTTAGCAAAAAAGCACGCATATGAAGAGAATGCGGTCCTGATTGGAATAACAGATCTAAGTAATGTTAACATGGGCCTTTGTAGTGATACTTGGCTATTCAAACCAGAACAATAAATATGAATACTCAAAATCAAATTGCAGAACAGCACAGAGCCCAGCAAGTAAAATATCGCTACTACCTAATAGCTCTGGCAGTTGCGTGTATAGGATATTCGGTACATTCCACAGTGAACTACACACTTTCCCAGGTCTCAATACTATTAGGTGTATCGGTCCTTTCTTGGGGTGTAAGTGTTTACTGTGGGCTTACTTTTCTCAAATACTCGATGAGCATCCTTTATGCAAATTTTTCGTTGTTTAATATCAGGGATGGTAAGGAGCCTAGCATTGGCAATAACCCTGAGAGGATTAAAATTGGGATAGATGCTGTCCAAGCAGCTATTGAAGAGAATCAAAAGACTTCAGGTGGATATGCAAAATGTCAGGAATATCTTCTTTTAATAGGTGCTGTTTCTTTTCTGCTGTGGCACACAATAGAGTTGTTCAATAAGGGATAAATGCAATAACGCTATGGTTCTCCTAGCGCTTCCACTATTAATTGAACCTGCTTGGGTGTAAGTACCTTGATATACTTTTTGTATCCTGTTTGTTTCAGTGCATTGTGTAAGTCTTTGTTTAGTAGTATCCACTTTCTAAGGGTGTTACTTGCACTGCCTTTTCCAATTGTTGGGTTGTACATCTGAGCTAGTTCTCCAAAGCCCATTGTTCTAATTTCAAATTCTTCTTTCATAGTCGTGTTGGTTGCGAATCAGGAGACGTTTTGTTTTGAACTTGTAATTAGCACTAAGCTTCTACCAGGCGGTAAATTCCAGTTTCCCCGCTACTGGTGCTTATGATCTTGGCATCTCTAAGTGTCTTGATATACTTTCTAGCGGTTCTTTCCTGTACAGGGAGCACATCAGTAAATTCTTTGACTAAGTCTTTGTAGGCGATACTCTGGTTTTCAGTGAAAGCGCTTTTCGCGATACTGATGATTTCATTTTGCCTACGTACGGAAGGGGAGTCACCGTGTTTCTCACCTTTGGTGATATGGGCCTTTAGCTCCTTGTCCCATCCCATGATGTACTGGGGCACATCTAGAGGGCTGCCTTCACGCACTTTTAAGGGTTTGACTACGGAGTACTGAGGGTCGTCATCCTTTTCAATAGAGATGATTCCTGCTGCCTTACGCTGCACCTCAGAGCCCAGGTGTCCACGGAGCTTGTAGCCACTAGGGCTTAGGTGAAGGACTCCAACAATGCAGGTCTTGTAGATTCCAGCAAGCCTAAAGAGCTCATCTATGAGTCCTACTGCGGAGTCCTCATCATTTACACCAGTCATTAGATCAGCAATACCGTCTATGATAACCATGTGGATACCGCCCATCTCATAGTAAAACTTGTCCATAGACTGAAGGATGCTGGTTAGGCGGTCCTTTCTATCCATTCCAACAAGTCCGTAAGTCTTGAACCACTTAGGAGGAGTTTCTGCATCGGCACGTTTTAAAATGCGCTTCATGTTCTTAAAAAGCTGCTCTTCTGACTGCTCAGTATCGTAGAACAGGACGGCCCTGCCATCAAGGTTGGGTACTACTTCAGCGCCCAATAGATCAATTTCCTCGAACTCGTCTAGCATTGTACCAGCGAGGAGTGCTCCTAAGTAATTGGATTTACCAGAGCCTTCACTTCCAGTGATGGCCATAATGTTTCCTTCTGTTCCAATGGGCACATCATTAATGGAGATGATGGGTTCAGCAGGCTTTGGTGGATTTAAAAAATCCAACTCAAAGCTCTTGAGCATGCTCATGGTCTCATCATAGAGTCTGTCTAGCATGTCCGTGAAAATCTTGTCTAGATCTCTAGCTGTATTACCCAACCTGAAGAAGTCGCTGATATCCTTTTGGTCTTTTGCGCCACTTAAGGGTAGGGCCAAGGATTTCACATCAAACTCTTTGAGCCGCTCGCGCATGGTATTCATGGACTTGATGCCGGTCTGGTCCATGTCGTACAGCAAGACAATATGCTTAAAACGGAAGGAGAACCTGCGTATAATCTTTTTTGGGATGTTGGCCGTTTCAGAGTTGAAGCAGATGGCATTAAACCCATGTGCTACAAGGCTTAACACATCCTTCTCTCCACCTGTTATAAACAAGAGGTCACCGCGCTGAGGAAGCTGCTCAATGCCAAAGGTGTACCCTTCATGGAGGTTGCCACTGTAGCGAAAGCGGTCCTTTGAATAAGGACGATAGATCTTGACATAGCCTTGTCCAGGATAAGCGAAGATGGGCTCTGAGTCCGTGGACCCTATGCTGTATTCTTTATCGTCTTTGGTAACCCCGCGAAAGGTCTTTACGCTACGAACATTGTACCTCTTAAGCGTATCCATATTCACGCCATACATCAACCAGTACATCTGTTCATCTGGGGTAAAAGCCTTGTACTGCGGTTCTAGAAATCGTTTGCTTACCTCTTCTCTATTCTCAGATATGGTGAGTGGATCCACTTCGCTAGCTTTTTTAATAGTGTTTGGATATCGGTTGGTCAGTTCACGCACCTTGTCCTTGTTGCTGGATAATCCGAGGCCGAGCTCCCGATTGATGATTTCCATGACATCAATGAAATCCTCTCGGTCAGCCGTGTTTTTATTGAAAATCCAACCGATGAATGAGAAGCAATCGCCTATGTAGTCCAGGTTTCCGTGGTCTACGAAGCTGTAGTTGCCACAGTCCTTTTGACGGTAGACATAGGCGCTGGGCTTAGTGTCGTCATAGAATGGGTTTAAGAATGCCTTTCCAACACCTGGGAAACCAGTGATGTATTTCTTGAATATATCCAACCCGCCATCCGTGGCCGATAAGATTCCTTCCTTGCTCAGCGCCATTAGATCTTCTGGTTTTGGATGCTTAGACTCTTATTCGGACCATTCTCTAACAGCTCTTTGATGTCTCTAAGCTCATAGTAGTCTTTGTTCTTGACAGTCGTGGGTACGAGGTATCCCTGTTGCTTGTAGGTAACAAGGGTTCTCCGTGAGCAACGCATGATTTGCATTGCCTCCTGGGTTGTTACCCATTCCCTGGCAATTTGCCTAGCTGGATCTTGAAGTTTGATGATTTCTTGATGAACCCTTTCAATCTTTTCTAAGAGGTTCTTGTAGGCCTGCTTTTCCATCGTGATTATTTCCATAGTTGCGGTGATGTTTTGTACACCACAATGCTAGGGAGACACGGCGAGAAAAATTGGTAACTTACTAGTAACTAACCAAAAATATATTTTTAAATCTTTGATAATCAGGGTCTTTCTTTAGCTGCTTTTTCAAAGCCTAAAGTAAGTTTATCCAAGAACGGTGTGATTGAATTCTGCCTAACTACAAGTTTTGACATGATTTGCTCAAAGTCATGACAGTCAAACCCAAAAACGTCTCCCCACTTGAGCATGAACGCCTTTCTTGTCTCCTCCTCAGAAAGTCTACAGGCGTCAATGGCCATGCCTAATTCTACAACAGCATACTTTTTAATATTATGCTTGAAGGCAGCGCCTTTGGACCGTTTGACCGGGGGTGAGAAATCGTGAGACCTATAGTATTTCCATTGTTTATCCAGGCACTTTTTTAGCTTTCGGCAGTAACGTTGTTGAAGTTTGACAAATAGCAGTGTTTTTTTTTCACATCTTCAATGTCAACCTGCTGAAGTTCCTCCCACTCTTTGGCTTGAATTTTTGCATGCGATAGGGATATATCCTCTCCAACATGCTTGAACGCTTGTTTGAGCTCTTCCACGGCAATTCTTACTTCAACAAGTAGTCTTTCAAGCGTTACACTGCAAGATTCTTGAAGAGTGAATTTGAGCTTATCTATATTGCTGGTGTAAATCCCATCGAGGAATTGCTCATAGGTGATTAGGGAAGCGTGACCATTGAATTCCATGGGCGACTCATAGCTAAAGTCTAGTATTCCATGTAGGTTTTCGCAAGGATTAGCTGAGATATTGATATCGGCCCGACGTAGCTCTTTGACAAGTTCATCAATTGGCAGTGTGTTGGTCATTATAAATTAGTTTATGATTTAATGTGGAAAGGTCTATTGATTTCCTCATTATATAGAATGACGCCTAAGAGCAAGTTTTCACACTTTCTGGCCAGGTGGCCCAATCGGCCGCGGAGGATATTTCGTCTAATTGCTTAAGTTAATCGGGTAAAAATGGCTTTTTTGACTTGTTGTTCAATTTCCGCCTCAGGACTATCGTAATGTCCATTGTGATTGTCGATATACATCTAAGATGCTCTTGTAGATTTGGATTGCGCCTACTGTTATCGCGATAGGGTTGTTCGGAATACTCCAAACACACGTTTGGAATCACGTGTAATTCCAGAATCCTAGTGTTTTCAATACCTACACTTAAAGATCAAAGTGAAATTTTGATCTCAAAGTATAGAAGGGTAGTGGAATAGATTGACTTGTTCTGCTCTGGAGCGCTCTGATATCACCCTGGTAAGGCACGCGGCATCCTATCTATATAGGAATGCCGCGTGCCCTACCTAAAGAGATATGATACGAAACTGATAATCAGCGTGTTAAAATAAAATCGAGAAAAAAAAGATAAAGAGGCAATGTCGCCTTGCACATGGATTGCGTCGTTTTGCGTAAAATCTTACCTTGCAATTTAACGCAAAGGGACGCAGTTTCTGAGAAGTCTCCATCAGGCATGCTGAGTCCCCAAATCGTACACCAAGTGTGCAAGTGCGCTCTAAAAACGCTGGGGAACAGCATATTGCCGATATGAGTTGTGGTGATGGACGGAATCGAACCGCCGACACATGGATTTTCAATCCATTGCTCTACCAACTGAGCTACATCACCTGCCGGGCGGCAAATATACACCTACAATTGAAATGTGAAAGCACATTCAATGAAAAATTAGAATGTCATTTCGAATTACCAATAGATGAAGGATTTAACGACCTTTGGCCATATGTTAATCACAATAGACATAGGAAACACCCGTATCAAGATGGGATTATTCGACGGCAGCAGGCTCGTTGAAAACGAGACTTTTGTACTCAGCGAAGTGGAAAAAGCCGTTAAGGTCTATGAGCAGTGGTTCGCTAGTGGAGATAGGTCTATAGGCATTGCGAGCGGCGCATTAGATGCACATTGGCCAAAGTCTATACGCTGGCTTACTATTGACGATCCATGGCCGTTTTCGATCGACTATAAAACCCCTGAGTCGCTAGGCTTGGACCGACTACTCTTCGCCGCGGCTGCTTGGTTAGAAAACAGAGTAGACCTTATCGTGGTAGTTGCGGGTACTTGCATTACTTATAATATTGTTAAAAATGACGCTTTCATTGGCGGCGCAATTTCCCCCGGTTGGGCGATGCGATACAAGGCAATGCATGCCTTTACAGCGGCACTTCCAAACCTGTCAAAAAGCAGTGAAACCCATGTAGTTGGCGCCTCAACGGAGGAAAGTATGTGGTCTGGCGTGGACACGGCATTGCCGCTTGAAATGGAAGGGATGATTCATGCCTTGCAAAGTCAAACGGGCATAAATCTTGTATTCATTTGCGGTGGAGATGCAAAGGCCTTGTCAAACCACCTAAAAAGCTACATATTTGCACCCTTGAATTACGAACTATATGCCCTACAGCGCATTGATGAATATTTTCAAAGTCAATCAGTTAAATAAATCCGCTTTCACATTAGTGTTAGCGTCGATGTTGCTGTTGTTTGGGTCTGATGCGTCGGCACAGACGAACTCAGTAAGTCCACTCAGTATAAATGGGCTTGGAGAAACCTCCTTCGGTATTACGCCGGCATATTTAGGTATGGGGGGGACGGGAATAGGTTATGCCGACCGTTACACTATTAACGTTTTCAATCCGGCAGGTTATGCGAATCTTGAGTATTCGACACTTGAAATGAGTGGTGCCCACCGTACGTTCCGCCACAGAATCATTAGCGATAGTTTAGATCAAGACAACTACAACACCTATTTCGATTATTTCGGATTTGGATTCAAATTCGCTGATTGGATTGGTGGTGCCTTTTCGTTAAGCCCTTACGCAGCAAAAGGTTACAATGTGAGTGTTGCCGATTCTTCGGATGATTTTGGAATTTACGAATACCGTTCAATCGGTTCTGGCGGTTTTGACCAATTCACCTTTGGACTTGCCCTTCAGCCCCTTCCGTGGTTCAGTATAGGCGGAAATGCGCGCTACATCTTTGGCGAAATGGAAACGAGCAATAAAACCATCCTCGCGGATAATAGATTCCTCTCGGTCAGTAAAACCAACAAAACAGGGATTAGTGATCTAACTTTTGACATAGGTACACAGTTGCAGGGAGATCTTGACCGATTCCACTTTGTCGCAGGAGCAGTTTATGGCTTCGGAGGTTCTATGAATGCGAGACAAATTTCTACGCAATATTCTTTTATAAACAGCGGCATTGTGGAGACACCAGTCGATACATTGTTTTATAATTTATCTGAAGAGGGTAGTGTAGTCTTACCGACATCTACTGGATTTGGATTTGGTCTTAGCAGAACCGTAGAAAACGTTCCTGTAAATGCCTGGGATTTAGTAGTGGATTACCGCAGAGTGAACTGGCAAGACTATAGAGATTTCACCCCGTTCGGAGGAACACCTGTGCAATCCGCAATTGCGGTAAGTGAAAGAGGAAGTGTTGGACTAGTAATGGTTCCTTCATACGTTATTCCTCAGCTCAGACGAAGCACGAATTACTTCGCTATTTCTAGATACCGCTTCGGTTATTCTAGAGAGAAAGGACAGTATTATTGGCAAGAGCCAACAACAGGCCCAACTTACGTAACACAGGAGTTTAACCTCGGATTGACCCTGCCAATTATCTACAGAAGTTTAGCTCCCGGTGAACAAAAGGCAAGCTTTTTGAATATTAATATAGGAAGAGGCACTCGTTGGAGTGGTGTAGAGTCCGATTTAAAAGAAGATTATTGGAATTTGAACTTTGGGATAACACTCAATGACAAATGGTTCCAAAAATTTAGATACAGATAAAAAACGCGATAGTAATGAAACGAATCCTTTTTGTATTAGGAATTTTATTGATCAGCTTGACAACCCAAGCGCAAGAATCGAAATGGGGTAATTCCATAGCCGATTCTGTTTCTTGTTTTCAGAATTACAACATCATGGGTTCTTACTACCAGAGTAAGGATTATGCAGAAGCTTATGATGCTTGGAAAGCACTGTATGAAACGTGTCCATCTGCCAATATCCGCATATACACGTACGGGGACAACATCATCGAAGCGAAGATTAAAGAGGCCGGTGACGATGCGTCAAAGAATGCTCTTATCCAAGAGCTTTTAGGTTTGTACGATACGTTCGCAGTGCATTTCCCAGAAGAAAAATCAAATGCAATGTCTTCGAAGGCATATCACTTCTATAATTACTATCGAAAAAATGCCGACAGTGTTTCGAAAGCGGTGGTGATGTTTGAAGAGGCTAAGTCACTTCTTGGAGATACCATGTCTGTGGCGCATACTGACCGTTATTTCCAAGCGAATGTCAAGGAGTTCAACAAGACAAAAGACGTAGATCGCTTGTTTGAGGTATACAACTCCGTTCTCGTTTCACTGGAATTTAACTTCAACACGTTTAACGTTGAAAATTACAATATTGAACTTAAGGCAGATTCTGTTCTGGATTTTATCGCATATGCGGACAGTATTCGTCCTTCAGCTGAGGCAGCAAAAGCGGCTTACCAAGCCGAAATGGCCGTTTATGATTCTACAAATGCGTATAACAATTCTTCAAAGAAGCGCATGAAGCAAGCGGCTAAACTTCCTCCTTTAGTGAAGCCAGAAATGGAAACAGGTGCGCAGGAATTGGTTAGCGTTATAGAGAAGGCAGATGAGCTGAAGACTAAATATGAATTGGATGAGCAAGGGTTAACGTCAGTGGATAAGCGTAAGATTTCAAACAATGAAATCCGTTTGAGAAATATCACGAAAGTGCAACGTAACATTGAGAAAATCTTGAGCCCATTGTTGACTTGTGAAAAGCTAACGTTGATCTACAACGATGCTGCATTTGAAGAGAACAAAGACGATATCGAATGGTTGAAACGTGCCGGTAACTTGTTACAAAAAGAGCGCGTTGGCGAAGACGGTGAATTAACTTCTTGTACTGATAACCCAGTATTTATTTCAATTGCCGAGACATTGTATGAAATTGAGCCTAGCGCTCAAGCGGCATTAAATATGGCGAAGCTAGGTGTAAACAAGGGCGATTGGGCCATGGCAAAAAAGTACTACACTGAAGCTATTGAGCAAGAGGAAGATCTTCGTCGCAAAGCAAATAGCTACATGGGGTTGGCCTATGTAAATCAAAAATTGGGTTCTTTATCCGCTGCCAAAGTCAACTGTATAAAAGCAGGCCAGCTTCGTAAAGATTGGGGGAATCCTTATTTATACTTAGCAACCCTTTATGCTGAGGCGGCAGGCACATGTGGTGCGAATGCAGTGGAGAAAAATGCAGTTTATTGGGCGGCGATAAACAAACTGAGCTATGCAAGAAGTATTGACCCAAGCGTTGCAAGTAAGGCTGCAAAATTGATTTCAGCCTACAGCCAGCAGATTCCGGACAAGGGAATCTCGTTCCAATTGGGCTACAAAGAAGGCGATAAAATCAATATTGGCTGTTGGATCAATGAAACGGTTAGCGTTAAATTCTACTAAGCATTAAACGACCGCGATATATTTCCCCTGGACGAGAGTCTGGGGGATTTTTTTTGCGCAATTTTACCGACCTTCGTGAGGATGAAGTTTCTTTTAAAACAGCCTAAGACCCTATTGGTTATAATGGCCTGCTATTTAGGCGCATGTTCGAACGATGCTAAGGATGTTGCGGAGGTCAGCAAAATTCCAGTGGTATTCCCCTTGAACGAGCAACACGGCGCACACATCACATATAGCGATAGCGGACAAAAGGTTTTAGAAATTCGTGCAGGACTCATGCAAGACTTCGGGAATATGGATCCCGCATACGTTTTCTTTGGTGAGGGAATTACCGTTAATTTTTACAGCGAAAACGCAAAAACAGCAACGGTGCTGAAAGCAGATACGGCGCGCCAATTGAAAAAAGATGACCTTTGGGGTATAGGCGGTAATGTTGAAGTTACCAATGGTAAAGGCGAGCGAATGACCACAGAATTATTATTCTGGGATAAAAAGGAGGAACGATTGTACAGTAATGCTAAAGTTCAAATCCTATCTGATGGGCAGCTCATAAGAGGTAAGGGGTTTGAAGCCGATCAATCGTTCAACACCTATCGAATTTATAAAGTACAAGGAGAAATAACAGTTGATGATGAATAGAGCATTGCGATTTATAGAGTTACTATGGTTAGGTGTGGCAGCGGTCAGCTCAGTTGAGATTTATGTCAATTGGGGAAGCAACTGGCAGAGCACGATTAAATTCTCTTTGTTTCTCGGAGCTGCGATTTTTATGTATTTCCTCAGGAGGCGTTCGCGTCTGAAACAACCTAAAGAATAGAACCTTGGCATTTATTTTACCCATTGTTTTGGCCGTATTTTTTTCTGCGCTCTTCTCGGGGTTGGAAATGGCTTACCTGAGTATCAATAAACTTCATGTTGAGCTTGAACGACAGAAGGGAGGGATAGCGTATAAGGCACTGGGCTATTTGGTCGATCGTCCAGCACCATTTATTGCCGCAATTCTTGTCGGGAATAATGTGGCATTAGTGCTTTATGGTAATTATATGCACCGCGTACTTACTCCAGTATTTACGAGCTGGGGTGCAATGGAATACCTAATCTTACTCCTAGAGACTTCAGTTTCTACAGTGGTTATTTTGGTTTTTGCGGAATTCCTTCCTAAAACGCTTTTCCGTCAAAATCCTGAGGGATTAATGCGTTGGCTCAGTTTACCCGCTTGGATTTTATTCTGGGTGCTTCGATTGCCCAGTGCTCTTATGCTTGGCGTAAGCCAATTCTTTTTAAAATATGTTTTTCGCGTTGAGGTACAAGAAGAAGAGAACGCCTTTGGAAGAATGGAGTTAGATCATTACGTACGTGAGCGCGCCCCCAAAACGACCTCAGGAAATGAGGAAGTTGATCCGGAATTTGAAATTTTCAAGAATGCGCTAGAATTTCCAGAGACAAAGGCGCGCGAATTTATGATCCCAAGGACGGAGATAGAAAGCGTAGAAGTAAATGAGCTTCCCGAGAAAGTACGTGCATATTTTATAGAAACGGGCTACAGTAAACTTTTGGTTTACGAAGACAACATCGATAAAATTATAGGCTACGTTCATGCTTTTGAGCTTTTTAAGAAGCCAGATCATTTAAAGCGAGTACTTCGACCAGTTGCATTTATCCCAGAAAGTATGCGGGCGGACGAAGTACTTAATTTATTTACCCGTGAGAAGCGAAATATTGCGGTTGTTTTGGATGAGCACGGAGGAACCAGTGGTATGATCACACTCGAAGATGTGATTGAAGAAATCTTTGGCGAAATCGAGGATGAGCACGACACGGATGAATTGTTAGAGCGGCAAATTAAAGAAGGAGAATGGCTGTTTTCCGCGCGCTTAGACATCTCCGATATCAATGAAAGATGGGGTCTTGGGCTTCCTCAGAATGAAAATTACAATACTCTCGGGGGGTACATTTTGGACCTCTACCAAAGCCTACCAGAGAAGGGAACCGTAGTGCGAAGCGACCAATACTTGTTCTTGGTACAAAAAACTAGGACGAATAGGTTGGAAGAGGTGCTCGTAAAGGCCAATTAATTGGCGCCAATCCTTATATTCGCAGACTCATACATTTAATTGCAGTACAATGGCAACAATCCAACGCATCAGACAGCGCTCAGGACTTCTAGTAGTCGTGGTGTTTGTAGCACTCATAGCTTTCTTATTAGGAGATTTATTTCGCTCCGGCGGCTCTAAGTTTTTTGGCGATCCGAACGTTATCGGAACCGTAAATGGACGCGACATTACGCGTCAAGAACTCAGCCAGGGAATGGAGGAGTTGCGTGCCGGTAATCCTGAACAATATGCAAATACAACCAGTATTCAGCTGGCGAACTTCGTCTGGAACAACATCGTTACTGAAGAGTTGCTTTCTGCAGAGTTGAGCGCGGCAGGCATGAGCGTGAGTGAGCAGGAGATCTATTTCGATATCATTACTAACCCTAATATTCGTCAAAACTTTGCCGGTGCAAACGGACAGTTCGATGAAAACATGTTCAAGAGCTACATCGCCCAGGTTCGAGATAACCGTGACGCTTCAGAGCAATCGGTTGAGATGTGGACGCAGTGGTTGTCATTCGAGCGTGCCGTAGCGAATCAAGCACAGAACTTTAAATACACCAACGCAATAGAAAAGGCTATTTTCATGCCTGCAGGTCTTGCGGAAACTGAAATTAACCGCGGGGATGCACAGCACCCAGCGCAATACGTTTATGTACCCTATATCGATGTAAACGAAGACGAAATCAATGTTTCTGATGAAGATGCCAAGCGCTACTTCAATGCACACAAAGAAGATTTTTCGCAGGAAGAAGGTCGCAATATAGAATTCATCAACTTTCCGTTAGCGCCGTCAGAATCGGATCGTGAAGGTGTGCGTGCTGAATTGGCCAGTCTTTCTTTTGAGTGGCTGAATGTAGAAGACGACTCAGTATTTGTTAACCAACACAGCGATGTTCGTTTTCAGTCGGAGTATTACACAACCACAGAATTGGTCGGCACAGGTCTAGATACACTTGTAGACGGACAATCAGTGGGCTTTCAGAAGGGACCAATCGATTTAGGTGGCGCTTTTGCAGTGGTTAAATTAGTAGATAGAAAAACAGTGCCGGATAGCGTAAAAGCGCGTCACATCCTCATACCGTTTGCGGGTGCAACGAGAGCTGATGCATCGGTAACACGCAATCCGCAAGAGGCTAAAGTTTTGGCGGATAGCTTGTTCGCATACCTCGAGGGTAATCCATCTGCATTCGAATCTGTTAGCGAAGCGTTTTCGTCAGATGTGGTTGCAAAAGAGAAGGGCGGCGATCTAGGGTACTTCTCTCGCGGATCGATGGCAAAGCCTTTTGAGAATTTCTGTTTCTTTAGAAAAAATGGATCAATGGGCGTGGTACCAACCCAATTTGGGTGGCACGTGATCCAAGTAACGGATCAGAAAGGTGCAAATGATGTATATAAGATTGGACAAATCATTCGTGAAATCTTACCATCAGATGAGACCATTCAAACGTTATATAATCAGGCGTCAGGTTATGCTGCAGAGGCACAAACTGCCGAAGATTACCGCGCACTTGCTACTGAGAAAGGATTCTTTTTACGTCCAGCGCGTAATCTAGGGCGCTTTGAGGAAGTGGTTTCCGGTTTAGGTACTGCGCGTCGTGTGGTACGTTGGGCTTGGGATGACGACCGCGAAGAAGGAAATATTGGTTTGCTTGAAAATGATGGAAATGGTTATGTTGTGGTGGTCCTAACGGACAAGCTGGAAGAAGGAACTTCTTCATTTGAAATGGTACAAGCCCAATGTTTGGAGGCCGCTAAGAAAGATGCGAAGAAGGCATTGGTGCTAGAGCGTTTAGAAAACGCCTCTGCTGGAGCGGCAACTATTGAGGCCGTAGCAACAGCTGCCGGTAAGGAAGTACGTACATTAAGCTTCCGTATTTCTCAATTCAACATCTCAGGTGTTGGTAATGAGGCTAAGGTAGTAGGTACTATTTGTGGTTTAGAGCCGGGAACATTGAGTCCTGTTATTCTTGGTGAAAATGGCGCTTTTGTGGCGATTACTTCTCCTGCAAATCCTGCCCCGCAAATTGACTACGCGAATATGGCACAGAATACGCAGCGCAGTATTCGCAATCTAGTAGGTACTCAGGCCTACAAAGCTTTACAGGATAAGGCGAAGATTGAGGACATGCGCTACATGATGTTCTAAGGAGCAGTAGTGTAACGACAGTTAAAGGCGCGAGCCGATGCATATGCATCGGCTCGCGTTGTTTTTAGGCCCTACTAAGCTAGACGGTTCCAACGCTCCGCATCAAGCTTGACAAAGATGAACAGTAATATGGTAAAGCCCCATAGTGAGGAGCCGCCGTAGCTAAAGAAGGGCAGCGGTATACCGATAGTTGGTACCAGCCCTATGGTCATTCCAATGTTGATGAGCCAGTGCGTAAAGAGAATGCTTGCAACACTGTAGCCGTAGACCCGTGAAAAGGTGTCTTTTTGTTTCTCTGCCAACCAAATAATACGACCTATAAGAACAGCAAATAGGGTCATTAGAAGTGCGGTACCTATAAAACCCCATTCTTCGCCAATGGTGCAAAAAATATAATCTGTGCTTTGTTCTGGTACAAAGTTGAGTTTTGTCTGAGTACCGTTTAAATAGCCTTTACCTGTCCATCCGCCGGACCCAATAGCTATCAGGCTTTGAAGGGTGTTGTATCCTGCCCCAGTAGGATCGTCCTCTAAACCAAGCAAGACCTTGATGCGCACTTGTTGGTGTGGCGCAAGAACGCGCTCCATGACTTGACCCACTGCAAATACGGTAGCGCTAGCAAGTGAAACTAGGGTAAGATTGATGGCAATGGGTCTTCTTTTTTTAGGAAGAAGTAGAAACAGTAGTAGTGAAATGCTGCCCAGGAAGATTAAGGCTGTTTTTAAGGGCAACAATAGGCCAATAATGGCCAGGGTCACGAGAGCTAGCGCAGCGCCTATGTAGTATCCTGGCATGCCTTCACGGTACAGAACAAGAAGTAAACTTAGGTAGACGAGCGTTGAGCCCAGGTCAGGTTGAAGACCAATGAGGAAGCCGGGAATGAGGAATAGCGATGCGGCAATGAGTCTGTGGGACCATAGCCGCATGTTTGTGCGGGAATGTCCCATGTAGAAGGCAAGCATTAAGGCTGTAGCAAATTTCGCTACTTCCGAAGGTTGAAGACTAAAAGACCCTAGGGCATACCAGCTCCGTGCACCGCCAATTTTCTTTCCGACAAACAATACGCCGATCAAAAGGATGAGGGTTAAAATATACCAGAACGGAGCGAAATTGGTCCATAACCGGTAATTTGACAAGAGGATGCCCAAAATGATGATGAAACTCCCGCCAATAAACAGGAGTTGCTTGCCGTATTCTTGGGAAAGGTTGAACAAGGAAGCCGCCTCCTCATTATACACTGCAGAATGAATGCTCAGCCAGCCCCAAAAAACAAGGACCGTGTAGATGATCGCCACTACGGGGTCAATCTTTAGCCGGTTTCTATTTCTTCGGTTTCTAGCCATTAGAAATTTGCTTGATAAGTACTGTCCTCTCCGTAAATGGCAACGTGCTGTTGGCGGTATTCCTCGTGCAGATCTCCTTCAAACATTCGCGCTTCTAAAGCGGGACGGGTGATGGTGTCGGTGAGGTACTTTTCTGTCATTAGACTCGCGATTGGCGCTGCCCAGCGTGATCCCCAATAGCCATTTTCAATAATCACGGCTAGGGCAATTTTCGGTTGGTCCTTAGGTGCAAAGCTTACAAAAATACTGTGGTCCTGTCCGTGCGGATTTTGTGCGGTTCCAGTCTTTCCGCACTGTGTAATGTGGGGTATGCGTGCGCCTTTAGCCGTTCCCCGCTCAAATACATCAAACATACCGTTGATTACCACCTCAAAATGTTGTGAATCGACTGTGGTGTAGTTCGGAACAGTGAAATTGGAATCTATAGGACCGTGGTCCGATTCTCTTATGATATGCGGAGTATAGTAATAGCCCCTGTTTGCAATTGCAGCGGTCATATTTGCCAATTGAATCGGCGTTGCGACCAATTCACCTTGACCAATACCATTGGAGACAGACGTAGCTCCTTTCCAGGTAGAATAACCCAAGAATCGGTCATAATAACTAGCATCGGGAATGAGTCCTTTTCTTCCGGTTGGCAAATCGTTTCCGAGAAAGGTTCCTAAACCAAAACTCTTAACGTGCGCGCTCCAGCGGTTCATGCCAGCATGTGCATCACCGTCTTTATCAATAGTTCTTTGATAAACAGTACAAAAGTAATTATTGCAGCTCTCAGAGATGGCCTCGTTTAAGGCTAGCCGGCCCCCTTTACAATGGCAAGCCACTGTTAATGACCCAAAATGAAAACCATGATTACAGGTCATTGCCGTGCGCGGGGTAATGACACCTTCTTGTAAACCTACTAACGCGCCGATGAGCTTGAACGGCGAACCTGGAGGGTATTCTGCTAAAATTCCACGGTCAAACAGTGGTTTATTGATGCTGTCGTAATACATGCGCGTGTAATTTTTACTGCGCAGGCGACCCACCAATTCATTAGGGTCATAACTAGGTGAAGTCACCAGTGCCAAAATCTCTCCAGTTTCCGGTTCAATCGCTACAATAGATCCTCGTTTGCCTTTCATCAGCGCTTCGCCATAGCGTTGCAGATCAAGGTCTATACTACTGACTAAGTCAAGTCCCGGAACAGGCATTTCATCATGTGCACCGTCTTTCCATTTGCCCAATCTTCTGTTTCTATGGTCCACAGTGAAGAACCGCTTTCCGTGTGTGCCTTTTAGTACATTTTCATAGCTTTTATCTATCCCGCTTTTCCCCACTAAATCGCCTTGAGAGTATTCAGGGTTCACAAGAATAAAATCGGTATTCACTTCGCCAATAAAGCCTACTACATTAGCGCCGTTTTTATGAGGATAGTTTCTAAGAATACGCTTCGAAGGGTAGAAGCCCGGAAAGGCTTTAAGTTCCGATTTTATTTGGGTATAGGTAGATTTTGAAAGCATCTTCATGAACATGCTGCTCCGGAAATAACTATACTTCTTAGCCTTTTCAATCCGTTCCTTGATGTCTGAAACCTCCAAACCTAGGAGTTGTCCAAGCGCCGCGGTATCTAGGTCTTTGACTAAGTAGGGACTAACCATTAGATCATACGCAGGACTATTACCTACCAAAAGTCTCCCGTCTCTATCGTAGATATATCCCCGAGGTGCATAGAGCTTTTCAGCCGCTGTTGCATTGCGTTCAGCCCGCGCTGCATAGTCGTCGTTGACCACTTGAATTTGAAATAAGCGGAATAAGAAGAGCAAACCCACTAAGGTTAATCCAACATAAAAGGCACTACTACGCGGCATATTTTTTTGAAAATAAAGCGTGAGTAATAGCGAGCAATACCAGTGTAATTAGGCTTGAGATGAGAATCCGTGTAATCAAGAGCAGGGGGTTGTCAAATCCATAATTTTCCGCAGTGAAAAGGACCGTGTGATGCAATAAAACAAGAACGCCTGAAGTTGTTAGGTACGGGGCTAAAGCAAGGTGCGACACTCCTTCGTTGTCGTCAGATTTTCTGTAGCCGATCAATGCGTTTTCTACCCACGGTTTTAAAGCTACGAGAGTTAAGCAAGCCAAAGTATGCGCCCCGCCGCTTTGCTCAAAAGCATCCATAATACTACCCACTGCAAAAGCGATGGCATAAAGACTTATTCGGCTTACTCCAAAGGGAAGCCAAAGGAAAAACCAGAGGTACAGATAAGGATTACCGAAGACGGTCAGCGGCACATCCTGAAGCAGTCCCCATTGAACGAAGAGCACCAATACGAGCCAAACAAAATTTTTCACAAACGTCATAAAGCAGGCATTTGCAATGAATCTAAACTTTCCACATCTTTCAACTTGCTGATGTAGAGCCAACTCATGTTTTTATAATCGGCACTTAGCTGAACCCTCGCCGTCCAAGTTAAATCTTCGCTGTTTTGTTCAGCGCTTACCACAGTTCCGGCCAAAGTAGACGGACCTACCGAAGTTCTCGTAAAACTAAAAACACTGTCGCCGGGCAAGGGTTGGTTCTCTCTTTGAATATCGATCAGCGTTGCCCATGCAGGATCTGTTCCGTTCCATTGTAATTCCCCTAAACCCTTTTCAGGGATACGGGCTCCAATATTTCCTTTACTGTGCAGTACGGGTATGATGTGGGCGTAGTGATTACTGACTTCTACAACAGAGCCAATCCAGCCATTGGCTGTCATCGCGCCCATTCCTGGCTGTATTCCGTCTTTACGACCCGCATGAATAATGATGTAATTGTTCCGTTTGTTGTAAGAGTATTCAACGACCCGCGCAGGAATAAAATCATACGCATTAAAATTTGGAAAAAGTCCTGCAGCAACACCTTTGCTTCCTGAACGTAGCGCTGCATTCTCACGGGCCAATTCCTCATTGATAGCATCAAGTCGCCAATATTGTTTCCAGCCGGATAGGCCATTTTGCACGGATGCAACGGCACCGAAGCCAATGCTGTTTAAACGATGTTCAGCAACAGGATTTTTAAGAGAATGGCGCAATAGCGCAATGAGCACGAAGACTATGAGCAACAGAGTGCTTCGATACTTTGCCAAAAAAAGTATCAGTTGCCGCATAGTAGTGTTTTATTTAGCTTTCTAATATGGTCTTGAAGTGTTCGATGTTTTTCAACACGATTCCAGTTCCTCTTACTACTGCACGCAACGGATCTTCAGCAACGTAAACAGGTAAGTCAGTTTTTGCTGAAATACGCTTATCTAGGCCACGAAGCATAGAGCCACCGCCTGCAAGGTAGATTCCGCTGTTATATATATCAGCAGCCAATTCTGGTGGCGTATTACTCAAGGCCTCCATTACAGCATCTTCTACTCTTGTGATGCTTTTTTCTAAAGCACGAGCTACTTCGGTATGTGTCACCTGAACTTGCTTTGGCTTTCCAGAAAGAAGGTCACGTCCTTGAACAGAATAAGGCTCTGGAATTTCGTCTAATTCTTCTTGGGCTGCACCCACTGCAATTTTAATGTTCTCCGCCGTACGTTCTCCAACATAAAGATTGTGCTGCGCACGCATGTACAGTGCAATATCATTGGTGAACACATCACCGGCTACTTTAATGCTCTTATCACATACAATACCGCCCATGGCCAATACTGCAATTTCCGTTGTCCCGCCACCAATATCAATGATCATGTTTCCTTTCGGTTCCAGTACATTAACACCTATACCAATAGCCGCAGCCATAGGTTCGTGAATAAGGTATACTTCTTTGGCATTTGCTCTTTCTGCGGAATCTTTTACTGCACGTTTTTCAACTTCTGTAATTCCTGATGGAATACAAACCACCATTCTAAGGCTTGGCGGAAACAGGCGTTTTTTAAAGGAAGGGATGCTTTTAATGAGTTCTCGAATCATGTGTTCAGAGGCCTCGAAATCTGCAATCACTCCGTCTTTCAGCGGTCGTATAGTTTTAATGTTTTCATGCGTCTTTCCGTGCATCTGCCTTGCCTCTTGCCCTACGGCAATGATTTGACCCGTGCGACGGTCTATTGCAACGATAGACGGGGAGTCAACGACCACCTTGTCTTGATAAGTGATAAGCGTATTGGCTGTACCCAAGTCAATCGCTATATCTTCTGTCATGAAACTAAACCAACCCATGTGCTGAAGGTAATAAAAATTAGTGTTTGAAGTGACGAATTCCAGTGGTAACCATAGTCATTCCGTTTTTGTCACAATAGGCAATACTTTCTTTGTCGCGAATAGAACCTCCGGGCTGAATGACACAAGTGATTCCTGCATTATCAGCGATTTCTACACAATCTGGGAATGGGAAGAATGCATCAGAGGCCATTGCGGCACCAGCGAGATTAAAGCCGAAACGTCCAGCTTTCTCTACGGCCTGATTCAAAGCATCAACACGCGAAGTCTGCCCTGTACCACTGGCTAAAAGTTGTCCGTCTTTTGCCAAGACAATGGTGTTACTTTTCGTGTGCTTACATACTTTGGCGGCAAAAATCATATCTGCAATTTGTTTCTCAGATGGGGCCAATTTTGTAACGGTCTCCATATCCGATTCACTTTCCGTCAAGGCGTCCTTCGCTTGAACGAGCGTGCCGTTCAATACAGTACGAACATTGAATGCAGGGGCTTCGTAATCTTTCAAGATGAGGAGCACACGATTTTTCTTCGAACGAAGGATTTCGAGTGCATCATCATCATAAGACGGGGCTATGAGCACTTCGAAGAATAAGGCGTTCATTTTTTCCGCAGTTGCTTTATCGACGGTTCTGTTGGCTGCAATGACGCCACCAAACGCACTCACTGGATCGCCCGCTAAAGCGTCATCCCATGCCTGAGCGAGAGATGCACGAGTGGCTAAACCACAAGCATTGTTGTGTTTGATGATAGCAATGGTAGTCTCCTCAAATTCTCTGATTAGATTTACCGTAGCATCAATATCTAGTAAATTATTGTAGCTCAGGGCTTTTCCGTGGATTTGCTCTAAGGCATCTTCTAAATTTCCAAAAAAGGCAGCGTTCTGATGCGGATTTTCACCGTAACGAAGCGTTTGCTTTTTGCGGTTACTCATTTTAAGATCGAGACGATCACCCGCAAAATAGCGGTGAATGGCAGTGTCGTAATGGCTGCTTTCATCAAATGCTTCCAAAGCATAGCGGCGGCGAACGTCTAGAGTAGCACCAGCGTCGCTTTGAAGAACAGCGAGGGCATCTTCGTACTGCCCCATATTTGAAATGATCCAGCAATCGTTAAAATTTTTGGCCGCGGCTCGGATTAAAGAGATCCCGCCAATATCTATTTTCTCAATGATATCCTGCTCCGGTGCTCCAGAGGCTACGGTTGCTTCGAAAGGATATAAGTCAACGATTACTAAGTCGAAATAGGGGATTTCAAATTCGCTCATCTGCGCTTGATCGCCCTCGTGCGATCTGCGTGCTAAAATTCCTCCGAACACCTTTGGATGTAGGGTTTTAACGCGACCACCTAAAATGGAAGGGTACGAGGTCAAATCTTCAACGCGTTCAACGGCGATGCCGCGCTCTTCAATAAATGCTTGGGTTCCTCCTGTCGAATAGATGGTGGTGCCCATCTCTTTTAAGGCGTCAACTATCGGCCCTAGGCCGTCTTTGTGAAATACAGAAATTAAGGCGTTTTCTATGCGCATCAAAGTGTGTGTTTTGGAAAATAATGGAAGAAACAAAAGTAATGTTTTAAGAGCGTGGGATTGTCTTTTTATTCCTCTAATTTTGAAGGAAATCGCTATAGTATTGATACTACTTCTAAGACTGATTCGTGAAAGTGTGTTGTTTGCCGTTATATCGCTGGCAGCAAATAAGTTACGGACGTTATTGTCCCTTTTAGGCATCACCATTGGTATATTCGCTATCATCCTTGTTTACTCCATCGTAGACTCTTTGGAAAAGAATATTCGGGACAGCGTGAGCCAACTTGGTGATAATGTCGTTTATATACAAAAATGGCCTTGGGGCGGGGGCGGTGAATACGCTTGGTGGAAATACCTGAATCGTCCAGTGCCTTTGAAAAAGGAATCCGAATTGCTACGCAAGCGAAGTCAATACGCTGAAAATATCGCCTTCGGTAGTTCATTAAATGGAGCCACTGCAAAATTTGAAAGCAACAGTACTAGTGGAATAGAAGTTTTAGGTACGACGTTTGAATACGCACAGATTTGGGATTTTGAACTTGCCGACGGACGCTATTTTACAGAATTAGAAATGAGTGCGGGTCGCCCGTACTGCATCATTGGGGCGGATATTGCGGACGGACTTTTTCCCAATCGCGAGCGATGTATTGGCGAGCGCATCACCATTGAAGGGCAAAAACTTACCATTATAGGGGTCTTTGAAAAAGTAGGTCAAAGTTTGGTTGGTCAGAGCTACGATCGACAAGTGTTGGTTCCTTTTACCTTTGTTCGAACCGTCGTAAATACAGACCGCAACGATCAAAACTTGATCATGGTTAGTGCCAAAGCGGGTGTGTCTTTGGACCAATTAAAAGATGAACTTACAGGCATCATGCGCTCCTTACGCAGGCTGCGTCCTGGCGCGGATGACGACTTTGCATTGAATGATCCATCATTGATTAAAAACCAATTGGATTCGCTTTTCGGTGTTTTAGGCCTAGTAGGCACTGTGATTGGAGGCTTTTCAATATTGGTTGGAGGCTTCGGTATTGCGAATATCATGTTCGTGAGTGTACGCGAACGCACTAATGAAATAGGGATACAGAAGGCTCTAGGCGCGAAAAATTTCATGGTTCTTTTCCAATTCTTAACGGAGAGTGTTGTGCTCTGTCTGATCGGCGGAATTATGGGGCTGTTGCTCGTCGCACTAGGCGCTTTTGCAGCAACGAAGGCCTTTGACTTTGAAATCGCCTTGAGTTTGGCGAACGTGATTGTAGGCATTGGACTAAGCGCCTTGATAGGGCTTGTTTCCGGTTTTATTCCCGCATGGATGGCCGCTAGACTCAACCCGGTCGATGCCATTCGAATGAACGCCTAACCTATAAGCGGTCAGCAACGAATTCGGCGACCCATTCTAAAAGTTCGTGATCCTCCGCGGTAAAAGGGTCCAATTGGTGCGAGTCTATATCGATTTGACCGACTAATTTTTCATCTGCGTAAACGGGGACGACAATCTCACTTTTTGTAGCCAAACTACAGGCTAAATAATTGTCTTGTGCATGCACATCCGGAACCTCAAAGGTTTTGCCTGAGACCGCGACCTGCCCGCAAATACCTCTACCATAAGGGATGCTGGTATGATCCGTCGCTTCGCCTATATAGGCGCCCAACTCTAACTGGTTTTTGGCATCATTCATCCAATAAAATCCGGTCCAATTGTAATAAGGTACTTCCTTATCTAATACCGTGACGGCAAGCGTTTGTAAGGCCAAACCGCGTAGGTTCTTTCCTTTTTGAAGCTCAGATTTGACGTTTTGCAGTTGAATAGATGTCATAACAGCAAGATTGTTGATAGAATATCGTTTTAATTGAGTAAACGTAGCACGGTTATTGCTTTCCAAGTGCGAAATTAGCAACAATGTACATGCTTTTGTTGTTGTACACATATTAATTAACCCAAATACCTGATATGAGAAAAGTAATACTCTCATTAGCATTCCTAGGATTCTCTTGGTCTGGTTTTGCCCAATCGACCTCGAATGAGTCGCTTAGTTTGCAGGCCTGTCAAGGTGATACCATTGTCTTCGGATTCAACATCACTTCGCCCTTCAACATAGGCAATACCTTTTCGGTAGAGATGAGTGATGCAAGTGGAAATTTTGCCGGAAACTTCGTGAGTATCAATGCATTACTCGCTTATGGTGTAAGCGCAGGGAATGAAATAGATGTCCTCGTTCCAGACAATACAACCCAAGGGGTATATAAATTTAGAATGATTAGTTCTAATCCTGTAGCAATCAGCGATACCATCAGTAACGTGATCATTGGGGCAAATCCACAGACTGGATTTTCAGCCTACAACTGGTTTGATAAAGCAGGTGAACTCACGTTCTGTGAAGGAGATACGGCTTTATTGGTTGTTGACGCCCCACCTATAGGCCAGTCCTACACATACCAGTGGCTAAACGGTGGAGCTCCGATTGCCGGCGAAACTGGCGATACATTATTTGTAATTGCGTCAGGAACTTACGGTGTTGAAGTGAGTTCTAATCTTTGTGACGCTACCTCTATGGACACGATAGTTAATTCTTATATACCTCCGGCAGCAGTTTTTGCTCAAGGTGGCGCTGGAATTAATTTTGTGGGCATAGATTCCATTCGTATGTGTAAAGGAACCATCGCAACGTTAGAGCACCTTGGCTTTCCAGGCCCAGGAATTTTAGGTTTCAAATACCAATGGTTGAAAGACGATAGTGTCAATATATTTGGCCAACCTGTGATTTATCCTCTTGTAAATGATACATTAAGCTCTATTACTGTTGATACGTCAGGTTCTTGGTTTTTAGAGATTACATCCATTCCAGGTGGTTGTAAAGACACTTCGAAGGTCTACACGGTCATCGTTGATACGGTTCCAGCTACATCAACGCTAGTTCAGAATTGGCCTTGGCAAAGCTTACCGTCAAATACATTGTGTTTAACAGATTCTGCGCTACTTACTGCACAGGATACAGTATTAGGTAGTACTTGGGAATACCAATGGCAAGTTGCGTATCCTTCAGGTTCAAACAGCTGGTTAAATTTAGCCAATGATACTATGCCTTGGATGGTTGTAGACACATCGATAGTAGCAGATACTGCAGATTACAGACTGCTTGTAACCAACGAAGCGTGTTCTTTCATAACTAATGAGCAGACGATAAACTTTGTGAATTTCCCGACCATACTCATTCAACCGGGAGATTCTTTGGGTATATGTGTTTACGATAGCGTTTTAGTGAGTCTGCAAAGCAACGCGTTGAACTTTGCTTGGAATGGCGGTCTATACACGGGCAAGCAGAATTTCCTCTCTGTACCAGGACAATATGTGATTGAAGCATTCGGAGTAAATCAATGTAAAACGATTGATACACTCGATATCTATAATTACACTTTAGTGGCAGCAGCTTCGGCAAATCCACCAGTGATTTCTCCAGGTGAATCCACAGTGCTCTCAGCGACAGGCGGGGTATCGTACTATTGGTTTGCTGATGCTCCTTCTTATTATAGTAATCAACAATCCTCTACGACACAAGCCTTACCTTCTGTCGATACCATAACGTACTTCATTCAAGTAGAAGACCTAAACGGTTGTGAAGACACCGCAAGTGTCCAAGTATTTGTTGTTGAACAAGATTCAGCAGTAATCTATGCGGGAACCTATGGAAACATTCAAAACGTAATCACGCCTAACGGTGATGGACGAAATGACGTTCTCGATCTTAGTGGAATTACAGCAGGTGACGATTGCGAATTCACTGTGTTCACTCGCTGGGGAACACCGGTATACAATCAGGAAGTATATAATAACGCATGGGGCGGAACCACCGATGGTGGCTCCGCACTCGAAGACGGAACGTATTATTTTGTGTTGACCCACAACAATGAGATACGAGTGAAATCGGCGGTAACCATCTTAAACAACTTCTAATCATGAAAAAGTTAGTATTTACACTCGCATTAGTTGTTGGAAGTTGGACGGTTCAAGCCCAGCAGCTTCCCTTAATTTCAAATTATTTGAATACTGCACATCTCTTTAATCCTGCTTTTAGCGGATTAGATGGGAAAACGGAGATTACTGTTTTGAATAGACGTCAATGGACGGATATTCAGGGTGCTCCCGAAACACAGTTCATGGCGTTCAATGGCAATCGTGAAGACCTGAAGTTTGGGTATAGCGGTTATGCATTTAATGACGTTACGGATATTGTTTCACGTGCAGGATTCTACGGTTCCTATGCATGGCATGTGAAGTTTACCGATCAAAACAGCCTAAGCTTAGGTCTAGGTGCGGGTTATGTGAACAATACCATCAATGTGGGCGGTATTCGTGTACAAGACGATTTAGATCCGGTTTTGTTCTCAGCACTAAACAGAGGCAAGTTTGATTTGAACTTTGGTTTTAATCTAAAGTTTGGCGACTTCTCTTTTGGTGCAGCAGTACCGAACATTCTAGCTCCCAAGGTTGACTTTTCTGACAACTATGTGATCAGTCCGTTCCAGTACCAGTACATGCGTCACTACGTGGTCAATACACAATATGATGTGAATTTGCAGAAAGGTTTAATGACCTTGAGTCCTTTTGTAACGGTTCGCGCGAATGAGGTGACTATTCCTCAGGTAGATGCCGGTTTGATGTTCAACCATAAGGAGTACTTCTTTATTGGAGCAGCGTACCGTTCGTCTTACGCCGTAACTGCAAATACGGGTGTGCATTTGACAGAGAACATCACCATGGGCTATGCTTATGATTTCTCCTTGAATACATACGGTTTCGCTTTAGGTAATTCGCACGAGTTTATGCTTCGCTATTCTTTTGGTGAAAGTAAAAAAGACAAGCGTTTAGAGAACGAGCTTAAAAAACTAAAGGACCGCCAACGTCGTCAATCAGGTGATCTGGAAGATTTATTGAACGACCGTTTAGATGAGTTTAAGGACGAGATATCTGCACAGCAAAAGGAACTTTTCGATGCTGAAAAAGAGAATCTCAAAGGGGAGCTCAGCGAAGCTGCCTCTCAAGCGGCATCTGAAGCAGCTGCCAATGCGGTTAATACCAGCGGTTCCATGAATTCCGGTACTACGGGTGGTAATGCTGGTATGAATAACGGATCAAACAATCAAGGAGTTGCTAACCCTAACGCAACCTACCCGCAAACACCACAAGGCGGTTCTGTGAAAAGCAATATCAAGGGCTACGATCCTAACCAATACGCTGGAAACGTTCAAGCGGGTTCGCGTGGATACTATGTTACAGCCGGTGTGTTTGGGTCTGTTACGAATGCAAACAAACTGCAAGCTCGGTTGAGCAAGCAGGGGGTCGCTTCGGACGTATTCCAAGATCCAGGTAATAATATGTATTACGTCTTCTTGCTGAAGTTCAGTAACTACGAGTCAGCGAAGCAAGCCCAGACGAGTGGTTTTAATGGACAGTACGGAGGTAAGCTTTGGATTAAAGCACTCTAACACCGAAAAGTAAAGCACAAAAAACCCGGCGCATCGCGCCGGGTTTTTTTATGCCAAATTTTGGGTTATTTTTTTTCGGCTTCCCGCGTTGGGTAAATAAGATCCGGGTTGGTTGGGGCATTGTCCTTAGCGAGCTTACCACCGTTTAAGATGCGCTCAGCTTGCATTAGGTGTCTCGCAATGTGGGGGATAATAATTTCAAGTGCCGTAAGTGATTTTATCTTAATCGGTGGCAATGCTGAGGTGATCTTCGCGTTACATAAATCCGGGCTGTTTGGGATAATACGCACGAGTTTTTCGATCTGGCTGAGATCTGCGATGAAATTCTCCATCACTTTTTGAGGCGCGATTTTCAGGTCTGGATTTCTTAAGCGTCTAGGCTTTAGTTTTTTTGGTGCCGGAATTTTTAGCGCTTTAGCTTTGGTAAGCGGTTGCATCCAGGCATGGGCTTTCTTTGTGAACCAGCCCATTCTTATACTGCTTGATTCTATTGCTTCAGGCAATTGGCACACTGCAGTCAACTGGGGTAAATACACTTCATTTACATTGTTGATGTGTTCGATACATTCAATAGCAGACCACTGTTCACCTTCAGGAATAAAGAAGAGTTCGTCGTCTTCTAAAAAATAGAATGCCCGCTCAAATTGGGCTTTGTGTTGTGCCAATTCCTTTAGTCGATCCAAAATGTATGCGTTTGCTTGCATGGGCTAATGAAGGGCTTCTTGGGTGGTTATGCGTTGGAATACTTCGTAAACGCTTTGAAGGTGTATTATGTTTTGCGCAACAAAGGTGAGTTTTTCTCCTTTTTGTTTGATCTGAACGCTGCGTGTGTGCTTTTGTAGATAACCTAAGACGTCGGAGAAAATAGGCAGTTGGTAGTACGGACTATTATTTTCAGCCGCAAAGTGCGCAATAAGTTTACCGCCTTTAATGATGATTTTCGTGAAGCCAATGTGCTTCGCGAGCCATTTAATGCGGATGCTGTACAGCAGGTCTTCGACTTGTGGGGGAATCGGTCCGAATCGGTCTTCCAATTCTAATTGGAACAGCAACAGATCTTCCTCCTTTTCCAGCTCACCCATGCGCTGGTATAATTTCAGGCGCTCTTCGATGTTATTGACGTATTCGTCCGGGATATGAAGCGCGAGATCTGTATCGATTTGAACCTCATCTACGAAGTGCGAGCCCTCCGTCTTATCCGGATGGTCGTATAATTCCTTGAATTCATTCTCTTTCAGCTCATTCACCGCTTCAGCAAGAATTTTTTGATAGGTATCAAAGCCCATATCGGAAATGAAGCCGCTTTGCTCACCGCCTAACAAATCTCCGGCACCGCGAATTTCGAGATCTTTCATGGCAATTTTAAAGCCGGAACCCAGATCAGTAAACTGCTCTAAAGCTTGGAGTCTTTTACGCGCCTCATCTGTCAGTGTACTAAGCGGCGGTGCGATGAGTTTACAGAAAGCCTTTTTATTAGAGCGGCCCACACGTCCGCGCATCTGGTGTAGGTCTGACATACCAAAGTGGTTGGCATTATTGATAATGATGGTATTCGCATTCGATACATCGAGCCCACTTTCGATGATGGTGGTAGCAACGAGAACGTCGTACTTACCTTCCATAAAGTCCAGCATGACTTTTTCCAATTTCTTCCCGTCCATCTGACCGTGTCCTACCGCGATTCTGGCATCGGGCACCAAGCGTTGAATCATCCCGGCGACTTCTTGAATGTTACTTACCCTGTTGTTGATAAAGAAAACTTGTCCACCGCGCTGAATTTCATAGCTCACGGCATCGCGAATAGCCTCTTCTGTAAACCCGATCAATTCTGTTTCGATCGGTTGACGGTTCGGTGGTGGAGTAGTCATTACACTCAAATCACGTGCGGCCATAAGCGAGAACTGGAGGGTTCGTGGAATAGGAGTGGCCGTTAACGTGAGCGTATCAACTCCCACTTTTAGCGTCTTAATTTTATCCTTAACACCCACGCCAAATTTCTGCTCTTCGTCTACAATGAGCAGTCCAAGGTCTTTGAATTCTACCGTCTTGCTGACCAATTTATGCGTCCCGATAAGGATGTCTATTTTTCCACTTTTGAGATTCATCAATGTCTCGCGCTGCTGCTTCGCCGAACGGAATCTATTGATGTAATCCACCGTTACAGGAAATCCTTCCAATCGTTTCGTGAAGGTTTTGAAGTGTTGGAAGGCAAGAATAGTGGTTGGCACAAGCACTGCGACTTGTTTGCCATTTGCCGCAGCTTTGAATGCTGCGCGTATAGCAATTTCCGTTTTTCCAAAGCCAACATCACCACAAATAAGACGGTCCATAGGCATGGGGCGTTCCATATCTTTTTTCACCGCTTCCGTAGCTGAAACTTGATCCGGTGTGTCTTCGTACAAAAAGCTGGCCTCCAATTCATGTTGGAGGTAGCCGTCTGGCGCGCATTCGAATCCAATAGCCTCCTTGCGTTTTGCGTACAATTGGATCAAATCAAAAGCAATCTGCTTCACCTTCGCTTTCGTCTTCTTCTTCAGCGACTGCCATTGTGGACTACCCAGTTTATTCAGTTGGGGCGCAGTACCGTCTTTTCCATTGAACTTACTGATCTTATGCAGTGAATGGATGCTGACGTAGAGAATGTCGTTGTCTCGATAGACCAATTTTATGGCCTCTTGTACGGTACCGTTATTGTCAATTTTTTGCAGACCTCCGAATTTTCCGACACCGTGGTCTACATGCGTTACATAATCACCAAACTCCAAAGCATTTAATTGCTCCAGTGTAATGGCCTGTTTTTTCTGAGAACCGTTTTTAATACTGAATCGCTGGTAGCGGTCGAATATCTGGTGATCCGTATAGAGATAGACGCCGGCAACTTCATCCTCAAATCCTTCGTGCAATGATGTGGTGGTGGTGGCGTATCGCGGGGCAAGCTCCAAATCCTCGAAAATGGCTTGGAATCGGTCCACTTGCTTTTC